>Ga0079997_117328_pt1 | contig 72774 bp, 62 predicted proteins | sample PerSpoCPS_CMetaG_FD_69200 | JGI IMG/M metagenome (GOLD analysis project Ga0079997, IMG submission 69200) | Archaeal communities from Yellowstone National Park, Wyoming, USA - Perpetual Spouter C (PS_C) MetaG (SPADES assembly) (version 2) | ecosystem: Environmental > Aquatic > Thermal springs >...
CCTCTCCCCCCTTGACAAGGGGGGAGAGGGCAGGGAGTGGGGGGATTCTGCACGCGCAGGAATTTGTGAACTCTGGCTCGGCGATTGGTATAAGCACCCCCTCCTTAAGGTTCCCCCTGCATGCAGGGGGAACCGACCCCCCGCGCGGTTCCCCTCGCGAAGCGGGGGGAACCTTAAGGAGGGGGGCGACAAACTCTGACCGCGTTGTTGGTATGGAATCCCCCACCTGCGCCACTTTATGAACTTGCCATACCCCCACATCATGGTTTCTCATCGCCAACACACTAATCCCGTCGGGCTGGAGGGGCATCTGCATCAGGTCGGCGAGAGTCGGCTCCAGCGCGTCCCAAGTGGTCTGCCAGCCGACTGCTTCGAAGTGCTGGGGCAACGGCTGCACCTTGAGTGTGATCTCGGTGATGACCGCCAGCGTGCCCCATGCGCCGCACAGCAGGCGGTGGAGATCGTAGCCCGCGACGCTTTTGACCACCTTCGCGCCGCTTTTGAAGGCGACACCGTCGGGCGTCACAGCGCGAACCGCCAGCAATCGGTCGCGCGGCGTGCCGAACCGATAGCGCCACGAGCCTGAGCGGTTGCTGCTCACAACCCCGCCGAGGGTCGCCTGTTGGGGCAGCGCGGGGTTCCACGGCAGGTACTGACGGTGTTCCCGCAGCAGCTCTTGCACGGTGTGCAGGGTTATTCCCGCGCCGACGGTCAGCACCAAGTCCTGCGGCGAGTAGTCCACGACGCGGTTCAGACGGCGCGTGCTGAGTAGCCACCACGCGCGGTCGGGCGGCACAAGGTGGGTCAGGTATGTGCCGCTGCCCGCCACGAGGCACGGCGTGCGCATGGCGTGCGTGTATTCCAGCAGGGCGCACACTTCCGACTCGCTGGCGGGCGCAACAACGGCGAAGGGCGCGGCGTCGCCAAGGCGGTAGTTCGCCTCCAACGCGCCGCGCCCCTCACTGCCGACAATCGCGTACAGCCCTTCCTGCATTACAGCTTGATGTCGATGATGCCCGATACCCCAACGCCCTCCACGCGGTCGATACTGCGTTGCGGGTTTTTCGTGGAGATGGGAATCAGCGCGCGCAGGCGCACCTCACGCCCCATAAAGTCGCCTTCAATCTGCGCGACGGCTTGCACCTTGCGCACGAGGTCGGGCTTGCCCATCACCTGCGCCGCGCCGATGTGCGCGCCGTTGCCCGCGCTCAGAATCGGCACGACTTTGGTCGCGAAATTCTTGTCGGGCTTGGTGTTCGTCAGGCGGTTCAGGGCGCGATCCATGTCCCCGCCGAAGCGGTCTACCACCAGCGCAATCCCGCCTGCCTTCAGAATCTTGTCCAACTGCGAATACCCGACCACACAGCCCAGCGTTAGCAATACTCCCAAACCGAACGCTCGTAGATGGTGTTTCATAGGAACCTCCCTGTTGCGTAGTATACCTATTGGACGCATAGCGTAGCCCCGTGGCTACAGCGGCGCGATGAGAGTGCCTATGCATCGCTCAGCGCGAACATAGAGATTACTCCTCTCCGTATTCCTAACACTTTGAGAGAAGAGCGAAATTTTTCCATATCCCCCCTGTCCTGTAATGGGTCAACACATCGTTGACAGCTGGCAAGCCCTGACGCGACCAGTCTAACACTATATTGCCCAACAACACCACAAGCATCAAACCTACATATCCCGAACCCGAAAAACCCAACGCCACACAACACCCATACGGCGTCCGACCCGCCATCCCATACCCAGAATGCACACGCTGATAGGTCAGTTCCATCGTGGGCGTGCCTTCTGTTGTGCGCGTTGTCGGAGCGGTTCTACAGGCGGTGCGCCTGCTTTTTTCAAGTGTGGGTAGAGGATGGGGAGCAGGGGCGGGTGTAAACGATGTATTGGCGCATTTACCCCACCCCACTTGACTTTTCCGTCAACCAGAGGGTAATATATGTGGCGAAGGATAATTCGGAGTGCGCAAGGGAATGCGCGTCAGGAAACCTCGGAACGGCTGATTGCGCCCCTTCCCGTTGCGCCCCCGAAGCAATCCTTCCAATCTAACTCACGGAGGAGGATGCTTCTATGAAGCGTTGGCTGATTAGTGTGGCTGGTCTGAGCCTGATTACGGGCTTGACCTTCGCTCAGATGCGGGATGTCCCGCCTGGGCACTGGGCGTATCAGTCGATTGAGCAGTTGGTGCAGCTGGGCATCCTTGAGGGCTACCCCGATGGCACTTTCCGCCCGAACCGCACCATGACCCGTGCTGAGTTTGCGCAGGCGATTGCGCGCGCTTACCGAAACATCGACGAGCGACTGCGCGCACTCGATCGGCGCATCTCCGAAATTCGTCCGCAAAGCGATCAGCAAGTTGACACCTCCGCGCTGGAGCGCCAGATCAACGAGCTTCGCGCGCAGATTGAAGAGCTGAAGAAGCTCAACGAGGCGATTCAGACCCTGCAACGACTGGCGCAGACCTTCCAGCAGGAGCTGGCGGGGCTGGGCGTCGATGTCGACACGCTGAAGCGCGACTTCGCGTCGCTGCGCGCCCGCGTGGAAGCGCTCGAAGGCAAGGAAGAGAAGTTCAAGATGAGCGGTGACCTGACCTTCGGCGTGTACGGCACGCACGACATCGACCGTAAGAATGTTTACACCTACAACCGCACCACGGTTGGTCGCAACATTCTGCAAACCATCGCTGTCCCGCACGAGCTGGGGCTGACCTTCAGCGGGCAAATCAACGACGAGGTCACTGGCTCCGCCACCTTCATTCTCGGCAACTACCTGCCGTATGTGAGAGGGGCGGGCAAGAGCGCACTTACAGACCTAAGTGCTACAGCGACGAATCCCTACACGATTGGCAACACCGACATCGTGATTTGGGAAGCGTTTGTGAAGGCGCCGATTGATATCTTCGGCGCGAAGGTGAACCTGACGGTCGGTCGCTACCCCGCGAAGATTACGCCGTTCACCCTGCAGCGCATCAAGCCCGACTACTACCTGAACTTCCCGCGCTACGGCGATGGCGCGTTCCGCGTGGACGGTGGCGCACTCAGCTTCGACTTCGATACTTTCCGTCTGAACCTCTGGGCGGCGCAGGTGAACCAGCAGTCCAACAACGGCGTATTCAATGTACTACGCTTCCAGAACCACAACTCGACCACTTCCGCCCCGATGGAGCAGATGGCGGGCGCACGCCTTGAGTTCGATGCCATTCGCGGCGAGGACACCAACCTGACCGTCGGCGCGACCTACTATGCCGCAGGTATCGGGGCTGGGCAGAACTTCAACTTCGCAGGCGGGCCTCCAGAGGCTGCCAACATCGACCGCGTGGATGTGTTCGGCGCGGACATCAAGGCGAAGTTCGCAGGGTTCAACATCGGCGTCGAGTACGCCCAGAGCGACTTCCTGCGCGACACGAACCGCGTGCTGAGCAAGGACAACTGGGCGCTGGATGTGAACCTCGGCTACAGCTTCGGTCCGAACCTCGGAATCACGGCAGGCTACCGTGAGGTGCGTCCGTACTTCGCCGCGCCAGGCGCGTGGGGGCGCATCGGGTACCTGTATAACCCGTCCGACCTACGCGGCTTCTACGCGGGCGTCAACTACACCGCATCCGAAGACCTGAAGATCAACCTCTCTGGCGCGTTCCTGGAGGGTACGGGGCGCGTACCGAGCGGCTACACTAAGAACGACGAGGTGATTCAGGTGCTGGCGGGCGTCGACTACCGCCTGTCCGAGCGCTTGAATGTGTCGCTCAACTACGAGGGTGTATACTGGAAGCTGGGTTCACTGGCTGGCTCGCCCAAGCCGGTGTGGAACTACTTCACGCTCGGCGTCGGCTACAACCTCGGCGAGAACACCGCGCTGAATGTGCTGTACCAGATCATCGACACTGACGGCAAGGGCACACCCGCTCCTTTCAGCGGCGGTCCTGCGGCTGGCAAGAACAGCGGCGCGGTGGCAGCCACTACGCTCAGCGTGAAGTTCTAACCCTGTTCTCCAGTCTGTATCACGACAGCCCCCTGAAATCAGGGGGCTGTTTTTATTTCAAGCAGGATTCCGCGCTCGCCTCTCGAATCTCTAAGTGTGCTGGAGAACGCCCGATGAAAGCTGTGGTGATGGCTGGAGGGGAAGGCTCGCGCTTGCGCCCGATTACGGCGAACCGCCCAAAACCGCTCGCGCCCGTCGTGAACCGCCCGATTATGGAACACATCCTGCTGCTGCTCAAGGAGCAGGGCATCGAACAGGTGGTCGCGACGGTCTACTACCTTGCGGACGCGATTGAAGGCTATTTCGGCGACGGCGAGGCGTGGGGCATTCCCATCCACTACTCGCTGGAAGACACCCCGCTCGGCACGGCAGGCAGCGTCAAGCAGGCGGAGGCACACCTGCGCGAGGGCACTTTCGTGCTGATGAGCGGCGACGCACTCACCGACATCGACCTCAAGCCCGCCATCGAGTTCCACCAGCGCAACAAAGCCATCGCCACCATCGTGCTGGCGCGGGTGCCCAACCCTCTGGAGTTCGGCGTGGTCATCACGCGCGAGGACGGACGCATCACCCGCTTCCTCGAAAAGCCCTCATGGAGCGAGGTCTTCTCCGACACGGTCAACACGGGCATCTACATTCTGGAGCCAGAGATCTTCCAGTATATGGAGGCGGGCAAGCCGTATGACTTCAGCCAAGACCTGTTCCCGTTGCTGCTGCGCGAGGGCAAACCGCTGTACGGCTATGTGATGAGCGAATACTGGAGCGACATCGGCTCGCTGCAGCAGTACCGCGAGGCGCACTACGACCTGCTCAACCGCAAGGTGCGCCTGCCCCTGCCCGGCGAGGAGGCGATTCCGGGCGTGTGGGTCGGCGCGGGAACGACGATAGACCCCGACGCGCAGGTGATTCCGCCCGTGTGCTTGGGGCGCAACTGCCGCGTCAAGCGCGGCGCGGTGGTCGGTCCCTACACCACGCTGGGCGACAACTGCATCATCGAGCCGAACGCGATGGTCGTGCGCTCGATTCTGTGGGACAGTGTCTATGTGGGCGCAGGCAGCCAAGTGCAGGGCGCAATCGTTGGCACAGGTGTCACCATCAAAGAGAATGTGCAAGTGCAGGAGGACGCGGTTATCGCCGACCGCTGCCACATCGAGAGCGACAGCATCATTCGCACGCGGGTCAAGCTCTGGCCCGACAAGTATATCGAGGCAGGCTCGACGGTGACGATGAGCCTGATTTGGGGTGCGCGTTGGCGCGGCTCGTTGTTCCGTGATTTGGGCGTGTCGGGGCTGTCGAACATCGAGATGACCCCTGACTTCGCCGCCAAGCTGGGTGCGGCGTATGCCTCTACTTTGCCGCGCGGCGCAACCATTGTGCTGGCGCGCGACACTTTCCGCGCCTCGCGCATGATCAAGCACGGCTTTATGGCAGGCGTGCTGTCGACAGGCATCGATGTCGCCGACCTGCGCGCGATGCCCATCCCCATCACGCGCCACTACATTCGCGCGTCGGGCGCGGCGGGCGGCGCGTGCATCCGCGTCGCGCCCAACAATGTGCGCATGACGCTGATTGAGTTTTACGATAGGCGCGGCGTCTACCTGCCAAAGTCAGGCGAGCGCAAGATTGAGAACCTGTTTTTCCGCGAGGACTTCGCCCGCTGCGACGCCGACGAGGTGGGCGAGATTTACTTCGCCTCTCGCGCCATCGAGCAGTATCAGGCGGACTTCCAGAAGCAGGTTCCGCTGGCGGAGTCGGCTCGTCCGTTACGGTTGGTAGCGGACTTTGCGTTCAGTCGCGTGGCGGCGATTTTCCCGACGATGCTGGGGCAAATCGGCTACGATGTGATTGCGCTGAACGCCTATCCCGACCCGCGCCGCTCGCCGCGCACCCCCGCCGAACACGACGCCTTCGCCGAGAAGCTCACGCAAGTCGTGCAGAGCCTGAACGCGCACTGCGGCGTGATGTTCGAAAACGAGGGCGAACGGCTCACGGTGGTCGACGAGCAGGGGCGCGTAATTAGCGGCAGCGCGCTGCTGGCGACCTTCGCCTTGCTGATGGCGCAGACCTGCCCAGGCAAGCAAATCGCCGTGCCCGTGAACGCGCCGTCGGTCATCGAGGAGATTGTCGCGCCGTATGGCGTGCAGGTGATTCGCACGCGCGCCGATGTGCGCTCGCTGATGAACGCCGCCGCCGAGAACGCCGAGACGCTCTGCTTTGCGGGCGACACGCAGGGCGGGCTGATTTTCCCGCAGTTCCACCCCGGCTTCGACGCGATGTTCGCCTATGTGCGCCTGCTGGAAGCGACCCAGAAACTCGGCTGCACCCTCTCGGAGGTCTACGACCAGATTCCGCCGTTCTACACCCAGTACCGTGCGCTGCCCTGCCCGTGGGAACTCAAGGGGCGCGTGATGCGCCTGCTGGCGCAGGAAGTTAACGGGCGCACCGAGACCATCGACGGGTTGAAGGTCTACACCGACCACTCGTGGGCGCTCGCACTGCCCGACGCTTCGGAGCCGCTGATCCACATCTTCGTGGAGTCGCGCACGCCCGAAGACGCCGAGCAGCTGATGGCGCAGTTCGTCGCGCTGGTGGAGCGCTTCACGCAGAAGCCATAGACGCCTCGCGTAGGTAGCGCGCGGCGTCTTCGGGCGCGGTGATGTTGATGCCGACGCCCGACCCCAGCTCGAAGCCCGCGTCGATGCTCAGGCGCGGCGCAATCCGCACATACTCCCAGAACACGCCGTCGTAGCCAGCAGGCGCGGTGAACAGCATATAGTTGTACGGTGGGTTGCCAAGCGCCGTGTGTAGGCGACGCAAGGCGTCCTGCAGCACATCGGCGAACTCCGACAGGGCGTTCGCGTCCATCGTCGCCAGCTGCAGGTCGGGCGTTGTGGGCACAATCGCCAGATCGTAGGGCGCGCGGGACGCGAACGGCGCATAGACCACGAATCGCGTCGTCTGGTTCACCAGTCGCACACCCTCGCGCACCTCCTGCTCCAGTATCGCCTCGAATGGGTGTCGCCCGTGGCGGCTCTGGTAGCGGGCGACGCCCTCGATGTATCGTTGGAACACGGGCGGAACGAACGGCAGCCCGACCAGTTGCGAGTGGGGATGCTCCAGCGACGCGCCTGCCGCCTTGCCTTCGTTGCGGAAGATGAGTACGGTCTGCAGCCGCTCGTCCTGCGCCAGTGCTTGCAGTCGCCGCTGATACATGCGCACCGCCTCGCGCCACTGCTGCGCCGAGGCAACGACGGGCGTCTCATTATGCTTGGGCGTCTCGATGATGACCTCGTGGACGCCGTAGCCGCCGAAGCGGGTGTAGATGCCCTCTGCGCTGGGCGCGTCGTTGGCGTCGGGCGCGAGCGCGGGGAACTTGTTCGGCACGGTGCGTACCCACCAGCCAGGCGTGTCGGGTGCAGTGCCCGCCTCGCGGAAGGCGTCCACTTCGGGCGGGGTCATCGCCTCGTTGCCCACGCAGAACGGACAGGTGGGTACAAAATCAGGCGCAGGCTCGGCGGTCGTCTCGGTCTTCTTAAAGTCGTGTGGGCGACGGCTGCGCTCCGTCGCCACAATCACACGCTCCTGAGTGATGAGGTCTACCCGTATCTCTGGCATACGGCTATATTATGGCAGATGGGCTACGGCTCTTCCACCTCCCCCAACGGCATGAACCGTACCGTCTCGATCAGACCATCGCCGTCGATGTCCTGCTCGAACACCTGCGTCTCGACCACACGCATGGGGTTCGTCGTTCGGGCAGGGATCCCTGCAAAACAACACCTTTACACCCGCATCACCCACTCGTTTTTCCCGCGTGTGAGTTCGAACTCTTGCGTTTTCGAGCCGGCGGTGAGGCGGTAGGTTCCCAAGAACCCGCGTAGGCGCGCCGCGCCCCGCGCGTTGGTGGTCAGCGTCTGCGAGGGCGTCCACCACTGCTCGCGAATCAGGCGTCGGACGCGCTCGTAGACGGGCTTGGGGCTGAGGTCTTCACGCAGCCAGCCTGCAGGCGCGCCCTGCCACGCGAAACGGTCGCACAAATCCCACCAAGTAATCGCCTCCACCGCAGGGTGCGAGAACAGCAGCGTGTAGAACCGCTCCACATAGTCCGCCTGTCGCTGCTCGCCGTCGGGTGTGGACTGCCACGGGCGCGGCAGCTCCCAGCCGTGCTGCCCCGACAGCACAGTGATTTCGGTGAAGTGCAGCGGCTTGCCGAACCGCGCGTAGGTCTCGCACACCTCCCAGACGCGCTCCAGCGTCCACTCGCCGCGATGCATGTGCGACTGGATGCCGACGGCGTCCAGCGGCGCATCGCGCTTGACCAGCGTCTCCACCAGTTGCTCGAACGCGGGGCTGAGGTTGTAGTCGTTATACAGCAGGAACGCCTTCGGGTTCGCTTCCTTTGCCCACTGCAGGGTCTCCAGCACGACGGCGGCTGCCCCGTCGCGGGCGATCCACTTGCCGACGCCGTTGTCGAAGTTTTGCGAGACGGTCGCCTCGTTGATGACATCCCAGCGGTCAATCAGCCCCTGAAACTCACGGACGATGCTTTGCACGCGCGTCTTCAGCATGGGTTTCACGGCGTCGGGTTCGTTCGGCGCCCAGCGGGGGTAGACCTCGTGCCACACCAGCGGGTGCCCTTTGGTCGCGATGCCATACTGGCGGCACCACTGGGCGATGCGCATCTGCCGCTCGCGCCCTGTTGTGCGCCCTTGCTCAGGCTCATACGCGCCCCAGTAGAAGCCCAGCGTCGCGTAGTTCAGCACCTCGCGGAACCGTCGCCCGTAGGTCTCGTGCTGCGCCCCTTCAAAGTCGTACAGCGGGAAGATGTTCGCGCCGAACAGGAAAGCGTGCCGTGTGAACTCCACCTGCACGCGCTGGTTGCGCATGGGTCTGCCGCGCGAGTCGAGCAGGCGGATGGTCGCGTCCGCCTTGCGGTGCTTTTCGATGCGCCCCGCCGCGCCCGCCAGAAGGTCGTGCGCCCGTTGGCTCAGCTGCATAAGTACGGTCACCGACACTCCTCCACCGCGTGCATCTCCACCAGCGGGCAGTTGGGGTCGGCGCTTGCGCCACACTGCAGGCACACCTCCATCGGTTTGAGGATGCCCGCTTCGACGCCCGCGCGGATGAACGCTCTCAAGCCCTCGATGAACGCGCTCCGCTCGGCAGGCTCCATCTGCGCCAGCACGCTCGCGAAGCGCTGACGTCGTTCCTGATTCAACTGCTGGATAATCGCCCGTCCCGCGTCAGTCAGGGTCAGCCCCACCTGACGCCGATCGCGCGGGTTCGCCACGCGCCGAATCAGCGCCTTCTTCTCCAGACGATGCACCATGTTGGTCGCCGACGGGTACGAGATGTTCAGCCCCTCCGCAAGGTCGCCCACCGTGACGCGCTTGTGCGTGCTGAGGTAGCGTAATGCCTGCATCTGCGAGTAGGTCAAGTCCGACTCTGCCAGCTCCTCCAGTAACTTCTCGCCGATGGAGGTATACATCGCCTGCAGGAACACCCCCGCGACCAGCTCTGCATGGTTCAGCAGCTCTTCCGTTAGCGCAATCGGCAGTTTGATGGCTTCTCTCACAGGTCTCACCTGCGCTTAAGGATACCCCAAATGTGTAGCGTGGCTAAATAACTGCGCCCCCTAAAAAATCGCCCCCACCCATGCCGATAATAACTTCCACACGGAGGCGAATGCATGTCCTTTCTGCAGAAGATTCTGGGCGTCGGGAGGAGCAACTCCTACGATTCGGGCATCAAGTGCTATGATGATGGGCGATTTGAGGAGGCGCTGAAGCTGTTTGAACACGCTCTGACCGAGACGCGCGATGTGATGGTGCAGAAGCTCGCGCGGTTTTACATCGCCGAATCGCACGCGCAGTTGGGTCAAGCCGCGCTGCGTCGGGGTCAATACGCGGCGGCGGCAAGCCATTTCGAACGCGCGCTGGAGATCCACCCACACTATGCCGACTTGCACTTCGCGCTGGCGTTCGCGCTGCGTAAGCTACGCGACTACGAGCGCGCCGCGCAGCACCTCGAAGAGGCGCTGCGGATTAACCCGCGCTTCGCCAAAGCGGTGCTGTTTCAGGGCCTCATCTGGTACGAGACGGGACGGCGTGAGGAGGGTATTCGTCGCATTGAGGAGGCGCTGACGCTGGACACGGGCTTCGACCGCGCCCGATTCGAGCAAGCGCTGGAACACGACCGCGCAGGGCGCATCGACCAGGCGATTGCGCTGTTTGAGACGCTCAGCTCCAACAGCACGGACGACGCGCTCTACCACGCGCAGATGGGCGACGACTTGTATCGGCGGGGCGATTTCGAAGCGGCTGTTGCCGAGTACCGTAAAGCGCTGGCGATTCGCCCCAACTTCGCCGACATCCGCAACCACCTGGGCATGGCGCTCGCCGCGCTCGGCAAGGAAGAGGAAGCCATCGAGCAGTTCCAGCACGCGCTGGAGATTAACCCGCGCTATCTGGAGGCACGGCTGAACTTAGCGATAACTCTACGCGATATGGGGCGCATCGAGGAGGCGCGCGAACAGTTCCGCATCGCCCTCGACATCGACCCCGAAAACACGCTTGCCCGCAACGCGCTCAGCGACTTAGCCGCGTAGCCTATTTGGTGTGGCTGTAGGGGGAGTCCTTGAGGCGCAGCGTGGTACGCACAGTACCGCGCTGCGCCGTGATTTCGACCTCCTCTGGGCGAACCCCCTTCGGCAGCACGATACGCCACTGATTGGCCTGGGGGCGCTCTACGCGCAGCTTCTCGCGCTTGGCACGCGCTTCCATGCGCGCCGTCGCGGGCGACACCTCGCCCAATAGTGCGTCGCCTTGCCGACCCGTCCACACCACAAACGGCTCGCGGCGGCTCACCGCGCGCATGTACGCCAGCATCGCGTCCAGCTCGTCGGAACGCATGCCAATCGCGCCGGGCATGCTCTCCACCATCTCGCGCAGCTCGCTGGGCGACGCGTACTTCTTCTCGAAGTCCTTGTCGAGCATTGCGCCCTCCTTACCGTGACACGAGCTGCACTTGCGCTCGTAGGTCTCTACAACCTTGATGGGCGCAGGACGCACACTGCCCATACCGACTGCGATGCTCGCCAGCGCGATACTCAAGCCCACCAAGCTAATTCCCTTTCGCATTCTGCCCTCCGATCCATGAAATGCGGTAGATACGGTTGGTCATGTCGCAGCTGAACAGCACGCTGCCGTCGGGCGCCTCGACGCAGTCCACAGGACGCGCCAGCACCCGATTGTCTGCTGTCAGCGTCTTGACAATCGTTAGGCTCCCGTAAGGTCTGCCCGTGACGGGGTCGAACAGTACGCGCTCGATGCGATAGCCGTCGGGAACCACGCGGTTCCACGACCCGCGACACGCCACAAACATGTCGCCCTTGTGTCCTGGGAAGTGGTCTTTCGTCAGGAAGGTGAAGCTGTTGGCAGCCCAGTGCGCTCCGAAGCTCCACGCAGGCGGCACGGTCTTGTCCGCCAGATCCACGATGTCCTTACGGTTCTGGTACTCAATGCGCGGCAGCTTGTTGCCCGTGATGAACGGGTGCCCATAGAACTTGCCCTCTTCGTAGTGGTTCAGCTCGTCAGGAGGGTTGTAGTCAGTGATAGGTTGGAACTGTAGGGGGCGTTCGCCGAGCGTGCGCCCGAACCAGTCGCTGCCGTGATCAATGCCCCAGATTTCATTGGTGCCTGGACGCAGGCGCAGCTTTTCAGTGTTGCGAATTCCACTGGCGAACAGCGTTTTGCCCGTGCCATCCTTGTTGAACCGCCAGATTTTCTGCCGCTCGGTCTGGGTCTCGTCGTTGATGTTGCCCGAGTCACCGATGGCAGTGTAGATGTAGCGGTCGGTCACCAAGATGGGGCGCCACCAGTGCCCGCCGCCTTTGGGCAGTTTGCCTTCGGGGATGACGGTTTGCACCTCGTCTGCCTTGCCGTCGCCGTTGGTGTCGCGCGCCTTGTGAATCGCGCCCGTCTGCGCGAACCACAGCCATCCGTCGGCGAAGTGCATCCCATGCACCGTCGGGTAGCCCTCGACGAAGGTATTGACCACCTCGTAGCGGCTGCCTCGCAAGCGCAGGGCGAGAATGTCGCCGCGCTGTGGGCGACTGAGGTACAGCGTGCCCTTGTCGTCGAACTCCATAAAGCGCGCGTTGCCCAGATTCTCGGCGACCAAGTCCACGCGGTAGCCTGGGCGCACCCAGAATTCGGGCACGCCAGGTCCGCGCACGCCCGCCGTCGGCTTTGGTGCGGGAACCGTCGCTTGTTGGGGACGCGGATTCGCAGGACGCTGCGCCGTCAAACAGCCAATTAGAACACTCGTTGCCAACACGCCCATCCCAAAACCGAGCGCAAACTGCCGATTCATAGTGGGGGTATTGTACCCAGTTTCGGCGTGCTGCTACGCCACCAAATCGCCCCGCAGGTTCCAGTGCTCGAACTCCGCACCCGCGTCGCTTACCTGCTGGTACATCGACCCACCGTAGCCATATTGATAAACTATGCCTGTACGATAGGTATCAGAAGCGCATCATCGAGAAGATACTTTTATCTCCACATGCGTCGGATGGAACTCCAGCCAGTAAACATTCCCGTACTTATCCACGTCCCACAGGTTGATGATGCGCCCGACAAGGTTCTCCTCGTGCCCATAGCTGCCTATAAGACATAGATTTGAAGCACGCACGCGCTCAAAACGCCCGTCTGGTGTAAACTGAACAATCCAAAAGCCGTCCATCAGACTCACTCCTCGCCGAGCGTCATTCGGGTCGCTTACATCAAGCCAGTGGAGATTGGTACTTGTAAAAACTCGGTAAAGATTCCCTGCCTCATCGGTCGCGATCGCCACGTGTCGCTCCAAGTTCAGTGTACCCACAAAACCGTCCCAGACATTTTGAACCATGTTCGAGATATCTAAATGCCACTCAATCTTTCGCGATACTTGACCATCAGGACGAACCCATTTGTAAGAGTTCTTCCTAAACAACTTAATCGTGTATCGTTCGAATACATTATCTGGGTTCTCATCTGGAGAGTTGTAGATAGTAAACGATACCTGAAAACCATCTTCGGCGTTGGGTGAATCGTAGTCACCGATGATTAGTTCGCCACAGTATTTGTCAATCCCTGTTTGTCTATATGAGTGATAGTCTAGGAGATTGATTCCTCCATCTGGATCGATAATCAACAGGCATGCTTTAAGGTTCTTTGTACTTCCTTGTTGCGATGTTACTTTGCGGGCGAGAAAGTATACTCTCCCAGCACGGTCGACTTCTAAGAACTCTGGGGACGCTACCTCCAGATCCAATTGATATTCGGCTGCAGCGCGTCGGACAGCATCCGCAATCGTTGCGGTGCGGCGTTCGTCGTAGCTGCCATCCGAACGGTAGACAACGACACCCTGTTTTGCATCATCCACATAGACTTGTCCTTGTTCGTCGACGCGAACGCGGGAAGGATAGCCACCCTTGGTTAGCCTGATGGTTCGTACCCACCGCCCATCACGATCATACACCTGAATCCAGGGAACTACTCCTTCCGAGTGTTCCAACTCTTCGATAGGGGGTTTTAGGTGCTTGTCGTAGGCACGAAGCGGATCGGCAATGTAAAACAGCCTGCCATCCCAACTTACGCAGAAGGTCGTTGGACCGCCACCACGTAGCGGTTCTTCCATATCATCCCCGAGCCGTGCTATGCCAGGAAAATGCACCCGAAGACCTGTAGGCTCATCAAGGTAGGGTACCTTGAAGAGTGTTTTGTGCTGGGCGCTTGTTTGCAATGCGTAAGCAGAGGTGGAAAAGCTTATCGCAAACAAACTTGTCGTTATTGCAAGCACATACGGACTTATTCCAGCAATTGCACTCATTAGCATATTCTTCCACATAGTCATCCCTCCTACTCTCTACGTCTCAGTTGGCGCAGGCGGTATACTCTACCGGCTTTATCTGCGCGACTAGCACCGTTTTATCATCCATCGGTTCGGCGCTGCCCCGTGATTTTATGGAGCGCGTTTATATCATACCACGGATTTTCGTGTTTGTCAAGGGTTAAGGGAGGGTGTTCGAAAATAGGGCTCTAACAGTCCCAAAACTGGGTTCGGGAACTGCACCCGTGCCCAGCAGCGCGTAGGGCGCACTTGTGCCACGCCCTTCTAGGCGACACTTCCAAAGCCGACCGCTGAGTGGGTTTTTCGAACACCCTCAAGGATGCGCCCATCAGTTTACGCTCGCTGACAGCACATTTGCCAGCAGCGATACACGCAGGGTCGGCTGCTGCGAGTCGTCGGTCTCGATGAGCAGGTTCCTGCGCACCGTGCCCGCCTGCCAGCCGCCCTTGTAGCGCAAGATAAAGCGATGCTGTTTGCCGTCCTCGGTCGCCTCGTGTCGCACCTCGATGTTCGGGTCGTCCACCTCGAACTTCTTCACTTGGAAGCCTTTGTCAGCGCGGCTAACGGTGACCACGCGCTCTATAGGCAATGGCGTAGAGGCGGTAATCGCGCCGAAGAAGACCGTCGTCGGCACGACAACGATGCCCTTTTCGTAGTTTAGCGCGATGTTGACCTGGGGCATCGCGGTGGAGTTGGTGCGCGCCGATACCAGAATCGTGTTGCGTCCTGGAGGCGCGTCGGGGCTAACCGTGATGATAATCCGCGTGCGCTTGCTGTCGATTTTCTGGGTTTCAGCGCGGGCAAAGGGCACATTTACGCGCACCTCCTGCACCTCCAGTGGCTCGTCAGTATTGGAGACGACCTCCACCTCCTGCACAGTTGGCGCGTCGGTCTTGAGGGCAATTGGAATCTGCTCGCTGGGCTTGACCTCAATCGCGACGCGGATGGTAGTCATCAGGCGTAGCGTTAGGTTTGGGTTGTCGGGGTCGTTGCTGGTAACCTGGATAGTCTTGATTTGTGCGCCGCGAAAGCCTGCCGTGCGCAACTCGGCTTCAATTTTGCCCTCCTTGCCTGGTTCGATGACCTTGTCGTAGTAGGGGGTCACGCAGCCACAGCTGGGTCGTGCAGTGATCTCCAGCGGCGCGTCGCCAAGGTTTTTGACAACGAAGGTGTGCTTGACAACCTCGCCTTGTATGGTCTCGCCGAAGTCGTACTCCATCGGCTCGATTACAATCTTCGGCTTAGGCAGGTACACGGTGACGCGGCGTGTGATGTAGTCTACAAGCGTCGCACGCAATTCGTTCAACGCACGCACGCGGGCGACTTCCTCGTTGGTGGGGGCGGTCGGCAAGTCCTCCGAGTTCCACACGGGTCCCATTAGGTCGGTGTCCTTTTGGCTCTCCCCCAGCCCCAAATACGCGCCGATGGCTTGCCCAACCAAGTGCGCAATGGCTTTCGGGGACTGAGGCATCTCGGTGTAGGGAATATAGGTCGCAATCCGCGCACGAACGCGCCGACGGTCGCCCTGATTTGGCGGTAGGAACAGCCGCGCACGCCCATGCATCAAGCGGAACTGACCTGCCGTGATTTCGGCAACATCCTCTTCAAACACAATCTGAACATCGGCAGTACGCTCGTCGTCTGTCCACTCAATGCGCGGGTTGTCCCTTAGCGCAGTGTTCCAGTTTTGTACCGCCTCCAACGCCGCCTGACGGAAACTCTCGCGCAACTCTATTGGGATGGTCGCCCAACTACCGTACACGCGAATAACAGGCGGAATAACTAACGGCTTCACCAACGACTCTGCTTCGGCAAATTCGCCCTGCGAGAGTAAGTTAATCGCTCGCGTGAGTTGGTCATGCTCCAGTTTAGCGACATTTTCGGGCAGCGTAGGTGCTTTCGGAGCGCCCTGCGCCCATGCTACTATGTTGAACATGACCAGCAACAACATTACAAGCCAGTTCCGCATATGGGTACCCTCCAAGCTTATTATTATAGCCCATCCGTCGCGCGGGGAATGGGATTAGGGGGCAGCGCTGCGATGCGCCTCGCTACGCATCACCCACAGAAAGAGCGGCGCGCCAATCAGCGCGGTGATTACGCCGACAGGCAGCTCCACTGGTCGCGCCAGTGTGCGAGCAAGCGTATCCGCCCAAAGCACCAGAATTGCGCCTCCCAGCGCAGATAGCGGCATTAGCACGCGGTGATCACCCCCTACGACACGGCGCAGCAGGTGCGGGGTCATCCAGCCGACGAAGCCGATGATGCCCGCTATTGCCACTGTCGCTGCGGTTGCCAACGCGCCGCCAACCAACACTGCCCATTTGAGCCGCTCCACCCGCACACCTAAATGCTGCGCGGTCTCCTCGCCTGCAGTGTAGAGGTTTAGCGCACGCGCCTGCGATAGTAGCAGCCCACAGCCGACCAGCGCAGGCACGCTCGCCCACCCCAAACGCGCCCAGTCTGCGTTCAACAGCCCACCCAGCAGCCAATACAGGACGCGCGAGAGGTCTTCACCTGCAAGCACCAACAGTAGCGTAATCACGCCCCACAGGCTCGCGCTGAGCGAAACGCCTACCAGCAGGAAGGTTGGAATACGCAGCTGCCCACTCTGCCGACTTAGTCCCAGCGCGAGCAGCAGCGTCAGCAGCCCACTCCCGAACGCCAGCAGCGCAATCGCCCCAATCCAACCGCGTAGATGCCAGCCAAGCAGCACGCCGACCGCTGCGCCAACCGCTGCCCCCGACGAGACACCTACGATGTACGGGTCCGCTAGCGAGTTGCGCAGCAGCCCTTGAAACGCGCAGCCCACACAGCCCAGCACACCGCCAATCAGAACCGCCGTTAGCACGCGCGGTAGGCGCAACTCCCAAAAAATCACACGCACCGCCTCTGCGCCACGCCCACGCAGCGCGTCCCACAGCTCGGCAAGGCTTAGTGGCACCGCCCCAATCAGCAAGCCCAGCAGCACGCTTGCGCCCAAGCCGCTCAACAAGATCACAGCAGCCTGCCACGCGCGTTGCGTGCGCACAATCACCCCTCAAATGCGCACATAGCGCAGCGTCGCCCACCAGGCACACAGCCCACCCATCAGCGCGCCCAGGGTCGGCAGCCCAACCAACACCACGGACGGAGGCATTCCTGGGGGCAGGTCGTGCAGAAACGCCCACTGCTGGGTCATATACTCCGACAGAAGTGCCGCCGCGAGCAAGGTCAGCGTTGCTGCCAGCACACCGCCCACCAGCCCCTGAGTCATCCCCTCCAAGATGAATGGCAACCGTATCGAGCGCAGCGTCGCCCCAACCAGCGCCATCACCCGTACCTCGCGCTGACGCGAGAAAATCGTTAGGCGCACGGTGTTGTAAATCAGAATCAGCGCCGCCAGTAGCAGCAATCCACCCGCGCCCAGCCCTACCCAGCGCACCAGACGCGAGAGGCTCAACACCGTCTGCAACTCCGCACGGCTGTCAATAACCTCATCTACCAGCGGCGACTGCTGGATACGCTCAGCAACAGCAGGCAACTGTTCAGGGTCGTGTACACGCACGGTGAGCTTGTCGGGCAGGGGGTTCGGGATGTCCGCGAGGTTCACATCTGCCGCGAGCTTCTGCTTCTGCTCTTCCCAGGCAACCTCGCGCGGGGTCAGCACGACGCGCTCAACCTCTTGCCACGACTCCAGCTCGGCTTTCAGCTGCAGCGCCTGCTCGCGTGTCGCGCTCATCGTGAGGAACACCTCCGCTTCGAACTGGCTGGGTAGTGACCTGGCAGCAGCGTCCAGTTTGTACAGCACCATGCCCGCCCCGCCCAGTAGAATCAGGGCGATACACGCGGTGCTGATTGCTGCTGCCTGCATCGTCGCGTTGCGCAGTAGGCTCTCCCAAGTCTCATGCAGCACGAAACGAATACGGTCGATCATAGCAGCACCGAAGCGTACAGACGGTCAAGCTCCACGGGGTAGCCCCCGCGAGGCACATCGCTGAGAATCTGCCCGCGGTCCATCGCCACTACCCGTTGACAAGCGCGGTCAACAATCATGCGGTTGTGCGTCGAGACGATTACGGTCGCCCCGCGCAGGTTGATGCGCAGCAGCAGTTCGATAATCTCCCACGAAGTATCGGGGTCGAGATTGGCGGTCGGCTCGTCGGCGATCAGCAGGGGCGGGTTGTTAGCGATGGCGCGGGCAATCGCTGCGCGTTGCGCCTCGCCACCTGAGAGTTGGCTGGGTAACTGGCGTGCCTGTTCGCTCAGCCCAACCAACGCGAGCACCTGCGCTACGCGCTGGCGCACCGCCCTTTCGTTGTAGCCAATCGCGCGCAAGCCGTAGGCAATGTTTTCCCAGACTGTCTTGCGCGGCAGGAGGGGGTAATCCTGCGGCACGATGCCCATCTGTCGGCGCAAAAACGGCAACTCGCGCGGCTTGAGCCGATGCACAGGCTGCCCCAGCACCCACACCTCGCCTTCTGTGGGGCGCACCTCGCCATAGAGCAACTTGAACAGCGTCGACTTACCTGCGCCTGTCGCGCCCACCAAAAACACGAACTCGCCGCGCTCCACACGCAAACTCACGCGCCGAAGCGCACACTGCTCACCATATACCACGCTCACCTGCTTCAACTCAACCGCCATCGTAGATGTAATTCGCCCACCCCACACCAACTCCTACCGTTTCGCGCTACTTCAGCGGGTACAATACATAGCGCGGATTCGCGCTCCAGCGGGTTGGGCTTGACTGGGAGCAAGTGCATGGAGACGGTAGGCGTCGGGATAATCGGAGCAGGCGGAATTGCGGCGGCGCACGCGAAAGCCTATCAGATGCTGAGCGCAAAAGCGCACCTGATTGGCGTCGCGGACATTGACGAAGACCGCGCTCGCGCGTTCGCACGCCGCTACGAAATCCCTATCTGGAGCACCGAAAGCGAGGACATCCTCAAGCGTGACGATATCCACATCGTGAGCCTATGCCTACCGCATCACCTGCACGCACCAGTCGCCATCGCCGCACTGGCGGCAGGCAAGCATGTGCTGGTCGAAAAGCCCTTGGCAATCAGCCTGGAAGAGGCGGACGCGATGATTCGCGCCGCGCAAAAAGCTAAGCGGCGACTTAGCGTCATCTTCCAGTTGCGATTCGAAAGCGATGTGCAACGCGCACGCTTGATTTTGGAGCGCGGGCTAATAGGGGAGCCGTTCTACGCGGAAGCCAGCTGCCTTTGGTGGCGACGCCCAATGTATTACGAGAACACTTGGCGCGGCAAATGGGCAACCGAAGGCGGTGGCGCAGTCATCAACCAAGCTATCCACCACCTCGATCTGCTCATCTACCTACTTGGCATGCCTCAGCGGGTCTACGCCGAAATAGACACCATCGTGCACCAAATCGAGGTGGAAGACTGGTGCTTGGCGACACTTTACTGGGAGGGACTCAAAGCGAGTTTTTGCGCATCCACCTGCGCGGAGCTGGAGACCGACTCCAGCCGCTTGCTCATCTTGGGTGCGCATGGTTCGCTGCAGATGTTTCCCTTCCGACCCCACTCGCGCCACGAGGAACGGCATCTGCAAATTGGCGAGGCGTGCCGCGCTATCCCCGAACAGGAGATACCCGGACACACCGCCGAGATCCACGACTTCGTGTATAGCGTGTTGGAGAACCGCGAACCGCGCGTGTCGGCAATAGAAGGTCGACGCGCCTTGGAACTGATTACCGCCATCTACCAGTCAGCGTTCACCCACGAAGTGGTGCAGCTGCCTCTCACAACAGACAGCCCTTGCTACACCACTGCGGGCAAACTGGAGATGGCACGACGCTACACCGCGAGCCGAGCGAAGCGAAGCTAAGCGAGAGATGGAGGGAACCATGGAAACGCACAAATCGACAATCCGTGTGATGGTTGCGGAGGACGAGGAGCTAACCCGCCTGATGGTGCGCACGCAACTCGAACAGATGGGCTACGAAGTTGTCGGTGAGGCAGAAACGGGCGAAGACGCCGTGCGCGTCGCGCTCCAAACACGACCCGATGTGATTGTAATGGATATCCGAATGCCGATAATGGACGGCATCGAAGCGGCGCGACAAATCATCGCCCAGCATCCCTGCGCTATCGTGTTCCTCACTGCCTACGCCGAAGAAGAACTGGTCAACCAAGCAACCGCTGCAGGCGCGTACGCCTACCTGCTCAAGCCCTTCCGTAAGCAGGAACTCGCGCCTGCCATCAATGTCGCCCTAACCCGATTCCGGGAGATGCAGGCCAAAGACAAAGAGGTGCGCGAGCTACAAGAAGCCTTAGAAGCACGCAAACTCATCGAACGCGCCAAAGGCATCCTTATGGATCGGCTGGGACTAAGCGAATCGGAAGCGTTCCGACGCATCCACTTTATGGCACGCAATCAAAACAAAACCATGAAAGAGATCGCCCAGAGCATCATCACGGCGTCGGAAATCCTTCGATAATTACCAGTTTTGCCGAACACCCCTTGACAAAACCGCAATTGGGGTATAATAAAGCTACTCCCAAGAGGGCAGCCCTGCAGATGCAGGACTGCCTTTGCTCAATTCCGAAATCTGTCGTTTCGGCAGGCAGCAGTGGGAGAACATCACATAGGAGGTATGGTAGAACGATGAGTCGCAAGGGCTTCACTTTGATCGAGCTGCTGGTCGTGATTGCGATCATCGCGATCTTGGCCGCTATCTTGTTCCCCGTGTTTGCGCAGGCACGCGAAAGTGCGCGCCAGACTCAGTGTACCAACAACCAGAAGCAAATCGCAACCAGCGTGCTGATGTACGTGCAGGACTATGACGAGACCTTCCCTATGAGCGCGTACTTTGGAACCAACAATCAGGGGCAACGCGTGTTGGTGGCGGTCTATGATGTGCTGGCGCCCTACATCAAGAATGTGGACATCTTCGTCTGCCCCAGCTACCGACCAGGAATTGACTGGCCGCAGCGCGTGCAGGCGGCGGGCTCGCCCTTCCCGGCACTGGCGACCTTCCGCTATGTCGGCTACATCCCCAACCTCGGGCTGTTCGGCGAGAACTTCTGCCCGGTTGTCAACAAGCGCACCCCTGTCACCAAGATTGCCGCAGTGGACGCGCCCGTCAACACTATCATGCTGTTCGACGGCTACCTGAAGAATCAGGCAGCCCTGGAATATTTCAACTTCCTGGCGTTCGCCCGCCACAAGGAAGGCGTGGTGATTAACTTCGTCGACGGGCACGCGAAGTGGTACCGCTGGAACGCCATCAAGAACATCGCGCCGCGCGAGCAGTTCCCCACGCCCGCGACCGCCTACAACGGGCAAGCCACGCGCGTCGGTGCGGGCGGCTACTACTACAACTGGCGCGAGCGCGCTGGGGAAGGCTTGATTGCCACCGAAGCGGGATTGCAGGCTGTCCAGAGCACGCCCAGCGGACCCGACGGTCCCTACAACGACCTGCACGGCGTGCCAGGCACGGGCGTGACCGACTCGGAAGACACAGGCTGCTAAAACAGCCCGATTCCTTGTGTGAGTATCACCTTCGCCGAGCCTTACACAGGCTCGGCGAAGTTTTCTTAACGCCTCGCGAAACCGCAGGAACCTGCCGACAATAATCTGCGTTAATATCCATAGACAGGGGGCATCTATGACGCAGGCGGAACGCGCCGAACTGGAACGCTGGATCGAGATGATTTACGAGAAGGCACTGGAGCTGGGCTTAGACCCGTTTCCTGTGCATTTCGAAGTCGTGCCTGCACACGTCATCTACGAACTGAGTGCGTATGCCTTACCTGCACGCTTCTCGCACTGGACTTTCGGGCGCGACTATCATGTGCAAAAGACCATGTACGAGTACGGGGTCAGCCGCATCTACGAGCTGGTCTTCAACACCGACCCCGCGCAAGCCTTCCTGCTCGATGTCAACGATATGGTCGCACATAAGCTGGTAATTGCCCATGTGTACGGGCACTCGGACTTTTTCAAGAACAACATCTACTTCGAGCATACCGATCGCAAGATGATTGAGCGCGCCCGCCTGCACGCCGAGCGCATCCGCCACTACGAGATGGTTCACGGACCGCTGGTGGTGGAGCAGTTCCTGGACGCCGTGCTGTCCATCGAGGAACACATCGACCCCGTGTTGCCGACCTACAGCGCGCCCCCACGCAAACAAGAAACCCAGAACGCCCAACCCGCAGGCGATACCTTCGAAGATCTCTTCTACATGGTGCAGCCGAAGCCTAAGCCCGAACCCAAGCCGCGCAAAATCCCCGAAGAGCCGCAGAAAGACCTACTGCTGTTCATTCGCGACCACTCGCGCGTGCTGGAAGACTGGCAACGCGACATCATCAGCATGATTCGCGAAGAGATGCTTTACTTTTTACCGCAAATTAAGACGAAGATAATTAACGAGGGCTGGGCATGTGCGACAGGCGACTCGCTGCTGATTACCTCACGCGGGATTATGCGCTTTGACGCCCTTTACGCCGAGCGTCAGTCGCCTGTGTCGGTCGCCATCGGCGAGCCGTCGGCGTCCTACGCTGTGCTGGATTACCACTGCCAGCCTGACACGCCCACGATACGCATCACGACGAAGCGCGGTTTCACGATTGAGGGAGCGCACCAGCATCGTGTGCTGCTGCGTGACGGTCGCTGGGTGTATCTGCAAGATATTGCCATAGGCGATGAGGTCGCGTTAGCCGTGGGTACAGAGGTATGGTCAGAGTCATATCAGCCGCTGCCAACCGCACGCAGCCGTTCCGCAACCCTTGCTGATGCCCTCAATCTCCCTGAACATCTTGACGAGGAGTTCGCCTACCTGCTGGGCTATTTCGTTGGCGACGGAAACTTCACCAAATCGGGGATCGGCTTCACTACAGGCGACGCCGAAATCGTGGAGCGGCTGACAAGCCTGTTGCGCAGTTGGGGGTGCAACCCGCGCGTGAAGTATGACCTGCAAAACAACAGCGCACGCTGGCGAATTGCGGTTCACTCGCGCACGCTGCGCGAACTGCTGATTGCAATAGGGCTGTCCCCCGAACGCAAGGCGCGTCAGAAAATCGTACCGCCGATTGTGCTGCAATCGCCGCGTGAAGTGGTCGCCGCGTTCCTGCGCGGTTACTTCGACGCCGACGCCTACGCAGGCAGCGCGGGTGTGATTCTCTCCAGCGCATCCGAGTCGCTGATTCGCACCGTGCAAACGGTTCTGCTCAACTTCGGCGTGCTGTCGTCAATTAGCCCGCCGCAGCAGGGCGTTTACCAATTGGCGATTCGCGGCGCGTCCGCGCGCGTCTTCGCCGAGAAGATCGGCTTCGGACTCAAACGCAAGGCGGAAGCCCTACAGCGGTATATCGAAAATCGCCACTGGTTCTGTCGGCAGGAATCGTTTGACCCTGTAGTCAAAATCGAGCGCGGGCGCGCCGATGTCTACGACATCACCGTCGCACACGCGCACCGCTATGTCGCCAATGGGATGATTCACCACAACTCGTTCTGGCACGAGCGCATTCTGGAAAACCTGCCCCTCACCCCCGACGAGCATGTGCAGTTCCGCAAGATGCACTCGGCGGTGATCCAGCCCGGCTCGCGCACGAGCCTGAACCCCTACTATGTCGGCTACAAGGTGCTGCGTGACATCGAGCGGCGCTGGAACGGCGAGATTGACCCCGACGAGGAAGAGACCGACTGGATGGGCTACCGCATCGAACGCCCCGTCGGTCAGGGCATGCAGAAACTGTTCGAAGTGCGCACGCTGGAGTGCGACCAGACCTTCCTACACAAGTACCTCACGGAGAAACTGGTGCGCGAGTTAGACCTCTACACCTACCGTGTGGAGGAGCGCAACGGCGAGCTGGTGTGGGTGGTAGACGAGACCGACTGGCGAGTGGTGCGCAACACGCTGGTGGACAACATGACCAACTTCGGCGTGCCTGTCATCACGGTCGAAGACGGCGACTGGGAGCATCGCGGCGAGCTGTACCTCAAGCACCACTACGACGGCAAGCCGCTCGATATGCAACGCACGACGCGCTGTCTGCGCTATCTGGTGCGCTTGTGGGGACGCCCTGTGCATCTGGAGACGGTTATCGACGACGAGCAGGTGCTACTCAGTTGCGACGGGAACGCGATTGCGCAGCGCGCATTGTAAGGCTTAGCCGCGCGTCAGCCTGCGGTACAACGGCACGGTCTGCTCGACGGTATGGCGGATGTGGAACCGCTCGGCGGCTTGCAGTGCGTTGCGGGCGAACTGCTGGGCGAGCGCGCGGTCGTTGAGCAAGCGCAGCGCGGCGTCCGCCAGCGCGTCGGGGTCATCAGGCGGAACCAGCAGCCCTGTGCACTCGTGTTCCACTAAGCGACGCATCGCGGGGATGTCGGTCGCCACCACGGGCAGCCCGCAGGCAATCGCTTCCATTGTCGCAAGCCCCAGCCCCGCATCGCGCGCAGGCGCCAGCAGCACATCGGCAGCAGCGTACAGCTCCTCCACCGCACTCCAGTAGCCAAAGAAGCGCACATGGTGCGGACGGCGACACTTCACGGCAAGCTTCACTAAACGCGCGTTGTCGGGTCCGTCACCCGCCAACCACAAATCGGCGTCAGGCAGGCACTCCCAAATGCGCTCCATCGCCTGAATCGCCACATCGAAGCCCTTGTGGCGCACGAACCGCCCCACGCACAACAGGATTGGGCGGTCGGCAGGCACGAAAAACTGCTCGCGCATCGCTTCGCGGCGAGGCAGTTTCTCGAACCGCTCCAAGTCGATGCCCCCAGGCACGACCTCGATGCGTTCGCTGGGCACGCCGCCACGCGTAAGCCCTGCCTTGACCTGCTCCGAGACAGCGGTAATGACGCGCGGAAACTTCGCAATCCAGCGCCATAGGGCGCGCACCAGCGCGCTCTTGCTGAGCAGCAGGTGATGCACCGTCCATAGCCACGGGTACTGGTCGCGAAACGCCCACGCGCAGACCCAGCCCGCGCGCACCCCATGGCAGTGGACGAACGGGAACTCCTCGGCGTAGTCGCGCAGGATGCGCACGGCGCGCGAATCGGCGACGATGCCCGCGCGGTCGCGAATGAAGTCGGGTCCCGTGAGCGTCGGCGCGTAGCCGAACTCAGGCAGGTACCTAATCAGACCCTGCACATGGCGGAGCATCCCGCTGCTGCTGGGACGCACGACAAGCAGCACAGGCGTGCGCTCGCGTCCGTCGCCCGAATCGCGGGGCGCGTCGCGCAGTTGCGGCGGGCGTTCCAACAGTAGGCTACTCATCGCGGTACAGGCGTCGTTTCCAAAATGCTGGACAGGATCCGATCGGCGTTCAGACCTTCTACCTCCGCTTCGGGCTTGAGAATCAGGCGGTGGCGCAGCACGGGCGCAGCCATCTGCTTCACATCATCGGGGGTCACGAAGGCGCGCCCCCGAATCGCTGCCAGCGCCTTGCTCACCAGCAGCAGCGCGACGCCCGCGCGTGGACTTGCTCCAACCAATAGATACTCGTTCTGGCGCGTGCGGCGCACAATCTGCAGAATGTAGTCGCGCACCTCGTCAGCGACCTGAATCTCGCGCACAATCGCGCGCAACCGTTCCAGCTCCTCCGCACCCATCACAGGCTCCAGCCCGACTTGCTCCAGTTGGTGCGCGCGGAAACCCTCGTCGTGGAGGCGCAAGATGGCGCGTTCCTCTTCTTCCGAGGGATAGTCCATCACCACCTTGAGCAGGAATCGGTCTAATTGCGCTTCAGGCAACGGGTAGGTGCCTTCGTACTCGATGGGGTTCTGCGTAGCAAACACCATAAACGGGCGCGGCAGCGCGTGCGAGACGCCATCGATGGTGACCTTGCGCTCCTCCATCGCCTCCAGTAGCGCGGACTGCGTTTTGGGCGGGGTGCGGTTCACCTCGTCCGCCAGCACGATGTTGGCGAAGATGGGTCCGTAGCGCACGCGGAACTCGCCCGACTGCGCGTCGAAAATCGTCGTGCCGATGAGGTCGGAGGGCATCAGGTCGGGCGTGAACTGCACGCGACGGAACTGCAGTCCCAGCGTCTGGGCGATCACGCGCACCAGCAGCGTCTTGGCGATGCCGGGCACGCCTTCAATAAGGATGTGCCCATCGGCGAGCAGGGCGCACAGCGCTTGCTCAATCACGCGCTGCTGCCCAATAATCACGCGCCCGATTTGCGCCTCCACTCGCTGGAGCGCGTCGCCCACAGAGTCGATGGTAATCACGCTTGCGTCCCGTGCTGCATGCGCCCTCGCGCACGCGGAATCATTCTACCCCACGCGGGGGCGACCCTGTCAGTAGCGCGGGTCATGGTGGAAGTGGTGATGCGTCTCCAGCCAGCGGATAGTGCCGCTACGCGAGCGCATCACGACCGAGTGGGTAATCGCGCCCCAGCCGGTGTAGCGCACGCCGCCAAGCAGGTTGCCGCCTGTGATGCCCGTCGCCGCGAACACCACATTGCCCCACGCGAGGTCTTCCAAGGTCAGCACGCGGTCAACATCCTCTGTGCCGAGCAGTTGCTTGGTGCGTTCGCGCTCTTGCTCGTTGCGGAACACCAGCCGCGCCTGAATCTCGCCGCCCATACACAGTGCGGCTGCCGCCGTCAGCACCCCTTCGGGTGCGCCGCCGATGCCCATCAGCACATCGATCTCGCCCTGCGGGTCCAATGCCTCCAGCGCGAGCGACAAATCGCCATCGGACACCAAGCGGATGCGCGCTCCCGCCTGCCGAATCTCGCGAATCAGTTGCTCATGGCGCGGGCGATCGAGCATCCCGACGGTCAGGTCTTGCACCTCTTTGCCGAGGCTCTTGGCGATGACCTTGAGGTTCATGCGTGGCGGGAGCGTGATGTCCACCGCGCCTTTGGCGGCAGGTCCCACAACGAGCTTATCCATGTAGATGTCAGGGGCGCGCAGCAGTTTGCCCTCGCCCTCTATTGCCGCGGCGATGACACTGATTGCACCGGGTTGACCGTTGGCGACGAGGTTTGTGCCCTCCACAGGGTCGACGGCGATTTGCACGGCGTAGCCGTTGCCCGTGCCGAGTTCCTCGCCGATATAGAGCATCGGCGCCTCGTCGCGTTCGCCCTCGCCGATGACCACAACACCCTTCATGTCGATGTCGCCGAGCGCACGGCGCATCGCTTCACAGGCAGCTCGGTCTACTGCGTGGCGATCGCCCTTGCCCACCCAGCGTCCCGCGCTGAGTGCGGCTGCCTCTGTCGCGCGTACGAAATCCATGCCTAAATTGCGATCCATAGCCGTTCTCACCTCGTGTGCAGTGTCTGCATCGACGGGAAAGAGTTTCGGCGGCGGCGCGAAACTTCCTGCCGCGTGCTCTAAAACCGATTGCGCTGTTGGTGCAGGCGGTGCTGCCAAAGTTATACCAATCGCGCGGGCGGAGTTTACAATTTCCCCCCTCCTGCAGGTTCCCCCCGCTTCGCGAGGGGAACCGCGATGGGCACGCCTACTCGGTTCCCCCTGCAAGCAGGGGAAACCTCAAAGAGGGGGTCATCAATTGCTGTGTTTTGTGAACTTTAGCTCGGCGAGTGGTATTAGTTGCAGTTGCCGGGGTTGTTGCGGTTCGGGCAGTTGCGGCAGGGCGTACCGTTCGCGCGCCGCGCCGCGACGCCCCACAGGTTGAACTGACCCTGATAGGGACCGACCTCGCCGACATCGAAGATGCGCACCTGCTTGCCGTCCCAGGTGGTTACTGTGCTACCAGCGCCCTCGCGCACGCGCCCCTTGACCGTGCGGGCGTGCCCGTCCACAAAGTTCGCGCCCGCCAGCCCGTTATGACGCGCCTGCAGGTACGACTGTATTGTCGTGGGCGGTCCCAGCGTGCCGTCATACAGCATCGAAGTCTCCACAGGGAACTCTATCTGCGCCAACGAGACCACTGGGTTGGGGGTAAGCAGCCCAGGCACATTCCCGTTCTCGAACACGCACCAGTTGAAGATGTAGCCCGTGTAGCGGAAGTTCGGGATGGTGCAGACGGGCACGCCGAACGAGCCAAATGTGCCCACAACATCGAACGCCTGCCGATCTGACGGGCACAGCACCACATCCGCGTTCTTCACATACGGATAGATGGCGTTGTACAGGGTGAAGATACAGGGCTGGTTGTTCTGGGTCGTCAGGTAGATGCTCATCGGGAACCGCTCGTCGTAGTCCTGGATGTATTGCAGTACGGCGAGCGCGTTCTGCTTCATGTTGTTCGTACACTGGGTCTGTCGCGCCTTCTCGCGCGCCTGCGCAAACACAGGGAACAGAATCGCCGCGAGAATCGCGATGATCGCAATCACGACCAGCAACTCGATCAAGGTAAAGCCATGCCGTCTCATAGTGCGCATTAGATTCGGCAAGGGCTGTTTTTGTTCCTGCCAGTTTTATTGCGGGATTTGCCCCCTGCAGCAGCGGCGGCAGAATCGCCAAGCGCCGCTACTGCAAGTGGCACTTATCGGACATCAGGCACAGGCTCGACGATTTGGGCGACCGCGCGGTCCAAGGTCAAGGGTCTGTAGTACGGGTTGCGCCACACGAGTTTCAACGCGCAGTTGAGTGACTCGTCGTCGCCCTCCAGATAGTCCACCACACCGTACTCCGCCATGAAGTTCATCCCTTCGTAGAACACTTGGTACGGGTCGTGCAGAGTGTTCACATAGATATCGAGCAGGCGTCGCTTGGTTGCCTTGTCCAGCAATTCGGGCGCGTAGCCCTGCGATTCGACCCATTTGCGGAAGCGTGGCAACCTGCCGAAGATGACGGTCTGGTAGACATGGGAGCGGATGAAGAGCCGTCGGCTGGCGATAAAGAGCGCGCGTGCCGCCTCCTGCTTCTGCGAGGCGATGCTGACAGCGTACAGGTATTCGCCCAGCGGCGTGTGTGTGCTACAGGTTCCGCCGCCCGTGTCGAGGTACCAGTTCTCGCGAATCTGGTGCCCGTGCAGGTAGATGACCATGCCATAGCCGTAGACGCGCCCGTCGTACTCGGCGACCAGAAAGCCCTCTGGGTGATGGCGCAGCCACGCCTCGAAGTAATCGCGTGTCAGCGCCACGTTGCCAAATAACCGATCCAACGCCTCTATACGCTCCAAGTCAGAGTAGTCTGCCTGCCGAACCAAGAATAGACCTACAGGTATCATGGCACTGACCTCTTTCAAAAGATTAGAACTAAATGCGCTGTCCGCGCGTTATTAAGGCGGATTCGGCTTACGCAGATCGTGGCAATTTGTGGGAACGGTTTTTGACCACAGTATACCTCACTTTATGTCCCGTTTTGCAACGACGACCTCAAAACTGGGTCTTTTGCGAGTGCAAACGCGGCGATAGGGTGGAAGAATCGAAAATTCATCGCGCGTACCTTCGGCTATTGGCACAAAATTGGGCTATAATAGGGTAGGTGAGCGCAGATGGAGCCGTACTGTGAGCATCTCTCAGCAGACGAGCTGGTGTTGCGGGCGCAGCAGGGGGACGAACGCGCAGCGGAGCAGGTACTGACGCTGTTCCGTCCGCTGGCGCAGAGCGTGGCGGGACGGTTCTTTGTGCCCAGTTATGAGCCTGAGGATGTGTGCCAGATTGCCCTGATGGGGTTGTGGCGTGCGGTGCAGTGTTTTGACCCACAGCGCAAGGCGGGTTTCGCGGCGTTCGCAAGAGTGTGCATTCGGCGGCAGATCCTCTCCGAGCTGAAGCGCGCGCAGCGGTGGGCAGTGCCCGTGGTGAGCTTGTCGGATGAGGCGGACGGACAGGCGTGGCTGGAGCAGTTGCCCGACCCACGCCAGAACTTGTACGAGCAGCTCAGCGAGCGTGAAACGATGCGGCTGCAGCGCGAGTTTTTGGCAACGAAACTCAGCCCCCTGGAGGCACAGGTGGTCGCATTGTACCAACAGCAGAAGCTCACCTACCGCGAGATTGCCGAGCGGCTGGGCTGCTCGGTGAAAGCGGTGGACAACGCGCTGGCGCGAATCAAGCGCAAGGCGCGTCGGTGCGCCCGCGAAAGCCGTTAAGCCAAGCTTCGCCTACGCGCGAATTGCCCACACGACGCGCATTGCGCCAGCATAGTCGCGCACAATATGGGGCGACGGGAACCCCCACGCGGGCAACCGCTCGGCTAACAGCGGCGCAAGGCGCGGACTGGTCTCGAACGCAAGCAAGCCACCTGCCCGAAGCACGCATCGCGCTCCCAGCGCAATCCGTCGGTATGGGCGCAGTGGGTCGTCAGCAGGCACAAGCAACGCGCCTTTCGGTTCGTAGCGCGTAATCTCGGGTTGTAGCCCGTCCCACTCGTTGGGTAGCACATAAGGCGGGTTGCTCAGCACGGCATCCACCGAATCTGCACGCATCCCCTGCAGCCAGTTGCCCTGAACCAACATCAGGCGCGTCTCCAGCCCCAGCCTCCGCCGATTCACCTGTGCCCAGCGCAGCGCGCGCCCACTGCGGTCAATCCCCACCCCCAGCCACTGCGGCGCGCGTGTTAGGCAAGCCAGCACGATTGCACCTGTGCCTGTGCCCGCATCTACGAGGATAGGAGAGCAAGAGACCCCCTCCTTCAGGTTCCCCCTACGGGCAGGGGGAACTGAATCGGGTTGGTTCCCCTCGCGAAGCGGGGGGAACCTGCAGGAGTCGGGTAGGCAACCTACCCAGCTCAGAAACACTTCCACCAGCAGTTCTGTCTCGGGGCGCGGGATGAGTGCGCCGCGCCCGACCGTCAGTTCCAGCCCATAGAACCATGCACGGCGCGTAATGTACGCCAGTGGCTCGCGTTGCTTCCGACGGCGCACCCAGCTATGTAGTCGCCGCACCTGCTGCGCCGAAAGGCGTGCGTCAGGATGGGCAATCAGTCGCGCGCGTTCCCACCCCAGACATGCCGCGACCAACGCCTGTGCCTCGCACAACGGCTCCAATAGTCCCCCTGCTTTCAGTTCCGCCTGCGCCCACTTGATGGCGTCGTGAACCGTCATCGGTGCGGTATAATACCCCCGCTTTGGCAAACGAGTTCGCGGCGGCTGAATGCACGGGAAGTCGGTGCAAATCCGACGCTGACGCGCAGCGGTGACTGGGGACGAACGCGACACTATGCCACTGGCTTCGGCTGGGAAGGCGTCGCCAGTAGGATGATCCAGAAGCCCGAAGACCGGTTCAGCCGCGTCTCGCTCGTTTCGCCTCGCGGGTTGGGCGAAAGAGCGCGCGTATGCACTCACCTGCGGCTGGACGCGCCAGCGGCAGGTGCTGCTGCGCAAGCTTTCGTCCCGACCACAGAGCGCAACGCTTATGTGGAGGGATGAACCGATGCGATACACACACAACGCCAGCCGCACACGCGGCTTCACACTGATTGAGCTGCTGGTCGTGATTGCGATCATCGCCATTCTGGCGGCGATCCTGTTTCCCGTGTTTGCTCAAGCGCGCGAAAAAGCGCGCCAGACCTCGTGCCTAAGCAACCTGCGCCAAATCGGAACCGCAGGCTTGATGTACGCGCAGGACTACGACGAACGGCTGTTCCCAATCGCCTACGACGACTGGTCGCACTACTGGTGGGGCTATGTGGATCGCCAGAACCAGCGATTGGACACGCAGCGCAGTTTCCTGTACCCCTACATGCGCAACGCCGAGATTCAGGCGTGCCCGTCGTTCCGCGAGAGTCGCGCCTACCAGTACGGGCTACTCGGCTACGGCTACAACTATGTGTATCTCAGCCCTATGCGCCCGCCCAACTACACCCCGATTGCCGTGTCGCTGTCGCAAATCAATAGCCCCGCCGAGACAGCGTGGCTGGCAGATTCAGCGCAATGGCGCACTTGGGGTGCAGGTGCGCCCGTCTTCGAAGGCACGGGCTTCCTCGAACCACCCTCCTACAACAACCCCACCTTCCACGGCAGACACAACCAGATGGGGATTGTGCTGTGGTGCGATGGGCACGCAAAAGCGTTCAAGCCGGTGCTGCGCACAGAAGCACCCTACGAACCCCACCGTCGCTATAACCTCGGCAACATCGACCGCGACGGCGACCCTCAAACTGACGAGTTGATGGATCTGGAGTAATCCGCACAACGCAGGGCGAACCACACACTTCGCCTATGCCACTGGTTCAATTGGTAGGTGTGGGGGTTCGCCCTGATGGGTATTATCTTGGGGCGGAATGCCCGTTGGGCGTCTGTTTCCGTTGCCCGCACGCATAGCATGGCAGGCACACACCGTCTTCAGGTAGGGCTCCTTTGCGTGAGCGCGTTTCTCTGCGGGTTGGCGCATCCGCCACTGAGCGCGTGGGGGCTGATTCTGTGTGCGCCTGCGGTGCTTATGGGGCTAACGCTGGCGACTCGCGCGCGGGCGGGATTCGCCTACGGCTGGCTATGGAGTTTCATCTACTATCTCACGCTGGGGCATCCGCTGCTGTATCTGATTGAGTTGCGGACGGGCAGTGTCGCGCTGGGGGTGGTCGGGCTATTGCTGGTGGCGGGACTAAGTGCGCTGTTTGGAGGACTGTTCGGCGTATTAGCATCGCAGATGGGGCGCACCCCGCTGGGGGTGCTGGGTGCGGCGGGTGCGTGGACGCTGACGCAGTACCTGCGCGGACTGGGACCGTTCGCGTTTGTGTGGGGGCACTGGAGTGTCGCGCTCTACCCTGCGCCCATTCTGTTGCAGCCTGCGGAACTCGTCGGCGCGTGGGGCGTGGAGTTCCTGCTGGCGCTATGGAACGGACTGCTGGCGTATAGCGCGTGGCTGATGGCGCAGCGGCGGTATCGTCCTGCGGTTGGCGTCATGCTGGCAGCCGCGCTGGGCGCAGGCGCACTGCTGGCGTGGGGTTCCGCCTGCTACGGTGCGTGGCAACTCGTCGAGGCGCGTCTGGACGAGCGCACGCGCTTGGTTGCGCTGGTGCAGCCGAATGTGAACCTCGCGCGCGCCTATACCCCCGACGAGTGGACGCCCATCCGCGAGCGCATCGCCGATCAAGTGCGCCGCGCCAGCGCACTTAGCCCCGACTGGCGTCGCACGCACAACTTGCCCCCGCGCCCCGACCTGATCATGCTGCCCGAAGTAATCGAGCCGTACCCGATGCCCGATAGCCGCGCTGCGTTGTTGTTCTGGCGCACGCTGGCGATGGAGACGGGCGTTGCGCTGCTGGTGGGCGGCTACCGCGTCGCCGACCCTGCCACGCGCCAAGCCGCCAACACGATGTTCCTGTTCCTGCCCGACGGCAAGTGGCAGTATCACGACAAGGTACAACTCGTGCCGCTGGGCGAATATGTGCCCTACCGCGAGTGGCTGCCGTTCCTGCGCGTGTTTGGCGTGGTGGAGGGCGACCTACGCGCGGGCGAAACGCTGCACCCCCTGCAGGCGGGGGATATGCGTATCGGCGCGGTGATTTGCATGGAGTCCACCTACCCGTGGGTGGCGCGCGGGCTAACAAAAGCGGGCGCGACCTTGCTGGCTGTCGGTTCCAACGAGTCGTGGTTCGGGCGCACGGCGGCGTTAGAGCAGCACTTGGCGTTCTGCGTGCTGCGGGCGATTGAGACGCGCCGCTGGGTCGCGCGGTGCGCCCCAGAAGGGATTACGGCGTTCGTTGCGCCCACAGGCGCGATTCGCGCCCGCGCACCCAAGTTCGCCGAAGCCATCCTCGACGCGCCTGTCCACCCGCGCACTTTGCAGACCCTGTATGTGCGCTGGGGCGATTGGACAGTTGGAGTAGGCGTCGCCCTGATTGCGCTGGCAATCGCCCACAACCGCCGCCGAACCCCCTAAAGAATTTCCAGTCCGATGCCGACAATTCAAATTGCGCCGCTGTGGTGTGGAACGACTTGACTCCGATAACTCTAATCGGGTATCATAGAGCTGGAAAGAGGAGTAGAGGAGGAAGCCCCACACACCGCAGGCAAGGAAGCCAGCAGTGTCGCTTTGGTTTCGGGCGCAGCCCGAAACATCAACGGCGAGTTTGCTCGAACCTGCTGGTTTGGTGATAAAGCATCCATAATTTAGCGCATTTTCGACGCGCTACCTACGCTAACGCTTTCTCGCAGAAGGCGCATACCCGATTGGGAGGTGATCATGATGACATTACGAAACGGTTTGCACAAGAGCCGACCACAGGTCGCGTTCGTGAGTACCTATCCGCCCACGGAGTGCGGATTGGCGACCTTCACGCAGGATTTGTTGCAAGCGGTGGAACGGCATGGCTGGGAAGGTGTGGTGGTCTCGGCAGACCACGAGTCGCGATTTGAGCATCCAGATCCCCGCGTGATCTATCAGTTGCGTCGCGAAGAGGAAGGCGACTACATCGAAGCCGCACGCCTGCTGAACCGATCGGATGTGCGCGTGGTGAGCCTGCAGCACGAGTACGGCATCTTCGGCGGCGAGATGGGCGCACATGTGCTGACTTTTCTGGAGCATCTGCGCGTGCCCGTAGTGACGACTCTGCACACGGTTGTACCCCGCCCGACCGAGCCGATGCGCGAGATTCTGCAGGCGATTGTGCGCGCCTCCGACGCGGTGGTGGTGATGGCAGGCACGGCGGTGCGCCTGCTGGATACCGTCTATAACGCCCCGACGCACCATGTGTATGTGATTCCGCACGGCGCGCCTGAGCCGCTGCCGATTACCCCGCAAGAGGCGAAAGCGCGTATCGGCATGAGCGGGCGCACGGTAATCAGCACCTTCGGATTGGTCAGCCGCGGCAAGGGCATCGAGGATGTGATTCGCGCCCTGCCCGCCGTCGTGGAGCAGTTCCCGAACTTGGTGTACCTCGTGCTGGGTGAGACGCACCCCAAAGTGCGTGCTAAAGAGGGCGAGGCGTATCGCGAGTTCCTGATGCAGGAAGCCCAGCGACTGGGCGTGCAGGAGCATGTCGTCTTCGAGAACCGCTACCTGACGCTGGACGACATTCGGCTGTACCTGCGGGCGACCGACATCTACATCACGCCGTACCTGAACCCTGACCAAATCACCAGCGGCACGCTGGCGTATGCGATTGCGGCTGGGTGCGTGGTCATCTCCACGCCGTACCTGTATGCGCGTGAGGTGTTGGCGGACGGTGGCGGACTGCTGGTGCAGTTCCAGAACCCCGAATCGATTGCCGACGCGATACTGCAACTGCTTTCTGACCCTGTGCTGATGCGCTATCACAAACTGGTCGCGCAGCGCAAGGCGGCGGGGCTGAGCTGGCACAAGATTGGGCAAGCATACGCGCGCCTGTTCGAGCGCATCGGGCGCGATGTGGCGTTGCCCTACGGCGTGGTGCAACCCGCCGTCGCCAGCTACCTGGAAAGTCAGCGGGCGGGCTGACCTGCCCGTAGCGGTATAATACCAACTGCACAGCCAGAGTTCGCAATTGCCCCCCTCCTTGAGGTTCCCCCCGCTTCGCGAGGGGAACCGCGCAGGGGTTCGGTTCCCCCTGCGAGCAGGGGGAACCTGAAGGAGGGGGTCGTCAACTGCGTTTTTTGTGAACTTTGGCTCGGCGATTGGTATAATACCCCTACAGGCGTCCGCCGCCGCGCGGATGCAGGAGAGGGAGCGCTATGTGCGGTATCACAGGCTATATCGGGGCGCGCCCCGCGCTGGAGGTCGCGCTGGATACACTCAAACGGCTGGAGTATCGCGGCTACGACTCGGCAGGCGTCGCCTTCTGGAGTGGCGAGAAACTGCAGGTGATGAAGCGCGCAGGCAAAATCCAGCACCTGAGCGAGATGCTCAACGGCATAGAGGCGCACGGGCTGGCAGTCTCGCACACGCGCTGGGCAACACACGGCATCCCCAACGACCCGAATGCGCACCCCCATACCGACGAGCAGGAGCGCGTTGCCGTCGTCCACAACGGCATCATCGAGAACTACCTCGAACTCAAGCAGGAGCTGCTTGCACGCGGGCACCAATTCCGCTCGGAGACCGACACGGAGGTGCTGGCGCACCTGATTGAAGAGCAACTCGCGCAGGGGCACGCGCCCGAAGAGGCGGTGCGCCGCGCCTTGTTGCCCGTGCGCGGCTCGTATGCCATTGCTGTGCTGTTTACGGACTTCCCCGATCGCGTGGTGGTCGCCCGCAACGACTCGCCGCTGGTGATTGGGCTGGGCGACGGCGAAAACTTTATCGCGTCGGACATCCCCGCGCTGCTGCCCTACACACGGCGCGTAATTTTGCTCGAAAACGGCGATGTGGGCGTCGTGACGCGCGATTCTGTGCGCCTAATGCGCTTGGACGGCGCGCCCGTCGAGCGACCGCCCGTAGAAATCACATGGTCTGCCGAAGCCGCCGAAAAGGGCGGGCACGAACACTTCATGATCAAGGAGATACTGGAGCAGCCTGAAGCGGTGCGCGACACCCTGCGCGGCAGACTCAAGCCCAACGGCGGAATCCAGTTCCCCGAACTGAAACTGGAGGTGGAGGACTGGCAAAAGTTTCGGCGCATCTTGATTGTGGCGTGCGGCACGGCGTATCACGCGGGGCTAATCGGCAAGCACGCGCTGGAACGCTGGCTGCGCCGCCCTGTGGAAGTCTACTACTCGTCCGAGTTCCGCTATGGCGACCCGATTCTGCAGCCGAACACGCTGGCAGTGTTCATCAGCCAGTCGGGCGAGACGGCGGACACCCTCGCTGCGCTGCGTCTGTGCCGCGAGGCGGGCTACACCACGCTGGGCATCGTGAATGTGGTCGGCAGCAGCATCGCCCGCGAGTGCGACCATGTCATCTACACCCAAGCAGGACCCGAAATCTCCGTCGCCTCCACCAAAGCCTACAGCACCCAAGTCGCTGTGCTGTACCTACTGGGGCTGTACCTGTCGGCAATCAACGGCACGCTGCCCATGCAGACCTACACGGAGGGCGTCAAGGGGCTGATGCAGATGCCCTCGCTAATAGCCCGCAGTCTGGAGACCGAGCCGCAGGTGCGTCACATCGCTGAGCAACTCTACCGCACGCCGCTGGTGTTCTACTTGGGGCGCGGCGTGGACGCCTATGTCGCGATGGAGGGCGCGCTCAAAATCAAGGAGATTGCCTATGTGCCCACCCAAGAGCCGCCTGCAGGCGAGATGAAGCACGGACCGCTCGCGCTGGTGGAACCCGGCGTTGTCGCCGTGTTCATCGCCACGCAGCAGCGCACCCGCGAGAAACTGCTGGGCAACCTCAAAGAGATTAAGGCACGACAGGGCACCGTGTTCCTCGTGACCACCGAGGGCGACCACCTGCTGCCCCAAGAGGCGGACTACACAGTGTTCGTGCCCAAGCCGCCGCTGGAGGAACTCTCGCCGCTGGTGAGCATCCCCGTGCTGCAACTGTTCGCCTACCATGTCGCCCGCCTGCGCGGGTGCGAAATCGACCAGCCGCGCAACCTCGCCAAGAGCGTAACGGTGGAGTAGCGGGTATCCTACAGGCAGGTGATTGTATGCCAGCCGTAGCAATCCAGCACGGGCTAACCGCTGAGGAGTTTTGGCAACAGTACGCGGGCAAGCCCTACGAACTCGTGCGCGGGGAGGTCAAAGAACGCATGCCTGCAGGGCTGATTCACGGACTAATCGCGATGCGGCTGGGGCGGCGAATCGATACGGTCGCGTCCGAGCGCAGGCACGGGATTACCGTCGCTGCCGAGACGGGCTTTCGGTTGCGCACGGCGTGGGGCGAGTCGGTGCGCGCCCCCGATGTGGCGTTCATCCGCGCCGAACGCTTGCCCAACCCGCTGCCCCAAACCTTTGCCGATCTCGCGCCCGACCTCGTGGTCGAAATCGCCTCCCCCAACGATGCCTACACCGAGTTGCGCGACAAGGTGGACGAGTGGCTGCAGGCGGGGGTGCAGGTGGTGTGGGTGGTGGATCCACAGCGGCGCACGGTGGAGGTGTTCCAGCCCGACCAGCCTATTCGTGTGCTGCGCGAAGGCGACACCCTCACGGGAGACCCCGTGCTCCCCGACTTCCAACTGCCCCTCAGCGAACTGTTTGCCGAACTCGACGAAGCGTAGCGGGTATCCTACAGGCAGGTGATTGTATGCCAGCCGTAGCAATCCAGCACGGGCTAACCGCTGAGGAGTTTTGGCAACAGTACGCGGGCAAGCCCTACGAACTCGTGCGCGGGGAGGTCAAAGAACGCATGCCAGTCGGCTTGTGGCACGGGATACTGGCGGGCGAGTTGGTCGCTCGCTTTCGCGACTACATCAAGCATCGCCCTGAACGCGCGGGCAAGCTCGCCGTTGAAACGGGCTTTCGGCTGCGCACGGCGTGGGGCGAGTCGGTACGCGCCCCCGATGTGGCGTTCATCCGCGCCGAACGCTTGCCCAACCCGCTGCCCCAAGCCTTCGCCGACCTCGCGCCCGACCTCGTGGTCGAAATCGCCTCCCCCAACGACGCCTACACCGAGTTGCGCGACAAGGTGGACGAGTGGCTGCAGGCGGGGGTGCTGGTGGTGTGGGTGGTGGATCCACAGCGGCGCACGGTGGAGGTGTTCCAGCCCGACCAGCCTATTCGTGTGCTGCGCGAAGGCGACACCCTCACGGGAGACCCCGTGCTCCCCGACTTCCAACTGCCCCTCAGCGAGTTATTTGCAGAAATTAGTGAATAATACACAACGCGCAGGCGAAGTTGCCCCCTCCTTCAGGTGCCCCCCTGCTGACGCGAGGGGAACCAAGCCGCGCGCTCGTTCGGTTCCCCCTGCTCGCAGGGGGACCTTATACCAATCGCCGAGCCAGAGTTCACAAACTCCTGCGCGTGCAGAATCCCCCCCACTCCCTGCCCTCTCCCCCCTTGACAAGGGGGGAGAGGGTCGGGGTGAGGGGGGATTCGAGTCCTGTGCATTCACGAACTTTGGCAACGCAGTTGGTATTAGAGCGAGACCTCAATCGCCCGCAATGCCTGTGCCGTCTCTTCTGGCAGGGTGTCGTTGATGAACACCCCTGCGCCCGACTCGGAGCCTGCCAGGTACTTCAACTTGTCGCGCGTGCGGTAGGGCGGGTAGAACTCGATGTGGAACTGCCAGTAGGGGTGTGGCGCGCCGTCCGTCGGGCGCGGGTGTTGCGCCATGATGTAGGGCATCGAGAAACCCCACAGGCGGTCGTAGCGTTGCAGCGTGTCTTTGAGAATCCGCGCCAGCCCTGTGATGTCGTCGTCGGTCAAGTCCAGCAGGTCGCGGCGGGGCGATTCGGGCACAAGGTAGACCTCATACGGATACCGCGCGAAAAACGGCACGAACGACACCCAGCCGCCCATCCGTTGCACGATGCGCCTACCGTCCTGCAACTCGTGTTGCAAAATCTCCAGTAGCAGGTTGCCGCCCGTCGCAGCATGGTGGCGGCGCATCGCGTCCAACTCGCGCTCCAGTTTCGGCGGCAGGAACGGGTAGGCGTAAATCTGCCCGTGCGGGTGGCTCAGCGTCACGCCGATCTCGCGCCCCTTGTTCTCGAAGATGAACACATACTGCACTTCGGGTCGCGCGCCGAGTTCGGCGTAGCGGTCGCGCCAGACATAGATGAGCTGCTCGATGCGCTCTAACGGCAGGTCGGCAAGCGTGGCGTGGTGGTCAGGCGTATACAGCACCACCTCACACACGCCCTGCGCGGGCATCACGGGCGAAAACGGCGTCGGCGCAACTGCAGGGGCAGGTGGCTCGCGCACCAGCGACGGGAAGCGGTTCTCGAATACCACAATCTCGTAGGTCGGCTCAGGCACTTCGGTGGGGTAGGCGTCGTCGCGCGTGGGGCACAGCGGGCAATATTCGGGCGGCGGATGGAAGGTGCGCTCCTGACGATGCGTCGCCGTGATGACCCACTCCTGCAGCAGCGGATGCCAGCGCAACTCGGACATGCACGATTAGGATACCCCTCGCTGGGGTAGAATTGCGTTGTGGAACCTGAATGCCCGCGTGTGGTCGTGGACGGCGCGCAGTTCCGTGCGTGGCTTGAAGACATCCGCGCGGCGCAAGCGCGCCTCGAGCAGGAGAAGACGGCGTGGCTGCGCCAACTCACGCCCGAACAGTCGCGCGCCATCTACCTCGCGCTGTGGGACGCCGCCGCACCCCACCGCGACCTCAACCAGCCGTCGGAGTTCCTGATGCGCTTGCAGACGGTCTTCAAACGCATGCTCATGGCAGATGAACCCGCTTGAACAAGCCCTCCATGAGGTGTGCGCCTTCCTCGAACGCGAGGGGATTGCGTATGCGCTCGTCGGCGGTTATGCCGTACAGTATTTCGGCGAGCCGCGCACAACGCACGATATTGACCTCGAGATCATCGTCGACGAGGCGGACAAAGCGCAGGTGTTCCAGAAGTTGCTCACGGCGTTTCGCCCCCGCCTCCCAGACGCGCTTGAGTTCGCGCTGCAGCATCGGGTGCTGCTCCTGTCCGCCAGCAACGGCGTGCCTGTGGACATTAGCCTCGCGCCACCTGGCTACGGGGAAATCGTTGCACAGCGCGCCTGGCGAATCGCAATCACGCCTGACGCGCCGCCTATCGCCATCATCAGCCCAGAAGACCTGATTGTGCATAAACTCATTGCGCATCGCCCCGTCGATCTGCAAGATGTGCAAGGTGTTCTCAAGCGACAGGGCGAGGCGTTAGACATGGACTACATCCGCGCCACACTTGCCGCCTTCGGCGAGTATGTCTGGGAGTACGACCTGCTGGGGGCATTCGAGCAACTGCTCCGCGCCACGCACGCCGACGGTTAGCGCACGGGGTACAATACCTCTGTTATGAAAACCAGCGTTGCGCTGATGGCGTTCATAGGGATTGCTATGCTCGCGCTGTGGCAACTGTTTTGGCGCACGAACCCGCGCCTCCCACAGGAGGGTCAATCGATGGAAGGCACAATCAACGCCCCCGACTTCCCCGAAGGACTGCAGTGGCTCAACACCGACCGCCCGCTTAGCCTACGCGAACTGCGCGGCAAGGTTGTGCTGCTCGATTTCTGGACTTACTGCTGCATCAACTGCATGCACATCCTGCCCGACCTGAAACGGCTGGAACGCAAGTACGCCGACTCGCTGGTGGTCATCGGCGTCCACTCCGCCAAGTTTTTCACGGAGCAGGAAACTGAGAACATCCGCCAAGCGATTCTGCGCTACGACATCGAACACCCCGTCGTGAACGACAACCAGATGATTGTGTGGCAGCAGTACGCGGTGCGGGCATGGCCGACGCTTGTGCTGATTGACCCCAGCGGCAAGATTGTGGGCTACCATTCGGGCGAGGGCATCTACGAAATCTTCGACCGTGCGATCGAGGGCGTGATTCGCACGGCGGAGGCGAAGGGTACGCTCAAGCGCGGCGCGCTGAATTTCCGACTGGAGCGCGACAAAGAGCCGCGCACCGCCCTGCGCTTCCCAGGCAAAGTGCTGGCGGATGAGCGCACGAACCGCCTGTTCATCGCCGACTCGAATCACCACCGTATTGTGGTCGTCTCGCTGAAGGACAACCGCGTGGAGATGGTCATCGGCGCGGGCACGCCAGGCTTGCGCGATGGTGCGTTCGAGGCAGCGCAGTTCAACAACCCGCAAGGGATGGCGTATGACCCCGACGCCGACACGCTCTATATCGCCGACACAGACAACCACGCGATACGCAAGGCGGATTTGCGCAAGCGCACGGTGGAGACGCTCGCGGGCACGGGCGAGCAGAGCCGCGTCTATCCCCCGCGCGCGGGTAAAGGACGCGAGGTCGCGCTCAACTCGCCGTGGGACTTGGTGCTGCTCGGCGATACGCTCTACATCGCGATGGCAGGCTCGCACCAGCTCTGGCGGCTGAGCCTGAAGACGCTGGAGGCGGAGCCGCACGCGGGCACGGGGCGCGAGGCGTGCATCGACGGCAGCCTGCGCACCTGCGCACTCGCCCAACCGTCGGGCATAACAACCGACGGCAAGAAGCTCTACTTTGCCGACAGCGAGGTCAGTTGCATTCGCGCCGCCGATGTCGACCCCAACGGCATGCTGGAGACGCTCGTCGGGGGCGACCTGTTCGAGTTCGGCGATGTGGACGGCTTCGGGCGCGAGGCGCGCCTGCAGCACCCGCTCGGTGTGGTCTATGTGGACGGCATGCTCTATGTCGCCGACACCTACAACAACAAAATCAAGCGGTTAGACCCCCGCACGCGCAAGATTGAGACCTTTTTGGGCACGGGCGCAGCGGGCGCACGCGACGGCGACGCCCCCACCTTCGACGAGCCAGGCGGCATCACCTACGCGCACGGCAAGCTCTATATCGCCGACACGAACAACCACCTGATTCGCGTCGCCGACCTGAAGACGCGCCGCGTGGAGACGCTCGTGCTGAAGGGGCTGGAGAGCGCGCCGCCGCCCGCGTTGCACCGCGAGCCGCCCAGTCGTCGGCTGGAGCCTGTCGCCGTTGGCACTGACGCGCCCACACTCACGCTCACCCTGCGCCTACCGCAGGGACACAAACTGAACCCGAACGCGCAGTCGCAGCTGCGCCTCACGGCGGAGGACGCGACCGTGCAGGGCAAGACGGAACTCGTCGCGCCCGTGCAGTCGCTGGAGACCACGCTGCCCGTGCAGCTGACCGCCGACCGCGCGATGCTCAGCCTGCATCTGCTGGTCTACCACTGCCGCGAGGGGCAGGAAGGGCTGTGCTACCTGCACGAGGAGCGGCTGACCCTCCCGATTCAGCGCGGCGGCGCGGGGAAGGCAATCCCCGTGAGTGTGGAGGTGAGGTAATCACCCCCCCGCAAACAGCTCACGCAGCTTGTAGCCGTCGCGGGGCAGGTGTTTGAGGTCGTCTTCGGTGTAGCGTCGCTTGCGCCGAGCCGTCTGCACAGAGGTCGCCATCGGTTTCACCCCTTCACCACTCCAATCGGGCGCAGGCGCGCCACTTTGCGGGCAATCCCTGCGTTGTGGACGACCTCCACAACATCGGCGACATCCTTGTAGGCGTAGGAGGCTTCTTCGGCAAGGGTCGCCTTGTTCTGCGCCCGCACGAGGATGCCCTGCGACTCCATCTCTTTAGCGATGTTGCGTCCCTTGGCTTCGCGTAGCGCGCCTTTGCGGCTCATCATGCGCCCTGCGCCGTGGCAGGTCGTGCCGAAACTCTCGCGCATTGCGCCCTCCGTGCCTACCAGCACGAACGAGTACCGCCCCATATCGCCTGGAATCAGCACGGGCTGCCCGATCTCGCGGTACGCTTCAGGTGTTTCGGGATGCCCTGGCGGGAAGGCGCGGGTCGCCCCCTTGCGATGCACGCACACACGCACCTTCTTGCCCTCCCATTCGTGTTCCTCGATCTTGGCGATGTTGTGCGCGACATCGTACACTTGGCGCATGCCGAGGCTTTCAGGCGTGGCGTTGAAGATTTTGGCGAACGCTTGGCGCGTCCAGTGCGCAATCGCCTGACGGTTGGCGAACGCGAAGTTCGCCGCGCAGTGCATCGCGCGCAGGTAGGTCTGCCCTTCTTCCGACTTTATTGGCGCGCATGCCAGCTGGCGGTCGGGCAGACTGATGCCGTACTTCGCGTGCGCCTCCTCCATAATGTCCAAGTGGTCTTGGCAGGTCTGGTGTCCGAACCCGCGTGAGCCTGTGTGAATCATGATGGTGACTTGCCCAACCTGGGTGATGCCCATCGCTTCGGCAGCTTTAGGGTCGTAGATTTCGTCCACCACTTGGATTTCGAGGAAGTGGTTGCCGCCACCGAGCGTGCCGAGCTGGTCTTTGCCGCGCTCGATGGCTTTCTCGGTAATCACATCGGGGTCAGGCATATCGAGCCTGCCGTTCGCTTCGGTATGCGCAAGGTCGTCTTCCCAGCCGTAGCCGTGTTCGACCATCCAGTGCGCGCCTTTGAGCATGACTTGGCGCAGGTCGGCGCGGCTGGTCTTGATGAGACCTTCGCCGCCGAAGCCTGCGGGCACATCGCGGAAGATTTGGTCGAGCAACTCTTTCAGGCGCGGGCGTACCTGCTTTTCAGTGAGGTCGGTGCGCAGCAGACGGACGCCGCAGTTGGAGACCACAAACCCGTTCGCGACGAAGTTGTGGTCGGGGTGCTGAACGGTCAGGTCGTACACAAACGGCTCGGTATAGACGACGGGTTCAATCGCCACGACTGTGTCCCAGACCCTGCCGCCTCCTGCATCTACCTGCTCCGTGAACTCGGCGAAACTGGGGAAGTCTTTGGGAATACGCGGTTTGGCGCGTCGCTCGCCGTACAGGCTGCGCTCCACAAATCGCACATTGACGCCCAGTTCTGTGGCTATTTGCTCGACGGAGGCGCCGTCGCGCTTGCGGTGTGGCGCGCATGCGGCTGCCTGCACGCGCTGGTGAACCACGCCCTGCTTGAGCCGTAGGTACGCCGTCGCGAGGCAACCCAGCCGCTGTCGCTCCGCGTGATATTCGTACCCAATCTGGCTCCAGAGTCGGGTGAGGTTCTCGTCGTTGCCGAGAATCTGCAGTCGGCAGCGGACGGAGCGTGCGCCCGTGCGCGGGCTGATGGTCGTCTCCCGCTGACGGTTCAACAAGCGCGCCTGCACGCCGAAACGCGCCAACATCGCTTGAATATCCGCAAGGAACGCCCAGCCCGAGTCGGCGACTGGCTCGCGCTTGCTGACGCTCAGCACAGGCGTCTGGAAGGTCGCAGGGCAGCGCGGCAGGGTACTGGGCGCGCTGAGTTCCGCGCCGAACAGCGCGGCAAGGTAGAGCCGCTGCTGCCACAATGGCGCACGCATCAGCCACTCTGGGACGCGATACGGCTGGGTCGCCTTGTTGCCCAGTGGCGCGCCCAGACACGCCAGTAACGCCACAAACGCACTGCTGGAGACGGTGAATGACGACTCGCGCGCCGCAAAAGCGTAGACACGGTACGGCGTCTGAAGCATATGGCGGCGTTCGCGCGTGCGCACTGCCGACGGGACAAAGCCCAGCCGCGCGATGTCGGCGCGAATACGCTCTAAATCGTCGGGCTTGCCGTAAAAGACAGCAACGCCCTTACCCCGCCCACCAACATAGCGCATCGTGCCATCGCCTGTCAGGTAGCCCATCAGTTTAAGCAGGTAAGGCATCTGCGGCGCGTCGGCGCGTAGGGGCAGAAGGTTCCGCTGGCGCAGGTGCGCAAGTACCTGCCGAATTGCCGTCTCCGACTTGCCCTGCGCGATGAGATGAGCGCGCAGCTGTGCCTCGTCGACCAGCACTTCGTCGGAGGCTGGCTCATAGGGGACGCCCTCAAACGGGTAAATCGCCACGCGCGCCCCTGCCTGCAGATGCTTCAGTCGGCGCATGCCTTCAGGTGTCCAGAAAGGATGCTCGCTGGTGGCGACCACCTCATAGCCGCTTGCCGCGCGCAGACGATAGACGCGGTTGCGCGGGCGTACTTGCAGCACCGCGCCCACGACGCCCGCCTCCTGCACACCGTCTTGTAGGCGGAAGCAGACTACCGCTTGCTGTAGCCACGCCTCCGCCGCCTCACCAATCGTGCGCCAGTAGCCGTGCGCCGTCAGAACCCGCGTGTCGGGGTGCAGGCAGTTGATGTCATACCCAATCCCCCCCGGCGAAATGACGCCTTCCTCCATGTCCATCGCCGCCACGCCACCGACAGGGAAGCCGTAGCCCCAGTGGATGTCGGGCATCGCAATCGAGTAGCCCACGATGCCTGGCAGAAACGCCACATTCGCCACCTGCTCAGGCGCTTGGTCTTGCTTAATCTGCTCGATCATCGCCTTGCTGGCGAAGATGAGACCGTCTACGCGCATGCCAGGCTTGTAGCTTTTCGGAATGCGCCAGCGGTACTCGTCGATCTGCTCCAGCGGACCCTTCCACACTTGGCTCATGGCGACCTCCCCAGAAGAGTATACCTGTGAGTCGTATCGATGCATCTGTCGCCTTCACCATCAAGCGGGGTGTGAGGCGCACGGCGATGCGTCCCCTACCTCTCTCTCGCCTGCTGGCAGGAGAGGGAACAAGACGGCGAGGGGTTCTAAAAACGCCGTCCTACGGATAAATCCCGCGAATGATGGTCGCTTCGGCGACGCGCTTGACGCCGATGATGTACGCGCCCATGCGCATGTTGACCTTGTTCTGCTCGGCAGTTTGGGCAACATGCTGGTAGCTGCGCCGCATCGCTTTCTCCAGCTTTTGGTTGACTTCCTCCTCTTCCCAGAAGAAGGACTGGAGGTCCTGCACCCATTCGAAGTAGGAGACGATAACGCCTCCTGCGTTGGCTAAGATGTCGGGCACGACCAGCACGCCCTTATCGTCTAGGATTTCGTCGGCATCGGGGGTCACGGGACCGTTGGCGGCTTCCACGATGACACGCGCTTTGATGCGATCGGCGTTGTGTGCTGTGATGACGCCGTGTAGTGCGGCGGGCACCAGCACATCGCAGGGCAGTTCCAGTAGTTCTTCGTTGGTAATGAGTTCGGCGTCGCGGTAGGCTTGGAGGCAACCGTCGCGTCCTGCGCAGTGTAACAAGGCGGGGATATTTAGCCCATTCGGGTTGTAGATGCCACCGCGCACATCGGAGACGGCGACCACCTTCGCGCCTGCTTGATGCATCAGCTTTGCGGTGGAGGAGCCAACATTTCCGAAGCCTTGGATAACGACCGTCGCACCGTCCAGTTGACGCCCAAGTTGCCGGAGCGCCTCATGCGCCACCACCATTACCCCGCGTCCTGTCGCTTCCAGCCGCCCCTCCGAACCGCCAATCGGGATGGGCTTGCCCGTCACCACCGCAGGCACCGTGTAGCCCTTGTGCATCGAGTAGGTGTCCATAATCCACGCCATCACCTGCGGGTTCGTGCCCACATCGGGCGCGGGAATGTCCGATTCGGGACCAATCAGCATCGAAATCTCGGTGATGTAGCGGCGGGTGAGGTTCTCCAGTTCATGCACCGAGAGCCGCTTGGGGTCGCACACCACCCCGCCCTTCGCGCCGCTGTAGGGGATGTTCACCACAGCGCACTTCCAGGTCATCCACATCGCCAGCGCGCGCACCTCGTCTAAGGTGACTTCGGGATGGTAGCGGATGCCGCCCTTCGCGGGACCGCGCGCGGGGTTGTGGTGGACGCGGTAGCCCGTGAAGACGCGAATCGAGCCGTCGTCCATCTTCACGGGGAAGTTCACGATGAGTTCCCGACGGGGATGCTTGAGAACCTCCAGCAGGCTCCGATCGAGATTCAGGTAATGCGCCGCCGCTTCCAGTTGGCGTATCGCAATCGCATACGCGCTACGCTCTTCGGTGTGTCGTTCGCGTTCAATAGTCGTCTGCGCCATTGCAGTTGTGCCTCCTCAGTTCGATACCGCCCATCCGTGTTAATTGTTCCATAACAGCGTATCGTCTTCGCGTGCGGGCGGTAGGACGCGCCGCGCAAGCCAATAGACGGGTATCGCCAACCCCATATTATACACCATGCTTCCCAGGCTCGCCTGCCCGAACGCGCGGGGGTCAACCATCGGCGCGGCGAGGTAGAGCATGCCCTGCGCGAGCAGGTGCAGCAGCGCAACGGCGGGCAGGATGCTCAGCGGGTGGCGCGGCGAAAGCAGAGTCGGCAGGTAGGCGACGGCAGTCGCCGCCAGCACACGGCTGACGATCAAGCTCCCGACCGTCTGCTCCAGCATGCTGGCGTGCAGTAGCCCCGTGAAAAAGCCCGCCCACGCCGCGAGGGTGGGGTTGGTGTAGAGCGCGATGCAAGCCAGCACCAGCAGCGGGAAATCGGGCGTCGCGCCGCCTATCGCCATACGGTGCGCCCACACGCCCTGCGCCACCGCCGCCACAACTACAGGCAGCAGCCAGCGAAGCGTATCACGCCAGCCGCCTGAGAGAACCAGCCGCGTGAGCCAGTGCAGCTGCACGCGCTCGAAATCATAGTGCGCTTTGCGAATCGGTCGCCTGCCTCCCGCCTGTAGTATACTCGAACCCAAGCGCCCAAGGCGCGTGCGTCAGCGGGAGGGCGGGCAGGTGCATGACCGCCTGCGTCGCGGCAGGCGGTAGGAGGCTTACACGCTCTGCCCGAAGTTGAACAGCACGGTCAGCAGGTCGGCGTCGTCCACTGTGCCGTCGCCGTTGGTGTCCGTGTCGGGGTCGCCCGAACCGAAGTTGAACAGCACCTGCAGCAAGTCCGCGTCGTCAATCGTGCAGTCGCCGTTCACATTCCCAGCCGCACGCGCCAAGCCGCCGCCCGAACCCGCCCAGCGGATGTTGAACACATCGACTGTGATGACGGTGAACGGGTTCTCGATGCAGAACAGGTAGGCGCGCACGCGCAGGTTGTTGATGGCGTCGCCGCCCTCCTTGAGGATTTCCAGATGCGTATTGCGTCCCAGCGTGTTGTAGGGGTCAGCCCCGCACGGCACGCGCTGCACGCGCCCCGTCAGCACGCCTGACACCTCGAAAATCTTGATGCTCGCAGAGAAGCCGTCGTCGCTGACCTCCACGCAGATGTTCGGGTTGTCCGTGCCGCTCCAGCGCACGACCGCCGTGTTACCGTCGTCTGAAATCACTTGACCAAAGAGGGGAATGCGTCGGTCAATATTCGCGAACGGTCGCAAGTCAAGCAAGATGTCCAACGCGACGCCGTCGTTGTTCAGATCGGTAAACGCCAGACGGATGGGCGGGCGCGGGTTGAAACTCTCGCTGAAGTTCGCCGCGCCTGTGATTCGGTAGTCCGCGCCGTTGAACTTGAACACAAAGTCGCCGCCGTCTTGCAACTGCTGTGCAATCTGCGCGCTCGCGATGGCAAGCATCGCCGCGCTCATCAGACCCAGACCAAAGACCCGTGTACGCATAGTTGGCTCCTTTCGTCCCGCGTGGGGACAAGCAAAGTGTATCCCCGCTGAGGTTAATAATGGGTTATAGGCGCGGGCGATGCGAAGGTGTCTGTGCGTTGGACACTCAACGCGCGCGTGTTTACTTGGCTAAGCGCAGGATGGCTTCGGCGAGGCGGTGCGGGTCGTGGCGCACATAGTCGGTCTGGCTGATGAAGTTGCCCGTGATGACCTTGTAGCCCATCTGACGGATGCGGTCAACATCGGACAGCACTAAATCCTGCCCGCTGGCGCGGTAGCGTTCCAGCAGTTCGGGCTGCGGGATGGCGGTGTTGACCAGCACATAATCGCACACGCGCCCGCCCGCATGCGCCTCCAACGCCCGCACATGGTCGGACGCCGTGAAGCCGTCGGTCTCGCCAGGCTGGGTCATCACATTGCACACATAGAAGAAAGTTATACGCCTGCCTCCCAGCGGTAGTATACTCGAACCCAACACTCAAGGGCACAACATGCCCACACGCGAGGCAAACCTGCTGGGCAAATTTGCGTTCTCGCGCGTGTCCTACCGCAAACGACGCAACCCGCGCCCCACCAAGCGCACTTTCCCTCGGTTCCTGGCGGGGTTCCTTTAGTTGCCTGCTTCGCTTTCTGTTTTGCAGTAGTACCAGAACTGCCAGGCTGTTTTTGTTCGCCTTGAGTTTCGTCTGTATCAACTCGGTTTATCAGATCGTTCCCACAATACCGATAGAGGTTCAGGTCGCCGGAGGCAGCGTCTATCGGGTCGCGTTGGAGCCACCTTGCCGTGCGTGGGTCGTACGCACGCGCACCCACATGATAGAGGCTGACTTCAGGAATCCACTCATACCCATACGCCCCGTTCCAAGTGAACGGTTACTGGGTGATGGCTCACTACACAGACAAATCACTACCAACCCGTGTAAACTTCTTGAACCTTGTATGCCACAACCCGATCCTGCTCATCAAGGTAGAAAAGTATCTGGATATCTGTCTGTACAAATAAGGTGCGATGAGTATCGCGAATTATCCCACCAATCTCCTTCGCTTTAGGTTCACGATGACCGTTGTGGTGTGTGCAGTATCTATCCATAAAGCGGACAGCCGCCTCACGCGTAGAGCCAATAGGCACCTCGCGCCTCACCCTTGCTTCAACTTCAGCAACCGTAAGCGGATGAGTGGGTCTCAAAAGCCACCAGAGTACTATCTCAAGCGTCAGCCACAAGAGGATGAGTATCCCAGCTAACCACTTGACCCAAACGGGTACCCCTCGAAACATCCGTTGAAACGATTCTCTAAAGTCCTGGCGCATCCTCGGCACCTACTCGACTATCATCGGGGTAACTTTGTACCCCAACCAGGCACCCATGGCAACTTCTCCTTTGGTGCGGGTATACCTGCTCGCTCTAGCATCTCACGGGCAGCAGCATTTGAGTCTGACCCGTCTCGGCGTCAATCAGCGCGCGCACATGCCCCAGCGCGTCGCACACATAGAGCTGCACCCGACCGCCCGCGATCCGCGCCACAGGTCCCAACGAACCCCACACATACTCGGCAACCACTTGACCATAGGCGTTCAGCTCGGCGACCAGCATATCGCCGTCATAAAGCAGGTAAATCCAGTCCCAATCGCGGTTGGAGGTGCGGTATGCCACGCGCCGACCCAGCGCGTCGTAGCGCGCTTCGTAGATTAGCTGCCCGTTGCGCCTGACCCACACAAGGTTCCCAAAACCGTCGTAGCCGTACTCGCGGTTGCCGTCGGGCGCGTTCTGCTCGCCAACACGCTCGCCATTCAGGTTGTAGGCGAAGCTCCAGCTGCCCAGCTGACGCAACTGATTGAACTGGTATTGCGCGGTGAGGTTGGGCACGGCAGGCACGCCAAGCGTCATATTGCCGCCGCTGTCGTAGTCGAAAGTGCGCGGCTGCTGGGTACCGAGCCGCTCGTACTGCAGGCTGCCGTCGGGGTAGTAGTCCCATCCCAGCTGCGCTGGCTTGCAGAGCCGTTCGGCTTGGTGTGCTGCTCGCACGCGGTGCGAAGCGTGCCGTCTGCGTAGTAGCTGTAGGCGTAGTTCGCAACTGTGCGACCGCCTAAGAGCACCGACTGCATCCAAACGCTTCCGATGCTCCAGATGGGAGTAAAGGGCGAAGGCACAGGCTCCCACATCGGGATGCAGGGATAGCTGGGACGCAGTTGTTGTTCGCTTTTAGAGGTTGGGTCGGTCGAATCGTGGGCGTTGAAGGGTGAAGTAGCAGCCAAAAACGATAGAGCGAAGACGGCAATTGTCAGCGCACAGTTGCGTGACGCAGGGGTCGGGGTGCCGCGATGAACGCCAATGCCCGTTTCATCGTCGCCATCGCAGTCGTCCTCCGTAGGATTACGGGCTTATTTATACACCACTTTTCGCCGTTTTTCAAGGGGGGGGCGGGCGCGACCGCCGTGTCGCCCGCCAGATAGAACCCTTCCGTGATTACGAGAGGCGCGAGTGCCTCAAACACGCGCTGCATCGGCGCGGGCATCACTTCGAGGTGCAACTCGGCGGTCATAGCGGTTGCGTGCGTTCGCGCAGCCAGCGTTTGACGGTGTGCTGGCGCAGGAATTCGGGCAGGCGCGTGCGGGTGTCCATCGTTATCGCCCTCGTTTAACCAGCGCGACGCTGAGCCGCTCGAAGTCCACTGCAGGGCGCACCCACGCCTTTTTGACCGAGTATTGCCGATCGAGCCACACTTGTTCCACGACGCCTATCGTGAGGTTGGGTGGGTACTTGCCACCCAGCCCTGCGGTGACGACGCGGTCGCCTGCTTGCAGGGGCGCCTCAGGCGGGATGAAGTTGAGCAGCAGCATGCTCTCGCCGCGCCCTTCACATACGCCCGTGCTGGCTTTCTGCGCGTTCAGGGCGCGCGCGCTGACCGCCATGCGCGGCGCGATGAGCATCCGCACGAGGCTGGTCGTGGCGTCCGCGCGCTCCACGACGCCGACCAGCCCCTCGCCTGCAACCACAGGCGCGCCTGCCATAACGCCGTCGCGCGAGCCGCGATCGATAATCAGCGTCTGCTGCCCTGCCTGCGGGTAGACGGCGATGACGCGGCAGCCGAGCCATTCGCCTGCCAGTTGCGGGCGCAGGTTCAGCAGGCGACGCAACGACTCGTTCTCTGTGGCAACCGCGCGCAACTGCTCTAACTCCTGCTTCAGGCGGGCGTTTTCCAGCGCGAGGTGGTCGTACTCGCGTAGGACTTCGCGGGCTTGGGCAAGCGTGGCAAAGAGTTGCCCCGCGCTCTCGGTGGTGGACTGCGCCGCGCGCTGCAGGGGGGTCAGCAGCCCACGAATCAGCGCGGTAATCAGGTTCGCCTCGCCGTGATGCACGCGGTGGTTGTGGTACACGCCGAGCAACATCCCCGCCATCGCCAGAACCAACCAAGCCCATCGTCGGCGGCGGCGCATTGCGTTCACCTCTTACGCGGCGATTGCGCCGTCTGCAACACCTTGCGCAGCATCGGGTTATTCTCCAGTTCCTCCAGCACCTTGCCCGTGCCCAGCACGACCGCCGAAGTGGGGTCGCTGGCGACATACACGGGCATCTGCGTCTCGTGCTGGAGCAGTTTGTCCAGCCCGCGCAGCAGTGCGCCGCCCCCACACAGCACGATGCCGTTGTTCATGATGTCTGCTGCCAGCTCAGGTGGAGTAATCTCCAGGGTCTGCTTGACCGCTTCCACAATGGCATTTATGGGTTCAGCAATCGCGTGGCGTATCTCTTCGGAGGTGATGACCACGCTACGCGGTAGCCCGCTAATCAGGTCGCGCCCTTTGACCTCCATCGTGAGCTCCTCTTCCAGCGGGAACGCGGAGCCGATTTCGATTTTGACCTGTTCGGCGGTGCGCTCGCCGATGAACAGGTTGTAGGTGCGGCGCACATAGTTGGCGATGGCTTCGTCGATTTCGTCGCCCGCGATGCGGATGCTGCGGCTGGCGACGATGCCCGCCAGCGAGATGACGGCGACCTCCGTTGTGCCTCCGCCGATGTCGACCACCATCGAGCCTGTGGGTTCCACGACGGGCAGCCCGACGCCGATGGCGGCTGCCATCGGCTCTTCGATGACATACGCTTCGCGCGCGCCTGCCCGCATCGCGGCTTGCAGCACCGCGCGCCGCTCCACCTCCGTAACTCCGCTGGGGATGCCCACCACCATGCGCGGCGGGATCCAACGGTTGCGCGAGACCTTGCTGGCGTAGTATTGTAGCATCTTCTCAGTTTGTTCGAAGTCAGCAATGACGCCGTCTTTGAGCGGGCGCACGGCGATGATGTTGGCAGGGGTGCGCCCCAGCATCCGCTTGGCTTCCTCGCCGACTGCCAGCACCTTGCGTGTGTCTTGGTCAATCGCGATCACCGACGGCTCGCGCAGCATGATGCCCTTGCCGCGCACATGCACCAGTGTCGTTGCCGTGCCTAAATCGATCCCCAAATCGCGCCCGAAACGTCCGAATAGCTTTGAGACAAAGAACACGCTCCTGTCGCCTCCGCATTAAAGTGTACCCGCATAGGGGGCGGGAGCTACCCATCGCTGCGTTCGGGCTGGGGCTGAGGCGTCTCTATCTGTACCACAGCGTACTCGGTATGCACAGCTTCAGGCAAGCTCTCCACAGCCGCTTCGATTGCTGGCACGCTCATGCGACGCGCTATCCAATAACTGGCAACCAGTAGCACGCTATAGATTGCCAGCAGTATCCACCCGTTCCACCGAAGCGTTGAGTTGGGGATATTCAGATATGTGCCGATTAAACTTGCCACCAGTGTCAGTAGGAGCATGTGCGCCCACGCGAAGAGGTTGCCTTGGAGCAAACGCCTACCCAACCAGAAGGCAAGGGGCGCACCTACAGCCCATACGAGCGCGTAGATCTGCATGCGCTCACGCACTTCCTCCCAAGAAGCTGCGCCGATGGCAGCGGCGGGAGCAAACAACAACGCGAGCAGCGCCAGCCGCCAGACGGTGCGGATGTAGCGACGATATAACCCCACTGCTCCCAACGCCAGGGCACCAAAGACCAAAGTCACCAGCCCAGCCGCTGCACAATCCCCCAGCCACGGCAGGCTCCAACCCACCGAGTCGCTCGTGTCGGGGAAGAAATAGCTGCTAAGCCCGACGACTCCGCTGGTGAGTGCGGCGAGGAGCCACCCCTCGCGCTGCGCTCGTGGGTGGCGTAGCGGCGAATCGGGCGGCACGGTGCGCCAGCGCGCAGGCGAAAGCCACACTGTCAGTGGCACCAGGTGTCCCAGCCGCGTGCGCCAATAACTCGGCTCCAAGCCTGCGTAGAGCGCCCCAACGAGCAATCCTGCCAGCACAACGCCAAAGAGCATCACGCCTCCTGTGAGCGTCAAATGGAGCGCAGGCGGCTGCGCAGGGTCGTAGTCGCCCCACAAGCTGTTCTCCCAATCGGAGAGTACGAACGCGCCGCCACAGAGCATGCCAATCCCCCCAGCCATCAGCGCCAACCGCATAGAAAACGAGGTGGCGTTGCCTTCGCGCCATTCCCAAAACAGCATGTAGCCTAACAACGCCAACACGAGCGTTAGCAACCACGCAGCGGCGAACACCTCCCACGCGCGGAAACGACGCTGCTCGAAGCGCCACGACTGTGGGAGGTGCCAGAACTCCACTGCATCATGCGCCAGTGCGCCCTGCACCTTCACAACCAGGCGTCGGCGCGCCTCGCCAAACCGCAGCGTGCGATGCTCGTAAGTGAACTGATAGTCGTAGCGGTTCGGTCGCTCGATACGGTCGCTTTCGATGAGTCGCCAGTCGGCGGGATCTGTGCCGTATACCTGTTGGAGGTACTGTTCAGCGCGTGTGCGCGCCTCCGATGGGGTGAGCTTGACTTGGCGCATCCCGCGCTCTGCAGGCAAGTTGCCAGGCGACTCTTCGGGGAGCCGACGCACAATATCCCATACCTTACCATCAAGCGTGAGCGAGACGAGCCACTCGGTACGCTCCTGCGGGCGGAAAAAGCGGACACTCCAATAGTCTTGCCGCCGCAGTTGCTTCTCAAGCGATTGGTAGGCGTCTTCTTGGTCGATGTGGCGGGCGTAAGCGTGCGCGTCGTCGTCAGCTTCGGCTTCCACATACGCGACGATGGCTTGGTAGCCTTCGATGGGTGCCCCTATCCGCTGGAGGTACTCACGCGCCCGCTCAATGGCGGCAGCGCGGTCGATGGTGAGGGTGCGCAACGCCTCGCGCTTGTGTGGCTCATAATAGTAAGCATAATAGTAAGCATTGAGCGCAATCAGCCCTGCGCCGAAGGCGACCCACTCCCAGCGTTGCAGTGGGCGATAGGGCGCAACGCGCGGCTCGACAGGCGGAGGCGGCGGTGGGATGTCCATCGAAGGCGAGTCCACCTCCTCCAGCGTGCGCAGACGCCCCGTCCGCACGCGCATAATCACCGCAGGCAGAAGCAGCAGCAACACGCCCAACCCCGTAACCAGTGCGGAAAGGCGCAGGTACGATGCGTCCATATTAAGGTAGGTGTATGCCGTCAGCAGGGCGTTGTAGGTGTAGTGCGCTGCCACTGGTGCAAGCAGCCCATACCGCTGCGCCAGCCAACAGAACGCCAAGCCGACAGGCAAAAGCTCCAAGCCGCGCACATAGGCAGGCTCCGTCGGATACCCCACATGCAAAAACGCCCAAAGCAGGCTGCTGAAGAACGCCGCAACCCAAAACCGCTTGAGAACCCGCCATAGTAGGTACAGCACGACACCACGGTAGAACAGCTCCTCTTGCACAGCAGGCAGTAGCCCATAGAACAAGGGTTCCATAAACGGTAGGGGCGTCGCCACGCCGTTTGTGTAAGGCACATACAGGGGCGACCACACCCCAAGTTGGGAGCTGAGCTGGTAGACTGCACACACATACGCCAGATGCACACCTGCTGCCCCCAGACCGATAAGCAAGGCGCGTACCGCAGCGTCGGTTGTCCAAAAGCGCAGGGTCGTTATCTTCGCCAACGGAACCCCACCTAAGGGTCGCTCCCGATTGAGCCACTCCGCTGTCAGCGCGAATAGGAACCACACAAGAGCAATCCCGATTAGCGCGTCAATTGCTACCCGAAGCAGCCGTCCCGCCAAAAAGTTAATCTCAGGCACGGCTGGGTTATAAGTCACCCACCACAGCGGTGCGAAGTTAAGCGAGGTGAGCGTCCATACCCCTGCCAGCGTCAGCGCGATGCGCAGCGCGAACCGCCACCCCAGCGGCTGGCGACGCACAACCAACCAGACCACGAGCCCTATCGCAACTAATCGGAAAAGCGTGTCGAGGCTGCCAAAGATGTAGCTCAGGGTCGTGCGTAGGCTCTCGCGCTGGCGCTGCTCGAACGCCCACTTGTCGGGTGTATGCAACCAGTCAAGCGAATAGCCACTTACAGCATCGCCTGCAACGGATATGCTGAGGCGCAGTGTGGCTGGTGTTGGCGAATCGGCAGGGTATTTGCGCGTTCGATGCTCGTACACGAAGGTGTAGTCGCGTCGGTTTGGGCGCTGGTACTCGAAGGCATTGAGGAGCCGCCACGCGCGCAGGTCTACTTGGAGTTGCTCGCGCAGGAACTGTTCTGCAATTTGGCGCGCGGCATCGCGGGGCAGCGATGCACCTGGCATCTCTTCGGGAATCTGCACGCCCGCGCCGACGACCCTACCCGACGGGCTAACCCGCGCCCAGTAGCGGGTGCGCTCCCCTTCGCGCTTCCAGACGCCCTCGAAAAACCAAACACTTACCTGCTCGCGCATTACAGTATTCGCCTGCGCCAGCCCCAAAGTTTTCTCCAGGTAGAACTTGGCGTTGCTGTCCCAGGCAAACTTGACCGCGCTGCGCCAGTCGCTGAGATCTAAGTCGGGGCGGAGTTGGCGCAGGGCGTCGCGCCCGATTTGCTCGGCTTGGCGCGGCGTGATGGTGAGGTCAATACTCGCTTCGGGGAACACGCGCGGGTATGCCCACCAGGCAAACGCCATCCCGAACGCGCCTACCATTAGCCACCCAAGAACTGCCCGATGCTGCATAACGCCTATTAAATAATCGTTTACGCACGCAATTCCTGCCCTTCGGATAAGGGCGGAAAGCCCATCTGAGTGTCAGCAGTTGGGGGTGCAGCAGGAGGCAAAGTGAGGGGGGCATTTCTGGTCGGGCTGACCACTTCGGCAATAATGGCGTGCTTTGCACGCCCCCAGTCCGTATGCCTATACGACAAAGCAGACTATCCAATCTCCAACGCTTCCAGTTTGCGTGCCTGCTCCTCTGCCAGCAGCGCATCGATAAACGGCTGCAGGTCGCCGTCCAGCACGCCCTGAATGTCGTGGATGGTCAGCCCGATCCGATGGTCGGTGATGCGCTGGTCGGGGAAGTTGTAGGTGCGAATCTTCTCGCTGCGTTCGCCCGTGCCGATTTGGGTGCGTCGTTGCTGGTCGCGCTCGGCGCGAATCCGTTCCTGCTCCATCTCGTACAGGCGCGTCCGCAAGATTCGCATCGCTCGCTCGCGGTTCTGCAGTTGCGACCGCTCGTCTTGGCAAACGACTACTAACCCCGTCGGTTTGTGCGTGATGCGCACGGCAGTTTCGTTTTTCTGCATGTGCTGCCCGCCTGGACCCGACGAGCGGAAGGTTTCGATGATTAGGTCTTGGGGGTTGATGACCACATCGACCTCTTCTGCTTCGGGCAGTACGGCAACGGTGGCGGTGGAGGTGTGGATGCGTCCGCCACTCTCGGTGACGGGCACGCGCTGCACCCGATGCACGCCTGATTCGTGCTTGAGCTGGCTGTATGCACCCTCGCCCTGAATACTGAGCACGATATACTTGTAGCCGCCCAAGTCGCTCGGTTCGGCGTCCATAACTTCGTATTTCCAGCCTTTGCGCTCGGCGAAGCGCATATACATTCGGGCAAGGTCGGCGGCAAACAGAGCGGCTTCCTCGCCCCCTGCAGCCGGGCGTATCTCCATGATGACATTTCGCTCGTCGTTTGGGTCGCGTGGCAGCAGGCGCGTGGTCAGCGCGCGCCCGTAGGCTTCGAGCTGTTTTTGGGCGGTTTCGCGCTCTTCGCGTGCCAGCGCGACGAGGTCGGGGTCTTCATCCGCCTCCAGTATCTGCTCTGCCTCGCGCAGTTGCGCCTCCGCCTGTTGGTAGCGCGTATAGAGGTCGTGCAGCTCGGTCAGCTCGGCGTGCTGCTTGCCCAGTCGTTGGAGGGCGCTGGGGTCGCTCAGCACGGCAGGATCTGCCAGTTGCGCTTCGATGTCAGGCAGTTTTGCAAGGGTCTCCGTGAGCTTCGTGCGCAGTTTTTCGGGCAGCATCGGAGGAAATTGTACCACACTGAGCGTTTTCCCCAGCGCGTCTGCCGTGCTCGTCAAGCTACCGCCTGCGGTTCGGTTGGCGGGGGGCAGGTCGCGCAGGCGGTTTGCGGGGTGAGGCAGGCACCGTCTCCTCTGCCAGCGTCTGGCGGAAGGTCGCTTGCACCTGCCACTCTGCCCATTCTTCGATAGGCTCCCACTCACGGACAGTCTGTGGGTCGTACTCGGCGCGGAGCTTAAGCTTCTCGTAGCCCGATGCCTGCACCAGCGAGCCATCGGAGAGCGCGTAGTAGTAGTCGATCTCGCCCTTAATCGTGCCTGTGATTCTGCCGCGGGGGATGTTGCGGTCACGCAGGCGCGAAATTTCGATGAGTAGGTCGTCTAAGCGGATGTCGATTTCGGTATCGGTGATTTGCTTGACATGGAGCACAGGGCGCCCCTTTATTTCGGTTGTGCCAATCACGCGCACAGTGGCGGGATAGGTGTAGAGCGTTGCCTGCTCCAGCGAGAGTTTGCCCCCGCGCGTATCGATAAACGGCGTGGGATAGCGCACTTGCCACTCGTCGCCCTCGCGCACTGCACCGGGGGGCAGCGGCGCGAAGGGTCCAGGTACCACATTTAGACCGATCAGCTGCAGGAAAAACGACGGCGGTAGCAGGAAGTCTAATCCGGGCGAGCTGGGCTCTTCGCGTGGTTCGTCGTCTTTCTTCTCGCCGCGCTTGACCCGTTTCACCACGCGCGCCGCGTCATCCTCGCTGGGGAAGCCCGACGGGGTGACTTTGACAGTTTCAGTGTAGGGCGGCGGCAGCTCGGTCTCGGCGAAGTAGTCGATGCTCTGCTTAACATAGCGGGCGGAGACGCGCATGCGTGCTTGCCCGTTCTCCAACACCTGCAGCACTTCGGTATCGAAGCGCAGTTGGGCATCGACCGCGATGGGCATGCTCTGTTCGAAGGTAGACGAACGCACATCGCCCCGCAAGGAGTAGACGGCGTTGAAGCGCTGTTTCTGCCCTGGCTCATACAGTCGGCGCACCACATAGCTGCGCATGCCCGCCTGCGTCCAGGCAGGTGCTGCACTCGCCCAGCAAACGACAAACAGTCCCCAAAGAAGCATCCATCGGCTCATGATCTCACCTATGCTTTGATTCGGTACGCCACGACCCGTTCCTACTGTGTGTCTAAAACCGTGCGCAAGTGGGGTATACTTTTTGCGGGCGGCGCGGACGAGAGAAGAGTGGGATCGTGCCCACTCTTTTCTTTAACACCCGACACGCCCCCAAAGGGGGTATGCACGATGGTTTGCAACGAGATCGTGGAGATATTGAAGCAGTTGGAACGCGAGCGTGGGATACCCTACGCAGAATTGGTGGCGACTCTGGAAGGTGCGTTCGCGAATGCGTATCGCAAGCAGATGCACCTGCCTCATAGTGCGCGGGTGTACGCCAAATTCACGCCCGACCAGCCAGGCTGTTTCCGGATTTTTGTGGAGAAGGAGGTCGTCGGCGTCGTTACGGATGATAGTGTGCAGATTTCGCTGGAGGAGGCGCAGAAGTTGAACCCTGCGCTGGAAGTGGGTGACACAGTACAGATCGAGGCGTCTATCGAACAGTTCGGGCGCGTTGCTGTTCAGAACGCCTTCCAAGTGCTGACCCAGCGATTGCGAGAGTTGGAGCGCGAACACGCCTTGCGCGAGCTGAATGCCAGCATTGGCGATGTGATTACTGCGCGGATTGAACGCTTCGTCGGACCGAAGGTGCTCCTCTCGTATGGGCGCATTGAGGTGGTACTCCCCGAAAAGCACCAAAGCCCACGCGATACCTACGAGATTGGAGAGCCGCTGAAGGTGTTGGTGCTGGAGGTCAAAGCTCCGCCGACCGAGCGCGGACGCGAGCCACGCCTGCGCGACATGAAGGTCATTGCCTCGCGCACGGAGCCGTTGCTGGTAGCGCGCCTGTTAGCGCACGAGGTGCCCGAAATCGCCAGCGGCGATGTGGAAATCAAAGCCATCGCTCGCGAGCCGGGCGAGCGCACGAAGGTCGCTGTACATTCCAAAAACCCGCTCATCGACGCCGTCGGCGCCTGCTTGGGACAGCGCGGCATGCGCGTGCAAGCCATCACCAACGAACTGTTCGGTGAGCATATCGATATTATTGAGTGGAGTAGCGACCCAGCACAGTTTATTCGTGACGCGCTGAGCCCCGCACGGGTGAACCGCGTGATTTTGGACGAGGCGAAAAAGAGCGCACTGGTGGTCGTGCCCAACAACCAGCTGCGTCAGGCGGTAGGGCGCGGCGGCGTGAATGTGCGCCTGGCGGAGCAACTCACGGGCTGGAGCCTCGAAGTGCGCTCGGAGGAGGAGATTGCCAAAGCTGAGAAGGAGAAGTCCGCATGACCCGATACGGCGGTGCGCTGCGTGTCGGCGCGCCGCCCACAAGTCCAGCCTCCTGCGCTTCGCCCGCGACCCCCACACCCGCCAAGTCGCCTTTGACCCCGACCAGCGCATGCCGGGGCGTGGCGCGTACCTATGCCCCAGCACGGCATGCTTCCAAACTGCCCGCAAGCGCAACAGCCTCGCCCGCGCCCTGAAAACACCTGTAGACCCCAGCGTGCTGGACGCGGCGCAGGCGCGCATACCGCCTACGGAATAGGCTCCATATCGCGCCAGTTCGCGCCGACTTTGGCATCCACTGTAAGCGGCACGCGCAGCGGGTACGCTGACTCCATCTCCGTGCGCACGGCTTCAGCGACCGCAGCAACGCGCTCAGGCACATCGGGCGTCTCCAGCAGCAGTTCGTCGTGGACTTGCAGCAGCATCCGCGCTTTAGGCTCCAGCGCGGGCAACCGCCGATGCACCCGTATCATCGCCAACTTCATGATGTCGGCGGCTGTGCCTTGAAACGGCATGTTAATCGCGGCGCGTTCGGCAGCCAGCCGCTCGTTGCGGTTCGCGCTGCGCAGTTCGGGGATGTCGCGCCTGCGCCCCAGCAGCGTGCGCACATAGCCCTTGGCGCGCGCCTCCTCCAAAATCGCCTGCGTGAACGCCTTGATCTGCGGGAACCGCTGGAAGTATTGCTCGATAATCTGCCTCGCCTCGCCGACGCTAATGCCCAGCTCCTGCGACAGCCCGTAGTCGCTCATGCCGTACAGCACGGCGTAGTTGACCGTCTTGGCGCGGCGGCGCAGCTCCTTGTCCACCTGCTCTGGGGGCACGCCGAACAGAATCGATGCCGTTGCGGTATGGATGTCCTCGCCGCGCTCGAACGCCTCCACCAGCACTGGGTCGCCCGACATGTGCGCCAAGATGCGCAGCTCGATCTGCGAGTAGTCCAGCGACAGGAGCAGGTAGCCCGTGTCAGCGACGAACGCGCGACGGATTTCGCGTCCAATCTCGGTGCGAATCGGGATGTTCTGCAGGTTCGGCTCGCTGCTGGAGAGGCGCCCTGTGGCGGTCACGGTCTGGTTCAGCTTCGTGTGGATGCGCCCTGTGAGCGGGTTGATGAGCTTGGGCAGCGCGTCGGCGTAGGTGGAGCGCAGCTTGCTTAGCTCGCGATACTTGACAATCAGCGCGGCGATGGGATGCTCCGCCGCGAGCGTCTGCAGCACCTCCGCGTCCGTCGAGTAGCCCGTCTTGGTCTTTTTGACGACGGGCAGCCCCAGCTTCTCGAACAGAATCGCGCCGAGCTGCTTGGGCGAGCCGATGTTGAACGCCTCGCCTGCGAGCGTGTAGATGTCGTGCGCTACGGCGTTTATTTCGGCTTCCAGGCGCACGGAGAGTTCCTGCAGGTAGGGCGCGTCGACGCGGACGCCGTGCCACTCCATCTCGGCGAGGACGGGCGCGAGGGGCAGCTCGATGGTGTCCAACACCTGCAGCGTCTCCTCGCGTTGCAGGATGTCGCGCAGGCGGGGTTGGAGCATCAGCAGCGCGCAGGCTTCGGCAGCAGGGCGCGCGTCGGGGTCGTCGGGCAGGCGCAGGCGCAGCACATCCTCACAGAGCCAGTCGAGCGTGTAGGTGGCACGGCTTGGCTGCCACAGGTACGCCGCCAGCAGCGCGTCGAAGTGCGCAGGGCGCGCGTCGATGCCCGCCCCACGCAGCAGCAAGCACTCGGTCTTGAGATCCCACACGGCGCGTACTCGCTTGGGGTCGTTCAGCAGGCGCGTCAGCGGCTCGGGCAAAAACAGGCTGCCGCCGAGTTCCAGCCACACGGCGCGGTCAGGCGCGAGGGCGAGCGCGACCCCGTGCAGCGTCGCGTCGCGCAGGCGGTTCAGCGCGCCTATAAAGCGCACGCCCATAGGCGCATCGCCCTCCAGCAGGCGTGCGAGCGTCGCCTCGTCGGGGTTGCGCACCACTTCGGGCAACAGCGTCTCGTAGACCGACTCCACCGCCGCGGGCGCGCTGCCAAACCGCTCCACCAGCGCGGGCAGTCGCTTCAAAATCGAGCGGAACTCGTACTCTTCCAGCACGCGGTGCAGCGCCTGCACGCGCTCTGGCGTGAGTTCGAAGCGCGGGATTTCGTCAATCGGCAGCGGCGCGTTGTCCAAGATGGTCGCCAGCATGCGGCTTTGGCGGATTTGGTCGGCATACTGGCGCAGCGTCTCGCGCAGCTTCTCGTTCTCGACCTGCTCCAGATTCGCCAGCAGGTTCTCCACACTACCGAACTGCTGCAGGAGCTTGACGGCGGTTTTTTCGCCGACGCCGGGCACGCCGGGGATATTGTCCGACGGGTCGCCTGCTAAGGCTTTGAAGTCCACAATCTGCGCGGGGGTCAGCCCGTACTTTTGCATTACGGCGTCGGCGTCGAAGATTTGCAGTTCCGAGACGCCGCGTTGCGGGGCGCACACGCGCACATGCTCGTTGATGAGTTGCAGTTGGTCGCGGTCGCCTGTGAAGATGAGCGCGTCGTAGCCGTGTTCAACGGCGTAGCGAGCGAGCGCGCCCACCAGGTCGTCCGCTTCGAAGCCCTCCTCGCTGAGCGTTGGGATGCCCATCGCTTCCAGCAGGCGGCGCGTCATCTCCACCTGCGGGCGGAACGCTTCGGGCGTCTCGCGGCGGTGCGCTTTGTATTCCGTGAACGCCTCGTGGCGAAAAGTGGGCGCAGGCGCATCGAAAACCACAACAATCGCGTCGGGCTGCGCCTGCTCCAGTAGCGAGAGCAGCATGTTCGTGAAGGCGTAGACGGCGTTGGTCGGTCTGCCGTCGGAGGTGGTCAGCGGGCGCGTGGCATAAAAGCCCCGATAGAGCAGGCTGTGCCCGTCAATGATTGCCAGCGTCGGGCGGCGTTCGGCTTGGGTCATCAGCATGGGATTGTACCTGAGCCGTCCACGCAGGCAAGACCACCGTGAAGCGTGTGCCGACCCCGACCTCGCTCTCAACCGTGATGAAGCCCTTGTTTTGGCGCACGATGCCGTACACCGTCGCCAGCCCCAGCCCCGTGTTGCCTACGCCTTTGGTGCTGAAAAACGGCTCGAAGATGCGCTCGCGAATCTCCGCGGGGATGCCCTCGCCTGTGTCTTCCACAACCAAGCAGACGCACTCGCCGTGCGGCAGCTCCTCGTCTTCGGGAGCAGGCAGTTGCTCTTTCGTGTAGGTACAACGAGTGGTTGCAATTGTCAGTGTACCGCCGCCTTTATTTTGCATGGCGTCGCGGGCGTTTAACACGAGGTTCATCACCACCTGCTCGAGCTGCGCGGGATCCATAAAGACCGTGTTCTCGGCTTCAGTCAGGTTGAGTTGCAGGCGGATGTTCTCACCGAGGCTGCGCTGCAGCAGGGGGAGCAGGTCTTGGATAACGGCGTTCACGCTGATGGGGTGAGGCTGGGTGAGCTGCTTGCGGGCGAAACCGAGCAGCTGGCGCACGAGGTTCGTCGCGCGCATGCTCGCCTGCACAATCCGCTCCAAGTCCTGCTGGGCGGGGTGGTCTTTAGGGAGGCGTCCCTGCGCCAGCTCCGCAAAGCCCAAGATTGCCGTGAGCAGATTGTTGAAGTCATGCGCGACGCCGCCTGCCAGTCGCCCGATGCTCTCCAGTTTCTCGGCTTGGAACAGGCGTCGCTCCAACGCCTTGCGCTCCGTGATGTCGATGTCAGCGCAGATGAAGCGCGTCTGCCCTTCGTACTCGATGGGGAAAAGGGAAGATAGGATGACGCGACGCTCGCCGTTGGCAGTGGTGATTTCCCACTCGTAAATCGAGGCGGGTTGCTTCGTTTCACGCACTCGCTGAAGCAACCTCATAAACTCCTCTTGCTCTTCAGGGGTGAAAACCAGTGCGTCGAGCGTTTTCCCAAGGGCTTCTGCCGCGGTATAGCCGTAAAATTGCTCCGAAGCGCGGTTCCAAAATAGGATACGCCCGTGCTCGTCGTACATTTGCATCGCGACAGAGGGCGCGTTTTCCAAGATGTTGCGTACCTGTTGATATGCCTGCTCCAGCTCGCGGCGCGACTGCTCCAGTTGGTAGGCGTACTCGCGCTGTTTGGTGACCGACACGGCAAGTGTCATCAGCGTGCTGAAGCTGATTGCCAGAAATAGCCACCCGAAGAAAGCGTCCCGAAACTCTAAGGGTTGCGCGTCGTCCCAGCCTTTCGCGAAGGTCGCCAACAGGAGCGCGGCGGACAGCGTCAGCAGAGTCGCGCCGCGCTGCTGATACAAAAACGCGCCCAGCACCATCGGCGGTAACAACAGCGCCAGCGACGGCGCAGGCAACAGACGAACCGCCCGTAGGTAGAACGAGAGCCATGCTGCAAGCCCCACCAGAAAAACCATACCGATAAGCGCAAGCCCATCGCGCGTGCGCAGTTGCCAGTTGTCCCACCACACCAGCAGGAAACTGCCCATCAGCAGGTAGCCAAGCCAGTCGCCCATCCAGCGATACACAGCAGTGATTAGCCAACGCTCTTCAGGGATAACCCCGTAGGCTACCCGCAGCAGCACATTCGGTAGGTTAATCATCCCTCCTACCAGAATACCAATCAAGGCGAACTTGAAAATGTCGGGCAGGGTGTTCAGTTGTGGGGGCACTTGCCAGCGGCGCAGGATCGCAACTCCCACAGCCGTTGCGGCGCACACCACAAGAGCGCTCAGCAGTGCGAGGTCCCACCGTCCCCAGCGTTCCCAGACCAACCAGGCAACCCCAAGCGCCGGGCCCAGCAAACCGACGCGGTAGCCCCACCAGTAGGTCAGCCCCACAGCGACGCCCGCAGGCAACCACAGCAGGCTGCTGCCGTCTTCCAGCACTGCCGCTTGCAAGCTCACCCGCGCCATCAGTGCATACGCCGCTGCCGTGAACGCTATCCGCGCGAGGAGAACCGCGAATGACTCCCGCCCCTGCGTCATACAGTGTTGTTCCTGCGCTCTAATTATGCAGCTCGGGGCGCAATTCCTGCAACAAAATCTCGCGGATGCGCACGGCGGCGCGTCCGTCGCCGTAGGGGTTCACCGCGCGCGCCATCTGCGCGTAGGCGTCGGGATCGGTCAACAGGCGCGCGGTCTCCTGCACTATCCGTGCAGGGTCTGTGCCGACCAGTTTGGCTGCGCCCGCCGCCACGCCTTCGGGGCGCTCGGTCGTCTCGCGCAGCACCAGGATCGGCTTGCCGAACGCAGGCGCCTCCTCCTGCACGCCGCCTGAGTCGGTCAGAATCACATCCGCACGGCGCATCGCGTGCACGAACGGCGCGTAGTCCAGCGGCTCGGTCAGCACCGCGCGCGGGTGGTCGCCCAGTATCGGCACAAGGCTCTGGCGCACAATCGGGTTGCGATGCATCGGCGCCAACAGCAGCAGGTCATCGAACTGCTCCAGCAACTCGCGTGCGGCGCGGGCAATCGCTGTCATCGGCTCGCCCCAGTTCTCGCGGCGGTGGGTGGTTAGCAGCAGCACTCTGCCCGTGTGAGTCAGCACGCGCTGCAGGGCGGGGTCGGCGCACTCCAGCGGCTGCATAGCCACCCACTGCACGGCGTCGATGCCCGTGTTGCCCGTGACCCAGATGCGCGCGGCGGGGATGCCCTCGCGCAGCAGGTTCTGGCGGGCGGTTTCGGTCGGCGCGAAGTGGAACTCGGCAATCGGCGCGGTGAGCCGACGGTTCATCTCTTCGGGGAACGGCTGGTACTTGTCGTAGGTGCGCAGCCCCGCCTCCACATGCCCGAACGGGATTTTGTGATAGAACGCCGCCAGCGCGGCGACGAAGGTGGTGGTCGTGTCCCCCTGCGCCAGCACGACCTCGGCGGGCGTCTCGCGCAGCACTCTGTCCAGCCCCTCCAGCGTGCGCAGGGTAATCTCGGTCAGCGTCTGGTGGGGGGTCATGATGTTCAAGTCCACATCGGGCGTCAGGTCAAACAGGCGTAGCACTTGGTCGAGCATCTCGCGATGCTGCCCTGTGGCAACAAGGCGCACGACGAAAGCAGGATGTTCGCGCAGCGCACGCACCACGGGCGCCATCTTGATGGCGTCGGGGCGCGTGCCGCACACGGCAAGCACGCTAATCGGGCGACTCATGCGGTTCAAGTGTACCCACTTAAAACTGCGGGCGGCGTCCCATAGCCGAGACGCCGCCTACCCCTCCCACGCAGGGAATGCTGTGCCTACTTCAACTGGAACAGGCTCTGCGACGCTTTGAGTAGTTCGTCTGCCCGCTGCAGGAATAGCTCCGACTCTTCCAGCGTCATGTTCAGGCGGTTCAGCACGCGCGTATCGAACGGCTCTTGCGGCGCTTCAGGGTTCATCTGGTAGCCGAGCTGGTTCGCGCAGTAGTCAGCGTACTCGATGAGCGCGCATGCGGGGTCATCCACCTCCAGCGACTGGTGGTGGTAGCGAATCATGTGGGCGATATGGGTAGGCAGTTTCCAGCGTTCCGCCAGCAGCGCGCCGACCTCCTCGTGCGTGAAGCCGAACAGTTCGCGCTCCGCCTCATGCACGGGTTTGCCCTGATGATGCACCATGTCGTGCAGTTCGCCCATCCAGTTGGTCAGCGCGGCGCTGATGACCAGTTTGCCGACATCGTGCAGCAGCCCTGCGGTGAACGCCTCGTTGCGCACGCGGGCATCGAACTGCCGCGCGCCCATCTGGGTAATCAGCCCCACCGCCAGCGAGTGCATCCACATCCCGCTCACATGGGGCGTGTAGCCAATCAAGGCGCGCTGGAACAGCGGGTAGGTCGCCGCGATCAAGGCGAGGTTCTTGACCGTGTTCATCCCCAGCACCACCACCGCCTCCTCGATGGTCGCGACTTGGCGACTCATCCCGTAGTAGGCGGAGTTGGCGATTCGCAGCACGCGCGCGGCGAAGCCCTGATCCTTGCTAATCTCCTGCGCCACCTGCTGCGCATGCACATTCGGGTCGTCCACCATCTGGTACACCTGCATCACGACCGCAGGCAGGCTGGGCAAGTCCTGCGTGCGGGCAATCAGTTCCTCCGCCGATTGAAAACTCCGAGTAAGCGTCGTTGGCATAGCAGTCCTCCGCACGGGAGTCTTTCCACATCGGGAGGGCGATTTCACATCGGGTACACTTAGGGCTGATGCGCCAGCGTGTGGCTTTTCGGTTCGCGTTCGAGGCGTCGCACTTTTACCGCCTGCCGCACCTCAGCGACGAGGAGAACGCGCGTCTGTTTGGCAAGGCGTCGCGCCATCACGGGCACAACTACCAAGTGGAGGTCGCCTACCGCCTCACGCCGCAGACGCCACTCGCCGCACTGGAGACACTTGCACACGCCACGCGCCAACGCATCGACGCGCAGTTCGACCACCGCTGCATCAACTTGGAGCATCCCGCCTTCCAGGCGCAGCTGCCCACCACCGAGAACCTCGCGGTCTACCTGTGGCGCGACCTGCGCGAGGGGCTGAACGCGCCTATCGAAGAGGTCAGCGTCCACGAATCGGAGACGCTTGCTTCTGCCTACGCGGGCGAGCAGGCGACCGACTCGGAGGGCATCGCGCGCCCTGTCGTGACGATGACGCGCCTGTATATCTTCTCCGCCGCGCATCGGCTGTATAACCTCCAACTCAGCGATGAGGACAATCGCGCGATTTACGGCAAGTGTGCCAACCCCTACGGGCACGGACACGACTATCGGCTCGAAATCACGGTCAGGGGCGTCCCGAATCCCATCACGGGCATGGTGATGAACCTCACGGAACTGGACACGCTGGTGCAGGCGGAAGTGCTGCGCCACTTAGACCACAAGTATCTGAACGAGGAGACCCCGCCGTTTGACCATATCCCGCCCACTTCGGAGAACCTCGTCGCGTTCATCGTAGAGCGGCTGACCCCGCATCTGCAGGGCAACGCACGCCTGTATCGCGTGCGCCTGTGGGAGACCCCGCGCAGCTATTTCGAGTGGCAGGCGGAGCCATAAGGCAGGATTCTCCGCCCGCTGACCGAATCTATATCCCGCCATGCAGACGCTACTGAGTTGGAGTGTTTCGGGGCTTGCGTTGGCGCTGATGCTGGCAGGCGCGGGGCGCATCACCTGGAACGCGCCCAAGTCGCCCGCTGCTGACCTGCCCAAAGTGCGCGGCGACTGCCAAAGCTGCCACCCGAACGAGGCGAAAGACTGGGCAGAATCGCGCCACGCCGCCGCATGGGAAAGCGAATCGTTCGCCCAGACCTCGCGCAACCGCACGCTGAAGATGTGCCTGCCCTGCCACGCGCCTGAGCCGATTCTGGTCAAGGGCTTCGGCGAGCATCCCACCCTGCGCGAGGACGAACGCCCGCACGGAATCGACTGCATCAGCTGCCATCAAGACGCCAACAACGCCTACCACGGCACACTCGGCACGAAGACCGACGCGCACGCCACCGTCAAAAACGAAAAGTTCGGTACGGTGGACATGTGCGCCACCTGCCACGAAATCTTCGGCACGGTGGACTGGTACAAGCAGAGCGAGTGGGGCAAAGACCCCAACGGCTGCGTCAACTGCCACATGCCCGTCGTGGAGCGACCGATTGCCACAGGCGACGGCTTGCCCGCCCGCAAGGCGCGCATCCACAAGTTCGAAGGCGCAACGCCAGAGATGTTCCAGAAAGGCGTCAAGATGAGCCACGAGCGGCGCGACGACTACCTGCAAATCAAGCTGGAGAGCGTCGAGGTCGGGCACACCGTGCCTACAGGTCCCGAGTATGTGGTGGTGATTGTGGAGGCGCGCTTTATGAACGGCGAGCAGGAGGTCGGCAAGCACCAGACGCTGCTGGCGGATAATGTCGCCATCGACGGCAACGACACGCGCCTCAAGCCGGGCGAGCGGCGGGTCATCCGCGCGCCCATCCCCAACGGCGCGAAGGAAGCCATCGTGCGCGTGCTGCACAAGCGCAACCGCGAATGGTCGGACGACAAGGTGCGCGTACTGTACGAGGCGAAAGTTGCGCTATGAGGCGAGCCTGCCTACTGACGCTGGCGTGGGCGATACTAAGCCTTGCCTACGCCGACCGCCTCATCGAAATCCCGACGGGACGCCTGATCTACCCTGAGCGGCTGACGCTGGAGGCGGGCTTCCTGACGGGCAGCCCGAAGCGCGAGCGCGCGTTGATGAGCCTGCGCATCGGCGGGCTGCTGGAACTGCAAGGGGCGCGCACAGGCTTCGAGAACCGCCTCGAACTCTACGGCGTCCAATACAGCCTCTACCCAGAGATTCCGGGCTACGCGCCGGGCATTTCAGTGGGCGTGGCGGATGTGTTCGACCGTTCCCCGCAGGGCAGGGGCTATTACCTGGCGATTTCGTATGGCATCGCCGCGCTGGGCAAGACGCCGTTAGACCACGACCTGCGCGTGCATCTTGGCTTCGGCTGGGAGGGCATGCCGAGCTTTTTCATCGGCTTCGATGTGCCCCTGACGAACCAACTCTTTCTGCGGGCGGAGCATACGGGCGAGCGTATCAACGCCGCGCTGGCATGGCGACCGAACAACCAGATTGAACTGCGCGGCGCGGTGATTCGCGACCGCACCAGTTGGAGTATCATGATACGGCTGTGGGAGGAGTAAGTGCAGCTGACCGAAACGCGCTGGGTGGAGATTGCGCCTGTGTCGGGCTGGGCGCGCAGGAGCCACGCGCTGCTGCTGCTGGGCGTGCTGGTGATGGTGGCGGTCGGGCTGTACCTGACGCCTGACCCTGCGGGGCACGGCACGCACCAGCAGTTAGGGCTGCCTCCCTGCACGATTTACTACCTCACGGGACGCCCCTGCCCCTCGTGCGGGCTGACCACCAGCGTAAGCGCGATTCTGCACGGGCAGTTCGGGCTGGCGTGGCGGGCGAACCCGATGGGCTTCATAATTGTCGCGGCGGCGACAGCGATTGCCTTCAACAGCCTGTTTGCGCTGTTCTGGGGGCGCAGCGTGCGCATCGAGAACACGCGCTTCACCTTGCTGTTGCTCGCGCTGCTGGCGCTGTGGTTGCTGCACGGGGCGGTGCGGTTCGCGCTTCATCCATGAACCCGCCACCGCCCGAACCGCTCCCACGGCGAGGGGAAGCGCACGCTGCCGTCAGACGCGCCCGCGCGCGGAGCCTGCGTGCGCGTCAGCGGCTCCAGCAGCGCAAGCGCAATCAACACAGGCTCTGGCGGTGAGGCGTCCACGCGCGAGACCCTATGCTCCGCAAGGAACCCTGTGTGCAACTCACCCGCTTGGAACGCAGGGTGCTGCAGCAGGTCAATTAGGAACGCTTGGTTCGTGCGCACGCCCAACGCGACGGTCTGCTCCAGCGCGCTCACGAGGCGGCGAATCGCGCTCGGTCGGTCAGGCGCGTGGGCGATTACCTTGGCGATCATCGGGTCGTAGTGCGGAGTGATGACCGCGCCTGTCTCCACGCCCGAATCGAAGCGCACGCCTGGCAGGTGGGGCTGCGCATAGGCGAGCAGCGTGCCCAGCGCGGGCGCGAAGTCGTTGTCGGGGTCTTCGGCGTACAGGCGCGCCTCAATCGCGTGCCCGCGCTGCGGGGGCGTCTCCAGCGTCAGCCGCTCGCCCGCTGCGATGCGCAGCTGCCAGTGCACCAAGTCCACGCCCGTGACCATCTCAGTGACGGGGTGTTCCACCTGCAGGCGGGTGTTCACCTCCAGAAAGTAGAACCGTTCGCCGTCGGGGGTCGCTTCGTACAGGAACTCCACCGTGCCTGCGTTGGTGTAGCCGACGGTCTCGGCGAGGCGCACGGCGGCGTCGCAAATCATTGCGCGTGTTTCGGGGCTGAGCGCGGGTGAGGGGCTTTCTTCGATAATCTTCTGGTGGCGTCGCTGGATGGAGCATTCGCGCTCGTGCAGGTGTATCACGCGCCCGTGTTGGTCGGCGAGGATTTGCACTTCAATGTGGCGTGGGCGGGCGAGGTAGCGTTCGAGCATCAGGCGCGGGTCGCCGAAGGCGTTCTGCGCTTCGCGCGCCGCGCTCTCCGCAGCCTCCAGAAAGGCGTCGGGTGACTCAACGACACGCATGCCCTTGCCCCCGCCCCCAGCCACCGCCTTGAGCAGCACGGGAAAACCGAGCCGCTGCGCCTCCCTGAGCAACTCATCAGGCGTCGCGGCATGCGGGGGATTGTAACCCGGCACGGTAGGTACGCCTGCGCGTTCGGCGGCACGTTTCGCCTCGCCCTTGTCACCCAGCAGCCGTATCACCTCTGGGCGCGGACCGATGAAGGCGATCCCCGCCTGCGCGCACGCCTGCGCAAATTCGGGATTTTCGGAGAGGAACCCATAGCCAGGGTGTATCGCCTCCGCGCCCGCGCGTTGGGCGACCTCCAAGATGCGCGGGATGTTGAGATAGCTCTCAGAGGCAGGCGCGCCGCCCAGCAGGTACGCCTCGTCCGCCTCGCGCACGAACGGCGCGCCCGCATCCGCCTCCGAGTAGACCGCGACGCTCCGTATGCCCAGCTCGCGACACGCCTGGATGATGCGCCGCGCAATCTCGCCCCGATTCGCCACCAGCACCTTGCGGAACATCGGGGCGAGTATACCCTGCCTATGGCGCTTGTTGACAGGAAGGTCCGTACATCGTCGACTCAGGAAACGGTACCTTTGGGCAGAAGTAGTGCTTGGGCACGGTATCGCGGCACAGCCCGATGCGCGACTCCTGTGCCGTGTGGCGTGCGCGGATCCATTTGGAATGCCCGTCGAAGAACTGGAAGTTCGCGCCGCCGTTGTGCTTGATGGATGGGCAATCTACGAACTGGTTGTCCGCCAGCGCGAAGAAGTAGCCGTCGTTGAGCGTCTCGCCCTCGTCAATCAAGTGTACGAACTCGGCTGGGCGCTCCACCACAGGCTCGGGAATGTACCCAGCCACAGCGTTCATCGAGTAGCTAAGCTTTTTCTCGCGCCCGCGCCTATCGGAGGGGCAAATGTAGATGTCGGGATTTTTCACATAAGGGTAGATGACCCCCTTCGTCACATGCCCATACAGTAGCCAGATACCGCTTACGGGGGAGTCAGGGTCAGTTATTCGGATCAGCACAGGAAAGCACGGCACCCACTGGGCGTCCAAGTACGAGACGAAACCTGTCATCCAAGGGGGCCACTCAGGCTGACGCCACTGTCCAGGACAGTGCCCTCCGTCGCCCGGACCAGGGTTTTTGCCGTCCCAGTCGGCGCGGTACATCACAAACGCCGTTCCCAACTGGCGCAGGTTCGACAAACAGGTCGTCTGGCGCGCTTTCTCGCGCGCCTGCGCAAACACCGGAAACAGTATCGCCGCCAGAATCGCGATAATCGCGATGACCACCAGCAACTCGATTAGCGTAAAGGCTCGCGTTCGCATCAGTGCCTCCTTGTATGGGTAATTATAGCCCAATTTTTTCGTAAGCGGCGCGGTATTCCTGCCAACTATCCACACCCGAACGACGCGCCGCAGAGAGGTATTGGTAGCACGCGCTTTGCCGTGTAGCGGTACAATACCAATCGCCGAGCCAGAGTTCACAAATTCCTGCGCGTGCAGAATCCCCCCACTCCCTGCCCTCTCCCCCCTTGACAAGGGGGGAGAGGGTCGGGGTGA
>Ga0079997_119442_pt1 | contig 72768 bp, 63 predicted proteins | sample PerSpoCPS_CMetaG_FD_69200 | JGI IMG/M metagenome (GOLD analysis project Ga0079997, IMG submission 69200) | Archaeal communities from Yellowstone National Park, Wyoming, USA - Perpetual Spouter C (PS_C) MetaG (SPADES assembly) (version 2) | ecosystem: Environmental > Aquatic > Thermal springs >...
TTTCAACGGATACTCAGCTGTCAAACCCGACCCCCTGTAAAATATGATACTACACACTCTAATCTCTTTAGGAGCCCTCCCGGCATTGTGGCGGGCCCGCCGGGATTTGAACCCGGGACCTACGGGTTAAAAGCCCGCCGCTCTACCAGGCTGAGCTACGGGCCCACTCCTAGAGTAGTAAGCATCCTGTTAAAGTTTAAAAACATAGATCTTCCACCGTGAAATCACATGTACTTCCTGGGAAGACTACATCTAATACCCAGCTGATCTAATGTGGGGGTTACACTTTAAGTATCTATGGTTTGAGCGTCACGGATTAGGTAACTCCTGGTGTAGTATATGGAATAGCTTAAGATAGTTGGCATTCTAATTCTATAGATTGGTGGGGGTTTAGCTCTGTTGGATGTAATTGTGAGGATCCCCGGGGTTAGGAGGGCTGATTTTGAGTATGCCGACAGCATGTTTGTAGCTGTGCTTAGGGGTAGGGATGGCTCGAAGTTCCTATGCCATCTCCATGATACTGGGAGGCTTGGGAGGATTACTCCTAGAGGTACACCTGTTTACTACGTGGAGGTCTCCGGTTTCAGGAGGTTTACTCGCTGTGATGTAGTTGCTTTAGCAGACCCTGGAGGGCTCATCCTCGTTGATTCAAGGCTTCCCAATATTGTGTTCTCACGCCTGATACCCAGGGTTTTTGAGGGCATAGGGGAGCATGGTGATGTGGTGGAGGAGTTTGAGGTTCGAACGCCTTTCATGAGGTATAGAGCTGATTTCCTGGTAGTAGGCCATGGCAGGGAGCCCCTGTTAGTGGAGGTTAAAGGTGTTAACTATGCTGAAAAGGGCATAGGCTTATTCCCATCAGCTAAGAGTTTGAGAGCCTCAAAACAACTTGAAATCCTAAAGTTCCTCAGGGAGAGAGGGGGGTTTAGGGTTATGGTAGCATTTATAGCCTTAAGAGGGGACATTACCGAAATCAGGCCTAACGCAGCCGTAGATCCCAAATTCTCCTACAGGCTATGCTCTTTCAGAAACACTATAGAATATAGAGCCTTCAGGGTCAGAGGAGAGTTAAGAGGTTCAACGATATTCGTCTACTACGAGAAGGAGATACCCGTAAACCCCTGCAACTACAACTGGAAAGCCTCACCTTTTCACGACGAGGATGAGAGGGATATAGACTCCAGTTGAAATACACTACATACAGCGCCTAAGGAGCTGTTGCCCCCATATAGGGAGACCTCCCCTAGCTGAGCTGTGATGCCCTAAGGGATGGGGATGTTGATCTATGATGTGTAGACCTCAGAGCAGGAAACCCAGCAAACCTCTCGGAGGAGGCATTGGAGCCTCCCAGGGATGCGGGGGGACCCGCCCTTTTTCAAAGAGCGGAGGGGAGGTCATAGCTTAGATAACAGCTCTAGATTATAGTAGTGTTTAAAAGGCTTGGAGATAGTAATTTCTTAAGGTGCGGCTCATTGCCGACCTTAATGGCATTAGAGTAGCGGTTCTAGGAGCCGGTAGGATAGGATCGTCACTAGCCTGGGCTCTCCGCAAATGCGGGTTTGAGGTTATAGCTACAGCTAGGAGGGATGAAACTCTTGAGTCTGTAAGGAGACTTGGTATAACTGCAATAAGGAATAACAGGGGGGCGGTGGAGAGCTCAGATGTAGTTGTTATCAGTGTTAAGCCATACCAGCTACCACACCTAGCTAGCGAGGTAAGAGGTTTTGTTAACGATAAGCTGGTAGTATCTGTGGTTGCGGGAGTTAGAAGGGCTACCCTTGAGAGAGTTCTTCAAGCGAACACAGTCTATAGAGCTATGCCAAACATCAACATTAGGATTGGCATGAGTGCCACAGCCCTCTCAGGAGTCATAGATGGTGTTAATAGCAATATTGTAGAGAAGATGTTCAAATGTGCTGGTACAACGTACTGGGTTCCAGAGGAGTGGCTAGATGTGTGGACGGCTCTCGTTGGGAGCCTCCCAGCGTATGTTGCAGTAATCGTGGACTCTCTAGTCCTAGGAGCTATATCAATGGGATTCCCAAGGGATTTAGCTACAAAAGCCGTACTTGACACTATCAAAGCTACAGCTGAGCACCTATCCCTAAGAACCGTCCACCCAGCTGAGCTAAGAGATGAGGTTACAACACCTGGAGGTGTAACAATAGAGGGTCTTAAGGTTCTAGAGAGTAGAGGGGTTCCAGCGTCCATGATAGAGGTTATTGAGAAGTCTGCTATGAAGGCCGAGAAGCTGGGTTCATCAATAGAGGATCTTGTAGAAAAGCTTATGAAGAATCCTATATGAGAGTAGGATTCAAGGACTACGCCTCTCCTACTAGTTTTTTAATATAGTACTCTATAGCGTTATCCGTTCTAACACCTTCAAGCCTCTCTTCTACAACACCGTTATCAGAGACCTTGGCTACTATTAGTGTAGGGCTAGCTGACACGTTATACTCTTTAAAGGTTTTTGAAGCCGCCTCTGAGTTACAGTTATTAGCGAACCAATCGCAAACCACTATGACGAAGAAGATATCACTTCTACCCCCGTATTTCATAACAAGCTTGTAGATATGATGGTCCTGAGACCTACAAGCAGGGCAGTAGAGGTTATCAAAGTACACTAGGTAAAGCCCCTTGCCTAGCTCGCCTAGCTTAAAAGACTCTCCATCCCTCCTAAGCACATTCCACACCCTCTTCTTAGCATCATACACATAGATTCCATTAGGGCTACCCGGACCTGGCATAGTAACAGGCAACATTAACACCTAGATCTCTGGAGGCCTACTAGAGGATAAAAGGATTACAATATAACGTTTTAAACTCTTATTTAAAACACACAATCCTAAGCTTAGAGAGCTTTACCTTACAATATGTGAATGGACGGTGATCCCTACATCTAAGAGGTGCTTATCTGGAGTGAGGGTTCTCTCAGCAGAATATACTGAGGGGTTGGCTTTTTAAGGGTAGAGGGGTTAGTCGGCTATAACCTTGGGCCTTTTAGCCGCTGCCCTAGCTCGGGCCTCCTCTACTATATGGTCTATTCTCTCTAGAAAGTCTTGTGGGAGCTTGTGGAAGAGGGGCTCTGACCTCGTGACGGTAAACTCTACAGCTTCGAACAGCTCCTCGTCCCAGATTTTCTCTAGCACGCTCCCCTTAAGCCCTAGCATACTCCATATCCTCTCAGCTGTTCTAGGCATAACGGGTGCTATGAGGTGTGCTATTAGCTTGACTATAGTCAGGGAGACCCATAGTACCTTCAATGCCTCCCCAGGCTCCTTTCTTAGGAGATTCCATGGCTCCCTCTCGTTTAGATATCTATTCCCTAGTCTAGCAAGCTCCAAGATGTATTCTGTAGCCTGCTTAAGCCTTATGGAATCGTAGGCTTCCACAGCTTTAGAAGCTATCCTTTTAGCCTCCTCCAGTACTTCCATCTCCCGAGATCCCAGGTTATCCGATCTGGGGATTCTCCCTCCAGCTCTCTCAGCCAACGTTAACACCCTGTGAACGTAGTTTCCTATATCATCCCCGAGCTCGCTATTGACTATCCTGTAGAACTCGCTCCACGTGAAATTCTGGTCTCTAAGCTCCGGTCTAAGCCTTACGAGGATCCACCTCCAGTACTCGCCAGGAGCTATTTCGAGCGCCTCGTCTATCCAAATCCCAATCCTCCTACTCTTACTAAAATGCCTGCCTTCGTAGAGGAGATACTCTGTAGCGCTAATCCTCCAGGGGAGGACGTAGGGTTCGCCTGTAGCGATGAGCATTGCAGGGAATATTATGGAGTGGAATGGAATATTATCCTTACCTATGAAGTATACCGTTTTAACATCGCCCTTCATCCACCAATCCACCCACTCACCCCCCCTACCTATGGATTCGAGGTACTCCTTTGTAGCACTAATATAGCCTAGTAGGGCGTCAAACCACACGTATATTGTTTTCCCCTCCGACCCGGGGAAGGGAGCTTCTATACCCCACATTGTATCCCTCGTAACACTCCTAGCCTTCAAACCCTGTGTTACCCAGTTTAAGCTATACTCTCTAACATTATCCTGGAGCTCCTCGTTACTCTTAAGCCACTCAAGGAGCCTATCCCTAACCCTACTTAGGTCTAAGTACCAGTGCTTCGTCAGCTTAAAAACAGGTTTAGCACCGCATAGCGCACACCTAGGGTTGATCAGCTCTGTTGGGTGTAGAAGCCTCCCGCACTCATCGCATTGATCACCTCTAGCTCTCTCATAACCACAGTATGGACATGTGCCTTCAACAAACCTATCAGGCAAGAATATCATATCACGCTCACAGTAGGGTAAGACTTCGTCCTGCTCGAATATGTAGCCGTTCTCATAGAGTTTTAACATAAACCCCCTAACGAACTCCTTGTGAATAGGGCTCTCAGTCCTAGTGTAGTTGCTGAACTCTATGCCATACTCCTTAAATAACTCTACATCCCTCGAGTGAACAGCATCGGTCAGCTCTCTAGGGCTAACACCCCTCTTCCTAGCCTCTAACTCTATGGGCGTTCCATGCTCATCACTCCCCGTAACAGATATAACCTCATGACCTCTAAGCCTGAGATACCTTGCATAGATATCAGCGCTAATCAAATGTATTATGGTCCCCAGATGAGGTATGTAGTTCACATAAGGCCAAGCTGCTGTAACAATAAATCTAGCCAAACCCCTCACCTCTAAGCTCTTGTAGAACCACTAACACCAATATACTTATCGGGGTATCTCATTGGAGGGCTTGAAGTCTAGCTTGATATCAACTCTAGCTTCCTCAGAATCTGTAGCCTACACCAACTTGGAAGGTTGAAGTGCGGGCAATCAACAGGGCGGCTTTGAGGGATCTTTAGGTGGGTATTGGAAGTCTGGGTTTTAGGCGAATATCTCCTATTAAGAGAGAGGTTGAAACGTTACCGAGGCTTCTCTAATGCTACTTCTTCAGAGTATATCCCTACAATCCTGGCTTGCCTCCCCTCACCGCAATCGCCTAGGACGCGGCCTACGTAATCTCCTTCTTTGAAGGGTCTAGCCTCCACTTTATCACCGCAAGCAACAAGGGTGACCACCCTCTGAACCTTGGAATAAGCTTCTCCGGCCCTAGAAAGCATCATGGTCTGCCTTAGTAGTAGCAGTAATAGTATACCCATTATCACTATCAGTAGTAGTGGTTGAATCCATTCAAGTGGGTTTGTAGTCTGGGTTACCATACGCCACCACCTACTGGCCTACCCCATTAGTATTACCTATCCCAGCTACTACAACCACATCTCCAGGCTTGGTCTCAGCTAATATAATCTCCCTAGCTCTGGCAACCGCCTTCTCAACCCCCTCGTATATCTTCTTATTCATAGCCTGTATAGCCTCCTCCAAGGACATTTTGATTATGAGGGCTCTTAAGGGTATCTTATGCTCTGCCGCCACCCTCTCAAATCTAATTTTCTCAGGTCCTATATCGCCTATCGCGGCGCCAACACCTTCAGCAGTAACACCGCTCTCCTCCCCTTCAAGTTTTAAAGCCGCATCTATTGTTAGCAATAGCGAAGGCTTCACCCCCTTGCTCGTAAGCTCGCTCACAATCTTCTCCACAGCCGTCCCAGGCTTACCTACAGTAGATGCAGGACCCCTAGCCTTAACCAGAATAAGCTTTCTCCCTTCAAAGTCAACATCGGTAACCACGGTATCATGCTCTACCTCAACCCAGTTTGAGGAGAAGTTAGAGAGTTTTAATACGACCAGGGCCCCCGCTGAATCCCCTATAGGGTACCCTGCTAGGAAGTCGTTAAGAGCTCTTCTATACGAATCAGCTATCCTCAGTATCTGAGGCATTAGTAGTTGTAACTGCATTATCAAAATCCAGTTCTTAGTCTTCTCCCCTAGTAGTAGATAGTGTTTAACAATCCTCTGTATAAGCGTTAAGGCCGATGTTATCTCAGCCGAAACCTCAGCTCTGCTCCTCGTTACTAGATCGCTACTAGGCATAGCCTTCTCGAACTCCTCCCTGAACCTCGCAATTCTAATGTTGACTAGGTGGTCGAGTCTTCTAATTATATCGGTAGGCTCTATCGACACAGGCTCTATTACAAAAAAGTCTACTATCTTGTTTAAAAGAGACTCTGGGCTCTTAGCATTATTCCTTGCTAGGTAATCTAAGGTCCTCCTCCTAGCCTCCTCAGCCATACCCTCAAGTATTACAAGCTTAGACCTAATATCCCTAGTCCATATGTACACCTGAATTCTCTGGTTTAATCCAAGGAATAACGCTATAAGAAAAGCTATGAACAGAAGCTGGCTTAAAGCCTGAATCCAGGCTAGAGCGTCCTGCCCGTTAACCAAACAACACCCCACTCCAACTCTAATAAAGGTTTCAATCGCACCCTAAAAGCTGTAGTGGAGATTGTTTAAAACAGTAAAGTATGTTGTCAGATCAAAAAATAAATAGATTTTCAACATGTTAGGCTTAGTACAAGCCAGCCTTAAAATCGAACTCGTAGCTTTTACCAGGCTCTAATATAACGATCTTAGTAGGTAGACATCTCTCCTCCACTAAACGTTTAAACTCGTCAGGGCTACCGTAGAGTAATGGAAATGTAGCATAGTGCATGGGTATAGCGACCTTAGGTCTTAGAAGCTCTACTGCCTTAGCTGCCTCCACGTGATCCATTGTAAAATGACCTCCTACCGGTAGCAACGCCACATCGGGCCTATATATCTCCCCTATCAACCTCATATCCATTGTGACCCCGGTGTCACCAGCATGATACACCCTCCCCTCCTCCCCTATTACAACCAAACCTGTAGGGCTACCGTAAGGACTACTATGTGTTGCCGGGGTGAGAGCTACTCTTAGAGATCCCAAGCCAACACTTATAGGGCCCCCTATGTTACCGCCAATAACCCTATCCCCGCCAATCTGCTTCCCCACCTCGCTTGCAAGCTCGAATATAGCCACAACCTTAGCCCTAGGATTACTCCTGGCAATCTCTACAGTATCACCTACATGATCAAAATGACCGTGTGTTAAGAGTATCAAGTCCACATCCCTAACATCAGATGGTTTAACAGGAGATTTAGGGTTAGAAAGCCAAGGATCTATCAATATCCTAAAACCATCTAACACCAGCTCGAAAGCCGCATGCCCATAGTACGTTAACCTACCCACACCCACCACCTTAATAGACACTATGGCAAAAAGGGGTATTTTTATTTTTAACCTCCATTAATGCCCTCTACAAGCCAAGAGAGGTGCAAAGCCCGCTCCAACCCGAATATCTCGCACCAAGAGAAACCTCAATCTTCAAAGAGCAGGAATTAAATGGGGGGGTTAAGCCTTCACCTAGAACTATATTCTCAACACTCACAACAAACTCTTTCGCTTTAGAACGCAGAGGGGATATTATTTTAGGCTGTGCGTAGGCGAAGGGAGCACGCTGGGAACGTTTAGCTCCATGAAAAAGATATACTCCAAAAACAGTATTCCTCCCGTCTTTGAAGAGGTTTGAGGCTGTTTAAGTTTTCACAGTTGCTCGTATTACCTGCATTCTTTTCCCACGAGAAATGCTTATGAGACATAGCCTACATCAGACCTCAGGCTGGGTGGGAGCCTCTAGAGGCGGAGCCCTGAGGTGAAGTGGGGGGATTCTCTAGTGGGGATGGTGTATTCTTAAACTCTTTCCTTGAAACCATATAATTTTATCGGGGTGTGTGTTTGAATGCAGCGAGTTGAAGATGTTGACTTAGATAAGCTTAAAATGGCTGGGAGGATTGCAGCTAGGGTTAGGGACTATGCTGGGGATCTCGTTAAACCGGGGGTTAGAGCGTCTTATGTATGTGAGTCTCTCGAAAAACTAATTGTGGAGCTCGGGGGCAGCCCCGCTTTTCCCTGTAATTTCTCGGTTAACGATGTTGCAGCCCACTACACACCGGGTTTTGACGATGACGTGGTGGTTTCTGAGGGTGCTGTTGTTAAGGTTGATGTGGGGGTTCACGTTGACGGGTTCATAGCTGATACCGCTATTACAGTAGATTTATCGGGGAACTATGGGAAGCTCCTTGAGGCTTCCTTGAGAGCTCTTGAATCTGCTATATCAAGTATCAAACCATATACTAGTTTATACGAGATAGGTAGGGTTGTAGAGCTGGAGATTAGAAGTCTTGGGTTTAAACCCATTAGAAACCTTTCAGGTCATAACATTCTAAGATACCTCGTCCACGGGGGATTAAGTATACCTAACTATGCTGATAGATCCCTGCACCGTGTTAGAATCCAGCCTGGTAGTGTTATAGCTTTAGAACCGTTTGCTACAAACGGTAAAGGCTTGGTTGTCGATAAACAGTTGGTTAACATCTACTCGTATACCGGTAGGAAGCCTAAGATGGCTCTCACAGAGCAGGAGACTAGGCTTCTTGAAATCATAGTGGATAGGTATAAGACTTTGCCCTTCACACCTAGATGGCTCAGAGGCTTCTTTAGCAACGAAGAGTTAAACAACATATCTAAATCCCTCCGCGTTAAAGGAGTATTACATGGGTACCCGGTCCTGGTAGAGGCGGGTGGCGGCATGGTATCACAGTTTGAGCACACGCTTTACATAACAGACTCTGATGTAATCGTGGTTACCCAGTGACGGTATATCCGGGAGGAGAGCTTTAACCATTACTTTTATATGTGGCATACAGCTTCATATCCAACTTAAAAGGTGGGATCTTCAATTGTAATAGTAGGGGATATATTTGAAGACTAGGCTAGCTGTAGTGGATTACACGAGCTGTAAGCCTAAGAAGTGTAGCTATGAGTGTATAAGTGTATGCCCGGTTAACAGAAGCGGTAGAGCTCTAGCTATTGATGCAGATAGGCAGGTTAGAGGGCAGCCCACGATCTTTGAGGATACCTGCATAGGTTGCGGTCTTTGTGTTAAAGCTTGCCCTTTCGAGGCTTTATACATTGTTAACATGCCCAAGGAACTCGAAGAGGAGGCTGTACATAGGTATGGGGTTAATAGGTTTAAGTTGTACAGGCTTCCAATACCTAAGGAGGGCCAAGTCGTAGGGATTATAGGTAAGAATGGGGCTGGTAAGACTACTGCTCTCAGAATACTAGCGGGGGAGATTAAACCTAACCTGGGTATGCTAGATGGAGAGCCCGACTGGGATGATATTATAAGGAGGTTTAGGGGTAGTGAGCTCCAAGGTTACTTTAAGCTAGTAAGTGAGGGTAAGGTTAGAGTAGTTCACAAGGTGCAACACGTAGATGTAGTGCCTAGGAGGATTAGGGGTACAGTAGGAGAGCTTCTATTAAAAGTCGATGAAAGGGGTATGGCTAGGGAGCTAGCTGAGTATCTAGAGCTAACAAAGGTTTGGGATAGGGATGTTGGTAAGCTTAGTGGAGGGGAGCTCCAGAAATTTCTAGTTGCAGCTGTTCTAAGCAGGGATGCCAATGTCTATGTTTTCGACGAGCCAAGTAGCTTTCTAGATGTGAGGGAAAGGGTTAGAGTAGCTAGGCTTATCAGAGAGGAGGCTAAACCGGGTAGGTACATTCTAGTGGTGGAGCACGACCTAGCAGTACTAGACTATGTAAGCGACGTGGTGCACATAATATACGGAGAGCCTGGAGCCTACGGTATAGTCTCGTCACCCTACAGTACGAGGTCTGGTATAAACCACTTCCTCGACGGTTACCTGCCAGCTGAGAATGTAAGGCTCTGGAAGGAGCCTATAAAGTTTAGGATCCACGGGGAGCTAAGGGAGGGTGTGGTTAGGGAGGGGGTTAGGAGGATCATCTCATGGTCTGATCTTAGAGTGGCCTTAGGGGATTTCACTCTCCACGTAGAAGGGGGAGAGATCGGATCCGGCCAGGTTGTAGGGGTGGTAGGACCTAATGGCATTGGTAAAACTACGTTCGTTAGAGTTCTAGCAGGCGAGATTAAACCTGTGGAAGGCGTGGTTAACATTGATGAGCAGGGGGAGGTTAGAATTAGCTATAAACCCCAGTATGTGAGCTCTGATATGTTCCCTGAAGCCAGCGTACTCGAGATCTTGAAGACGGCTAACCCCGAAGCTGTAACACCTGGATCCTGGCTCTACCTAGAGCTTACCAGGAAACTTAAAATGGATAAGCTATTTGATAGAAGCGCTAAGAGCCTTAGTGGGGGTGAGTTGCAGAAGCTAGCTCTCTGCACAGCCCTAGCAAGGGAAGCCGACGTGTATCTATTAGATGAGCCCTCAGCATACTTGGATGTCGAGGAGAGGTTGAACGTAGCTAGGATAGTTAGGAGGATTGCTGAAACCCGAGAGGTCGTGGTATTCGTGGTAGAACATGATATCATGATAGCCGACTTCATATCAGACTCAATAATAGTGTTCCAGGGAGAGCCTGGGCTCCGCGGATCCGCCTCAAGCCCTATGACTGTTAAGATGGGGATGAACATGTTACTAGCAAACCTAGGCATCACTATGAGAAGGGATTCTGAAAGTGGGAGGCCTAGGGTTAACAAGGAGGGAAGTTACCTTGATAGAATGCAGAAAGCTAAGGGTGAGTTCTACTGGTAGCCCTCCTCATTTTAATCATGCTGAGCTCCTGTCAGCTCCTCGCTTCTCTTAACTATGGGTTTATAGCCTAACTCTACAGGTTTAAACCTGGAGGCGAGCTTTCTTAGAACCTCCGGTAACGTTGTATACTCCATCTCCTCAGGACCCAGCCTGTGAGGCATGAATGGTCCATGTCTTCTCATGTAATCGGCTATGATCTGAGCTAGCCTCCTGGTCTCGTCGAAAGCAGGGTCGTCGAAGAGATCGGCAGGCCCTATGAGCTCCCCATTCTTAACCTGGAATCCTAGCGCTACAACCCTTGGGGGGCCGTCGAATCTCGTTACCTTAGAGTCCCTTAGGCCTACGGGCATTAGGGGGCCGTGGTGGCTTCCACGCATCCACCCAGCTACTAGGTGTGGGAAGCTGAAAGCCTCTAGGATCTCCCCTACGGCTGGGAAGCCGCTTTGAGCTCTAACAATCATAACTGGGTCGTCCTTACCAACATACCTTCCAGCTATCAAGCTTAGCCTCTCGCTGCTGACAACGGCTCCTATCTCCCTATCGGGTCTCCTGTAAACTCTTTTTATAACATAGCGGCCGGGAGTTCCTATGAGAGCTAGGATATCGTACATCTCGTCTGGCGCGTTGAGCTCCACAGCCTTACCCTCATAGACATCTAGGACTTCGAATGTGAAGCCATTGTGAAGCCTAGGATCTATAACTAGGCCCGCTGTGGTGAAGGGATCAGCGAATATCCTGAAAAGCGGTAGATTAAACGCTCCAGGCTCCGTCTTATCAGCCATAAAAACTACTATGGGCTCCGAGGGTCTTTCAACAAACTCCATCTCAGCAACACCAGGCCCTAAACCTCTAACGTTACCGCTGAAAGCATCGCTCAAGAGATCCTGGCCTGCTGCATACAAGCCTAGCTCTTTGGAAACCTTAGTAGCCTCCCTAAAGGCATTCCATGCAACTTCGTGAACCTCAGGGCTATCAACACCCTTAAAATGAGCCATTATAAGCTGGAGGTCATCACCAGCATTAGTAACATAGAAACTCTTAATAACACCATTCCTCCTAGCCTCAGCGAGAACACGGCTAGCAGCTAAAATTGTATCCGGGTGAACCCTATGATGGCCAGCCAGGCTACCAATATCAGCCTTGATAACACTAATAGTGGTAGTCCTCCCAGACAACTCCTAACACCACATGGACTATATACGTATGAGACAAGGTTAAAATACGCATATGAAGGAAGACAGTAGACTTGGAGGAACATGCAACCAAATACATATCCCAATAAGAACGGTTAAACAAAACATTGGACCCCTAGAGATAGACTGTCAATTCCCACTAGGATCCCAGAGACTTCTAAAGCATTAGATTGCTAGAGTAAGTATTATGAGATCTAGGGGGTAATAGTGGAGGGGTGGGGTTAGGAGATGATGGTGTTTGTGATAAGCGATGCTATCACCTTCGACGTAGATAGAGGGACGATATTCCTTGAAAAGAACTCTCTATCGGAGGATGATAGGATAGCTATGTTATTTGCTGAAACTCTCAACGAGCTAGGCATCAGATATAGTGTTATTGCAGGGTATGTAGCCATACTCTTTGGGAGGGCTAGGAGGAGTGATGATATAGACTTTATAACCTACCCTCTAGCTGAAGATGAATTCCTCAAATTCTGTTTACTATTAAGAGATAGGGGTTTTAAGCTTATGCAAGGTGATATAGGTTCTGAGAGCTCCATTAGGAAGGTCTATGAAGGTTACTTAGAACGAGGGTTTAGCATTAGGTTCACCTACGGTGACCTTATCCTACCAAATATATGGTTTAAGATAGCGAGGAGCTCACTACAATACTATGGTATTGATAACAGTTTAACCGTTATAGTTAACAAGAAGCATTTGATCAAAATTGCACCATTAGAGCTACAGATAGCATACAAGCTATACCTAGGGAGTGAGAAGGATCTTGGAGACGCCGTGTTCCTCTACACCCTGTTTAGACAAGCTCTAAACCACCAGGAGCTCCATAAATGGTTATCAACTCTAGGAGTTGATATCAGCATGCTAGAGGTGGCCGGGAGTGGGGGGTGAATTGATGAAAGCCATCGAAGATGAGAGGAGGAGAAACCTTATATCACTACTAGAACACGCGGTATGGAATGCTGAAGCAGTCAAAAAGCTTGGAAAGAGGTGGTTTGAGATCAGGGATAGGTGGCTAAACGAGGCACTCATGAGGGATAAAGAGCTATGGGCAGATCCGAGGGTTAGAGAAGCACTATTGAAAGCCTTAGAGGTGAAGAGTAAGCTGGAGAAGCTAAAGGATGAGGAGTTAGAGAGAAAGCTTAAAACACCAGGATGACCCTTGTAGGTTATAAAACCAGGTTACCTCCACCAAATGACGTCGTTGGTTAAAATCTCGTGTGGGCTACGATTGGTGGGATCTATCGGGTGGCGGGCCCGCCGGGATTTGAACCCGGGACCTCCGGCTCCGAAGGCCGGCGCTCTAGTCCTGGCTGAGCTACGGGCCCTTGTAGTCTTTTCCTAGCTCCATCTTTATATTTCATATCGTTGTAAGGTTCTATAGGTTATTACTGTTGCGATCCCAGCTAGTGTTGCACCGTCATCTCCTAGGAGGACTACTAGTGGTAGTGGTGCGATCCCCGTGAGTCCTCCTATAAGTGCTGCTAGCTTGATTAAAGCTACAAGGGTTAGGGATAGTTTTAGAGCTTTAGCGTGTCTCCTCGCTTCTCTAAGAACCTCAACAAGCTTACCTGGGTTTTCACCTAGGATTATATCCCCCACGTTAGCCACTACATCTATAGAGCCTACTGCAATCCCTACATCGGCTTTGGCTATGGCGGCTACATCGTTAACCCCGTCTCCTACGAATGCAACCTTAGCCCCCCGAGTCTTAAGCATCTCTATTAGTTTAAGCTTATCCTCTGGTTTCATCTCAGCATAGTACTTCCTTACACCAAGTTTCTCAGCGATCCCGGCAACTCTAGGTTCTCTATCACCACTAGCTATCACAACTTCAAACCCTTTCAACTCCCTAATCATATCAACTATATCCCCTCTTACAACCTCATCGAGGCAGATGTAGCCTGGGGATCCGTCTATGAGAATCCAAACAGTCATTTTATCCTCGCTACAACCGCCTACAACACGAGAGTCTCCAAGTCTAGCTATACCGGGCCCGCCTAGGAGAACCCTTCTCCCCCCGACTAACGCCTCTACCCCGAGCCCCGGGTGTTCTATTATATCGTGGATTTCAAGTCTTGATCCGGTTAGACCGCTTAGAACCCTAGATACCGGGTGGAGGCTTACAGAGGCTATAGTGGCCGCGATCGCCTTGAATGTCTCCTCATCAACGCCTGCAGGCGGCTTAACGGCTGATACCTTTAGAGAGCCAAGCGTTATAGTCCCTGTCTTATCCAACACTATGGTGTCCACGTTAAGTAAACCTTCTAAGGCCCTAGACCCTCTAACGACGACCCCAGTTCTAGCTAAACTAGCAATACTATAGGCTGTATTCACAGCTGACGTTATTATCAGCCCTGAGGGGCACGATACGATTAGAATCGAAGGAGCTCTAAGAGGACCTAGTATGATGTACGCTACTATAAAAGATACGATCACCAGGGGAAGCCATAGCCATAGTAGCCTTTCAACTATATCCTCAACATAGCTCTTCTCCTCAAGAGCCTCCATAGCCAGCCTTACAATCCTCTGAAACCTCGACTCCCCAGCTTCCCTCAAAACCTTAACTCTAACAGGGTTACCTACATTGATAAACCCTGAGTACACCAGGCTCCCAGACCTAATGTTAAGAGGCGTGGGCTCACCGGTCAGGTAGGAGGTGTCGAATAAACCATCATCCAGTAGGGTGCCGTCGACAGGAACACCCTCACCCATCCTAACTAAGATTACATCACCAGGCCTCAAGCTATCAACGTTAACCTCGACAAACCCGCCTCTATCAACTAGGGCCCTTGCCGGGACAAGCTTAGATAAACTTTGAAGACGCCTAGCAGCTAGAGCCTCCGACCCGACTTCAAGAAGCTCTGCTATTGAGTAGAGTAGCATAACTAGAAACCCCTCCAATAGCAGGCTGTGTATTAACAGGGTGAAGCCGGTAAGGCCCATGATAACGGGTTCAGGCTTAACCCTCCTATATTCAACTAAGCCCTCCAATAGTTCTATGGTAAAGTAGGCTACGGTCAAAGTTAGCATAGCATAAGGGGCTACCCACGGTAACTTATAGTAGTAGCTTAAAAGGCCGACTATCGATGGTAGTAGTAGGCCAGCAAAAGGTCTAATGGCCTCTCTCAGCTTAACCCCTACAGGCTCTAGGTCTGACACGACGCGACGCCCTAGCCTACACCTCAAATCCGACCTAATAAGCCTAAATGTTAACTCACCATGAGAGTTAATAATATGAATTTATTAAGCTGGTTTCTACACTATAATATATCGGTGACAGGATTGGGTGTTATTAGTATATCGATCCCCGATAGCTTGCTTAGGAGAGTTGATGAAATAGCGGAGTCCCTAGGGTTTACAGGTAGATCTGAGTTCTTTAGAGAGGCTGTTAGGAGGATGCTGGATCAACTTGAGTCTATGAAGGGTGAGATGCACAGGATATTCGTTATAACCATCTTAAGCGATCATAGCGTCTATCCTGGTTCCGATAGGAGGATTTTAGAGGTTATACACGAGTACCAGCCTGTTGTGAGGGCCTTCTACCACCAACTTCTAGGGGATGGACTTTGCATCAACGTGGCTATCCTGGAAACCCAGTGGCCTCTACTCTCTAAGATACTCAGGGATTTGAGGGGTATTAAGGGGGTTGTCGACGTCCAGGTTTCCGGGCTGGCTTTGAGAGCGTAGAACACCTTTAAACTCTAACTAGATACACACTTTAGGCTTGGTGAGTGGGTTGAAGTGGTTTAACGTTACACTACTATCCCTAGCCTTGCTACTAGCTCTTGGATCAACGTTATTCTACCTATACCCTGTTCACGGTTTCTGGATCTTAGTTTCAAACCTTGGCTCCACAGAGTTCTACATGGTCTTCCTACCCATAGCATATCATGCGCTTCCCAGGATTGAAGCTCTGGGGCTCGCCCTAGCCCTACTCACAGCTACCACAGTAACCGGGGTTCTCAAGGATGTATTCAAGCTCCCCAGGCCTCCTGAGCATCAATGGATTGTTAGAGAGGAGGGCTACGGGTTTCCTAGCGGTCACTCCACCGGCTCCTCGGCCTTCTGGGGCTACCTATCCCTCTATAAGCCCATAGCTCCACTTATAGCGTTTACAGCCGTGATGGTGGTGGCAGTCTCGGTTAGCAAGCTTATACTGGGAGTCCACTACCCTAGGGATGTTGCTGGGGGAGTTGTGGTTGGCGTAGTCGTAGCCTCCCTCTCCTATGTAGCTGTGAGGGTTCTTAGTTTTAGAGGCCTAGTTGCCCTAGCTCTAGCTATAGGCGTCCTGGGATTAGCCTTATACTCCGTAGGTTTCGGTCGGTTCGAGCCCCCCTCCGTCCTTCTAGGTGTGGTGTTGGGAGAGCTTGTAGGCTCAAGGTTTAACCTTGTATACAAGCCTGGCTGGGCTTTCGGAGTTATTGGTAGTATTGTTGCCCTAGCCCTGGGGGTTCCAGCTTTAATGGTTAAGGGTGAAGCTCCGGTAGCCTCTTTAACCCTCATGATGCTGGCAGGCTTTCTAGCAGTTCTAGCTCCAAGGGTAGCGTATAGGGTTAGGGGTGGTTTTGGTGAGAAGACTTCTGGTGGTTAACTTTAAAGCCTATGATACAGCGTTCGGAGCTAGAGCCTTAGAGCTTGCTTTAGAGGCTTCAAAGCTTTCATCCAGGCTCTCGAAGGTCAGAGTTATTCTAGCCGTCCCAGCTCTCGTAGCATCGAGGGTCCTCGCGGTCTACGATGACGTCTACCTGCAACACGTTGACCCGGTGGGTTTCGGAGCCTACACTGGGTTCACCCCCCTGGACGCTCTTAGGGTTGAGGGTGTTAGAGGCACTATTATAAACCATAGCGAGCACAAGGTTACATACAGGGATCTAGCGTTGATAACTAGTAGAGCTAAACTTCTAGGCTTAGAGGTTTTAGCCTGCGCTGATACACCTGAGGAGGCTGCAGCCGTTGCACTCCTAGACCCCACTATGGTGGCTGTAGAGCCGCCTGAGCTAATAGGATCGGGGATCCCAGTGTCTAGAGCTAAGCCTGAGATTATAACACGTTCCGTGGAAGCTGTAAGGAGGATCTCTAATGTACCAATACTAGCTGGAGCGGGTATATCAGAGGCTTTAGACGCTATTAGAGCTGTAGAGCTTGGAGCCTCAGGCGTTCTAGTTGCAAGTGCTATAATGAAGTCTAAGAGCCCAGAGCTCTCCTTAAGGAGCTTCGCTGAAGCCCTTGAATCCACATAGAACCCCACCTATAACCCTTAGATTCGAGGTGGCGAAGCCTCCTATTGTAAACTAAGACTATGTACGTCGGCCTCAGCGAATCGGAGTCTAAACCCCTGGATACAACTTCAACTTTATACTCTGAGGGTACCCTCAACAGGAATCTTTCAAGGGAACCTGTAACCTCTATAAGCCACACGGGGGCCATCGATATATGTCTCCCTTCAAGTGTCCACTCGCAACCCTCACAATCAACCTTGACAACATCGAACCCCTGCTGTAGGAGATACTCCCATCTAACAGCTGAACCCCTAAACCTCCAAACCCTACCACGCGCCCAGTCAACGAGGGCGCAGAGACCGCCAGCACAAGCCTCAACAACACTAAACCCCCTAAAACCGTTAACCAAAAGATTAAACCTAAGAAGCCTAGCCATAACAGGATCGGGCTCCACAGCAACAACCCTAGAAGCACCAAGCCTTAAAGCATATAAACAGCTATCACCAACACCAGCACCAACATCTAGAAAACGAGAGCCGCCGAGGAAACCACTAAGGATACTGTAAGCTCTGAAAACAAAAACCTTAAAAACAGAAGCATAACCTAAAGGAAACACAAGGAAACCCCAACGAGATCTACAACCAACAAAACCACTACCACGAAACACGATAACGCCAAGGAGGAGTGAGACAAGAAGAAGTTTAACAAAACCGGGAAGAGCAAGATAAAACCTATAGGCAACCAAAGCGATTAAACCAAACACACAAAACACCCTCCACCAGAACAGTAGAAACAAAACCTATAAGAAGAGATAGGAGCGCCACCCCAGGAGAAGAAAGGAAACCCCCGTTACACCCACACGCTAGAGCACACCAGCCAGCTAAGACCCCCACAAGGGGCGCGGGCAAACATAAACCCGCAACCCGCCCCCAGGCAGCCCACAGCCTCGGGCGATTGGGAGCGGTAGGCTGAACCCCTCGGGGGAAACCCTCGGGGCTCACACCCCCACCCCATCAACCCCGTCTTCTACGGGAGCCCTCGCCGCCCTCCCCGAGTAACCCCGGGAGAGAGCGGACGGCCGCCTCTTTTCGGGGAGGGGTTCCCGCTTAGATGCTTTCAGCGGTTACCCCCTACGGCGTGGCTACCCGGCTATGCCGCCAGGACAACCGGTACACTAGAGGCCGCCGCGCCCCGTTCCTCTCGTACTAAGGGCACGTTCCCCTCAGGCGGCCAACACCCCCCGCGGGTAGAGACCGACCTGTCTCACGACGGTTTGTTCCGTTGGGAGGCGGGGTTTAATTCCAAGTTTATAATGCATTGATGAGAGCAGGCATTTATAGAATAATCTTACAAGCTGAGGTACTATGGCGCACTAGTAAACATGGAGTGCAAACGCATTAATCACCCCCGCCTCGCCAACGTCTGAACCCAGCTCACGTTCCCCTTTAACGGGCGGGCAGCCCTACCCTTAGGGGCTGCTGCACCCCTAGGATGGGAAGAGCCGACATCGATGTCGCAAACCGCGGGGTCGATGGGGGCTCTCGCCCGCGACGACGCTGTTATCCCCGGGGTAACTTTTCTGTCGTGCCCGGCCCCCACCGAGGGGGGCACGAGCGTGCGCTAGGCCTCGGTTTCCCGGCCGGACCCCTTGCGTTCAAGGGTCCGGTCAGGCGGGCTTTTGCCCTTGCACTCTACGGCGGATTTCTGACCCGCCTGAGCCCACCTTTGGGCGCCCGTGTTATCTTTTCGCGGGCGTGCCGCCCCAGCCGAACCGCCCACCCGACGCTGTCCCCCTCCACGAGGGAGGGGTTAGGCTCCCAGGCGGGAGTGGGTGGTGTTTCATTGACGCCTCCAGGCCCCCCGGAGAGGGCCCTTCACAGGCTCCCACCTACGCTACGCACCCCCACCCAGGAGCCAGCGCCGGGCTGCGGTAAAGCTCCACGGGGTCTTCTCTCCCTGCGGGGGGTTGTGGGACTGTGCACCCACTCAGGGGGTTCACGGGGCCCCGGGCCGGGACAGTGGGGACCTCGTTAACTCGTTCATGCGCGCCGGAACTTTCGGGGGTGGGGTCCCGTGTCTACTCAAGAGCGCCAATTAAGTACCCAATATCCTCCATAATGCCGACCGCGGGACACCCACCATACCCGGCAAGGCATTTGGCTACCTTAAGAGAGTCAGGGTTACTCCCGGCCTTCAGCGGCGCTTCGCCGGGTTGAACCCCGGTTTCACGGACCGCCAGTGGCCAGAGCTCACCCCCCGTACAAACCCTTTCGGGCTTGCGGGGAGCTATGTTTTTGTTAAACAGTCAGGTCCCCCTAGTCACTGCGACCTGCGGTCCCAGGGGTGACCCTAGAACCGCAGGCACCCCTTCTTGCGAACGTACGGGGCCAATTTGCCGAGTTCCCTTACGGGGGAGGGAGGGCAGACTTGTTAGAATTATAAAACCCGCCCTTCCCTCCTGGCCCGGGTTAGCCCCCAGACGCCTTGGGCTGTTCACCCAGGGGCACCTGTGTCGGTTCTCGGTACGGGCGCGGGGGATCCTTCCCAGCCCCCTTTTCATGGGCCCCGGGGGTCGGCGGAACCCGCATACGCGGGCCATTCCCCCCTTCAGCCCCTTCTCGCCATTACGGCACTCCAGGGCCTTAGGGTGGTTAGCCAGGTCGCCCCCGCATGGGGGCCCCTGGTCCGCCTACCCCGAGGCGTCGGAGGCTGGGCTTTGCGTTACCGCGAAGCGTACCCCCGCGGCACAGGAATATTAACCTGTTTCCCTTTCCCGGGATCCGAGTTACGGTCCCGGTTAGGACCGGCTAACTCCCGGCTGACGACCATTGCCGGGAAACCCTAGCCCTTTCCGGCGGCGGGGATTCTCACCCCGCTTCGCTGTTACTACCGCCGGGATCCGCACTCGGGACGGCTCCACCGGACCTCACGGCCCGGCTTCTACGCCATCCCGACGCCCGCCTACCACACCCACCTCCATGGGAGGTGGGGTCCGGGGTCTCGGCGGCCGGTTTAAGCCCCGACCAATCTTCGGGGCCCCCCGCCTCGGCGGGTGAGCTGTTACGCACTCCTTAGAGGATGGCTGCTGTTAGGCCCACCTCCCCGCTGTCTTAGGCGGGGGACGCCCTTTCAGCTTGGCACTTAACCGGCACTTTGGGGCCTTAACCCCGGTCTGGGTTGTTCCCCTCTCGGCCCCCAGGCTTACCCCGGGGAGCCCCACTCCCGCCATCTAAGGTGGCTGCAGGTTCGGAGTTTGACTGGACGCCGGGGGCTTCCGCCCCCTGCACGTCCAATCAGTAGCTCTACCCCACAGCCCACCTCCGGCGGGGCTGGCCTGCGAGCCACTTCGGCGGGAACCAGCTATCACCGGGCTAGATTGGCCTTTCACCCCTAGGCGGAGGTCATGGGAACGATTTGCACGTCAGAACCCTTGCGGGCCTCCACCGGGGTTTCCCCCGGCTTCGCCCTGCCCCCGCCTAGATCGCCCGGTTTCTGGTCGCACGGTCGTGACTCCGGGCCCTATTCGGACCCCGCCCCTCGCCGCTTGAAAGCGGCTGCGGGCTTGTCGGTTTCCCTACGCCTTCGGGGTTGAACCCCTTAGGCTCGCCACGGCCGTGCACTCCCCGGCCCGTGTTTCAAGACGGAAGGTGCGACCCCGGTTAGGACCTCTCGTACTCCCCGGTCACCCGGGTTTCCTTCGAGGCCTTCATCCCTTAAGGGCCGCACCCTGTGTAGCCGCCCGGTTTCAGGCTCTTTTCACCCCCCGACCTGGGGTTCTTTTCACCTTTCCCTCACGGTACTCAGTTCGCTATCGGTCTCGGGACGTATTTAGCCTTGGAGGTCGGTTCCCCCCAACTTCCCACGGCAAAACCAAGCCGTGGTACTCTGCTCCACGACACGAGCCCCCACGGTTTCGCCTACGGGGTTTGACCTGGGGGACGCGGTAATAAAAGCATAAATTCTTTCAATTCCATTGAATGGATTCAATAAGTTAACCGCGTCGCCCCAGTCTATCACCCTCTACGGCGGAGCGTTCCAGCTCACTTCGGCTACCGTGGGTCGGCCCGCTGAGGGTCGAGCCCTCAGTCGTGGAGCCTTAACCCCTCATCTCCCCACGGTTGTCCCGTGGGGAATTGGTTTAGGCTCTCCCCCTTTCGGTCGCCCCTACTCAGGGGATCCCATTTTGGTTTCTTCTCCTCCCCCTACTAAGATGCTTCCGTTCGGGGGGTTCCCGCCCCTTACGGGGCACCGCGGGTTATCCCCGCGGTAGGAAGTCCCATTCGGGGATCCCGGGTTCGACGGCCGCCTGCGCCTACCCCGGGCTTATCGCAGCTTGCCACGCCCTTCCTCGGCGCCCGAGCCGAGGCATCCACCGGGCGGCGACGTTGCCGCAGGCCCCAGGGGGCGAGGTCTTAGCTGGCTGGGCCCGGAACCATGTATACACCCGGCTCCAGGTGCGCCCTAGCGTGTTCTAGGCACGCAGGGTCTCCTGGGGTGGCGCTCATCCAGGGATGTGCAACCCCTGTTACGCCCTTCACCTGGGAGGCTGCCTCCCAGGTTGCATGGAGCTAGAGGAGCGACCACAAGAACACCAAGCCACACCAACCCCAAAGCCCGCAGAACAACCTGGAGGTGATCCAGCCGCAGGTTCCCCTACGGCTACCTTGTTACGACTTCTCCCCCCTCAGGAGGCCTAGGTTCGTCCCCCGCCCGGCGGCAGAGGCCTCACCCAGGCCTCCCTCGGGTGGAGCGACGGGCAGTGTGTGCAAGGAGCAGGGACGTATTCACCGCGCGATGTTGACGCGCGGTTACTAGGGATTCCACGTTCACGAGGGCGAGTTTCAGCCCTCGATCCCAACTGCGGCGGGGTTTAAGGGATTGCCTCCCCCTCTCGGGGTCGGCACCCGCTGTCCCCGCCATTGTAGCCCGCGTGCAGCCCGGGGGATTAGGGGCATGCTGACCTGCCGTGGCCCCCTCCTTCCTCCGCCTTAGCGGCGGCAGTCCCCCTAGTGTGCCCCCAGGGTCGCCCCCGGGGTAGCAACTAGGGGCAGGGGTCTCGCTCGTTGCCTGACTTAACAGGACACCTCACGGCACGAGCTCGCCCACATCATGGCTCCCATAATCTTATCACCTTCAATTCCATCTTCCAATTCCATCTTTCAATTCCATCGAATGGATTCTATTAAAAGTAACCTTTATGACGCGAGCTTTGAAAACACTACGGGAGCCATGACTGTGTCTGGCGACGGCCATGCACCTCCCCTCAGCGCGTCGGGCAAGGCCTTTAGCCTGGCCGTCATCCTGCTGTCGCCCCCGGTAAGATTCCCGGCGTTGACTCCAATTAAGCCGCAGGCTCCACCCCTTGTGTGCTCCCCCGCCAATTCAGGGGGAAGTGGAAGCTGGGTAGACAGATGAAGAGAGTAAAGATGGAACTTAGAAGCCTAAAAGAGCTATTTAAGCCTTTGCACCCAGCTTCCAGCCTCCCTTTCCTTTAAGTTTCAGCCTTCCGCCCCGGTAGGGCTCTAAGCCCTAACCGGGTTTGCGGCCGTACTCCCCAGGCGGCGGGCTTAACGGCTTCCCTGCGGCACTGGGCGGGCTCTCTCGCCCGCCCAACACCTAGCCCGCATCGTTTACAGCCGGGACTCTCCGGGGCACTGCCGCGGGAATATCCTTGGGAATTATTCCAGTAAACTTACTTTCAATTCCATTGAATGGATTCAATAAGTTAACCGCGTCGCCCCAGTCTATCACCCTCTACGGCGGAGCGTTCCAGCTCACTTCGGCTACCGTGGGTCGGCCCGCTGAGGGTCGAGCCCTCAAACCAGCTATTCCGAGAAATCATCCGCGGCATGTGCCTACCCGGGTATCTAATCCGGTTCGCTCCCCCGGCTTTCGGCCCTCACCGTCGGGCGCGTTCCAGCCGAGCGCCTTCGCCACTGGTGGTCCTCCCGGGATTATAGGATTTCGCCCCTACCCCGGGAGTACCCTCGGCCTCTCCCGCCCCCTAGCCCGGCAGTATCCCCCCGCTTCTCGGGTTGAGCCCGAGACTTTCAGGGGGGACTTACCGGGCCGGCTACGGCCGCTTTAGGCCCAATAATCACCCCGACCAGTCGCGCCGGGGCTTGTTTAGGGCCCCGGTCTCGCGGGGCTGGTATTACCGCGGCGGCTGACACCAGACTTGCCCCCCGCTTATTCCCCCGCCTTCTTACAGCGGGGAAAAGCCCCCACAAGGGGGGCACTCGGGGTAGCCCCGTCACGGTTTCCCGCATTGCGGAGTTTTCGCGCCTGGTGCGCCCCGTAGGGCCTGGGCCCTTGTCTCAGTGCCCATCTGGGGGCTCCCGCTCTCACGGCCCCTACCCGTCTTCGGCTTGGCGGGCCGTTACCCCGCCAACTACCTGATAGGCCGCAGCCCCATCCTCGGGCGGAGCGCAGGCGATGGCCCCCTGCGCCCCCTTTTGGCGGGGAACCTTTCCAGGCCTCCCCGCCTATGGGGGATTAGCCCCAGTTTCCCGAGAGGTTATCCCCCTCCCGAGGGTAGGTTAGCCACGTGTTACTCAGCCGTGCGCCACGCCCCGCAGCGGCGGGGCGTTCGACTTCCATGGCTTAGCCCTACCCCGATAGCGGTCGGGTCCGGCAGGATCAACCGGAGTCGCGGCCGCAGGCCGCTGTGGGGCGGGCTTTGGGGTTGGTTGTGTGGGGTGTTCTTGTGGTCGCTCCTCTAGCTTTTGTCGGGCTTGAGGGGGCCCAGCTTAGGGCTGGGTTTCCTCAAGCCCCCATTGGTTTGGCCGCCCGCTCTCTTTTTGTTGAGGGCGGGCGGAGCCATCTATTTAGTTAGGTTAGCCGGGGTTTAAAACCTTTTCTGCTAGGTGTTTGTGGTCTTTTATTGTGCCCGCGGCAGGAGGCTGGAGGTTCATTCACTTTTACCGGGGTTACCCGGTGTTGCCTCCGCACCGCCGCCGGGGGTGCCGCGGGCCTTTATAGTGTATGTTGGGGGAGCCTATTCTAGTTTGTTGCGGGCTCGGGCCTGCGCAGGCACTTCACCTTCTCCGCCCTTTCGAGCCACCTCATAGCCCGTTTTAGCTTGGTGTCTTCTAGGGTGGTTAAATCCTTTAAGTCTCGGATCTATACTAGTTCTCTGGAGTTGGGAGGGTTGTTTTGAGTGGTGATACGTTAGTCTATGTTGTTGAGGAGCTTAGAAATTATGGGCCTTTAGGGTTAGGGGTGTTGGCTTTCATATCCAACCTAGTGCCTGGATTCCCTGCTGTATACCTATCACTTCTCGCCTCCTACGCTGTGATAGTAAGGGGTTTCACAGAGTCTCTGGTGGCTGTAGCTTCCGTTGGAGTTGGGGCTGGGTTGGGTAAGTTTGCATTATTCCTCCTATCTAAATCCCTTGGATCCAGGATTGGTGCTGTGAGGAGGAGGAGGGAGGCTTTAACACTTCTAAGGGCTAGGAAGGGTGGTTTAGCTTTAACAGTATTCCTCTTCGCAGCACTACCGCTACCCGACGACCTACTATACATACCCCTTGGGGTGGCTGGCTTCAGCACCCCCATATTCCTTATATCCGTTATAGCGGGTAAGACAGCTATGGCGGCCATGGTGTTCCTCATGGGGACACCTGCTAAATGGCTTATAGAGGCCACCGTGCCGAGGATGGGAGAGCTTACGCTAGCTAAAGTAACAGCCTTAACCCTGGTGACGGTTGTGCCGGCCGTAGCCATAACCTATGTAGTCCTAAACGTGGACTGGTTCAAAGTGTACAGTGCCTACGCTGAGAACGGAGAGAGGGAGGCTGCTAGAACGTTGGCTAAGGAGATTGCAGATATTATAACATTGAAGCAGGCGAGAGGTAGAGCGGGGAGAGCACGCCATTAAACCCCTCGCGAGGGGCTACAGCTCAAAACCTCACCACACATAGAGTGTAGCGATGTTTAACGATGAAGTCTTGAGGTCGACGAGTATTCCAGGCCCAAATCATGTAAGGGGAGTGGATGTACCCCACGGGTAGCGGGGCGAACGGCTTCAATAGGGTGGTCTGGGCCTTGCTAGCGGTTGAGAGTCTGGGTGGTGGAGTGTCTTTTAAAGGAGGAGAGCTACTATCCACCGAGAAATGGTGGTGCTCTCGTTTGTAGAAAGCTTATCTTATGAGTATTAGTCTTTCAGAGTTGAAAGTTCTAATTGATATGTAGGATAGAGCTAGCTGGTATAAGGCTAGGATTGCTAGGTGTCTTAGGATACCGTTTAGATCGCCTAGAGAAGCCCACTGTACTACGAGTGCTGAGTGGGTGAAGGGGATTAGCTGGAGGGCTAGGGAGATCCAGGAGGGTAGCTTTGTAAGATCTACTATTAAGGCTGAGAAGTAGATGGCCATAGCTATCATCACCACTATGGAGGACATGACCTGCGCTGATCTAACGGTCTCGCTCCTAGAAGCTATTATCGTGGCTATAGCCACCGTCACCGTTATTGTCATGAGGGAGGAGAGGGTCCACGCTAGGGCTACTGTTAACGATATCTTAAGGGCTCCAAGTGCTAGGTAGAAGAATGCTAGGAGTGCGATACTATCAGCTAGAGCGGCTAGAAGGCCTAGGATTGTCGCTGCCACCATCTTACCGGCTAGGATCCCCCCTCTACTAATGGGGGCTACAAGTAGCTTCTCAATAGTCCTCCTCTCCCTCTCGCCCACAATAGCATCTGACATGAAGACTATAGCTGGGTATGCTACGAAGAAGAGGGAGAACTGTAGGATCTTAGCTGTCGCTGCCACCTCAGCTTGAACCTCTTCTGCCGGAGCCCCTCCAGCTAGGTGGTAGCCGGTGGAGACTAGTATAGGGTTTCTCAACGAGTTAGGGTTAACGGTTAAGTTAGCTATGCTAGCTAGCCTTCCAATCCTCTCGTTAACCACGTCAACGCTTATATCATATAATGCTTCGAGGACAGCCCTGTACACTATATCGCTTGCCGGAGAGCCTACAAGCTTACTTATAACCACCACAGCCTGCCCATCAAGTCTTGTTAAGTTGCCGTGGAAACCACGTGGTATCGTTATCCTTACATCAGCCTGTGTAACTTCAGACCCTTTAGTCACGGTCACATTAACATGAACCCCCAGCCTCCCCGCTCTCTCCTCAACCATTTTCGAGAGCCTCTCGGCTATGTCGAACGCCTTCTCGTCTTCGATGATAACCGCTACAGAGACCGACTGAGATGCTGCCAGGAACCCCGCTAGTAGTGCTAGGCTAGGAAGGGATACGAGTGGTAATACTACCACCGCTATAATGGTTCTATAGTCTCTAGACAGGTCTAAGAGCTCCTTCCACAGGACTACTCTAAACTCTCTCACCAACAAGTCTAACATAAGCCTCCTCAAGGCTCTCCGCCCCCGTGGACTCCATGAGCTCCCTGGGGCTACCCTCGGCTACTAGCCTACCGTTAACCATTAAACCTACAACATCTGCTAGCTCCTCGGCATCCCTCATATCATGTGTTGTTATAAGGAATGTGGTCCCACCGCCAGCCATAGACTTTATGATCTTCTTAACCCTATACGATGATACCACGTCCAGGCCCGATAGGGGCTCGTCTAAGACGGCCACCCTCGGGTTGTGCATAAGCGTTAGCGATAGTAGAAGCCTCCTCTTCATACCCCTACTATAAGCCCCAGCCCTAGAGTTTAGATCGCGGAGCTCGAGACCTGAGATATTCACAGCTCTCGATACAATATCCTCTATGTTAGAGCTCCTAGCGTAGAGTCTAGCGTAGAAGAGGATGTGCTCCAAGCCTGTAAGCCTCTCATATGGTTGAGCATCTTCAGGTAGGTAGCCTATGTAAGCCCTAATCTCCCCACCGGCCACCTCTGGATCACGCCCTAGAATCTCAACCCTACCTGTATCCCTCCTAACCAAGCCTAGGAGTATCCTTATCGTAGTGGTCTTCCCAGACCCGTTAGGGCCTGCTAGCACGTAAACAGCGCCCTCGGGGACGTTGAGGGTGACCTCTTCTAAGATAACCCTGCCTTTGATCCTCTTACTAACACGTTCGGCTAAGATAGCGTACTTCAACCCATTACACCCAGTGGAAGCTGACGCCACTAGGTTGAAACCCCGGTTTAACTTTAACTTTTAAACCCTAAGTATACCCTCGGTAGGCTGCGGTTGGGTGTTGAAGGTAAGCTTAGAGAGTTTGTAGCTGAGTATGGCGAGAGAGCGTGTATTCTACTTAAAGCTATATACGAAGAGCTAAGCTCGGAGAGTGGGCTAAAGCTGGGAGATTTTAGCGTGAAGGGTCTTAGAAGCAGACTTAAAAGCTGGGGTATAGAGTACAACCCGGTCCCGCTCCTCCTGAAACTAGAAAAGGAGATAGGAGTCATAGAGACATCGTATAGATCAACAACCCAGAGGTGGTGGCACGTCATCGATAGGAGAGCCCTTGAAAACGCCCTAGGAGAATGCGGTGTGAGCTCCCACAATGAAATAGGAGATCCTAGAGCAAGACTACTTAGACTACAATTCCATGTGCTAAGACCCTATGAGATACTAGAGGCCTTCAAGAGAATACAATCACGAGGAGCAGTGTCTAGAGGCGACTTAGAGTTCGTAAGGAGAATAGCCTTCAACGAACTACCGCTCCTCATAAAGATAAAGGAGGAGGCGGAAAACCTAGGCTACAACATAGAGCTACGAGAGGAAATAGAGGTTATTGAGAAGATAGTAGAGGCTGCCGAGAAGGTTATTCTAACCGGGGATAGCGAGAAGGCGGGAAGCACCTGGAGAACCCACCAATACGCCTTAAGAGAGCAGAACAAACCTTACACTTTGACGGACAGCTCCTAGAACCCAACACTATGACCCCTCCCCGCCCTGAAGGGCGCCTTTTAAGGCGGGGAGGGGTCGTATGAGTGGTGGTAAGAGCTGAACAGCCCTTTAACAGCCCACCTTGGAATGCTACACAAGATCTATAAGGATTTAGTCTAGGCTGGTCTGGGGAGGGATTGCGTGGTGGATAGGAATGTTGTTAGCCTATCTGCGTTTAACCTGTTTAGGGGTTTAGCTACTGGAGGTTATATGGCGTTATTTGCGGCTTACATGGCGAGGTATGGTTACTCCATGAGTGATATAGGGTTTGTTATAGCTTTGTCTAATGTGGTTGGGTTTCTCGCCTCGCCCGCGATGGGTTACGTCCTGGAGGTTCATAGTAGTAGGCTTGTCTCAGCTGCTACCGGGTTCTTGTTGGCTGTATCCCTATTTTTGCCTGCTTTCTCTGATAGCATGCTCTCTCTATCTGTGAGCTATTCTCTCTTCATGCTATCCTTTTACTTCGGCCAACCTGCTAGGATGACGTTTCTAGCTAGGGTTGTGGATAGGGGGAGGCTGGGTAGCGTTGTTGGTGTGACTGGTGCTGCGTTTACAGCTTCTAGGACTGTTGGGCCTCCCCTATCTGGGGCTCTAGCTCTCTACTATGGTTACTGGGAGGCTTTCATAATACTGGCTCTCCTAGCCCTAGCGGGATCCACCTTGTTTTACCTTACATCGACGGAGCTTGGAGTTAGCCCGGGTAGGAATAATTCAAAGTATAATCTCCTCGACCCCTATAGAAGGTTGTTGAAGCCTGATAGGAGTTTAGCTCTCCTCTACGTATTCGTAGGCCTTGATAGAGCTGCTTGGATGATGTGGTTCCCCATGCTTAGCGCCTTCCTAGTTAGGATAGGTTATGATGAAGCGACCATAGGAGTCTTAATAGGGTTGTCCAACGCCCTGGAAACTCTATGCACCCCCATAATGGGTAGGCTAACTGATGTCCTCGGAGCTAGTAGGATGCTCGCCTTATCAGAGGCTAGTGCTGCGCTCTCAGCTCTAACCCTTGCCACTATCAACTACACCGGTACAGCCGGGGCTGTTATGTCCATAAGCCTCATAGGCGTTAGCATAGGCTCGTGGATTCCAGCATACAACGTGTACGTAGCTAGGGTTTACGAGAGGCTGGGCGAGGCGTATGCTACTACTAATGCTATTAGAAGTGTGGCTGGTATACCTGCACCATATATAGGAGGGTTCTTGTATGAGGCTCTAGCACTTCATGCACCTCTACTAGTTTCAGCTGTAGTGTTAGCGTATACCACCCTAATGGCGTTAAAACCGCTTGGAGAGGTTGAGAGGTTAAAGGCCTCCACGGCCACCTCTTATAGGTGATGGGGAGTCCGCGGGTCTGAGGGGTTGCCTGTGAAGACACCTGTCTCAACCGACGACTCCGATCTTAGCAGTTACACGCTCACTTTAACCTTTTAACCATGACATACGCGTCCTCCCCATCAGAGTAGTATCCCTTGATTATCCTAGCTTTCCTGAACCCGTACTTCTCGTAGAGCCTTATAGCTGGTATGTTGGATATTCTAACCTCAAGGTATATGGAGTCTGTTTTGTAAACATCCATCATAGCCCTTATAGTCCCCTCTAGCAACCTTGATCCTACACCCATCCTCCTATACTGCTCCCTAACAGCTATTGAAACGAGGTGACCTACAGGTCTAGGCTCTGTAAGGCTTTTGAGCATAGATACGATGCGTTTTAAGAAACTGCCCTCCTCTTCAAGCTCTACTGTTAAACCAAGGAGTACTGGGTCCGCCTGCTCCTCAACTCTACTCATAGCGTATCCTACGAGCTTACCCTCAATCTCCGCTACTAGGAAAGCCTCGCCCCAGTTATCTAGGAGGTGTTTGTAGAAACCATACCAGTAGTTCTCTGGTAAAGTCTCCATATTAATCCTCATAACCTCCGGTATATCGCTCTCCCTAGCCCTCCTAACAGTGAACTCGGCCATAGACCACTAAGCCTCCAAGGTTTCACAAGATATGCTTGGGGGAGTTTAAAAAATATCCCCTCCAACCTAACTATAGGGTGTTGAGGAGGTTACCCTAAATTGAGGTTACCCGAGTATCACCCGGTAAAGGATATCGTGGGAGAGGTTAACAGGTACCTTGAAGGTAAAACCGTTATCCTAGGTATTACGGGGAGTGTAGCGGCATATAAGGCTGTTGATACTGCTAGGTGGCTTATCCGGAGGGGAGCCAGGGTAATCCCTGTTATGACCTATGAGGCTAGGAAGTATGTTGGAGAGATTCTACTCCACTGGGCTACAGGCTTTAAACCCTTAATCGAGCTAACCGGGGAGACGGAGCACGTAGGCCTTGTTAGGAGCTCCGATTCAATCCTAGTAGCCCCCGCTACCCTATCGACCGTAGCTAAGATAGCATATGGTATTGTGGATAACCCCGTGGCTCTAGCAGCTGTCTCCGCTCTAGGTTATGGTAAGAGTGTTATTGTGGCGCCGGCTATGCACTCAAGCCTTTACGATAGTGAACAGTATAAATTCGCTGTTAAGAGGCTGGAAGAGCAGGGTGTCACTATTATACCTCCCGTTGTGGAGAAAGGAGTTGCTAGGTATCCTCAGCCCGAGCTTGTTGCCAGGATTGCAGCTTCGGTAACAAGTAGGGGTAGGGATATGAGGGGGTTGAGGGTCTTAGTTACAGCAGGGCCCACTAGGGAGTGGTTGGATAGAGTTAGGTTTATATCAAACCCTAGTAGTGGTAGGATGGGTGTTGAGGTGGCTGTAGAATCGTGGTCTAGGGGGGCTAGTGTCGACCTGGTACACGGCCCGATGAGCCTACAGCCACCTCACATGGTTAGGAGGTTTAATGTTGAGACCACCAGCGATATGAGGGATATAGTGTCTAAGCTTACAGAGGAGGAGTACGATGTCATAGTGGCTGCGGCAGCACCAGTTGATTTCACCCCAGGGGAGCGTTATGAAGGTAAGGTTAAGAGTGGGGTTGAGTTAATCTTAAATCTTAAGCCTACACCTAAAGTGCTTGAGGGTATTAGGAGGAAGCCTAGGGTTCTAGTTGCGTTTGCAGCTGAGCACACTTTAGATGTGGATAAGCTTAGGGAGGCGGCGTTAGAGAAGCTTAACAGGTATAAGGCTGACATAGTCGTAGCGAATCCCGTAGGCTTCCCTGGGACAGGTTTTGCATCAGAGACTAACATGGCGTTGATAGCCTATGGTGATGGTAGTTATAGAGTGCTAGGTGCGATGCATAAGGAGCTCTTAGCAAGGCTGGTGGTAGATGAGGCTTTGAAGATCTTGAGGAGAGGGTGAACCTTGAGGCATAAGATCTGCTCGACATCCCCCCACCATATTACAGCTTTATTCAAACCCCACACCAGAAAAGGGGGTTTAAGCGAGATAGGGTCTACGGGAGTTGGATTGGTAGTAGAGCCGAGAGCTAGGGTTTGCATCCCTGGCGAGGGGGGGTTGGATGATGTAACCATATCTACTGTTAGAAGGGTGGGAGAACTCCTTGGACTTTATGATTTAAGGTTAGAGATTAACACCCCCCTCCCGCCCGGTGTTGGCTTCGCTGTTAGCGCGTCAACAGCCATAGCATCAGCTTTAACAATGGGGTTCTTAAGGGGTTTAACATATACTAAGTCCTTAAAGGTGGCCCATGAGGCTGAGATAATAGAATCCACTGGGCTCGGGGATGTCCTAGCTATATCATGTGGTGTCGGGCTAGCTGTTAGAATTAAGCCTGGAGCTCCTAGCGTAGGGCTCGTTGATTGTAAGCAACTGCCACCAGGTCTATCAATCCTAGCTTTAATGGTTAAACAAGAGCATACCAGGGATCTGCTGAGATACTATGTTGAGATGGGGTTGCATGAGAAGGCAGAACCTCTAATAGAAAGGGTTATAGAATCCATGGACTTCAACGTTTTCTCGGAGCTAGTGTTGAAGTTCAACGTGGATAATGGGGTGTTAAGAGGGCTTGTTGGGGAGAGCGGGGAGGAGCATCTCTTGAAGACCCCCGGCTTGGTAACGGTTTATGGTAAGAAGGGTGTTGTAGTTGCTGTTGTTGAGAGTGATAGGCTGGGCGATTCCCTAGGCCATCTTCAGAAGCTAGGTTATAAGATCTACTACCTGGAACCCTCAAGGGGCGGGCCTGAGCTCTGGGTGGCCTAGAGTGCACTGGGATATACCTAGGAGCCACCCTAGGTATGAATCTCTAGTTGTTAGGGAGAAGCTTGTAGAGGCTTTCATAGATGGTATTGTGGTACCTCAAGGCCTTATAGCCCATGGTCGCGGTGAGGCTTTCGACTACATACTAGGTGAGCGTAGCCACCCCTTCGCTCTAGTAGCTGAGGAGACTACAGTGGCTAGTATGCTGCTAGCTAGGAAGCCTGTAATATCGGTTAACGGTAACTACGCCGCCCTAGCAGCTAGAGAGATAGTGGAGCTAGCTAAGCTAACAGGAGCCCTGGTAGAGGTAAACCTATTCTATAGAACTGAGGAGAGGGTGGCTAAGATAGCTAGGCTCCTAGAAAGAGAGGGAGCACAGAACGTCCTAGGAGTTGGGTGCGAAAAGGCACAGATAGAGGGCTTGGAGAGCCCGAGAGGAATAGTATGTAGAGACGGCATATACACAGCAGACTTCATCTTAGTAGCAATAGAGGATGGAGATAGAACACAAGCGCTAAGAAAAGCTGGGAAGATGGTAGCGGCAATAGACCTAAACCCCTTCAGTAGAACAGCACAAACAGCACACATAACAATAGTAGATGAAGCTAGAAGAGCCACAAAGAACATGATAGAAATAGCCTTAAAACTAGGAGAAGCTAAGAGAAGCAAACTAGAAGAGATAGTGAAAAACTATGATAACAGGAAAGTGCTAGCAGAAGCATTCAAAACAATAATGATGAGACTATCAGAAGCTACAGAAAAGGGAGTTATAATGGAGATACCCTAAGAGGAAACCACACCCCAACTAAAGGTTAAAACCACCAGGGAATACAACCAACTAAAGGATGGGCCGGTAGCTCAGCCTGGAAGAGCGCCGCCCTCGCACGGCGGAGGTCCCGGGTTCAAATCCCGGCCGGTCCACCACCCAATAAACCCCACCCATCATACTGGGATTACATCTACTTTCAACTCCATGTAATGGATTCACGAGCCCGTCAAGTATGGTCTGTTCAACATCCTCAAACTTTCAACTCCATGTAATGGATTCTCGAATAAGATGGGCTTAGCTAGTCTTAGAGCCTCGATCTTTCAACTCCATGTAATGGATTCTTAGCCCACTTCTCAAGCTCTACTATGTCTACTGTTCCTGTTCTTTCAACTCCATGTAATGGATTCGCGTTCTACTTAAATGCGATGGATACAGGATAACATACGCCTTTCAACTCCATGTAATGGATTCTGCTGGTAGCACGTCTGCTATGTTCCTGATCTCCCTTTCAATTACTTTCAACTCCATGTAATGGATTCTAGCTTACACGATCGTTGGGGTGAAAACGACGTCAGTGAGATGTACTTTCAACTCCATGTAATGGATTCCCAGTTCGTCTCAGACCTCCCCGTCATAGAGACTATACTGAGCCTTTCAACTCCATGTAATGGATTCCAGCCCACCAAGAAACCTAAGCCCAGCCCAGTAGTTCTTTCAACTCCATGTAATGGATTCGCTGATAGGACCTCCCGGTAGCGGGAAGACCCGTGCCATCCACCTTTCAACTCCATGTAATGGATTCTAGGCCGTGCGCTAGGCCCCCCATCAGACCGGATACTATGAACTTTCAACTCCATGTAATGGATTCTTGCCCAGTCACGCCAGTTATTCCAGTAGTGTACCGCGAACCTTTCAACTCCATGTAATGGATTCAGCGATACTAGTCTTATTAGCCCTAGCATACATCATATACACTTTCAACTCCATGTAATGGATTCGCTATGCTGATAGGAGGCTTACGAGAGCTCTAGTATTGAACTTTCAACTCCATGTAATGGATTCTTATCGTCTTCTTCCCCTCCTTCCCATCCTCGCCAGTGTTCCTCTTTCAACTCCATGTAATGGATTCGAGGAGTACTGTGACTAGTGTTGTACCACTTACCTCAAAAACCTTTCAACTCCATGTAATGGATTCAAGAGGTAACGAGCAGGGAATAGAGCTTATAGCTAACCTTTCAACTCCATGTAATGGATTCGGGTAACACCTACTATGTCGCTAGGCACGTCGTCTACGTTGCTTTCAACTCCATGTAATGGATTCCGATTACCTTAGGTATGAACCCCGGGTAATCAGGTGGTGTGCCTTTCAACTCCATGTAATGGATTCTGCACTATGGGGGGCCTTGTCCTAGCTTATCATCTCGTAATCACTGGTTTCCATTTCGTTTTCTATTATTGCATCCCTGTTTTCTCCGCTGTGAGCCCCCCATGGTCTTAGCTGGGAGAGGGGGTATTTAAGCTTTACTCTACATCATCCCTAGCTAGCCTGGGATCTCACCTTGGCGTCCAGTTAGAACACCTAGCAACAGTTGAGTTGTGACCTTCGCTACATCAACCGAAAGGTATATAAGGATCCCTGGCTAGACAGGGATTAGTTTTAAAGTGCGCTACCTGTGGGTTTAGGGTTTAAAGGTTTTCCTCTGGCTAACCTAGGTGGAGAGTCTGCAGTCGACCCTCTGGTCTACTCTTAAACGATATATCCTGTGTTAAGAGGATAATGTTTTTGTCTCTAGCTTGAACAGTATTTCTGTAAGCTTCACCTCATATGCTTGCATGGTTAGATCAAGTAGCTTGCTGGGAGTTTTAGAATGCTTGTGGTGTGTGCGGAGCTCAGACAACTCTCCGGGATAACGTTATCCTATAACATTATCTGGTATCGTTTTAACCATTTCTGTCAAGCCTTCGGCTTCCAACATTGGGTTCGATCTAGAGGTAACTCCATGTTAACGGGTAGGATTCGCTGGGTGGTGAACCGGCCGGGGTTCGAGCCCGGGATCTCCACCTGCAAGATCTAAGGTCTTCTTCAGCCTTAGGAATGCTAGTCCTATGGTGGTCCATAGTAGGGTTCCTGTGAGTGGTACTAGGTGTTGTAGGTAGAGTAGCGGAATCCTATCTGGAAGTGGGATGTAGTCGTCTGCTTCCGGGGGGCTTAGGTGTGTTGCTAGGATGGTTGCTAGGATTAGTGTGGCTACTGCTATGAATGGTATTAGTGCTGCTGTCATCGGGTGTAGGAGTTCTTGATGCTTAGACTGCCTGTATGCTATGTATGACGTGTAAGCTAGAATTAAGGCTGGTAGTGAGTAGAATGTTATCAACAGGAACCCTATTAGGGACCCTATAGAGGTTAGTGAGAGTGTTAGAAGTGCTTGAGAGAGTATCATATACCGGCATCCCCCTGCTGTATAGTACCCCTCTAATTTCTAGTAGAACTTTTGGTATAGTGTATACCGGGTAATAGAAGCTCTTGACCTCCCTGGTGCCAGGCCCGGAGCTCCACGTGATTGGCTGTAGTAATCCTAGAATAAGTACTACCATCATAGCAACATTATATTTTAACCCCCCGGTTGGAGCTCTTAAGCTTACAAAGATGGCGTAGTACAGGCTAGGATATGATGTGAAGCCCAACACTAGGGATGCCATGGTTAGAGCTCTGAGATCAACATAGAAGAGCTCCTTATATCGAATGAATAACGTGTACTCGAGTCTGAACAAGAGCTTCATAGAAGTGCTTAGGGGCGTAAGGTGGAGTACAAAGTGTAGTGAGGAGCGCTAGCGTAAATGATGCAAACATAGCTATATAGAGAGCCCTCAACAACCCTCCCACACAGTCACCTTGATAATAAGTCCATCAGAGCAGGTTTAGTTAAAAAGCTCTTCCTGAAACTTGTACTATTGAGTGTTTAAAGGCTGGGTTTAGATTAGGGGATGTCCTATTTAAACTTAGCTTTCATAAGAGTTTCCTGTTTTAATGGTTACACGGTCATAGCGGGAGCTTCACACCCTTAGGGCTGGGGAGACTACTGCGTATTCTCCGGGTCGTATCTATGGATTTTCGCTTGGCCCTAGCACGCTCTCCACCATGTTCGTGAGGTCTTCTGCGAACTGTCTTCCATCTATGAATGGTATGGGCGGCATCGGGAGTACTAGGCTGTATTCCCCCATCCTATAAGCTTTTTTAATTGCCATGCCTAGCTCCTCGAACGCCTTCTCTGACTCTGTGAAAGACTTTACCACGTCCTCGATCCACTTGAGGATCCTCCTCTCCTTCGCTCTCGTCCTTCCCCCTATGAACATTACAGCTATATCGGCTATGAACTTTGATGGGACTCCTGCGTCAACCTCCTCCCCACTATCCACTCTTACCATCCTTATCCTTAACCCCGTGTGGGGCTTCCACCTGGGTAGTGGGATTCCTAGTTTTTCGAAGTGCTCTTTAAGCCCTTCTACACCACCACTTTGGGTCATGTAGATGGTTTTAACACCATGTTTTACTACCTCCTCGTATAGTGCTAGTCCAAAGGACACTATTCCATACGCTATATCCTCAGCCTTCCTAGGGTCGCCGAGGAGCTGGTATGCAGGGTATAATAGTGTAGTTACGACAGCTGCGTCGAAGTTGCTTTCTAAGCGAAAGTACCTCTTGATTACATCAGAGAGAGCCATTATATCCTCTAATAGCACCCTGCCATTCACAATCTTCTCATAGTCATCCTGGCTAACGAACATGAACATTGGAACGCCCACGACAACAATCTTCAAAACACTAAACCACCGATTAAAGTTTAGGCTACACACAGTTATAAATGTATAAAGCTCATCTTAGGAAATCGGGGGAAGCGTTAGCACAAGCGTTGAGAGCTCTCAGTAACCAGATATTAGTAGAGCTACCCAACATACCCCCGTACTTCTACCAGGTCACACGGTTCCCCCATCACTAGAAAACTAGGTTTTACAATCTAGTCCGTGAGTTCGAGCACTGTTAGCAGGGTTAGACCTTGGTGTGAGTTCACACGCTTCACCCACATCCCATGGCCTTGGTTGAGCTCTAATGCTATGGGGCCCCATCTGGGTATAGGTGAGCTTAACCCTAGCCCTCCCCACCTTAGTGTAGATTACCTGGTGTCTTAACGGTGAGATCGTAATAGTTTACCCTGTTGTTGTTGGACTTTTGCCCTTGAGAGTTTTAATAGCTTTGGTGAAGTTCCGTGTAGTGGTGGCGCTCTGTGGGTTTTCGAGCTATTCTAAGCTTGTCTCTCGCACTGGCTATAACGGTCTCTTTGTTGAGCCTCTCCTCACCTCCTACACCCCATGGTTTTAGCTTAACTCTAGGTTTCAACGTGTTATGGGTTGTTTATAGTGATCCTAGTACTGGTGATGACATGGCGTTGGCAGCATGTGCTCCGGGTGGTAGCCTTCTAGTCTTCGGCTTTGACAGCCGACCTGGAGATTACCAGTTTAGGGTTGAGTTTAGGAACGTCTCCACAGGAGCTCCCCTATACGTGTGGTCTTGGAATCCTAGTGGTTTCAACGATGTTATATTCGACTGCGATGTACTCGATGATAGGGCTTACGCTGTTGGAGCTACACTCACCTGGGAGAGGCCTAGGGCTTACGTTATCACAGGTCTTGACCCTAGGTTTAACGTTGAGGTTAGAGATCTAGACTGGTCTGGCTTCGCTTACACTGTTGAAGCAAAGGATGGCTACCTTTATGTTGGTGGAGGTGATCTAAGGGAATCTAGGCTAGTCTTTAGGGTTGATAAGCTTGATGCAAGCCTAGGCCTAGTTGCCAGCTACAAGTCCGTGGGCTTGGAGGGCCACCATATGGGTATATTCGATATGGTTTTCAACAAGGCCACAGGCCACATATGGGCTGTGGGGGCGGCCGCCGGTGGTGGGGGTAATAGGTGGTGGATTGAGGTTATAGACCCTCAGGCTATGGAGCTGGTCAAGGTCGTAGACCCCGGGGTTCGAGGTGTGGCTATGACCGCTATCTCGGATAGCGAAGGCTTCGTCTACGTCATGGGTGGTGAGGATATAAATAGGGGTGGTTACCTGTTGAAGTTCGATAAAGAGGGTAATGTTGTGGCAAGGCTTGAGCTAGGAGAGTTCACAGCTACCAAGGCGACCATGATAGGCGATTTCCTAGTACTAGCTGGTAACGAGAGAAGAGACGGTTACTACAGGCATACGATCTACGTGCTAGACAGGGATTTAAACATACTGGGTAAGACCTACCTAAGCATGGACGTTGACGCAAACTCATACTTCATGTTCGGTAGGATGTGGGTCGACGGTAGCAAGGTCTACGTAGCGGGTTCGGACATGAAGCCTGGAAACGCCAGGTGGGTTGTATACGCTCTAGAAGCACGTGAGGTAATGCAGACAACGGTAACCACGACTGTGACAACAACAGTAATCAGATTCCTAACCTACACAACAACCGTGACAGAGACTAGGCTGAGAACAGTAACAACAACACAACCCGTAACAACAACAGTGTACGTGACGACAACACAGGTGAGAGAGGAGACAGCAACTGTGACGGTTAGAGAGCCTATAACAGTAACCCTAACAAGAGATGTAACAAGAACCCTAACAAACACTGTAACCGAGACGAAGATGATCGAGAGGGAGGTGGTAAGAGAGCACACTATAACCCTAACAACGACAATTGAAAGACTCCCAACAACACCGGTAGTAGCCCTAGTTATAGCATTAACCCTGATAGCAGTAGTAGCACTATTGATGCTTAGGAGGCATTAGACCCTAAGGTTGTTGAGCTTAAAGACATTATATGGTGTAAGGGGAGCTAACACAATGGCTGCCTCGTCTACAGTTTAGCCCTACACAGCTCACCGTGAAACTGTTATCACTCTAATACCTAGCTCTTTCTCAATAACATCAGCTTTCCTAACAATGTCTAGGTCTAACGTAGCGAATCCAAGGCATCCAGATGCCTTGCATGTTATCACGTGTAGTAGATCAAGGGTTTTAAGCTTAAGAGTATGAGCTTTCCTCACAGCAGCCTCTAGAACATAGTTAAAATTCACATCAACCATCCTCGCTTTAACGCTATCTATTGAGTATACTGCGAGTGTAACCGGCTCCTCCAATCCGGCTCTTGAATAGACTGATACTAGCTCGACTAGCGTTAACCTAGAAACAATCCTGTCACCACCTAGACTTTCAACGAGCATCCTAGCTTTTCCATGGTTAGAATCTAGATCATCGACATAGGATATTATGACGTTTGTATCAATGTAGATCAAGGTTGGAAGGCCTCCTAACGACCTCTATCCTCTTCAAGTATCCTGCTTAGACCACCATGTCTTAGCTTGAATCCCTGCTTTTTCAGCTCCTCTACTTTCTTGTAGACGTTATCCCAGTATTCAACTTCTCCAAGCACCTCCTTTAACCCTTTCTCAATCATAATGTTGAAGGCGTGAGATCTACTTCTAGCAAGTCCGTAGCTGATCATCTTATCAGCTAACTCTACTAACTCCCTACGAACTTTAATTGTTACGGTTACGCTCATCTAGGTGTACCCATGTACACTCTGTTATACCAGAACTTATATTTTATGATACGCATAGCACCACTTGCCTACGGTGGGGTTTTTAAAACTCTACCTACAATTTTATGCTTTTACAAGTGTTAAGGATCTGATATAGGGCTGTGAAGCCCTTGGTGGTAAGAGCCTACTAAGGTGAGCGAGCTCGGAGAGTGTGATGGGTTACTCTCTAAGTAAGGGGAGGAGCTTGATGGGTTGTTGATGCTTAGTATTCCTTCTTTACTATTGGTTTCTTTATGTACGTTGCTAGTTCTGAGAATGGTGTGTACGCTGCTCCTGCCCATGTGTTCCCGCATTTTCTGCATTTCCATATGCCTGTTGTTATCCTGTATACTGTTCCTTTTGCTTCGCAGAATGGGCATGTGTGTTTTGCGTATCTCTTTAGTAGTACGTCTCTCACTCTCTTCCTTAGGCTTACTCCGTATCTCGTCCCGTATCTTCCTGCTGGTCCTACTACTTTTGTTCTACCCATTCTAGGCCCCTTGTGTTAGGGTTTGGTTTAGGGTTTTAAAGTATGTTTGTGCTATGTTTTTCCCTATTCTTATGGCTTCTTTTAACTCTTCTACCTTCATTCCTCCTTCTCCTGTTTTCTGAGCCCCCACTATTCTTAGGTTTTCGTCGAATGATAGTATTATCCTGTAGTCTGCTATCACCTCCTCCTCGAATGTGGGGTCTACTACTAGGAATCCGGCTATCTTAGCTATTGTTACTGTGACCACCCTGTGGTTTATCTTGAGTGGTTTAGATGCTACATCTCTTCTAACCAGGATATCCCCTACCTCTGTCTCCTCGTATTCTGGGATCCTCGTAGTTGCTAGGGCTGCCATTGTTGCAAGCATGCTTGCATCGAATAGATTCCCATCGTGGTCTAAAACGTAGATGTCAATCCAGAGGTTCCAGGCCTTCTCCCCAACCCTTATAACTAGGGATTCGAGATCTACAGCTTTAACCTCCCTCAAACTCCTATCTATAACCCTAGCGAGCTCTATGGCATTCTCATCGGGTGGACCCGGCTCGAATATAGGGGATGCGAGGGGGACGTTCTCAGCATGGACTACGAGGACGCCCTGGTCTGGTGTATCCTTGAAAGGCTGGCCGACCTCAACCTTAACACCTACAAGAACCTGTGTGTTACCCAAGCTTACGTGAGCGGACCCCTCAGCCTTATCCAAAACCCGGGTCTTAATACTTATACTTCGCGGCTCATGTATACCCCTACCATCAGCTCTAAGCCCTCTCTCGTAAAAGCTTATGTAAGCCTGCCTCCTAATATGAGGTACCACTGGTAGTTTGAACGGTGTAACGCTCAACCCCTACACCTCCTCCCCTACCGCCTCAAACTTCCTCCTCAAAACCTCCTTCTCCATGGAGACTATCCTCTCTATGGCACCCCAGGCCATTGAAAACCCCCTCTCAACCTCCTCCTCTGTAAGCACACCGTTAAGCTGGAAGAGCGTTACTAAACCTAGATCAGGTGCTCCAGCAACAGGCATATCAGCCTCCCCCATCGAATCCTCAACCTCATCGACATCAAGCACTAGGACCCCTCCCACCTTACCCACAGCTACGCCTGCAACAAGACCCTTCATCGGCACGCCCGCATCAGCTAACGCTAGGGATGCTGCGGTAACACCTGCAACTCTCGTCCCCCCATCGGCTTGTAGAACCTCGACGAACACATCTATAACAGTCCTAGGGTACTCTGAGGATAAAACTATATCCTCCAAAGCCTCTCTTATAACCTTAGATAGCTCGACCTCCCTCCTAGAAGGTGTAGGGCTCTTCCTCTCGCTAGTTGAGAAGGGGGCCATGTGGTATCTTACCCTTAAAATGGCTCTGTCCGGGAGCGTCATAAACTTCTGGAAAGGCTCCCTAGGCCCGTAGACTGCTGCTAGAACCTTAGTTCTACCATACTCTACTAGAGCAGACCCGGTAGCGTTAGCTAGAACCCCTACCTGCATACGTATAGGTCTAAGCTCGTCGAACCTCCTACCATCATGTCTAAGGCCTCTCTCATCTATCAAGGTAACCTTAGCCTTATGACCCACCTCTAGACACCCCTCCTCGCTCTCTCCTCCTCTATAAACCTTGCAATCCTCTCAGTTAAACCTACAGTATGTGCTTCGGCCTCCACAATTTTTAAAGCCATAACTGCTATCACTTCGAGCTCCCTACTAGGGCATTCGATGTGAACCCTACCGTTAACGGTTGGGAATAACGTACACCCTGTCTTCTCCTCTATCATGTTAGCCATGCTCCTCCTCTTACCTACAACCCTTGCTATCTTAGATGGAGAAATATCAACTACAATCCCGTTAACCACCCTACCTAAACCCTCACCTTGAACGCTTAGAACTGGATTTCTAGTCTTATCGAATAATGTAACCCTAGCCTTAATATAATCCCCTGGTCTGAGATACCTAGCTAGATCGTCTACAGCTGGGTTGAAAGGCCTCCCTAGGAAATCCTGTGCCGGTAGTATAGCCTCGTATGGCGCGTTTATATCCACATGCCAGCTGGTTGCACCTATAGACTCCACAAGCCCTATAACCACGTGGCCCACCTCCGGGACGTAGACCCCTTTAATGTTGATGAACACATGCTTATCATCCCTCCTCGATAGAAGCCCTACCACCGTCGCTATCCTAGCCCCTCCTAATTCTAGGGTGTAAGGGTGCTTACCCTCAACCTTGGAGTCAAGCCTCTCCCCGGGGACTACTATGGTGCCGTGTACTGCTCTACCCATTCAGCCTACCACCTTAACATTAACACTAGCCCTACCTTTAGCTAGACCCTGTATCCTATTAATAACATCTATTTGAGCCCCTGCTGGGACCTCAACCTCAAGTTTCAAGCTACCGTCCTTAAGCCACTCACTCCTCCTAACATCCCCTATCCTTTTAACCTCAGATACAACCCTCCCAGCGATATCCGGTGGAATTACAGCCTCTATTAGAGCTCTAGCTATCTTTATAGGCATTATCCTAGAGAGCTTGGAGACTATCTCTAGAGCCTGGGATTCCGCGTCTCTGTAGAGGTCTATGCTCACACCTAACTCCTCCATGGCCGCCTCGATTCTAGACTCTGGTATTGGCATCCCCGTCTTAGGGTCTACGGCATTCCTAACAATATAGGTTATAATCTTCCTCCTCTTAGCCTCCAGCAACCTCCTCCTCTCCTCCTCAGTCAACTGTATCCTACCCTCCTTAAGGATCCTCTCAGCTATAACCCTTACATCCTCCGTTCCAAAGGCCTTCCTCAGGCTCTCAGGGCTAGCTTTAAGCCCTTTTCTACTATCCTTATAGATTGTGTCAGTCCATAGGATTTCACCTAAGTCAACCTTCTCCCCCTCTCTATACCTGAAGGCTTGTTCTGGTCTCACGAGTACCTCGAACCTCTCGCCTTTAATTTCAATCCATGCCACTACATAGCTTTTCCTAGACATCTTCTCTACGCCCTCCGAGATTATCGTTTTATATGTGGAAAACCTTTAATCGCTGGGATGCCCTGCTTCTTCTCTTTTAGGAGAGGAGCTCCGGCTCCATGCTCTTCACTATGCTTTTAATCTCCTCTGGTGTTAGTTTTTTGAACATCTTCTCATCTCTATCAACGAAGCCTATCTCTATAAGCTCGTGGAATACTGGGTACAACTGCTCCTTCTTCTCCTCCCCTGCGGCTACCCTGCTTTTGAATAGAGCCTCTATTGCTAGTTTAATGGCTGAATCTATTGATAGCTCCTCCCTATACATTTTCTCTAGAAAGCTGTTAACGAAGCTATCGCCCATGCCTATAGCTACAGCTTTATAGCTGAAGTACTGGCCTCCAGGGTCTGTTCTATACAGTTTGACCGAGCCGTCTGGGTTAACGCCACCGAATATTAATGCAACCCCGAAGGGCCTCACACCCCCATGTTGTGTGTACGCCTGCTTTACATCGGCTACAGCCTTAGCTAGGTACTCTACTGTTGCCTGCTCTCCGTATACAAGCTTGTGCCTCACAGATACAAGTCTCACATGGTCTATGAGCACCCTCCCGTCTCCACCCATGCCTGCGAAGGCAACCCCGACGTGGTCGTCCACCTTATATATCTTCTCTATATCGCTAACATCGAGGAGTGGCGTAAGCCTCCTCTTCTCAGCGGCTAACACTACGCCCTTAACACTTCTAATTCCGAGGCTAGTCCACCCCTTCTTAACAGCTTCAAACGCGTACCTAACCTGGTATAGATCGCCTTCAGGTGAAAATATCGTTGCAGCCCTATCGTAAGCCATAGCCTGTTGCGTGGGGAAAGCCACCTCAGTCCACCTCCCATTCTGCTAGCTTAAGTCTAAACCTTTAATCCTCATATTAGGATTTTCTTAACACATATTAAACTCTAGCCCGGGATACGTCTAGTGTATGGAGTGTAGGTTGGACTGGTGGCTTCAAATCCTAGCACCACTAGTGTTAGGGGCTGTAGCGGGGCTGGTTAGCGGTGCTCTCATAGCATACGCTACCCTAAGGGGCTATGTGGGGAGGCAGGCGTTGAAGCCTGCCTTGGAGCCCTCTGGGAGGGCTCGTAGGAGGGGGAGGAGGTATATTGTATTTGAGGTTCTCGGAACCGAGCCTGTAGGGTTTGAAGAGTTGAGAGGGGCTATAGAGGATACTGTTAGGAGGGTTTACGGTGAGCTAGGAGCGGTTATGTTTAACGTTAAGCTCATCGAGTACGATGGGGTTAGGAGGAGGGGTGTGCTGAGGGTTAGGAGGGATTTTAAGTTACAAGCTCTAGCGGTTTTAGGGCTTGTTAGGAGCTCTAATGGGAGAAGGTTACTTTTAATACCTATATCTACAACAGGCTCTCTTAAAAGAGCTAGGGCTATTGTTAGAGGTTAAGCTTTCCTAGCCGCTGCGGCTACGATCTTTATTATGTCCCCGTCGTTTACCCTGTATGATTCTCCAACCCTCTGTTTCGTCTTAGCGTTTATAGCGTAGAGGAATGTTTCGCCTAGATCTGTGTGTATCCTGTAGGCTAGATCTCTAGCTGTCGACCCCCTTGGGATTATGAGAGCGTCTGGTAGCACTCTACCCTGTTTATCTGTTAGCTTAACGTGATCCTCCACAGGATATACTACTATGTTATCTAAGGTTTTGAACACGGCTTCGTTTAAAGCCTCCTGGACCCCTGTAGAACCCCATTTCCTCAGCACAAGATCTCTAATCCTCTCAAGAGCTCTAACCAGATCCCGTGGCGGGCTACCCACCACCTTGAAGTCTCCGTCTCCAGGCATATACTCTACCATGTTTTTAGCTGATGCCCTTCTAAGCATTAGCTCTGCTAGGGAGCTCGTAGGTATAACGGGGACTCCTTTAAACTCTTCTCTAAGCCTTCTCACATTATCCTCTGCTACGGGTACATCCGCTTTATTAGCTACTATCACTATAGGCTTAGCTACCCTTCTCAGCTCGCTAACGAAAACCCTAAGATCCCCTCTATCCCAGCTCGTAAGCCTCTTAGACTCGAGGCCTGTGGTTTCAAGAGCTTTAACAACGTGGTTCTTAAGTATACCTAGCCCAGATAGCCTCTGAGCTAGAGCTCCGGGCACGTCTAGAGCTCCGCCGGTATCTATGAACCTTGCAAGTTTATCCCAATCCCTCGCTATTATATTGAACATCCACTCCTCTATCTCGAACACCATCTGTTTAACTTCTTCGACCGGGTCGTAGGAGCCGGGTTTAACAGGCCTCCCTTCCTCGTCCGTTGAGCCGCTTGCATCAACCACGAGCAGTAGGGCGTCAGCTCTCCTAACATGATCTAAGAACTTGTTCCCAAGCCCCCTACCTTCATGGGCTCCCGGTACTAGACCTGCTACATCGACTATCTTAACGGGGATAAACCTCCATCCGAGCCTGCAAATGCTGTTAGAAGCGTTGCAACTGGGTAGACCTAGCTCTACGTGGGGGCACATCCTCCTAACATAGGTTACGCCCACGTTAGGATCTATGGTTACGAAAGGTCTATTCTCTATGGGCACATCTATCTCTGTTGCAGCGGAGAAGAAAGTTGATTTACCAACATTAGTCTTACCCACAACACCTAGGAGTATGTTGGAAGCCTCCACTCACAACACCTAGATTAGCTAAGCATAGCTAGAGGTTAAACGTTAACCGCTTCTAAGAGCTAGGGATACTATGAAAGCTGGGGAGCTTGAAATCCATGATACCGCCTGCTCGGGCTTAAGCCCTAGGCTGTAGAGTAGCCCTACTATGCTAGCAGGGCTCCACATACTGTACTCATCTACAGCATCACTCACAGCTACAGCTCTAACGTTAAGCCTCCTAACTCTATCCACAACCTCGTATAAGTAGCCTATAGACCTCCCCTCAATAGCATATGATAGGGGGATCTCGAAGACCCCCCAACCTCTACTCTTAAAGAGCCTCTGCTGAGACTTATCTACGAAGACCTCGGCTCCAGGCTTCACCCTGAGTATGTGAACCCTCTTATTAACCCCAGCGTACCTAGCAGCATCAAGCGATTCAGCCTCAACAACTACGAGAACGCCACCCCCCAGGGTATCCCGTATTCTATCGAGTGCAGCCCTAACCTCAGCTCTACTGGAACCCCTAATGGTAACCCTCCTAATAACCTTAACACCCTCCCCTCCTGCAATCTCAGATACCCTCTCTATGTCTATGCTATCCCTATGCTCGATTGCTATAATCCTGTAACCAAGCTTAGACGCTAGTCTAACCATTGTTAAGGCTAGGTCTTCATCACCTGGTTTTATTGAGAGATCCGCGTAGCCTATTCTCATGGAGCCCTAGCCCTTACCGGGTGGTGTGAGGAGATCTCTATAGTATTTTAAAGCCCCCCTCCTACCACCGCTAAACCTCACATGAACTCTTATAACATCATCTCCTTCCCCAAGTGCTAGGATGCCTTTGAAGGCGTTCTGCTTGTCTAGCCTTATGTATAGGCCTCCCTGCTTATCAACCCTCTCCTCCAGTGTTTCAAGGAGCCTCATCCTATCTACCTCACCTAGCCTCCCCACTATGTGTCTTAGTGCTTCAAGAGCTTCGCTTGGATCGTTAAGGTTTAACGTTAGTACCTCTATGGGGTTACCGTAGTAGCCTTCGTAAACATCGCTCTCCAGCCTAGCTCTCCCCCTGATGTTTTCGGGGAGCACCTCTAGGATTGCCTTCACAACCTTATCTCTATTCTCTGTAGCGTGAACATATGTTCTAGCTTGTAATGCCAGGACGGCCATGCCCTTCTATCCCTTACTACTCCCCACTCGGCTTTATAACCCTAGCGCCTCTACTAGCCTCGTGTCTCCTCCTCTCCTCCCTCTCCTTAGCCTTCTTCCTCCACTTACGCTTATGAGTTCCCTTCAAACCCCTACTCCTAAGGAGCCCTCTCATCTTCCTACCAGCACTCGTAAGCCCTCTAAAAGGCCTCCCCCTATGCTTGCCTGAGCACACCCAGTTTAGCTCTGGATCGCTCTTAATCGAGGGATGATTCGGATCTACTAGTATAACCTCATACCACTTATACCTACCATCCTCACCCACATAGTAGCTGTTAAGAACAACCATGTTCATATACTTAGCCTGAGCCCTCTCCTCAGCAATCAACCTAAGACTCTTAGCTGGAGCAAAACCGTAAACACCCATCCTTTTAGGCCTCCTACCCTTATTAGGTCTAGGCTTCCTCCTACCACCCTTCCTAACCCTAACCCTAACCACCACAACACCCTGCTTAGCCTTATACCCAAGCTCCCTAGCCCTATCAAGCCTCGTAGGCACATCAACCCTAACAATAGAAGGTTGCCTCCTCCACTCCATAAGCCTAGCTCTCATCAAAAGCCCATGCTCACCCTCATACGGCCTCCTCCACAAAAGCTTCATATAATGGTAGGCTGACTTAGCCATACACAATACACCACTTATTACCAGCTAGCAATCTAAGCTATAGACCTTTTAAGCTTAACAACAACTCTAACGATACCAGACTTCTATGGGAGGCGTGGAGCTCCAGAGTTTAAATAAACCCAATTCAAACCAAGACATAAGACCTTGAATCACCCCCATGGAAACTAGGAGAGGAGCTATATGGAAGACAATAAGTGTAGAACCCTTTATGGTTTACAACTGAGAGCCTCGCCTTCCAAGGCGGGGATGAAGAGATTTAAGGGTTACCTTTGATAGTTAAGCGATAAAATGCCTAAGGGGGTCTTTGCCTCCAAGCAGAGAGACCTCCCTCATCTGTAAAGATGATGCCCTAAGTATGGGGACTGAACTGTGGGATGAGGAGTGGCTTCCGACGGGGGAGCCAACAAACCGCTGGAGAGGCATAGGAGCCTCCGAGGGTAAGGAACATCGCTCTCTAAAAGGGCGGGGAGGAGGCCATACTCCATCCTACGAACCAAATAAAGCTAGGAGTCGAATCTTCAGAGCTCTTAGCTAAGACCTTAGCGTTTCCCCGCTAACGGTACTTGATGGTCTCTGTGAATATCATTAAATACCGCTGGCGGGGTTAGGCCTTAGCCCGGAGATCATCTGCTTCACCCGAGCAGCATGGGCCCCAGTCGAGCCCAACGCCACAGGGCTCCCATCTATGGGGGTGCTCAAGTATCATCATAGCACCCGCACGTGCAGTACTTACACAACCTCATCATCGATACTACGTAGTATCAACTGAGACTTATAAGTCTAACGGTGATTCAGGTAAGCATGGATATTTGCATTTATTGTCAAACTTGTAATAGCCTCTAGCAGGAACCCTAGCTCTCTAGATCGGAGAGGAGGTCATTCTCTCCATCCGCTTTTGTATACAGTTATTAGTGTTAGTGTGAGGGTTACCGCCACTAGTATTGCTATGTTAGCTAGAGCATTTACCGCCTCTCCATCTATAGTTAATTTGATTGCTTGTACAGCGTTTACTGGTGGTGATACTAATGTTATGGGCCTTACTTGTTCTGGTAGAACTGTTATGGGGTAGTATACTGGCATTATGTAGACTAGCATTGAGTAAACTGCATCTGTTACAGCCATAAGCCTAATCTGGGATCTAATTTCAAGTGATATGAGGAACCCTAATAACACACCTATAACCCATATCAGTGCTAGGATAACAGTGATAGAGATCACCTGGATTAAATTCAGCTTATTCAACACAGTGAATATGGCGAGTAGAGGGATTACATGTAGGAATGTTGGGAGGCTCATGCCAAGAGCTGGTCCAAGAGCGTAGGTTAAAGGGTTTAATGGGGATGATACGAGTAGATCCTTAAACTTTGATATCCTGAGAGCGTTAATGTCAACTGAGAGTTGTGAGAGCCCAGCACCAAACGTTAAAGCTACAAGAGCACCTAAGAGGATGTGCTGTAGCATACCAAGACCCCCTACTAGTAGGAGTAGTGCTATCAACGTGAAGACCCTGACTGAGGTTGCACTTAGAGGCACTAAATCCCTGTAGACGAAGCCTAGGAAGTAGAAGTATAGAGCACCTCTAAACTTCCTAAGCTCTTTAACTATGTTCATCTGCACCACCAAGCATTATAACCACATCCTCTAAACCTACAGGGTTGACCTCGAATCTCACACCGTAATCTGATAGTGTGCTAGCTACACCTCCAACATCATTAGTGTATATGAAGGTCATGTCACCAACAGTTCTTACGGTAACATGATAGCCTAGGTCTGCGAGCGTCTCCCTTAGCTGAGCTGGAGAGTCTCTAATAACAATCTTCCTCCTAACGCCTCCTAGCACGCTTTCCAGAACCTCCATTACACTACCATCAGCTATGATCCTCCCCTTGCTAAGCACTAGGACCCTATCAGCTACAGTTGAAACATCATCCATGTAGTGGCTTGCTAGTAGAACTAGCTTACCACTCCTAGCAACCCTCCTAACAATACCCCAAGCCTTAACCCTAACCCTAGGGTCGAGTCCTACGAAAGCCTCATCTAGGAAGTATACCTCAGCGTCATCTGCAGCAAATATCATTGCAAGGAACATCCTCCTAATAGTACCCCCTGATAGGTTCATAACATGTTTATCAGCAACCCCCTCCAACTCGAAATCCCCTATAACCTCACGAGCCCTCCTACGAGCATCGTTGAAAGAGTAGCCTCTCATAAGCAGGTATGATACTATGTAGTCACGTGGTGTTAGGGTGTAGGAGTAAGCCCTAATGTCCTGTGGTAGGAATGCTATTAGATCCCTCACCTTACCAAACTCCCTTACAACATCGTAGCCTAGGAGTCTTACAGAACCACTCGTAGGCCTAAGTTGACCTGAGATTATGCGTAGTAGTGTCGTCTTACCAGCACCATTAGGCCCTATAACAGCTAGAACAGAGCCACGCTTATGAGAGAAGGATACATTGGATAAAGCTACAACATCTCCATAAATCTTAGTAAGATTAAACACTTCTAAATCCAAATTAACCCCCCACTCCCTTGATCCGATATATAGTAAATCTTAAAGCTTAATTAACCTATTAGTCGAGGAGTTCTCAGTGGAAGATTGTAGCCACGATACTAAGTAAATCATCAACATTAATCAATAAGTCTGAACTCTCCCCATCTTCTTTTAAAACATGTGGGGGAGTTAAATGTGAAGTTGGCTTGAAAAGCGTTTAGAGCCCCTTCTACTTTTAGATACCTCTATTTCTACATCCCGGTATTCTAAGTTTTGCATCTCTAGAGCTCACTATGTCTATGTATGTTTTGAATTCTCTTCTAAGTGTTTTTATGTCTCCGTAGGGGTTTTTCACTATATCATGCCATGGTGGTGTGTTGTTTGGATCCCATGGTTTTAGGTATTGTTCTATGTCTATGCCGTGGTTTCCCGCTATTCTTGCTAAAGTTCTCGGTCCTCCTCCTTTTCTAGCCCATTCTACTATAGCTTTACCCATTTCAGCTCCCGATCTCCCTATTGCTACCTCTGCTACTGCCCAGTCTGGATTGAATATTGACGTTTCAATTCCTGCTTTTGAGAGCTCCTTCTTTATCCTTCCTAGTTTTTGTTCTACTTCTTCTATGTTAAATCCTAGCCATTGTAGTGGTGTTTGTGGTTTTGGCATTAGCGGATTTACTGTTGCTTTTACAATCCCACCTCTTCTTCTAACTGTTTCTCCTACCTCTACTGCCATTTTTATTGTTTCTTCTAAGTCCTCCTCTGTTTCCCCGGGGAATCCTGTCATTAGGTATAGTTTTATGTTCTTTATGCCCCCTTCTAAGGCGTTTTCCACTGCTTCCAATGTGAGTTTAGGCCCTATGGGTTTTAGTATTGCTTTTGCTATTATGCAGCTTCCCGTCTCCGGGGCTATTGTTATAGTCCTCTGCCCCCCCTCTGCTATGAGCTTTGCTCTTTCAAGTGTTAGTGTTTCAGCTCTAATGCTTGGTACTGATACTTCAAGGCCCATTGTTACTGCGTACTCCAGTATCATATCGGATGCTGGGTTGTCGAAGAATATGAGGCTGTAGAAGCTGACCTTTGAGACCTTGTTAACCTCAACCCCCTCCTCCAACAACCTCTTTAGCGTCTGGAAGCTCCTATCCCTCTTAGGTCTGAGTATGTAGCCTTCCATACAAAACCTACAGCCCCTAGCGCATCCCCGTGTTGTTTCTAGGAGGAAGGCTTTACCCCATACAGGCTCCACGCCTTCCAGGAGCTCCTGCCTTATAGGGTACCATGCTGTGTCGAGATCTCTAGCGTAGACTCTTTCAACAGGGCCGCTACTGTAACCTGGGACTAGGAGTCCTTCCACCTCTGAGAGGGCTTTCAACCTAGAGCTCCTACCATCCCTTGATAGGGCGTCCACGATCCCATCTATGACGGGCTCTAGCTCCCCCACTAGGACTGCATCAACTATATCGTGTACAGGTAGGGGGTTTGCTGTGACAGCGGGGCCTCCTGCTATGATTATTGGGTGCTCCTCACCCCTAGCTTCCCTAAAAGCCGGGATCCCCATGGAGTCTAGCATTCTAACCATGTCAACGTACATGAGCTCGTAGGGTAGGCTTACTAGGAGTGCTATGTTAGACCTAGGGCTACCCCTATACCTTTTAGGCTCTACAACCTCCCCATCCTCTAGGAAGTACCTTCTAACACCAACACCCCTCTCTTCAAGCATACCGACTAGCATGTGGTAGGCTAAGCTTGATAGTGCAACACTCCTGTTACTAGGGTATGCAACGCCTACCGGGCCCAACAATTAAACCTCTCACCCGGCCCTACATCCCTATCTACAACACACCCAGGCCATATCCATGCTCTGGAGCCTATCTTAACCCCCGGTAGTATTGACACGTTTATACCTGTCCTCACATAACCCCCTATCATTGCACCAAGCTTCCTCAACCCACTATCAACCCTTAAGCCTTTAACTGTTACCTTAACCGTTGCCTCATCGAACCTATAGTTAGCAGTTATAGTCCCAGCCCCTAGGTTAGCGTGTTCGCCTACAACACTATCTCCCACGTAGTTTAGGTGTGGTGCTTTAGCATGTTCTAGTATTATCGATGCTTTAACCTGGGTGAAAGCACCCACATGAGCCCCCTCTAGTACAACTGTGTAAGGTCTTATGTGCACATGGGGGCCTATGACAGCACCCCTCCCTATGTACACGGGGCCCTCTATGACGGTATAAGCTCCAACCCTTGCACCCTCCTCTACGAAGACGCCCCCATCTATAACACTTGTAGAGTGTACATCACCTTTAATAGACGGCTTAAGCTCCCTCTCAAGAGCAATTCTATTGGCTACAAGGAGATCCCAGGGTCTCCCAACGTCAACCCATGAACCCTCGGGTATAACCTTAACCTCCACATCGTGCTCCAAAGCCATACCCGATATGGCATCTGTGACCTCTAACTCCCCCCTAGGCGATGGTTTTAAAGCGTGGAGGTAGCCTATTAGATCGTAGCTTAGCTTAAGGATGCCTGCGAACACAGTGTTCCCCGGGGGGGTGCTGGAGGGCTTCTCCACCACGCTCTTAAGCCTCCCACCTTCAACAACTAGAACACCGTAGTCCCAGGGCCTACTGGTGGTAGTAGCTAGGACACCGGGGGATCTTAGATCTCCGAGGATACTGTAAACCTCCGGGGGTATGTAGATATCAGAGTAGATTATGGTGTAGACACCGGGACCTCCATACTCCATAGCCTTTAGTATAGCGTGACCCGTCCCCAGCTCTCCACCTTGATCGACAAGCTCAACATTGAAACCACAGGAGGCTACAGCCTTTGAGATAACATCGCCCATATAGGATGTCACGACGACAACCCTATCATAGGACCCACTGGATAAAGCCAACCTTAAATGCCTACACACCATAGGCTCGCCTAGGATGGGAAGAAGGGGTTTAGGCCTCGTCTCAGTAAAGGGTACCAGCCTCTCACCCCTACCCGCAGCAAGCACCACTAGAAATTTATCCAAACAACCTCCCCACTTGCTAGGTTGTATAGCAACTAGTTAAATCTTATAACTGGAGAACATATGATCGTATAGCGAGTGGTGATTTGCAGTCCAAGCGTGGGGTTCGATGTTTATGGAGGTTGTGGGAGGTGGGGTTGAGAGGTGTGTTGCGCTTGTTAGGGTGGGCTATGAGGCTCCTAGAGCTCTTCTTGAAGCTGTTCACCCTGATAACATTATGGTTCCTCAATGGCTTTCGATTAGCTGTAGGAGTGCTGCTGATGCTATTGAGTGTGTAGTTGATGTTGATTGTAGTATGCCTTCAAGGGTGCTTAGCTTGAGGAGTACCCTGGACGACATCCTAAGGTCTATTAATGTTGGGATTAACGTTATAGAGGGTTCTAAAAAGGTTAAAAAGGCTTAGTCTAAAACCTCCTAGTTTTAGGTGTAAGCCTTTTGTCTAAGGCTGTGAGGGATAAGTGGAGGCTTAAGAGGTTCTATACAGTGCTAGCTCCACCTACCTTTGGAGGCATAGTTTTAGGCTCGACGCCAGCTGACGAGCCGGATAAGCTTATAGGTAGGGTTATGGAGGTTACATTATTCGATATAATAGGTGATCTAGCCTACGCTCATATAAAGCTGTACTTCCAGGTGATCAAGGTTGAAGGGGATAAAGCTTATACCAGGTTTAAGGGGCACGAGCTGCTAAGAGATTATGTTAGAAGCTTAACTAGGAGGAAGAGCTCTAAGGTAACAGGTATATTTGATGTGTGGACTAAAGACGGTTACGGTCTTAGACTAACATGCGTAGCCTGGACTAGGTTTAAATGCAATACAAGCCAGAAGAAGGCCATAAGAGCTAGGATGAGGGAGGTTGTGGAGAAGACCGTGGGTGAAGTCACATTAGATGACCTGGTAAACCTAGTAATCTACGGTGATAAGGAGGGGAGCCTAGCACAGAGGATAGAGGAGGCTGCAAGAAAGGTATACCCACTTAGGAAGGTTGAGGTGGTGAAATCAAAACTACTATGGGTACCAGGGCCTAACGGGCCTGAGAAGGCAACCGTGGTATCACCAGTGCAGTTGAGGAGAGCTCAAACGTAAAAAGAGGTCTAAGTCTCTAACTACGTAGACCTTCTAATCTCAGAACACCATCCTCCAATCTGGCTATGCCGAGCTCCTGGAGCCTCCTACACCCTCCCTGGTCTAAGGCCTCCTCTACCTGGAATGGCGATGCTTTAAGCCCCTCCTCATCCCTGTAGGCTATTATCGACTCCTGCTCTACAAGCCCTAGTGTTCTAAGGGCTCTCCATATGAAGAGTGGTGAGTCTCTTTTTTCGAGTTGGAGCTCGTATAATTGTATTCTAAGGTTACCCTTTAGTTTAACTGGTTTTAGTTGTCCTAGTAGCTCGTTTAACCTCCTAGGGTAAGCTTCAAACCTCGATTCTACCATGGGGTACTCGTTTTCAACATCGATAAGGGTTACTATGACTCTCCCCGGGCCTCCGAGGGCCTCGCCTGAGTATGCTAGTGCATCCGCTACCTCTCTGAAGTCTATAGCTGGGTACGTGGGGGTTGTTGATACAAGTACCCCACCTATCATGTTGTCCGGTTGTAGTTCTACATTGTAGTTCTTCTTTGCAACGCTAGCTATTGCTACGACAACGTTTTCCAGCATCTTCTGATCTAGACTTGATAGTTTTACATTGAGAGCTGATGCTAGGTTTAGAGAGCTGAGGGTTCTAATGCAGTTCTCGTAATCACCTGTTATACCCGGGTAGTATGGGTTTAGGGTTACGCTTAGAGATTCACAGACCCCCCTTATGTTAGGCTTGTAGCCTTTAAGTGTTGTAATCATTTCAAGTGAGAGTCTAGTGGAGAGTTTAAGCCTATCTAAGACCACCCTGTCGAGACCCTGGAATCTACCAAACCTATCAACAAACCTGCTAGAGTACGCTCCGGCTAGGAAGGAGGTCACATAGCCTGGATCATACTCCCTCACCCCCGTAGACACGAGATAGGATATAGCTGAATGACTCCCAGGCCCGTCAACATACGTGGCTCCATGGACTGGGATGCTCTTAAGCTCCCCAGAGTAGAAAGCTGTAAACTTAGACCTAACATCTCCAACCCTGTAGTTGAGGTTATCGAATCCAATTAAAACAGAAGGCTCCCCAATGGAAGGAGGGGGGTTCAAATCAACTGATACGATAACGTCAACACCTATACTAGAAGCCTTCAAAAACACTATGGCAGAGGCAGTTAGAGAGTCGAGGCTCGGATAGGAGTGAACTCTCAGAAAACCAGCTCTACCAGCCTCCTCTAAGACAGCATAGAAACCCTTAGAAGCAGACTCTAAAGCCTTATCCAGACCAGCACTGGGGGTGAGAGTAACCTTAAGCAAAACACCCTACCCCAACCTAACTCCTACAACCTAGAAATGTTTAAAACACGCTAGCCTGTAGGCTAACAACTCTAGGTAAGCGAGCCTTTGGGGTTGAGAAGCCGGCCCTCCTCTTAGCTTTTTGAGGGCTGAAGTTAGGTGAAGCTATATCTCGCCTGCTACTAGGAGTTTTGCCGTCTCCGGGCTGTACTCCCAGTCTTTCGGTAGTTTACCCTCCCTTCTATAGTATCTAGCTAGTCTTCTAATCCTGGATTCGAGGTCTATTAAGCCTTTCTTAGCATGGTAGTCTTTGGGGTGCTCTTCTAGGTGTCTTCTTAGGTTGACGGCTTTCCTCAATAGGTTTAGGAGATCCTCTGGAACTTTTGGTGTTAAGCCTTTCTCCTCTAAAACCTGTGTTATGGTTTTACCCAGCACTGGTTTAACTAGGGGTATGCCGAATTGATCTCTAAGTATAACCCCTATCATGCTGGGCTTATACCCTTTCCTTGCGAGCTCCTCTATTATGAGCTCTATCTCCTCCGGGGTGTACTCTAGCCAGCTGGGGGGTACTGGTCTAGCTGGCCTTGTGGATCTCGATTGACCTTTCCTCTTCCTCTTATTCAATAACCCAACACCTCTCTCCCCTAGCCTCCCCAGGGTTTAAATCCTATCTCGTAACTTTTAAGCTTACCCTTTCAATAACCTCTCTAACCTTGTTGTTTGCCTCAACCAGCCTTCTTATAGGGGTTAGGAGCTCTACCAAGGCCTCTGCTGTAGCGTTTTTCAGGTCTAGTGGGTGTAGCTCTCCTCTAGCATATGCTTCAACCATATCCTCTACTCTCTCGAACTCTACCGGGCCCCCGTATTTTGTTGGCCTCTCCACCCTAAGCTTGTATTTCCCATGTGCTGCTAGGACGTGCCTGTTTATCTCTATCACCGGGTTACCCTCTAGTATTCTGGGTGGGCAGTATGCTCTCCTAATCTTCTCCCTTATAACATCTGGTGGGTCGTGTAGGAATACCGCTGTTTCAGGTTTAGATTTACTCATTTTAACCTCAGCGTATACCTCGTCCACCTCAACCCCCTCCATCCTACCGGCTCCACCTAAACCTGTTACTATTGGTGTGTGTATTGCTATAGGCTTCTTCAACAACCCACCTCTAATCCTCTCATAGGCCCTCCTCATCTCCTGTTTCTCCGCCAAATCCCTTGCTAGCATGTGGGCCTTCCTCTGATCTAGGCCTCCCAGGGCTATGTCTAGGTCTAGGTAGTATATGTCGGCTACCTGCATAGCCGGGTATATTAGCTTGGATGAGTCGAGCTCAGCCTCATCAACCCTCCTACCCATTATTGTTAAAGCTCTCCTAATCCTAGCTAGGCTTGAGCTCTTAGCAACATTTATAACGAGAGCCCAGTAGCTTGGATCTGATGCTAGCTCCTCTGCATCAACAAACTTAATCCTGTCAACGGGGAGCCCGAGCTCCCTCATGAACTCTCTTACAAGCCAGGCAGCATCCCTTATTAAACCCATATCCCCTCCAAGCTTATCATTGATATAAGCGTGCCATGTGGCCTCAAGGACTATGAAGTCTACACCTGCTTCAACGAGATCCGCTACCTTAAACATCCATACAAGCCAGCCCACGTGAACTAGGCCGCTAGGCTCGTAGCCTATGTACCCCCTCAGCCTCCTACCGCTCTCCACAGCCTCCCTTAGATCCTCTAATGTTATAACCTCAACTGTATTCCTAACCATTAGATCTAGGGTGGAGCTCGATACAATAACCTAACACCTAGAGGTAACCCTTACTCTCTCAGCTTAAAAACATTACATCGCGCTACTCTGGTTTCAAGGAGTTTAATTGAGGGATTTAAAGCCCAGCTTAGAAACTCTACATGGGCTTAGAGTTTAGGCGTTGAGGTGTGGGGGCTTGAAGTACCTTATCAAGGCTAGGCTTGAGGTTGACGGGAGGGTTGATAGACACGATGTTATAGGGGCTATCTTCGGTCAGACTGAGGGCCTCCTAGGCTCTGAGTTCGACTTAGAGGATTTACAGGAGAAGGATAAGATTGGTAGAGTTCAGGTTGAGCTTAGATACCAGGATAACAAGACCTTAGGCTCCATACAGGTTCCAAGTAACCTTGATAGGGTTGAGACAGCCATAATAGCTGCTATGCTAGAGACCGTTGACAGGGTTGGACCTTACACCGCTAGGGTTATAGTAGAGGATATAAGGGATTTGAGAGCTGAGAAGATAAAGGTTGTGATAGAGAGAGCGAAGGAGATTTTGAAGAAGATAAAGGAGAGCGAGCCTGATGTTAAAGAGGTTATTAGGCAGATTGAGGGGGAGGTTGCTAGAGCTCCTAGACTCATAGAGTATGGGCCTGAGAGGTTGCCGGCAGGCCCTGACGTTGAGACCTCTGATACGGTTATAGTGGTTGAGGGTAGAGCTGATGTTATCAACCTGCTTAGATACGGTTACACTAACGTGATCGCACTTGAAGGGGCCAAGGAGAATGTGCCCGAGTCTATAAGGAACCTGGCCTCGAAGAAGAAGATAGTTTTATTTGTTGACGGAGATAGAGGTGGGGAGTTAATAGCAGTTAATGTTATTAACCAGATTAAAGTAGACTATGTGGCTAGAGCTCCTAAGGATAAGGAGGTGGAGCAGTTAACGGGGAGGGAGATAGCTAAGGCTTTAAGCGAGATGGTTACAGCAGCAGATTTCATGAAGGAGCTTAAGGCTAGAGAGAAGCCCCCGGAGGTTAAACCTGTAACACCAGTAACAGTACCTGAAGCTGAAGCTCAGCAACCTGTAGAGGAGCAGGTTCAACAGCAGGTTCAAAAGGTTGAAGAGGTTAAACCTGTGGAAGTACAACAGGCGCCCCCAACGGAGACCATAACAATAGCTATCCCAAGGAATGTTGTGAGCGAGATCGAGAAGCTTAAAGGGACGCTTGAAGGGGTTATATACGATAGATCGTGGAATGAGATAGCCAGGGTTAAGGTTAAAGATCTATTCACAAGCCTCCAGAACATGGAGCCCGGCAACGCCTTCGCCATAGTATTCGATGGAATTATAACCCAAAGGCTTGTAGAGCTCTCAGCAGAGAAAGGTGTAAACCTGGTGATAGGAGCTAGGATGGGTAGTAAGATATCCTATAAGCCGCCGAACCTCAGGGTTTTAACATTCAGTGATTTAACGTGAACACTACATATGATGCGCTGGGCTTCTATTTAGATAGGTAGTCCAGGAGGCTCCTCTGAGCACCTCCTCCCTTCAACTGTTTATCTGTTACACCGAAGTACCCTAGGATTCTTAGCGCTGCTGGTATAACCTGTTTATCTACATAGTATTCAACATCCACCTCCTCCACTGACGCCATGAAGTATGGTTTAGCCCTTGTGTATAGAGGGCCTGATCCTCTAACTATAACATATCCCACCTTAACCCCGGGTTCCACCTTTACACCTGATTTAACCATCATCCTAGCTGCTGTTACGTGCGGCTGCTCAGCTTTATACTCTTCAAGCCTCCTCGTTATAGTCTTCCATATGATGAGCTTATCCATATCCATCCTCCCCTCCCTAAGCCTCCTTATAGTATCCCTTACATACTCTACAGCCTTAGCTGTACTCCCTGTCTTCAACACTATCTCAGCTACAACAGCCTGTGTCTCCTTAGCTAGATCGCTCCAATCCCCTCTAACAGCCTCGAAGCCTACAACATCTATCTTACCGTCTACTGTTAACCCAACATACCTCTTCTTAGCCTCTGTGAAGAAGACCTTAGTGTAGATTTTATCTAGCTTTATATCGAAACCCAGCTCCTCCTCAACATACTCGACTAGCTTATCAAGCTTCTCAGGCTCGTATCTAACAAATAGGCTATCAGTATCACCGTATATGACGTTAAGCCCTAGCTCTCGGGCTTTAGCTATAGCTGATCTTATCAGATTCCTACCCCATGCTGTTACAGCTTCAGCACACTCCCTACAATACCATCTAGCGGAGAGCCAGCCCATGTAACCGTAGCTTGCGTTAGCTAAAACCTTTATAGCCTTCTGCCTTTCATCTAGGAGCCTGTACTCAGGGCTACCCTTTGGAGTTGACTCCATAGCCTTCCTTATCTCCTTCCTCCACCTTAGGAATCTCTCTAGAGCTCTCTTGAAGAACCCTGGAGGTTCCCTCCTAAACCTATGCCCAACCTCTGGAGCCACGTAGACCTCATCGCTGTAAAGCTCCCCGGATCTCACAAGGGTGTCGGGGCCTACATTGTATTTAACCATTATGTTTGGGTACATGCTTGCGAAATCGAGAACCGCTACGTTCTCATGGATTCCAGGCCTAGGCTCTAGTACTATGGCCCCCTCGTAGCTCTCCTCACCCCTCTCCTCCCTATTCGGTACAAGCTCCCCCCTCTTGTAAGCCTCCCTCATAAGCCTCCATTCAAGCCTGTAGCCTACACTAGCTGTCATAACCTGGTCTAGTGGGAGACCGCTAATCTGGCTCATCTGGGCTCCGAAGGGTAGGAATTTAAGTGCTAGCCCCATAGTTGATAGAACGTCGTCTCTAAGGTACCTCTTCAGTAACCCCCTCTTACTCTCATCCCTCCAATACTCCCCTATCTGCCACCACTCTAGTAGAACCCTCTCATTCTTAGGCATAACGCCTAGGTAGTCTGCAACCTCATCTAAGCTCTTAACCTTAACCTCTCTAACCTCCATCGCGAAATCCAGGAGGTCTACGTTAAGCCTCCCCGGTATCGATATGTGGCCGTAAGCACTACTCTGCGGAACCCCACCCCTCCTACGCCCCACATCCAATGGTATACCGTGTATCCTAGCCCTCTCAAGTAGGTAAGGCCAGTCGAACCTATTCTGATTGTAACCCACTATTATGTCTGGATCCCTCCTCCTAACCTCCTCGATAAAAGCCCTTATCAACCTAGCATCGTTGAACTCGTCAGCCTCAAGTATCAACGGCTCATCATCACCAGGGTAGCTCATTAAACCAATTAGTATAACCGGATCCCTCTTAGGATCAGGGGTTTTCTGTGGATTGTAAACCTCTATATCGAAGGCAAGTATCCTCAAGCCCTCCAACGGATCTACCCTAGCTTTACCCTCATCCTCCACTATATCGCCTTTTATTATGTAAGCCTCATCTACACCGTAATGGCTTGGGTTTAGAGCCCTCTCCACATCAGCATAGTACCATCTCATCGGGTAGAGGTTCTTGTCTATGAGGAATCTAAGAGCAAACCTTATATCAGCCTCCAGGACCTCCCTAACACCGGGTACCCTTGCAACCTCCTCCCTGTAACTCCTAACACTAGCTGGTATCAACGTTGTTATCTTGAGGGCTTTAACGGGTCTACCGTAGTAGAGTCTATCAACAACCTCAACGGAGAGTATTGGACTTGAGGGTTTAGAAAGCCTCCTAACCTGCAATGCTACACGCTCGGGATCGGCCTCCTCCTCTAGGAGAGCGTAGAAGTAAGGTCTAAAACCCTCGTAGATAAGAACAGCCCTACCACCATCCTCAAGCCTAGACCATAAGAGTATCTTAGGCTCCCCACCTACAACCTCGTAGCTAGAGTCGAGCAGCTGGAATGAAACCCTACTAGGCAAACCCAAAACCCAGTTTAGGTAAGATCACCTAAAAGCTAAATCCTATTAAACAGGTTCTAGGTTGGAGAATCAATAGTGGGACAGGTTGCCTATAACTTTTCACAGGTTAAAAACCTTCTATGGGAGGGGAGGAGTCTGGTTATGATGCTCTCCTAACTAAGAATAATGTGTATGCTATGAGAGCTAGGGTTAGTAGTGTGAGCACCGTGTTTAAAAGCACCCAGTTCCTAGTTGACGTTGTTATAGCCTCTTCTGCTAATCTAATCTCTCCTATCAACGTTGCACGAGCTCCTCCAACCTCCTCTACCACCGTAGCCTTAGCCTTCTCTATATCGCTTTTCTCGCTTAGATTGGCTAGTTTTGCTGTAATTGTATCTACTTTAGACTCTACTATGCCTACCTTAGACTCAAGTCCTGGCATCCTTGTTACCAGGTTTTCAAGAGCTCCTCTAACAGCTGCTACATCTCTGCTTATCGACTCCGCTAACCCTCTTGTTGTGGTTGAAGCCTCTGTAAGCCTCGATAGGCTCATCTGCACAGATTCCATCCTACTTATCATAGTTAAGGTTGATGTTGCTATGCTATCTGAGAGTGTCTTAAACCCTTCTATAACAACGCTTTTTAGATCCCCTACTGTAACCTTAACACCTTCAATTTCAAGTGTTATGAGATTTACAATGGTTTTGTTGAGTGATTCTAGGGCCCCTAGTATCTTAGGTAAATCGGTTGTCCTAATGGTTACAGTGTCCCCTTTAATTGATAAGATGGTATTATCAACACTCTCTAGAATCCTTCTAACCACAGTCAGGATGGTAAGGGTTGAGTTTACACTACCTTCAATCCTCAGGGTTATGGTGGAGAGTTTAGTAAGACTACCAGCTATGCTATCAATGGATAGCTTGACCACGGTAATATTATCCCCTAGCTTTTCCAGCATCGTTCCAAGCTCTGCTAGGCTATTAGCGATTAGAGCTCCTTGTTCTGTTAGAAGTGCCACTATGCGATCTGTGTTAGCGGATATTCTCCTAGTAACCTCTAGGATATCTGTTAAAGCTCTTGGGGTTACCTGGAGCACGTCTATGATGCTAGTTAGGGTTACTGGAGGTATTATTATGAGGGCTGTTGTTGTAGCGTGATCCTCCTGCTGCTCCGGTGTGTATCGTCCTGTAATAGTAACTATTATGAATACCTCTCCCCCCAGAGCCTCCGGCCCGAACACCCTGGTTGGGGTGAACTCTGCTAGGAATACTGCTTTACCCTCTACAACACTCCTCGCCACCAGGCTTGCTTCCCTGAAGCCTCCAGCCCATCTTAGTATTAAGGTTACCTTAACATTCGATTCTGGAACCTGCGTTGTACTCGCTATTAGGTTGCCGTAGAATGCTGTTATCCACAAGCCAACCCTCTCATCGGCAAACCTTGTTGATGCAACTCTAACCTCTACCGTCAACGGTGGCGGAGCCCCTATTGTTATAGTGAAATCCGCAACCACAGTACCGTTATCGGGTCTCTGGTGAACCTTTACAATGTAGGTGCCAGGTGCTCTTATAATAGTGGATAGGGGTATGTAGCCTGTAAACGTACCCTTCTCATCAGGCCTAGCTACATCCCCATCTACTCCTAAAACGGTGTTATTGTAGAGGCCTACCCTTGGTATATCATAGTATACCCGGAGATTGGGGGTGAAGGCTACACCTTTAACTGTTACATCGTAGGGTGCTGGTAGGACTACAGTTTTACCGTAGACTGGGATTATAACGGCTATTGTAGCTCGAACTCTGAGGCCGTGCTCCTCCCTAGCTGAGGACTCTACATACTCGTATCCCCAGGGGTAGAACCATTGCGCTCTAATGAAGTAAGTTCCTTGAGGTACCTCTGGTACGGGGGCCTCAACCCTAATGTATCCTATCCCAGTCTCGTTAACACCTGTTATGGTTCTATTAGCTGGTTTAAGGAATAAGGTTACCTTAACATCCGGTCGTAATGCTATAGCTTCGACAGTGAATCTCCTAAGCTGCTCGGGCTCCCAGAAGGCTGTATAGGGGAATCTATCGGCACCAAGAGCTATCCTAGCTTCGACAGCGTAGGGTGTTACCTTTAATATCATCGGCTTAGGCTGTATGTAGATTAAAGGCTCCACATACCTGACTATGCCTGTTAAGTTGTAAGAGTTAAAAGCATCTGTGGATAGGGTGAACGTGACAGTTGATCCGCTGTGCAGGATAGCCCCAGGGGGTATCTTTAGTATAGCTGCTAGTAAACCACCCCTATCAACCCCCCTCCCTTCAACGAAATCTAAGAAGTATGTGGTGCCACCAAGAGCTACCGTGGCTGACATGAGCTCTACTGGTACATCCAACCACCCCCTCCCATAGACTAGGATGTACTCTCCAGGTGCAAACCTAGGCTCCACACTTGGAGCTCCTTCATTGTCAAAGCCTGAGATGGATAGCGTAGGGTAGACTCTTATACCGGGCCTAGATAGAACCCAAGGGCCTTCTAGTCCTTTAAGGCTAATTGTTACCATTATAAACCTGCCACCATAAGGGTTATCTGGTAGGGATGAGCTAGCCGTACCCCTACCATTGTTATCAACAACCATAGCTATAGACCTCGTGTTAGGTAGTACTGTGTAAGGGCCTTCGGGGGCCTCAGCTCTATAGAAGAACGCTAGATTGTATACTCCTGGTTTAAAGTTTCTAGCATCGAGGTGGAATGTGGTACTCACCGTAGGCCTGTCGAGGGCGAAGCTGTAGTTAAGACTTGGGTATAGTTGGAGCACTCCGGGTTGGAGGATGCTAGCTACAGGGGCTCTCCAGACATCCCTAACGAGGACCCCTTTCACGACGCCACGTTCTATCTTTAACCCACCTCTAACCTCAATCTTAGTATAAGCTGTGAGTGTTACGTTGAAAGGTTGATATGCTACTATCACCCCAGCTATGTTCGAAGTTTGATCCGGGTATAGTAGCGGAAAATCTCCTATGAGCCCTGTCACGGTAGCTAGCCTGGTGGAGGCTATACCGCTAGCAGATCTTAGGAAGTTTGTTTGTAAAGTTGCCTCATCCAGGCCCACATACAATAGTTGATCCTTATACGTTAGGGTTATATTGTAGGCCTTAATAGTATCCAGCTCAGAGCCTCTAACACCTAAACCTAGGAGGGGTGTTAGGTTTACGTTGAACCTAATACCATCGGAGACGCCGAAGAGCCTATAGTATGCAAAACTACTCTGAGGACCTCCTGTTTGAGGGTCTACCACAGCTAGTGTGGGGCTGGTTAGAGTTAGGTCTAACACTAGGGTGAAGGCTTTATCAGAGACTACTGCAAGGGCTCCTAGATCGGGGCTAGCTGATATTTTAAGGTACACTTTGGCTGTTGAAGCTTTAACCCATGCTAGGACGGTTGCCGGCACCTGTAGTGTCCCGTATATGAGTTGTGCTGAGCCCACGTTTAGAATGGCTATTCTAAGCTCGCTACCGTTAATATGTGATAGACTGTTAGTGCTAAGCCAGAAGTATAGGATTGGTGATGTTTTAACCGGGTGGGCGTGGTCTAATAGTGTTCTGTTTAGGAGGAACCCTAGCTCCCCTCCAAATGTTACAATGCTACTGATAACATTTAATGGGAACTCTTGAGCTTCCACGTAGATCGCTGGCTCTACAAGTGATGCCATGACTATTGCTACTAAGACTAGGGTCAAGGGTTTAACTATCCTCAAACAAGACACCACAGTCTTAGCTCTAGATCTTCTATCTTAAAAACTTTAAATACGCAAGCTCTTGGATGAATTTGAATTAGGAGCTTTTTATAGCGTTAACCCTCTCCCTAGCCTCCTTTAAAGCCATCTCCTCGCTCGGCTTAACAGTTGCGGGGTCGAAGGGGTACCTGCTTAGCACCAGCTTAACACTACCATCATCTAGTTGTACGAATAGCTGTGGTAGCCATGCCATTCCAAGCTCGTCTGTTTCACCGTATTGTATTGCATATAGGTAATCCTCGTTTCTAATCTCAAGCTCCACTCCAAGCTCTTTAGCTAGTGTTTCAGCTAATCTAACCCAATCCCTGTGTAGTGGGTGGAAGTCTGCAGCATCTAGTATCACCTTAACTATCCTAGCCATCCCCAGGTCAGCCTCCTAGCTAACATTCTAGTTTGAACCTTTTATATGGGTTTGCTCGTTGAAGCTATCTCCTCACACACCCTCTTCATGATCAGAGCGTCCTTCTCTAGTATGGGGCTTTCGCTTATAACAACAGCCTCAACACCAACCTCTATGTACGCCTTACACACGGGAGCCCACTCCGGGCCGAAGCCCTTATCCTCTAGCACCTTATGCTCCCTCTCCCCACCCCTCCCATACTTTATCTTAGAGAAGTGAGTGTGTAAGGGTGATATCGCCTGTTTACCCAACTCCCTCTCAATGAGTTCCACAGCTTTCACAACATCCTCGACTGTAACAGCCAGTCTACCCTCGCTCCTAGCGTGTAGGTGGGCCCAGTCAACGCAAGGCCTACATCTACCAACGTTCCTGCAAATCTCCACAACCTCCTCCAGGCTACCAACCTGGCTAGACTTACCCATGGTCTCGGGGGCTATGCTAGGCCTCCTAACCCATGCTGGGAGCTCCTCTAAAACCCTAAGGTAACCCTCTATAACCCTCCTAAGGGCATCACCCTTACCCCTATGACCCTTATAGTAGCCTGAGTGTACTACAACAGCGTAGGCGCCCATCCACTCAGCAGCCTTCATAGACTCAACAACCCTCTCAACGCTTCTAGAGAAAACACTATCATCTGGGCTAGCAAGGTTAACATAGTATGGTGCGTGTAGGCTAACAACAACATCGTTAGCCGAAGCCTCCGAGCCAAGCCTCCTAGCCTTATCCTCGCTAATCCTAACACCACGGACAGCCTCGTACTCGAAAGCATCCAAACCAATGCTCTTGAGGAACGCTGGAACACCCTCAACAGGCCCCCTATAGTCTATGGGGACCCCTGCGGGCCCAAACCTAATCCTCAAAACACCAACACCAACCTCTAGTTGGGTACAAGGCTATAAAGAGGTTTTAGGCTAGAACTCTAGGAGCTCCCTCACATCAAATCCCCTCTCGGCTAGGCTGTCTAAGGTAACCCCCTTTTCAACGGCTAGCTTAAGAGCTCTAGCATACAGGTTTAGCTGTGGCTTCACCTTAAGCCCCCTCTCGTAGACTATATTCCTCTCGATTAGAACCTCTAAGGCTCTAAGCCCAACCTCGTAGTATCTTATGGATCCTTCAAAAGCCATTACAAGCTTTCTAGCTAACTGCTCTAACCCAACACCCTCAGCTAAGGAGGCTTCAACAATAGCCCTTAGGAGCTTCTTCAGCTCAACTTTAATGAATGATTCGAGCTCACCACTTCTAGCCCTCCACTCAACCTCGGCTATGTAGCCTGGAAGCCTACCAGCGATAGCCTCTACCATGTTGAGTGGTGTTATGCAACCACCTCTCTTCGAGCAATACTCCTCGTAGAGCATCTTGAAGTGCTCCTCGTCCAACTCCTCTACCGCTATGAACTTCTCACTGTAACCCCTCAACCTTGAATAGACATCGGTAGTAGATATGAAGCCTTCGCTTGATGTCACCAACAACCTTATATTCGAGAGCTCACGGTACTTAGCGAGAGCTCCAGCAACAGCCTCCAAATCCCTAATGAAAGCACCCCTCTCCTCTAGAAGGTGAGCCTCATCAACAACAACGTAGACCTCACTCAGGCCACCTACAACGCCTAGAAGCACTTTGTAGAGCTCCCTAGCACCATGGGTTAGAGCTCTAAGATCCAAGGGCATGTGAACCCTTAAACCCTCAAGGATTTTGAGGATAGAGTCTAGAGCTCTCAAAGCCACACTTTCATCAAGATGAACTACTTCAACACCAAGAGACTCGAAGAACCTCATACCACGCTTACGACGAGCATCAAATACAACTGCTATGACATCCGAACTCAACCTCCTGGAAACATAGTACCTCACGAGCTCCGACTTACCAGAGCTCCTAGGACCGTATAATACAATCGTGTGAGCCCACCTAAAACCCCTCTCCAGCTCACCAAGCTCGCTAACCCTATCGTAGAAGCATGTGTTAAGACCTGTAACATAGCTACAATCCCTTAACAACACTAATGACCTCCACCTAAAACCATTACACTATAACCTTATAACATTTATGACATGGAATGCTATGGATTGCGTACACAAAATTACTTCAACTCCTCCAGCTCCCTAAGGAGATCGCTTACACCTATAACCTCCAAAGCTGTTACCTCCCCCGACTTCTCATCTGTGAACAACGTTGAGGGTGTCCTGGTTTGTAGCGGTTCTCCTAGCTCTACACTCTCCGGCTCTCTAAACCTAATGAAGAGTAGATCGTGCTCTCTATCTAGATAGACTTCTATTATCACGTTCGGTAACCTAATATTACATTTCTTCTCAATTAACTCTAGAAGCTTAGCTAGGTTAAGGTCTAGTAGACTTCTTAAGCCCACCTTCACACCTTATACTTAACGTACTTATCCAAGCTTATAAGGTAAGCTGTTACAACCTCTTCTCCTACGACCACCACACAAAGGAACTTGCTGTCCAGCTTTCGTATGAAATACCTTACATCAACTCTAACTCTATCACAGTAGATTTCGTCAGGTTGCGCTAAGATGCTAGCTATGAAGGTTCTTACCTCCTCTTCAGTCTTCAGGTTTAGGAGCTCTATCTAATCTTTGTGTCTTCTCATAATGTGCTTAACGGCTTTATCTGGCACTCTTACCAAGAACTAGCCTCCGATTTACTCACTCACTTCTTCATTATTTAATATCCTCTTCACTAGGTTTACGTACTCTTCGGCTTTTAACATTAGCGGTTTGTGCTCTGCCTCCTCGTATATGAGGCCGTAGAAGCATGCTCCGTGTAGTCTATCTCTAACATCTATGTAGTATGATGCCCACTTGTCGGCCTCCTCACTGGTAAGCCCTGCTTTTACCAGTGTTTCTTTGACGAACTCCCTCCATGTGGTGCCCTTAGGTGGGGTTACTGTTCCCGTGAGCTTAGTTGTTAGGGCTTGTGTTGCACTTCTAATCGCAGCCCACACTTTTTCGGCTGCATCGTGTACATCACCTCTCTCCATCAGCTTTCGAGCTTCTAAGAGGTAGTACTCTGCTATCTCAATGCTTTTTGTGATCTCGCTCACGTGGGAACCCCCTGGTTTACTCTGTGTAGCTGGGTTTTAATGCTTTGCTGGGATCATGGTTGTACTAGTCTCTCGTATAGCTTTTCTATGTTTGTGTTAGCTCTTATCGGTGTTATCTTCTCCGCTATTGCTGGGTTGTATTTTATCCATCCTGGTGGGCTTGGCCTCGTCATCACTATGTCTACCTTCGCCCCCAGTGCCTCAAGGCATTTTAGTGTTATGTCTGCCTCCTTGCCGGGTCTTACTGCTGCTGACCATACTACTACCACTTGTACGGGTGCTAGGGGGGTTTCGGTGGTCTCGACTAGTTCTATGACCTCTCTTAGGGCTCTGGCTATGTTGGGGCTCTTTCCCAGTATTGGTATCTCCTGGTATGCTATTGGTAGGAGCTCCCACCTTGTTGTGGGGTCCACTAATGGTAGTGCTGTTACCCCGTAGGCTACCAATGCTGCCTTGAAGCCCCTAGGCCTCCTCTCTCTAGCTGCGACCTCTAGGAGCTCCCTTGCTATGACCTCGTTAACCTCCCTCGTCTTCTCTACTGTGAATACTAGGAGTGTCATTTAGATCAGCCTTAGTATCTCTGATAGTAGCTTCTGCTTTGTCTCAACTAGTACCATTTGTAGGTTTGGGTGTCCTGCTGTTTCAACTTCTGTTTTAAGGTTTTCCTCTATCCTCCTGTTTAAGACTATTATCTTTAATGGTGTGCTTGTGTATTTTGCGTATAGTACTGCTGCTTTAACCGGGATACCCTCTGTTACCCCCCCATCTGTTAGTACAACCACCAATCTATCCCTACCCCTACTAGCTCTCAGCATTTTCACAGCCTCTACAATACCATCCCCTAGGGCTGAACCCTCTCCTGTGAAATCTAGTTCTACGAGCGCCCTTAGTATCACCTTGTAGTCGTTTGTTAGTGGTAGTAGTGGTATTGGCTTCTCGTGGAATAGTGTTATAGCTATTCTAGACCCCCCAACTGTAACCCGTTGGGCTAGGAGTGCTACAGCCTCCTTTGATGCTTGTAGCTTACTAGGTATCATGTCGGAGAAAGGCTCCCCCATGCTAAGTGATATGTCTATTGCTATCGAGTAATCCCTAGCCACCTCTCCTCAACCTCCCTTGGTATGATTAAGGGTATTGCTTTAAGGCTCATAAGAGCATCCTCTATGTTGGGGGGCTTTCCAAACATTGTTATGTACGTCTCCGCTATTGAGAGGCTACTAAGGGTTTTAACACCATATCTTAGAGCGTAGGATCTAACCCTAACATCGTCGCTTAGAAGTGTTAAACCCTCACTCCTAGCATAATCAACTAGAGCTCTCTCCAGGGGGGTTACAAGGATCCTACCATAGGACTCCTCCTCCCCAACGTTAACCTCAACATATTCAATGAAAAACCTGGAGTTTAACCCCCTCCTAGCCCTTATAGCCTCTAAAACCTGAACCTGGGGTGCCGCCACGTGGGGAGCGTAGAACTTTAAACCACTATCGTTAAGCTTTAAAGCCATATCAGCTAGGTAGCTTTTATAGATAACATGGACTGTCAGAGGGTCTAGGAGTACCGGGCCCTCAAGAACCCCTATGTCAACTGGGTTTAAAGCCCCTATAACAGGTGGAACCCCCCTTGATAACATGTAGTCAATAATACCCTCAAAGGTCTCTCCGGAGAACTCGACAACATAGCCTAAGCTAGCCTCACGTACTGTATACAGCTCTAAGGCTAAAGCCCTAAGATCAAGTCTTTCGAAGAGAGCTCTAACAGCATCACGTACAGCCTCTGAAACGCTAGAATACAAGCCTAGGTCTACGAGCCTCCTAAGCCTCCTCTCAAGCAGTCCTGATATCTCAACGCTAACAGGCAAATCAAACCCCCAGTGTAATGCCTTGTATTATAGGGGGTTGGAGGCCTATTTAAAAATCTAAGTGTAGGGCTAGGAGCGTGTAGAGGGGAAAAAGGGGAAAAGGTGTAGAGTAGGGGTTTAAGATGTGGTTAAGCCCTTCTAGCTACGAATGTTGAGTATGCTAGTATAGCTATGGCTATGATTACTAGTATTGCGTTGATTACACCCCAGTTCCTAGAGCTTGTTGAAGCTGTATCCTCAGCGCTCTTCACAGCACTTTGTAGATCGGACTTGGCCTTATCAATAGCGCCTGTTATAGCTGTTTGTGCACCGCTAACATCAGCCTTTGTTGCTAGGCCTGGTACGGCCTTGTTAATGCTGTCAACGGTGGTGGCTATCGTCTTAGCGGTATCCACTAGGCCTCCAACGTTGGTGTCAACCCTGCTCACTGTAGTCTGTATGCCTGCTACCACACTAGCCATTGAAGCTGCATCAGTCCTAAGCCTTGCTAGATCAGCTCTTGCAGCATCAACGCTACCAGATATTGCGTCTAGCTTGCTGAAAGCACCACTCTGGAATGCTGCTAGGACGTCTGAAACTGCTTTAACATCACCTCTAACCCTACCCTCGCTAGCCGTTATAAGGTCTGATAGTGTCTTAGCGTTGGTCGATATAGCTCCAACAATCCTACCCTCACTATCGCTTAGAGCTGCTACAACCCTACCAGCCTGGTCTGTGACGACCTTCGCTATGCTTAGGTTAGCTGATCTGATGAGGGTTGCTAGCCCAGCTACATCTGTTGAGAGCTTGGCTACACCACTGCTAACACCGGTTAGCTTAGCGTCTATATCGCCTAGCCTGGCTAGTATAGCGTTGTTCTGGTCTGCAACTGTTAGCACAGCTTGAGCTACAAGGCCTACGTTAGTGTTAACCTCTAGAACTAGAGCTCTAACACCAGCTATGTCACCTCTAATTCTACCCTCAGCTGCAGCTATATCACCTCTTATGGTTGTAACAGCTGTTCCTAGGGCTGTGCTTAGGGTGTCAAGCTTACCGGATATAGCTGTAAGCTGCTCTAGGGCACTGTTGAAGGCGTCAATACCTGTGGTTATAGCTGATATGAGATCTGATAGCCTAGCTGGCGGTATTGCTACACTTGTTACATCTGATGCTGTATCCTCAGCTGCTATTGGCGAGAACTTAGCCTTGACTGTCGCCACTACCAGTAGATCTTTCCCTAGGGCGTCTGCCGGGGCTGTGAACCTAGCGTAGAATACGGCCTGTCCTGGGATTGCCACGGTTGTAGCTGGGGTGAAAACCCTAGTCTCATCTCCAACCCTTAGGTAGACTGCTAGGCTAACACTCGTAACCTGATCCTGCCTAGCAATGCTCCCACCGTAGAATGCTAGAACCCATATGTCGAGCGGGAGATCCGCGAACTTAGCAGCACCAGTAACAACTCTGACAGTGAATGGTGGTGGAACACCTATAGTTATTATTATCTCGGCCTCAGCAGGGCTCTGGTGGATCCTTATAGTGTAAACTCCAGGAGCCCTTATAATAGATGGGAGGTCAATCCAACCAGTAAAACTACCCTTAGCAGAGGCGGCAACAGCCGTGGGGCTAGCAGCAGGGCCTGAGAGTAGCGATATGTCCCTTAGACCCAACATTGGTACATCGTATTTAACAGCCTTACCAGCCTCGAAACCAAAGCCTAGCAGGGTCAGGTTAACAGCAACAGGGAGGAACACCCTCTTCTTAGCAACACCATCAGCAGGATCGACAGCAGCAAGAGTAGCACTAACATTAAGCACCCTCTGAACAGCTGAATCACTAGTTGCAGCGCCTACTCCTAGTGTTCTTATCTCTACTTGGTAGCTTCCAAACGGAGCCTCTGGGACATCGAATGTTGCGAGGAGGGATCCAACACCAGTCCTTGGAACGTTAAGTGCAACCGGTATGGTAGCAGGGCCCACCAGGGATATATTGAACCTTAACGCTGTAGCGAAGAAACCGTAGACTAGTAGTGTGAACTTCCTAGTAGCCTCGGGCTCCCATGTAGCGGGGGACGGGAATTTAGTTGCACCTAGATCTATTCTAGCTGAGGGTGGGAATATGCTTATTATCCTAGGTCTGGGCTCTATGAAGACATTTATAACGTCAGTATCAAATGTTACTGTCCTAGTTATCGTGGCTATGTTCGTAGTGGTTGCCGGGTCTCCAGTGTAAACCCTTAAGGTGACACTATTACCGGGGTATAAGGCTATGCCTGGGGGTATCTGGAATATAGCTCCGAAGGAGCCGTTACCGAAGACCCCTGTGGAGGCTACTACTGTAAGTGGTATTCTAACGGTGCCGTTCATGAGGTCTAATGTTGGGGTTTCAACTAAGAACCCCCTACCACGTACGAATATGTACTCGCCTGCAGTGAAATTACCTGACGGAGCTGGAACAATCAGAGTACCGTCGTTGCGGAAGCCCCATACAGCTATAGTTGGTCTAACACTTCCAGGAGTTGGCCCTGCTAGGGCCCATCCTGCTGAGACGTTAACAGTGGCTAGTATGAGCCTCCCACCGTAGGGGTTATCGGGTATTGCTACTTCGAATGAACTGGTATTGGTTCCACTCGAAATTGTAACAGAGACCGTTGTGTTTTTCACAGGTAGCTCGACGTATGTGAAGTCAGGGAGCCTGGCGAAGAATGCTACTCTGGGAGTGTACGTTCCATCCTTGAAGTTCCTAAACTCTATTTGAACTCTGTCACGCACGTTGATGAACCCGTTCCCATCTGAATCTATAAAGGCGAAACGAGCCGTTGGGTATATGTTTACTGTCTGGGTCCACCCTATGCTGGCCACTGTGTGGTTAAAGGTAACTATAGCTGTGCCGGTCGCTACTATCCTGCTCTTATCT
>Ga0079997_122343_pt1 | contig 72029 bp, 71 predicted proteins | sample PerSpoCPS_CMetaG_FD_69200 | JGI IMG/M metagenome (GOLD analysis project Ga0079997, IMG submission 69200) | Archaeal communities from Yellowstone National Park, Wyoming, USA - Perpetual Spouter C (PS_C) MetaG (SPADES assembly) (version 2) | ecosystem: Environmental > Aquatic > Thermal springs >...
TTTTCTTCTACATTCCTCATTCTTATTTCGAAATTATTCTGCATCCCACCTATCAATTTCATATCATTTTTTAATGCATTTACTCCTCCCTCTAATTTTTCTATTTTTTCTTTTAATTCTCTATTTTCTCTCACGATTACTTTATATCTCCGTATCTTCTTTAATCTATTCAATTCATTCTCTATATTTCTAAATCTTTTCTCTATTCTTTCTCTTTCTTGTCTATGCTCCTCCTGATGCCAAACCTCGGCACCGGAAGGAGCTTCTTTAACGAAATCTTCTGGTTGGGCCCAGCAAAGGCTGGTACCCAGGAGCAACATAGCAATTATTACTCTCATTTTAGGCCACCTCCGATTTAATTATACAAAAATAGCAATATTTTGTCAAATATCAAGAAAAATGCTTATTTTTAAAAAAAAATTTGAGAATAAATTTAATTTATGTTATGATTACAATGGTAATCCATCGAAGGGAGGTGAGAAGGATGGAGCTTATAAAAGCTGGGCTAGCTGGTTTGGTGGGAGGGGTAGTGTTTTTCTGTGTGTTGTGGTTGGGACAGTGGCTGAGAGGGAGAGTGTAATATGTAATATAAAGAAAAGATATAAAGGGGGCAATTTGCCTCCTTTTTGCTTTTTAGAATGATTTTTATAAACAGGTAATGCATAAATTAATCAAAAGAAAATTTGACTTGATTTTATTTTAATAGTAAAATTAAATTAGCATCTCTAAAAGGAGGGATGAAGATGGGACTAGAGGAATCTTTCAAATTAGTACAATTTGTAACAGATTATATAAATAGAATAAATTTAGTAGTTAATATAAACTTAGAAATTCTATCTTTATATAGAAGAGTTTATGAGTTAGTAACGGAAAGGTTCCCCGATAAAAAATATGATAAAGCTTTAGACGCATTGTTTGAATTAAGTTTGATTATAAAATGTTGTATATATTATGAGTATCCAGAACCGCATAAGGCATTAGAAGATGTTTTAATACCAAGAATAATAAAGATTACAAATAAAATAGATAAAAGAATTAGAAAAGACTGTAAAAAACTTCTGGATAAATTGATGAAAGATCTTAAAGAAAACAAAGAAAAGTCGGAAGAAGATATTTGCCTTATTTATCTAAAAATTTATTCAATCTTAACATACTTGATTATGTATTCTGTTAAAGAATTATTTATGGATCGTATTGAAAAAGACCCCGAAATAAAAGCGGATGAAAAAATACAAACTCAATTAGAGATGGTTGAAAAATTTGACTATTTTGCGGGAGAAATTGTAGAACTTATCGCTATAGGATTCTTAGAAGAATTAGAATTGTTAAATATGAAATAAAGTTATAAAAATCATAAAAATAACTAATAGGCCCCTTATTAATGGGGCCTTGATTTTTTGTTGATATTTTTACACTTCTTCTCTTCTTTTTATTTTTTCTAATAGTTCATCGTATTTATATTCTTTTTCTTCTATTGGTAATCCCCATACATTAGTCTTTATTACTATTATTGTAAATTCTAATCCTTTTAATATTTCATTCAATGGCTCTACAAAATATTTTTCTCTTAATCCTATATCATCACCACTTATCCATAATTTGCAATAAGCTTTTGTCTCTATAAACCCCCAATGTCTTCTTCCTCCCCATCTATATCTTAATTCGGATAAGAATTTTATTTCTATATATTCTTCTGTTTCTTTAACAATTTCGATCATATAACCTCTCAAGTATTTATATTTTGATAAGTCTTGGTTGAATGCTTCTCTTTTAAAGCCTACAACATCTTCCTTTTCAACATTTTTCATTTCTTTTTTAGCTTCTTCTTTAGAATATATTCTTATTTTCCAATATCTTGTTAAAACATCCATTGGAACACCCCAGTCCAAATCCGGATGACCGGGATGCCCAAATTTCGAACTGCCGATCATAATTTATCACCTCCTTGAAGATTGCTTTTTAAATTTTATTAAAAAATTTGATAAATGTCAAATATGACTTTTTTAAATTTTTTAAAAATATAATATTTTATAATTAAGTTAGCAAAACCTCAAGGAGGTGAGAAATATGAATCTGGTAGTAATTGTGGTTGGTGTATTTGGTTTAGTTATAGGATTCATTATAGGAATATTTTGGTTAGAAGTTAGAATTTCTTTAATTATATTGGATCTTAGAAATAGAATAAAAGAAGAATTGTTTGTATTAGAGTTTCAGAAAAGCAAGGACTTAGAAAATATAAGTAAAAAGATAGATGAAGCTGTTTTTAGCAGTTATCGTAGAATAATGAACTATATAGCGAATTTTATAATATTCTGCATCTTTATATTATTTGTTTTCTTTTTGATATTCCTGTTTTATTTTAAGTAAATCTATCAAGGAGGTGATTGCTGTGCCGAAAATTTTGTTGTATAGAAATAATAAATTAATAGGCGAGCTTAATATAACGAAAGAAACATTAGAAGAAATAGGAGTGACACTACACCAAGTATTAATAGCATTAATGAAAAATGATATCGATTGGGAAATATTATATGACAAGATAGAGAACGATGAAGAATTTTTAGAATGGGCAAAAGATGATTTTGTAGTAAGATGCATAAGAGGAATTTTAAATGGAAAGATTATAGAATTTATGGGAAAGACATATTCAACATTAGAAGATTTAATCAGATTAGAGGATGATATAGTAAATGCTGGGGTTTATGTTAGATTAGTTGAATTAGAAGATAAGATAATAATTGAGTATAAAAAAGCTGAGATAAACTAAAAAATTAAAAAAGCCGGGTTTTTGCCCGGCTTGATTTTTTAATAAAATTAATTAAAATAAAAATGGTAATCTAAAAGGAGGTGAAATTATGGAAATGTACTATTTGTTGTATTTTTGCAAAAAAGGAAGGGCAATTATATGGGTAGTCGATGAAAATAAAATAGTATATAAAATTCAAAAATTAGATGATAAATATGCAAATATTGAAGATTTAAAAAATAATAAAAATGGAGGTATATTATGGAAAGAAATTGAAAAGAAGGTAAAAAATAAAGAATGGAAAATAGCTGCCTTTAAAGTAGATTAGGTAAAAGGCTGGGCATTCCCAGCTTTTTACTTTTATCTTCTGCTTTCTTTATGTTTCGTATGTTTAGCGCACCATTTACAGAATTTATTCAATTCCAACTTTTTCTCGCTACCTTTTTTCTTCCAAATATAATAATTAGCCCTATTGCAAACAGTACATTTTAACCTAATTAAATTTCTTGTTTTCGTAGCCATTTCTTAAAAATTATAAAATTTCGACTTTTGTAATTTTATCAGTTATTTTTACTGGTTGATTTATTCTTTTAACCACAGGAATATTTTTAATTTTAATAAATTCCAATTTGTCATTAATAATTACTAAAGTATCATCATCATTAACACAATCAGCAAAAACTAATTCTTCAAATTTTTCTTTTAATTCGAAAATTTTAATTCCCTTCCCTCCTCTTTTTTGAATATTAATTTCTTTAACAGAAATTTTCTTGGCATAACCATTTGAAAAGATGGTAAGAATATAATTTTTATTTAAAGAAGAGGCTGTAAATAAGGAATCATTTTGTAGTTTAATAACTTTTACGCCTGATCCTGCTCTTGTTTGAACTGGTAAGTCATTTTTAATACCTAAACCAAATCCATTTAAACTGAGCAAGAAAAGATTATAATTACCATCTAAAAGTATTTTTACAACCACATCATCGTTTTTAAGTTTTATCACTTGAACGCCTGTTCTTTTAACAGATAAAGCATCTTCAATTTTAATTTTTTTAGCTAAACCATTTTTAGTAAAAATAATCAAGTTTTTAGCTCCTACTGGTCTAATCACATCTAATATTTCGTCTCCTTTTTCGATGATTAAATTAGTCTCTAAATATTTTGGAGAATTATAAAAGTCACTAACATTTAATGAGTAAATTTTCCCCTTTCTAGTATAAGCCAATAATTTTTCTGTAGTTTTTGTTAAAATAACTTTACCAAAATTTTCTTTATCTTTCAAAATTTTCTCTAAGGGTGTATCGAGTTTATAAGTTTTTACAAATTTCTTTTGATTTATAAACAAAAGTACATCTTCTTCTTTAATTTCTTCTTCAAATTTAGTAGGGATAATTTCTTCTTCTCGAATTTCTGTTTTTCTTCTATCACCATATTTTTTGCTTATTTCTTCTGTTTCCTTAATAATAATCTCATCAATTTTCTTAGGATATTTCAAGATAGTTTCTAATTCTTTTTTAAGTTTTAATTTCTCATTAAGTTCATCAATAATTCTTTTGGTTTCTAATGAAGTCAAAGTTCTTAATGGCATTTCTAAAATAGCATCTGCTTGTCTTTCGTTTATTTTTAGTCGAGTCATTAAATTTTTCTTAGCTGTTTCTCTATCTGGTGATCTTCGAATAATTCTAATAACTGCATCTATATCTTGCAAAGCTTTTTTAAGGCCTTCTAAAATTTCTATTCGCTCTTTAGTTTTTTCTAAATCATACTTAGTTCTTCTTCGAATAACTTCTCTTCGATGGTTTATCCAACTTAAAATAAGTTCTTTTAGATTAAAAAGTTTAGGTTGAATACCTTCTTCTAAAGCAATAAAGTTAAAGTAATAATTTTTTTGAAGATCTGTTAATCTATAAATTTTTTCAATGATATTTTTGATAACATTTTCATCTCTTTCAGAAACTTCAATTACTACTCTAATTCCTTCCTTATTAGATTCGTCTCTAATTTCTTTTATCTCAGGGATTACTTTGTTTAAGCTTAAATTAGCTATTTGTTGAACAAGCTCAGCTTTATTAACTTGCCAAGGAATTTCAGTAATAACTATTCTTTTAGCACCTCTTTTTGTTTCTTCTATTTTTACTTTACCCCTAATGACAATTCCACCCCTACCAGTTTTATAAGCTTCCAATAAAGATTTTTTACCAAAAACTACGCCTCCTGTAGGAAAATCAGGACCTTTGATAATTTCTAATAAATCTTTAATGCTCAAATCTGGATTCTCTATTAATTTTTTGACTGCTTCGCAAACTTCAACTAAATTATGTGGAGGAATATTAGTAGCCATACCTACAGCAATACCTAAGCTTCCATTTAAAACTAACTGAGGGATTTTAGCTGGTAAAACTATTGGCTCTTTTCTGGTGTTATCATAGTTAGGTCTAAAATCAACACACTCTTTTTCAATATCAGCTAACATTTCAACAGCAACTGAAGATAATTTAGCTTCAGTATATCTATAAGCTGCAGGTGGGTCACCATCAATCGAGCCAAAGTTTCCTTGACCAATTACTAATGGGTATCTCATTGAAAAATCTTGAGCTAACCTTACTAAGGCTTCATAAACTGCTTGATCACCATGAGGATGATATCGTGCTATAGTATTTCCAACAATATTTGCACATTTAGTAAATTTCTCATTGGGCCATAATCCTAATTCTTTCATTACATATAAAATTCTTCTCTGCACTGGTTTTAATCCATCTCTAACATCAGGTAGGGCTCTAGAAATAATAACACTCAAAGCATAATCTAAGTAAGAAGATCTAAGCTCACTAGTGATTTCACTTATTTTAATTTTTTCTTTCATATTTAAGATTATCTAAAAAGATTTAGAATTGCATTGAAAATAGTAGCTAATCCTGTTTTAAAAGCATTAGCAGTTGAAACCACAATTAGTTCAGCTGGAGAAGGTTTTAATCCTAAAACAGGAATAATATGACCTCCTTGAAACCACCATAAAAACATTATTATTACAAAAACTCCTACAGCATATTTATACGCTCTCCATTTTTTCTTTATTTCTTCAAATTGATCTTGATTCATTTTATATTAAAAGATAATCCTTTTCTTCTAACTTTTTAATATTTAATTTTAAATCTTTAACTTTTTCTCCTTTAAAATTTTCGACCTTACCTATTAAAATTGCTACTTTTAATTTTAAATCATTTTTCAATTTTTGCCAATTCCTTATATTTTTAAAAATTCCTATATCTATTGTTTCATCGAATTCTTCCTTGATATTTTTCTGAATATTATCTGCGGGTTCAGTTGTAGCATATAAAACTTTTGTCTCTCTATTGCCAAAAACAAATATTATATTTTCCTGATTCTGATACCCCCTAAAAAATATTCCTTTTATTTCATATTCACCAGGTAGATTAATAATATTAGCTTCATTGATATTTGGTGTAATTTTTGATAAAATTTTAATATCTGCTGTTTTTGATTTTAAATCTTCAAAAGCAATTTTCAAATTAGTTAATTTTATTTCTACCCCTTCGTCGGTTTTTTTGATTTCCATTTTTAAAAATTATATAATATTCTTAATGACCACACAAATAGATAAGAGAATACCAATCAAAGGAAAGATCAGAAATGTAAATATTGGAGATATTATGAATGGTTTTGTAATCAAAAAAAGAGCTAGGGAAATATATGTAGAATTACCTTATTTAGGTGTAGGTAGAGTTTATGGAATTGAATATATGAAAGCTAAGAACTTAATTAGCAAAATTAAAGAGGGTGATGAAGTTGTAGTTAAAATTATAGGTTTTGATGATGGATATGGTAATTTTGAATTAGAATTGCAGGATATAGAGTATATAAGTACATGGCTAAAAGCTAAAGAAGCTATGAGTGAAAGAAAAATTTTGGAATTGGAAGTTATAGAAATTAATAAAGGAGGGCTTATTGTTGATTTTAATGGATTAAGAGGTTTTGTTCCGTTATCACAATTGACACCTGAGCATTATCCTAGGATTGGAGAATTTGATAAAAAGAAAATTGCTGAACATCTTCAACAATTTCTTGGTAAAAAATTAAAATTAAGAATAATTAATGTTGATCCAGCTACTCAAAAATTAATTTTATCTGAGAAAGCAGCTTATCTTGAAGAGTACCAAAAAGTTTTAAGCCAATATAAGGTTGGTGAACTAAAAGAAGTTGAGGTTTTAGGCACAAGTAAATTTGGTATTTTTGTAAGATTTCATAATAACCCTCATATTGATGGATTAATTCATATTAATGAAATACCAGAAAAGTATAAAAACTTGGAAGAAGTTTTTAAGAAAGGAGATAAGATAATCGCTAAGATAATAAAAATTGAGGCAGATAGAGTCAATCTTTCTCTAAAAGACTTAACAGAAGATCCATGGGTTAGTTTATCTAAAAAATATAAGGTTGGAGATGTGGTTAAAGGAAAAGTTTCTGAGATTTCCGAATTTTTTGCTGTTGTAGATATTGAAGGAGTAAAAGGTGTTGTTTTAGAAGATTTTGAAAATTTAGAAAAAGATAAAGAATATACATTTGTAATTGACCAATTAGATCCTGGCAACAAAAAACTTATATTAACTATTAAAAAATGAAATCAAGCAACCAACTATTAAATCTTATCTTTATTTTAGCAGGCATAATTTTGTTTACTCTTTTAGTTTCATCTTATGTAAGCTATAAAAATTTGAAGGTTGTTTCTTTATATGAATTTAAAAATCTAATCGAGAAGGATCAATTAAAAAGAATTTTGGTATATGATAATTTTATAATTGCAGAAACTATAACGGGTGATATTATTAAAATAAACAAAGAGTCCGGAGTTACTTTTTGGCAAATTGCTAAAGATTTAAATATACCTCAAGAGAAATTACAGAAGATTGAAATAGCTTCACAAAATAAAACTACTCAAGAAATTATTTTGGCTCTAATTATAAATCTTTTGCCAGTAATTGTTATTATTGCAATATTTTGGTATATGTTTTCACAAGCACAGAAAGGAGCAGGACAGATATTTTCTTTTTCTAAATCAAGCGTCAAAATGTATGATCCACGGAAAGAAAAGATTACATTTGATGATATTGCAGGCTTGAAAGAAGCAAAAGAAGAATTAAAAGAAGTAATAGAATTTTTAAAAAATCCACAAAAGTTTTTATCTTTAGGAGCTAGGGTTCCTAAGGGAGTTTTGTTAGTAGGGCCGCCTGGAACAGGAAAGACATTACTGGCAAAAGCAACAGCTTATACTGCTGGTGTTCCGTTTTTCTATATTTCTGGATCAGAATTTATTGAACTTTTTGTTGGTGTAGGAGCAAGTAGAATAAGAGATGCTTTTGCTGTTGCTAAAAAATTTGCACCTTCTATTTTGTTTATTGATGAAATAGATTCAATAGGAAGAATAAGAGGTATTGGCCTTACTGGAGCTCATGAAGAAAGAGAACAGACTTTAAATCAGCTATTAGCAGAAATGGACGGCTTTGAAAAAGAAATTCCATTAGTTGTTATGGCTGCTACCAATAGACCTGATGTTCTAGATCCAGCTTTGTTAAGGCCTGGAAGATTTGATAGAAAAATTTACTTAGATTTACCAACGGTTACTGAAAGAGAAGAGATTTTGAAAATACATTTAAGAAATAAAAAAGTAGGTGAAGTAAATTTAAAAGAAATAGCTGAAAGAACTCCAGGATTTTCTGGAGCAGATATTGCTAATCTATGCAACGAGGCCGCTATTATTGCTGCAAGAAAGAATAAAACCCAAATTGAACAAGAAGATTTAATAGAAGCTATAGAAAAAGTAATGTTAGGACCAGAAAGAAAATCTAAGGTCTACTCCAAAAAAGAAAAAATGGTGGCTGCGTATCATGAAGCTGGACATGCTATTGTGGCTCATTATCTTCCTTATGCTTCTCCAGTTCAGAAAATATCTATAATAGCAAGAGCTAGAGCTGGAGGTTACACTTTGAAAACGCCTATAGAAGAAAGATCTTTTTTGTTTAAAAAAGAATTTCTAGATGAAATTGCCGCTGCCTTAGGTGGTTATGCTTCTGAGCTAATTATATTTAATGATATAAGTACAGGTGCAAGTTCTGATCTTCGTGTAGCTACAGATATGGCAAGAGAATTAGTTACTACTTATGGAATGTCAGAAAAATTTGGACCTATTAGTTTAGGTAGAAAACAAGAAGTTATTTATGGGTATAAAGAATTTTTAATTGAAAAAGATTATTCTGAAAAAACTGCAGAAGAAATAGACAAAGAAGTGCAAAGAATATTGCAGGAGGCATTAGAAAGAGCAAAGAAAATCTTGGAAATAAAAAGAGATAAATTAGATAGAGTTGCTAAAGCATTAATAAAAAAAGAAACATTAGAAAAAAAACAATTTGAAAGATTAGTAGGCGAGCCTAAGGGTAGTTTGAAAGATATATAAAAATTATTTATAATAAATTGTAGAATCCTATAAGGAGGTGAAGTGTCATGCATAATGTCGCGCAGAATGACATATTTGAAAGATTAGCCAATATTATATCTACAAAGACTAAAGTTAAGAAAGAAGAAATTAGATTAGAATCAGATTTTGAGTTAGATCTTAATTTAGATTCATTAGATATTGTAGAAATTGTTATGGCTATAGAAGAGGAATTTAATATTACTATATCAGACGATGATATTCAGAAATTAAAAACAGTTAAGGATGCGGTAGAATATATCAAAAGTAAAATTTCATAAAAATTAAAATGATGATAAAAGGGCAGGCTTATTGCCTGCCCTTTAGATTTCTGGCACTTCAGGAGAAGGTGGAATATATCTTGTAGGAGTAACTTCTAACCCATATTGAGGTACAACTTCAATAGGTACATGGAACAAAGAAGCTAATTCTTCTGTGTTTAAAACTAGACGGTTTTCGTCATAATCAGTATTCCATCTTCCTTTAGTATATGCCCAAATTAATCTTTTTCTATAAAATATTTTTTCATCATAAAGTGATTTAAAGTAAGTTAAAGGTCTATCAATAGATGGAATAGTCTTTGTATCTCTAACCAATCCATTCATATCTTGCCTTTCAAAAACCCTAAATGTCCCCATTACTAAACCTACATTTTTATCTCTATTTGCAGAGAATACATCTTTAGAAGCTACATAACAGAATCTGACCACGCACCAATATCCCGGTTTTGAAATTTTTCTCTCTATTCCTTCAATAATCTCTCTTTCTCCTGGAGTTAGTTTCATTAAGTCTTTCTCTGCTTCTTTTTTCTCTTCCTCTTTTCCTACTTTCCATTCAATTTGTTGACCAGCTGCAGCTAAAAATAGATTTTTAACAAACTCAATAATATAATCGAAAGGAGAGGGTTCTTTCTTTTCTTTTCTTCCCATCAATTTATTAACTTCTTTTTTGCCTCTTGTAACCCATTCTCTCCCAAATTCTTTATCATTTCCAGGAACAGGCATAGCCATAATCTGAATTATTAACCATTCTTTGTTACTCAAATATGTTGCTCCTTCTGACAATATACTTATAGGATCTATTCTTTGTTCTTCAGGTAATTTTTCCCAGACTTCGTAAGTTTTTATAGGATAATAGTCTTTTGGTGTTTTTTTATCATCTTCTAATTTTGTAAAAACGAATTCACACCCTATCACATCAAAAGTTGGGTTAGGAATTTTCCAAGGCAAATCTTTTAACGGATCTTCTATTTCTTCAATTAAAGCTTCTGGATATTGAGAATAAATTCTACTTGCTACAAAATCTTTATATTGTTCTAAACATCTTATAATAAATCTTAACTTACCATTATGACCAACTATCTCAAAAACATAAAAAGGAGGAGTAAAGCCCATCATAAATCTAGACCATGGATCACCTCTTCTAAAAATTCCATGCAAAGCATTAAAAATTTCTTCCATCGCTTTAGGAGATTTTTTAACATAAGGAGGAACTTTAATTTCAAGAAATATCCATTTTAGTCTACCCCTATAGGCATATCTTACTGTAATTAAGTGCTTTTCTTTAACAATAAACCAAACAAGCAATGGCAAAATTAACCACCATACACTAAACAAATAACCTAGAATAAATTTCAAGAGAGAGATCATTTTTTAAAGCCTTACTTTTTTATTTTTAACTTTAAAATATTTATAAATATAGATTGAAAAAGTATTCCTTGATATATCTTTATGTTTTTTAACAATTTCATATAGCTTATCCATATCAATTTCTTTATGCTTTTTAACTATTCTTTTAATGAAATCTAAAGCAGTGCCTGGTTCATAACCCCAATATCGAGGAACATACTTCCCTCGACCATATAAGACAAAATCTGGACTTGCTACTAAAATATTGTGTACAGATTGAGGTGTATAATCTCTTTTCCATCTTGAATCTATTAGTTCATCTTCTATTTGACTAAGTTCTTTTAATTTTTGATAAATTTCCATAAAATGAAGTGGTCTTTTTTCTAATTCGAAAATTATTTTAATTTTATCCTTTAAAGAAGTAGGAGCTACTTTATTATTTAAAATATGTCCTATTTCTCCTAAAGGATTTTTTCTTATAAATTTATAAATCTTTAAAAGATCGTAAATATCATCTACATCTGGTTCGATACCAAAATGATTTTTAATTTCATGAGAAAGAAGATCTAAAATTTCTTGTTCGCTCCAGGTTTTTCTCCATTTTTTAATTAATAATTTTTTAAAATGATTAATAATTGTTTTTCCTTTTTCAAAAATTTCTTGATCATTACTTAAAAACGGATGGAATTCTTTTGTTTCTTTATGATAATGAATTTGTGGGTGTAATATATAAAAAAATCTAATAATTCTTAATTCCGTTGTATCTAAGCCGAAATTAGTTTGGAACTTTTCGAATGTATATTTTTCTCTTTTAAGTTTTAACTTCCCCAAAATTTCATTTAGAATTTCTAAAAATTCTGATTGCAAAAATTTATTTCTTTCTATTTTTTCTGTTAATCTTTCTAAAATTCTTTCTTCTATTTGTCTAACCCTTTCTCTTGTTATCCCATAATAATTACCTATTTTTTCTAAAGAATACGGTTCATAACCAATTCCGAATCGTCTTTTAATAATATCATTTTCTCTTTCTGTCAAATCACTTAATAGGTCATCTAATGTTTGATAAATACTTGTTTTCATTTATTTATAAAATTATAAAATATAAAGAGGTTTCATTTCAACTAAAATTAATATTTTAGTAAACTTCCAAAATTTGCAAATAAATAATTTATTCCATTAACTGAAAGTAATTTGCTGAAAATATCTAAAAATCTATTAAGAATATAAGGTTTAATAGCGTAAGGAGCTTTAATGTTTTTGATTTGCCCATAGTCGCCGTAATCATAAGGGCAATACTGAGTAGAGGTTACATAAGAATTAGGCTGCCATATTAAAGATGAAGTTGGGAATTCACTGTATGGTAATCCATCGGGATATGAATAATCTAATACTTCATAAGTCTTTGTATAGGTCGAAATTTGATTAGTAATATCGGTAACAATTGTAGAGGTTCCTGAACAAGCACATCCAGATAAATAATTTTCTTGATTTAATTTAGCCATAAATATTCCGATAGTCCCAGATGGTCCTATTACACATTCAAATGGTGCTGCATTATTAAATTCTCCAATTACATAAATTCTATGATTCACTTCAATAAGCCTAGTTACCCATTGATCTTCGCCTACTCTAAATACAGCAGTATTTATAGGAAGAAGATTAGAATTAAATTTACCAAAAACCACCGCCCCACTAGCTCCTCCGGCTATCATAGCGTAATTATTATCTGAAGTAATAATTAAATCATGACCCCCTTCTCCTCCGTTTATAACTCCTTGAGTTGCAGGAGTTACTACTACCGCTTTTATTATATTTCCATTTAAATCTACCTTAAGAAGGTAAGGATCATAAGTGCCCAAAGAGCCGTTTGTGCCTGTAATCAATAAATTACCATCTAACATTTGTATTATTCTATTGCCTGAGTCGGCACCTCCTGAAATTTGATAAAATTTTAACCAATATATATTTCCTTGTTCATCCATTTTTGCTAACATCACATCACGAGCATGGAATGGATAAGGATGGGTTGTAGTTGTTGTATTTGCAAAAGTCCCTACTAAATAGTAAAAATCTCCTACTTTTACTCCGTCATTAAATCCGAGATAGCCGTAATTTGCTTCTTCATATCCAGGAATTTTAATAATTTTTGCATATATTGGAACTCCGCCTGAATCAGTTTTTATTATTAAAGGATAACCATATCCTTTAGGATTAATATAAGGAATGTGATCTTTTAGGGGCCAGTAATTTGAAATTGTCAATTCACCCAGGAGTAGTAATCCATCTGGTGTTTTTATGATTTTATTAATTATTTCACTATAATAAGTGACGTAGGATTCAGGAGAATAACCACAAATAAATCTATAATTTTCATATTCACAGTAAATCGGATACACTATCTCATCTGCTCCTCTACCGATAGATTTAGCCCATAAAGGATTTAAGTTAGTATCAAAATTTCCTAATATAATATTAATAAGACCATAAGAAGCTATAGGATTAATGGTAGTGGTAGCAGCTTTATAGATAGTACCTACTAATAAATATTTACTTTGATCTAGTAACCCGGCAGTAAAGTAATATAAAGGATATTGAAATATATCCCGAGAGCCTCCGTACAAAGTATAATAATTTATAAGATCGCCGCTTAAGTTTATTGATAAAAATGTTGAATAAGCATGATTTTCTGCAACCCGTCCGCCTCCAAAGATTTTAAATAGAGAATTCCCGAAATCAAAAAGGGCGCTACCAAGTATTGGATGATCTCCATAAGGGCCTGTGAACCCCCTAACAAAAGAATCATAACTAATTTGGCCATATGTAGAAATATTATATAAATAAGAATAACTACTTTCTCCATAGTTATTAATTGCCTTTACTCTAATATGATAGGTAGTTGATGGTGAAAGATTTGAAAAATTATAAATAGTGTTATTAGTTGATATATTAGAGTAAACCAAAGAAAGGAAATTTGAATCATAAGCTAAATCTAATTTGTAAGAGGTAGCACCTGAGCTTGGATTCCAACCTACCATAATATAATCAGTTCCCTTTGAAAGAACTCTTAAATTAGATGGAGGAGCAGGAGGTGAATTTACTTCACTGCCACCACCCGTTCCTCCACCACTTCCAGTTGTTCCACTTTCTGTTCCTCCACCAAAACCTGATCCATATACTAATGTTGAAGTAGTTTCTTGTGTATATCTTCCACCTAATTCTCCTTTAATAATTAAATATTCATTTGTTGTTTCTAATTTAGCTGTTAGAATATATGACAATTTAACAGGATCAGTTAATTCAAAAGTATAAAAAAATGGAGGATAATTTAAAGGATCTACTTTGATTGTTCTTAGATATAAAAGTTTAGGGAAATTAATTGGAAGCCAAGCATTTGTAACATCATTAGGCTTTGTTGAACAAACAAGGCTTTTACCTAAAGGTGGTTCTATATTGCTACATTTATCTGCAGGAAGACTTACATAAATTTTATTTATCATATTAGAAGGATTTTCCACAAAAACTTTTTTAAAGCCTAATTCTTTATAAGCTAAATTTAATAAATAAACGAAATTTAACAAATCCGAGTAACGTGCATTATCTCTAGTTTTTCTAAAAATTAAGGTAGGATTTAAAAAAATAAACAAAGACGATAGTAAAAATGCTAAAATACCTAATATTACTAAAATCTCTACAAAAGTAAGTGCCTTTTTATTCATTTTGAGCCAGGGACGGGATTCGAACCCGCGACCCCCGCATTACCAGAGCGGTGCTCTGCCACTGAGCTACCCTGGCTTCTTTTAAAAATTATAAAATAAAAATCGGGAAATTAAATTGCATCAGGGTATTTTTTATAAAAAAGCTTTTTTGATAATTCTGTAAATATTGTAAAGATAATCAATAATCCTAATGAAACAATTAAAAGTTTTTGATTCAAAGAAGCAAAAGTAAAAATTTCTTTAAAAGGAGAAATAAATGTAAGGATAAAAGTTAAGATAATACTTACAACTGAAATAACAAAAAATGATCTTGATGGTTTAGAAAGAATAAACCAATCTTTTGTTCTTATCAAAAAAGAAACTGTTATTCCGGTCATTGTTGTTAAAAAGAAAATAAATGTCCTAATTACCTCTATAGGTTCATTTTTAACGATTAAATAACCAATAATATTTATTAATCCTGCAACAAAACCTAGAATTAAAAGAAGTAAAATTAGATAAAAACTTGATAATTTAATTGGTTTTTTGATCTCTTTGATCTTAACATTATCATTAGCAAAGGCGACCAAGGGTAAATCTGTTAAAAAGTTTGTTAATAAGACTTGTAAAGGAGTTAATGGTACAAAAGGTAAAATAGAAGTTAAAATAGCTACTGAAGTTAAATTCCCAAAATTATCGCTCATTGTATGTTTAATATATTTTCCAATATTTTCTAAGGTTTTTCTTCCTTCATAAATTCCATCAACAATAGTTTTCAAATCTTTTTCTTTTAAAATAATATCAGCTTCTTGTTTTACAACATCCACAGCACTATCTACAGCTATAGCTACATTAGCAATTTTGAGGCCAGGAGCATCATTAATTCCTTCACCTAAAAAAGCAACAAATTTTTCTTTTTGTAAAATTTCTAATATTTTAAGCTTATCTTCTGGTAAGACTCGTGCAAAAACTTTTGTTTCTTTAATAATTTTCTTAGCTTCTTCTTCTGGTAAATTTCTTATTTCTTCTCCTAAAACCACTTTTTCATTTTTTTCAATTAAACCAAGTTCCAAAGCAACTTTTTTAGCAACATTCAAAGAATCGCCAGTTAAAATTTTTATTTCTAAATTTAAATTACGAGCTAAATTAATTGCATGTATGGCTGTATCTTTTAATGGATCTAAAAAGGATGCTATACCTAAAAATTTAACCATATTTCCTTTTTTTATAGCTAAAGCTAAAGTTCGATATCCATTTTTATCTTCATTTTCAAAAATATTTAACCAATAATTCACCATGGATGAACGCTGATATTCGCTACGCGGATTATCGCCGATATTTTTATCAGTGTTCATCTGCGTTGTATCTGCGTTTATCCGTGGCGTATTTTTATCTGCGTTCATCTGCGTTGTATCTGCGTTTATCCGCGGATAGATATATTCTATTACATTTTCTGGTGCTCCTTTAACAACTTCTAGCTCCTCGCCTTTTTCTTTCACAATTATTCTTCTTATCCGTATATTAGGATCAAATCCTAAATCTTCAATAAGTTCAAAGTCTTCATGCACGGATTCACGCAGATTCTTTATATTTTTATCCACGAATTTATCAGGAATATCATTACATGAATTTTTCTCGAATTGTGACGAATTTTTCTCGAATTTATTCATGTTTAATTCGTTTAATTCGTGATTAATTCGTGTTTTATTTGTTTTAGTCTGTGTACAGTCCGCGCTAGTCAGCGTTTTTAAGATTGCTTTTTCATAAGGCGTTAGTTCTTCTGTTAAATAGTAATCAACTAAAAAATACTTAATAAATTCATTAGTGTCTTCAGCAATTATTCTTTGAAGTTTTAATTCATTAGTAGTAATTGTTCCAGTTTTATCAGTGCATAAAATTTCTACAGCTCCTAGATCTTCGATAGAAGAAAGTCTTTTTATAACTAATCCCCTTCTTGCTAATTTATATCCAGCAATACTTAAAGCTAAAATAGTCATAGCAGGCAAGAATTCTGGAACGATAGCAACTGATAAAACAATAGCAAAAATAACTAACTCCTTAAAATTTACATAACCAGGCTTGAAAATATTAACTAAAATAACAAAAAAAGCAGTTAAAATACCAACAATTCCTATATTCTTAGCAAAATTAGTCATCATTTTTTGATAAGCGGTTTCTTTTTCTATTTCTAAGGTAGCTTTTGCTATCTTCCCAAAATAAGAATTTTTACCAGTAGCTATAACAATTCCTTCTATTTCTCCTTTAATCAATGTTGTTCCCATAAGAGCTATGTTTTCCGGTACCACAGATGAACGCTGATTCAACACAGATGAACGCTGATTATTATCTGTCTTGTCTGAAATTGATCCGTTTAATCTGTGAGTAAATTTATCCGCGTTCATCCGTGTTGTATCCGCGTTCATCTGCGTATTTTTAAATACTGGCTCACTTTCTCCAGTAATAATGGATTCATCAACTAAAGCATTTTTAGCTTTTAAAATTCTTAAATCTGCAGGAATTAAGTAACCTGAAGTTACCTTAATATAATCTCCTGGAACAAGTTCTTTAGCATTTATTTTTATCCATTTGCCATTTCTTTTAACAAAAGCATAATTTTCAAAATAAAAAAGCAATTTTTCGCTTAATTTATTAGTTCGATAATCTTGAAATACAGCTATAAAAATTGAAATAAAAAGAAAGAAAAATATTAAAATAGATTCTACTTGTGGTCCATTAATTAAAAGAGATAATAAACCAGCTAAAAAGAGGAAGGCATTAAAGAAATTTAAAGTATTTCTTTTGATAATTTCTAAAAGATCTATTTTAAAAGAAGTAACTATATTAGGTCCATAATTTTTTAGTCTTTCTTTAGTTTCTTCTTCGGTTAAGCCGTTCAATGATGTTTTAAATTCCTCTAAAATTTCCTTTTCATTTTTCTTTGCAAATTTCCAAATTTCTTCCATTAAAATAAATTATATTTTATTAATTACTTTCTAAAAATTTTCTAATATTTTGAAAAATTTTATATAAACGCCGTATTGTCAAACACTTAAACAGAAAAATAGAAGAAATTAAGGAAAAAGCAAAAATCTTAGAAAATTTATTAATAAGAATATAAAAATACAGAAAATGAAAAATAGTAGAAAATAGGAGAAAGATATAAAAAACCAAACATAATTGTACGATTTATTAGAAAGATTTTTAGAAAAATTTTTAACCTTTAATTACTCCTACTGGGACTAATTTTGCTAATTTTTTAGCAATACCTATTTGATGAACAACTTCAACAACTTCGTTGACATTCTTATATGCTTCTGGCGCTTCTTCGGCAAGACCTGACATACTTCCTGCAGCCACAGCTATTCCTCTAGATTCTAATTCTTTTTTTAATTCACTACCTTTAATTTTTCTTTTTGCTTCTGCTCTAGACATAACTCTTCCTGCGCCATGAGGAGCTGAACCAAAGGAAATTTCTTTAGCAAGCTCTTGACCAATTAAGATATAACTTGAAGTTCCCATTGAACCTGGAATTAATGTTGGCTGACCAATTTCTTGATACCTAGAAGGAAGTTCCGTATGTCCTTTCCAAAAAGCTCTTGTCGCTCCTTTTCTATGAACTATTAATTTACGCAGACTTGGCGGACTTGACACAGACTTGGCGGAACATGCTACTCTTTTTATTTCTAAATCTTTACCCCCAAAATTTACTAAAATACCCAACTTGTAACCTGTACTTTTAAGATAGTACCATAGCTGTTTTTCCTGTTCTTTGGTTAACTGTGGTATAGATTTTATTTCCATTATAATTTTGTTTTCCACGATAAAATCTGGTTTATAAACTCCTACGACTTCATTTTCATATTTAACCTCGATTTTTTTATCAACTTCAAAATTTAATCCTAGCTTTTTGAATTCTATGATGAGAGAGTTTCTATAAACATTCTCTTTATGACCTAATCCAAGTTTTTTTCTAACCTCATATATTGCTTTTCTTATTTTGAAAGTAATATCTCCATACAAAAACTCTTTCTGCTCAGTCTGCGTAAAGTCTGCTTGGTCTGCGTAATACTCGATTTTAACTATATTATGAGCTACATCATAAACTTGCCTTAACTTAATTTCTTTACCAAAAACTTTTTTGAATGCTTTTCTAACTTGATACAGAATAAGTTGACGATTGGCAAAGGCAAAGTTTGCTGCAGCTTTCATAGCAGAAAAATAATTTTGACCGTCTGGATGTTCAAAGGGAAAATATGCTAATTCTCTATCAATTAATTTAATATTTTGTTTATCTAAATAAGAAATAGCTTTTCTAAGATAATCTGAAGCAACTTGATGCCCTAATCCTCTGCTCCCGCAATGAATTAAAATAGCAATTCTCCCTTTTTCTAAGCCTAATTTTTTAGATATCGCAGACTTGGCAGAATATGACGCAAACTTGGCGGAAGTCTGCCTAGTCTGAGTGAAGTCTGCATAGTCTGCGTCATCAAAAATGTCCGAAATTCTTTGAATTTCAACAAAATGATTTCCTGCTCCAATTGTTCCTAATTGATCTCTGCCTCTATCTTTTGCTGTCTTAGAAACAGTTTCACTATCTGCACCTTCTAATTTACCAAAACTTTCAGTTGCTTCTAAATCTTCTTTTTCTCCATAACCAAGCTCAACAATATATTGTGCCCCATTTTCTAAAACTTTTTTCATTTCATCATTATTCAATTTCCAAAAACCACCTCTCCCAACTCCAGAAGGAACATGCTTAAATATTTCTTCGGTCAATTTAGGAATTTTATCTTTTACTTCTTCATAATCTAAATCTGTTACAGCAAGTCTTACCCCACAATTAATATCAAAGCCTATTCCGCCAGGTGAGATAATTCCTTCGTTATAATCAAACGCAGCTACTGCTCCAACACAAAAACCGTAACCTTCATGAACGTCTGGCATAGCTAAAGCATATTTGTAAATTCCTGGTAATGTTGCCACATTAGTCAGCTGCCATAAACTTTTATCTTCTAAAATCTCATCAAGCATATTTTCAGTAGCAAAAACTCTAGCAGGAACTTTCATATCTTCTCTAAAATTTTGGGGTATTTCCCAAATATAATCAGTTATTTTAATAAGATCTGATTTTTTAGGAATTTTCATGGTTGGTATAAAGGAGGGGGTAATTTAATTTCTTGAAAAATACTTTTAGGAATAAAATATTTATGATAAATATAATAACTTGCAAACATAACCAAGATTAAAAGTATAATTAAAAAATATTTCATATTTTATAATTATAACTTCAAATGCAAATTGGATACGATATTAGAGGCTTATACAAAAAAGAGATAAATGAAAATTTAATGTATTTTCTAGCTGAGAAATTTTTTAATTATTTAAAGAAAAATAATTTGCCTTTAGAAATATACTTAGGAATTGATACTCGAAATTCTTCCTCAATCTTAGCTAGCTCTTTTGCTAGTAAATTTCTGGAGTTTCCAAAAACTAAAATTAATTATTTAGGAGTTATACCAACACCTATTTTATATTATTTAAGTATTAAAAATAAAAAATCTGGCGTAATCATTACTGCTTCCCATTTACCTTCTAATTATAATGGAATTAAATTTATTTTACCTAATGGCTCTAGCTGGGTTTACAAAAATATTCCTTCAAAACTTATAAGTCGTAAGCCCACCATTCAAATTTCCTATAAGCCTATCTATATTTCATCAATTTTTGAAAATTATTTAAAAGAGTTATTTAAGAAAATTAAAATTAAAGATAAATTCATAATTCGCATTCTAAATTCTGAACAAAGTACCAATCTTTTTATTTTTAAATTAATCCCTCAAATCTTCAAAAATATAAAAGTTTCAAAACCCAAAAAAATTATTGATAATTCTTTTTACATAAAATCAGATGTTGATGGTGATAGGTTAGAAATTTATTTCAAAAAGCAATTAATTATCCCTGAGGTTTTGCTTTATTCTATATTAAAAGTTTCAAATTATAAAAAAGTCGGAATCTCCATAACCATTCACAAAAAAATTTGTAAATTATTCCCTCAAATTAAATTTTATTTTATTAAAACTGGTCATTCTAATTTTAAAGATGCTTACAAAAAATACAAACTTGATTTCGCTATGGAACCTTCTTATCATTTTTATTTCTTTAAAGATTTTCAAACTGAAGCTCCTCTTTTTGCTCTTTTTAAGGTTTTAAAATATCATGAGAAAAATAAAAATATTGATGAGTTGAAAGAAATATTTCCTTTAGAAAGAATCGAAATTAAAAAGAAGTTAAACATTGATAAAATTAAAAAAACATTAATTAATGAAGGTTTTAAAATGAAGGTTTTTGATGATTTTTATTTATATAAAAAAAATAAAAATTATTATTTAGCTGTAAATTTTCGCCAATCTAAAACCGAAAAAGATGTTTGGCGTATTTTTATCGAAGCATCTGATATGGATAATCTGAAAAATTTAATTAATCAAGTAAAATATTTAATAAAATGATTGAAGAAGTTTCTTTAAAAAAACTTTTATATTATTATCCCTGGATATTTTTAGGAATTGTAATTTCTTTTATTTTAATATTTTCAGCTTATCAAATATTTTATCCTATTTTTATTCCAGAACCAGGGAAAACTATTTATATACCTCCTAAAACTAATTTAAAAATAATTGCAGATAACTTAGAAAAAGAAGGAATTGTTAGGTCTTCGTTTTTTCTTCGGTTTTATTTAGCTTTAACAAACCAAAATACAAAAGTTAAAGCTGGCAATTACACTTTTTACGGTAATTTAAATACTATTAAAGTAGCAGAAATTTTAGTTAAGGGAGGACGAGGAATAATAATTACTTTTCCAGAAGGTTTAACTATGGTTGAAATTGAAGATATTTTAAAAAAGAACGGTTTAAATGTAGAATTTAAAAAATATCGCCTAAAACATTTTCCCGAAACAGAACTTTTAAAATATTTCCCAGCTGAAGCCAATTTAGAAGGTTTTTTAGCTCCAGATACATATGAATTTTTTAAAGAAGGATCTGAAAGAGAAATCATTTTGAAATTTTTAAACAATTTTGAAAATAAATTTTTAGGTGAATTTTTGAAATATCCAGGTGTTAATTTTTATGAAAAATTAATTTTAGCTTCTATTTTAGAGAAAGAAGGAAAGTATTATGAAGATATGAAAATAATTGCCGGTATTTTAGAAAATAGACTAGAGATTGAAAAGAAACTAGAGGTGGATGCTACTATAGCTTATTCAAGATGCCAAAAATATCCTTGTGATTGGAAAGTTACCTCTAAAGACATAAAAATTGATTCTCCTTATAACACTTATTTGAACAAAGGTTATCCTCCAACACCTATTTCTAACCCAGGTTTAAATGCTATTAAAGCAGCCTTAGAACCAATTAAAACAGATTATCTCTATTATCTTACTACAGATGATGGAAGGGCAATTTTCGCAAAAACTTTAAAAGAACATCAACAAAATATCAAAAAATATCTAAAGAAGTAACGCTCATTTTATTACTTTAATTTAAGCTTAATGCTTTTTCAAATTTATTATTCTTCTTGTAATTCTTCTTTTCTTTTTTCATAATCTCCCCAAGCTTTTACAATATTTTCGTAGCCTTTTTCCTCTAACTTCTTTATAATCAAATCTTTTATTTCAGAAGTTGAGACATTTTGTCTTTCTATGAGAGAATCTAAAACTTCTTTAGAGATTTCGTTAGCAATTTCTTTTGCGTTCTTTTCTCCTGCCTTTTCTGCAGCTTTTTTGATTGCTTCTACAATTTTATCAAGATTAAAGGGTTCTTCCTCGCCTGATTTTTTAATTACTCTTTCCGGATTCATCTTAATTTTATTACTTAATTACGACCTTACTTAATTTTAAACTAATTATAAATCAAAGTTCAAAAATTTTATAATTTAAAAATGGAGGAAATTATAAATTACATATTAGAAAAAGCGAATAAAATTAGACCTAAGCCTAAAAGAGAATATGATCAATTTTTTGCTACAAAAGAAACTATTGTTAAAAGAGTGAAAATTTTATCTAAATTTAATAAAAAAAGACTTTTATTTTTAGGAGACTCTGATTTAACTTCTATTTCACTAGCTTATTATCTAAAAAAAATAAATAGACAAGCTGATATAGTTGTATTAGATATTGATAAAGATTTAATTGATTTAATAGAGAAAATTAAAGCCGAAGAAAATTTAAATATTAAAACTATTCACCAAGATATTAGAGATGCTATAGATAAAGATTTGGTTAATTTTGATTTAGCATTTTTTGATCCACCTTATACTCCTAATGGTATAAGAATTTGGTTAATAAGAGCATTACAAGTTTTATTAGGAAGAGGGAACAATAAAAAAAGGAAAAAAGTAGAATTTTTAAAAAAGAAATTTATTTTAATGTGCTATGGATATACAGACAATTCTTTAGAAAAAGGTTATAAAATTCAAAAAATAATCAATGACTTGGGTTTAGTAATACAGGCTAAATATAGAAAATTTAACAAATATACAGGAGCTGAATCAATTAATAATGAAAGTGATTTATATATCCTTCAACCTGCTCCTCAAATTGACTTAAGCAAAATTGATCATTGGCGAAACAAAAAATTCGAAACAAAAATATATACCTATGAGATAGGCACCGATTCGTAAATAAGTAAAAAATTTTTATTTTTCATAAACAAATATTCTGCTTTTAAAAATTTCAATTGGCTCTTTGTTATAAAATCTAAAATCGAAAGTGATTATTTTACAGTCATTTTTGCAATTATTAAAAATAAATTCAGAAATTTCATTTAAAACTTTAGGTGTAAGATATAAATAAATATAATCAGCATCTTGTATATTTGCTTTTCTAAAATCTTGTTTATAAAAATAATAGTTTTTATAACCTAAAATTTTTCCTTTAATCAAAGATAAATAATATAAAAATGGATTAATTTCATATCCTATTCCTTTTGCTCCTCTTTTTGTTGCTTCGAAAACTATTGAACCATCGCCACTTCCTAAATTGATAAAAATTTTATTTTCTAAATCTAACCTATCTAAGAATTCTTTAACAAGTTTAATATTTGATCTTCCAAAAGGAACTTTAGTTTTAAAAAACCAAATAATATCAAAAATTACCAGAATTAAAGAAAAAAGAAAAATACATATCAAACATAAGCTTAAGATTATTAATAAAACTAAAAACAAATAAATTATTTCCATATCTCAAAATTATGATTTCCTTAATTTATGTTCATAAACTTTATTTTTATCAAAAATATGAAAAACTTTAAATCCTAATTCAATTAATTTATTACTTATAAATCTTCTATGGCATTTAAACCATAAAAGTTCAGCACACATTATTGCGGTTTTACTATCTTTTGCTATTTTTACTAATTCATCTAAACCATCTTTAAATTCTTCCGTTTTCATGTATTCTAAATATCCACCCTTTCTAAAGCCTCCTAATTTTTCTATCCAGAGATAATTTATATTATTCTTAGTAAGTTCAGCACTTAGATTTTCTTTATTAAAATGAGTGTTGTAAGTTGATTTAGGAAAATGCCGTACATCAACTAAAACTTCAATTTTAAAAAATTTTAAAATATCAATAAATTCATCTAATTTTCTTGTAGAGTGCCCTATAGTATAGATTGTTTCATTCATTTTCTTTTTTAATCTCTTCAATAATCTTTTCTATTTCTTCGATGATTTCATTAATAGATTTTTCAGGAAAAATTTCTTGAAATAAACCAACATAATTATTAAGTGTTAATAAGTAATCAGTATCTATTTTAACTATAATAAATTGAAAAGTTGGCTGATCTACTTTTATTTCTTCATACTCTATTAACAAAGGAAAATTTTGAAGGTATTTTAGCTCATCATAATATCTATCTACATAAGTATTTCTTATTACATAAATAACTGTTTTATTATTTTCTCTTGTTTTACATTCAAATTGCTCATTACTTGTTTTGGGGTTTCTTCCTAAGACAAATTTTCTATATTTATATTCTGATGGAGGCCACTGTTTTATTATATCTTTTAATCGTTCTTCATATGATTTTAGTTCTTCAATTTTCTTTTTTCTTCTATATTCTTCAACTTGTTCATCTGATAATATTGGAAGTAAATCTATTATCTTAATTTCTTCAAAGCTTTCGCCATTCCAAACCGGTTTTAAAAGAGAATCTTCTCTTATCTCTAATTTAACACTTCCATATTCTGTAAGAACTATTTCCGCAATTGTTTCATTCCTTTCATTTACTATTCTTTTAAGAGTTATTTCTCCTTTTCTGCCCTCTATATAATCTCTATCATGATAGCTATAACAACTAAAATCTGGAGATAATTTAGTTTTACAAAATGGACATTCTAATTCATATAAAAAACTTTCTATTTTTTGCTTTTAACTGAGTTAATTTTCTAACAAATTCTATTTTATCATCAATTTCTTGGGAAATATTTGTTATCTCATCAATAGATAAATTTTTTAAATATCTCTCGTCTCTTATTTTATTAATAAATGTTCTAATTTCTTTTAATATACTCTCTATCCTTCTAGATAATTCTGGGATTTTAGAATTTAAGCATTCATAATAGGCGTTTTTTAATTCTTCTATACGGGATTTCGATTTTTCTATTAATATTGACTTGATAAATCTATCTTTTAATTCACGCAATTCTTCTTTGTATCTTTCGTTATATATTTCAGCCTCTCTCTGATTTCTAGCTAATTTTAGGTTTATCCTGATTCTAAGACCATAAGAACTTTCTTCATCACCAATTTTGGTTCTCCTTCCTAAATAAGGTCTTTCTATCTGTACTTCTAAAAAAGGATAGGCATATAAAGGTTCTTTTGTTATGGGATCAATACAATATTCTTTAGGAGTAAATAAAAAAGGATTTTCTTCTTTTATCCTTGTAATGTTTTTATCTATTTCTTCTAACTTGTTAATTTCTTCGTTGCTTTCTATTGATATAACCAATAATGTTTCAGGTGGTATTTCTCCAATAAATTTATTAAACTTTGCTCTAATATACATATCTCTTAACTCATTCTTGGCTTCAGTCCAATCTGCAAATATAAAAGTATCAAAAAGCAAGCCTAAGGTTTCTCCTGATGGTAAAGTTGGAGGATTTTCTATTTCAAAAAATTCTTCATAAGAATTAACTACCAATAAAGGTACTACTTGACCTTTAATTTCTTTATATTTTATTTTGAAAATTTTTCCGTTTATTTCTATCTCTTCTGGGTAATTTCTTTCAATCATCTCTTTATCTTCATCACTTAGTAAGTCTTCTAACCCTATTCTAAAATCTTCTTTCTGCGTTCTTTCTAAAACTTCCTTTAAGCTTAAACAGCCTTTGATCTTCGCAACATAAAAATCTGCAAGCCATTTTGTATCTATTTTAGGTAATTTACCACAAGAACGTAAATAGTATTCTTTATATTTTTCTAAAACTTTCAAGTTGTCATAAAATACATCTATTCCTAAATCTTTTTTAATGATTTCTGCTCTTTCTTCATTAGTTAAAAACTCTGCTAAAAATCTTGATGCCTCCTCTATATTTCTTGGTCTAATTATATCTTCCCCAATTTTTGTTGAACCAAAATATATTTCAACTTTTTCTATTACTCTACCTTCTTTATCTATATCATATTGGGAATATCCAACTTTATATAAGTGTGGAGCGACTTCAATCAACCATGCTGGCCGTATTTTTTGGCAAAAGGTGGTAAATCTTTTACCAGATTTAGGGGATTCTCTTAATTCTAAAAAAGTAAATAAACCCCATCCTACAGAATTTATTAAAGAAGATCCAGGAAATATATAAATTATTTGCCTATCTAATATCCTTTCATATTGAAATCTATAAAAGTGTCTAGAAACATTACCTATAAGACCTGCTAAAATACATTTTTCTATTTTTTCTATTTCTTCTTCTATACCAAGTTTTCTTTCTATTTCTTCATAACCATTAGCAAATACTTTTACTCCATTTCTACCTAAAATTTTTAATAAATCATTTATTATTTTATTAGCCTCAATAAGAACATTAAAATTAAGGAAATTTTCGCGTGCCCAATCTTGGCTCATATTGTTCTTTTTCCATTCAACCCAAATTTTCAATAAAGTAATGAAGTCTGATGTTGGATGTTTAAATCTTAAATGCGCTTTATCTGCTATTTCTTCTTTGTTTTGAGGCCTTAGAAATACGCTTCTTTGGCCAAAGAATGAAGTTATAACACAAATTTCATATAAGCAATCATAATTATTTCTTATTGCTTCTACTATCATCCTTGCTAAACGAGGATCCAATGGATATTCAACCAATTCTTTACCTATATCTGTAATCTGTCCATTTTCATCTAAAGCACCTAATATTTTAAGATCCCTTACGGCTTCATCTATTTGTCTCTTTTCTGGCTTATCTATGAAATCAAATTCTTCAATGTTATCAATACCTAAGTTTTTCATATAAAGAACTATATGGGCTAAATTGCTCCTTTTTATTTCTGGCTCAGAAAATTCTTTTCTACCTTCAAAATCTTCCCGTGTAAAAAGAGCATAATATTCACCAGGAGCTAATCTCCCTGCCCTTCCCTTTCTTTGAATACAACCAGCTTTAGAGTGTTTTTCAGTAACTAATGCAGCATATCTTTTTTCTGGATAATACCTTAAAACTTTTATAAGGCCACTATCAATAACATATCTTATCCTTGGAACAGTAACTGAGGTTTCTGCTATATTAGTCGCAATAATTACTCTTCTTTGCGTTCCTGGATAAAATATTTTTTCTTGCTCTTCAACAGGCATATCTCCATAAAGCTGAAGAATCTCTATGGGGAGGCCTAATTTTTGTATTTCTCTTGCTGTAGCTTCTATTTCTTCTCTACCTGGCATAAAAATTAAAATATCTCCCTCATTAGTTTCTTCAATAATTTTTTTAACTAATTTTGCGGCTTCTTCATAAATATAATATGTAGGTGATTCTAAATAGTGTTCTTTTACTTCATACATTCTTCCCTCAACTTCTAAAACAGGAGTATTTTCAAAAAAATTTTGAAACTTTTCTTTTTCTAAGGTAGCGGAGCTTACTATGATTTTAAGTTCTGGCAAGCCTTGTTCTCTTCTTAATTTTTGTATTTGTTTTAATAATCCTAAACATAAATCTATATTAATACTTCTTTCATGGGCTTCATCTATCATTATTATTGAATATTCAGAAAGCAAAGGATCAACTTGGATTTTTCTTAAAAGAATTCCATCTGTTACAAAATTTATTTTTGTACCTTCTGTAGTTCTATCTTCAAATCTTATCTGATATCCAACTTCTTCACCTATTTCACATCCTATCCTCTCTGCCACATATTTAGCAACAGATATAGCTGCTATTCTTCTAGGTTGAGTAATTAAAATTTTTTCATTTTCTTTTAGTAATTCTTGCAATATTAAAGGTAATTGTGTTGTTTTACCAGAAACAGTTTCTCCTACTATTATTACTATAGGATTATTTTTTACTAATTCTAAAATTTTTGCTCTATACTACAAAATAGGTAATCTTTCAGGTTGTCTTAAAGGTTCAGGATGAAATCTTTGTGATTGATTGTACATTTTAAAATATCTTTATTAATTCTGCATCTTTTTCGTAATAAAGTTCTGCTATTAATGGTCTCAATCCATAACTTGTTATTAAAAATAAAAGAAGGGGCGCTATGCCTTTCAGTACGCAAACTTGTGCAGGTACTATAATTTTTCTAACTTCTTCTAAAGCTTTTTCTAAGTCTTTATTTTCTTCATAAATTTGCTCTAAGTTTAACTCTAAAACTTCTAATGGTTCTTTATCTGATTTAAAATTAATATTTTTAAATTTGGTATCAATTTTTTCAAGATAGTAAACATCTTGAAAATTATGATCAAATATTAAATATACTTTTTTATTAATGGCTTCTAAGGCTACAGAGGGTGAAATAAAATTTAGTGCTTCAAATAGAATCAGGTATTTTTCGATAGGGATTGAATTTTTTTCTATAATCATTAAGTCTTCTCCTTGAAATGGAATTAAAAACTCATTTAAAAATTTCTTATAATCCTCAATATCTAAATCAGCTATTTCATCAGGAAGTTCTAATTTCAAAAATTTAACTACTTTGGGTATATTTGCTGGCATTAATTAAATTATAAAAGAAAAACCCGGCAAGGGGCCGGGTATTATTTTATTTTTAAATGTTTATCTTTAATGATCTTCGTATAAAATTTTTTCTATCTTCCAAAAACGTCCATTATATGTACCAGGTACTACTGTACAAATTGTCCTTACTCTATACCTTCTTAATCTCTTTGTAAGATAATATCTCGCGTCTTGCTCTGTCATATGAATTCCTATAGCTATCAAAGCTTTAGATATATATCTTGGTAACATCTCTATGGCTAAAGATTGCGGATCTCCTTGTCTTTCAAACAATTTATCTAAAATTTTTTCTATTTCTTCAATTAAATCTATATTTGTTTGATCTATTAACCTTTCACTCGGTCGCACCATTTTAACCCCCCTTTTGTAGAGTGCAATTTAAAATTATAAAAATAAAATAGAGGAATGTCAAGTATAAAATATAGTTTGTTAATTTAAAAATTAAAATTAAATTATAATTAAAATAATGAGCATAATTGATATTATTAAAAGAAGAAGGAGTATAAGAAAATATAAAACCAATTTAATTCATCAGGAAATCATTGATGAATTAATCGAGGCATTAATTTGGGCACCATCTGCAGGTAATTTGCAGTCTCGAAAATTTTATTTTATTTTTGATAAGGCTCTCAAAACAAAAATAGCTGAAGCAGCTTATAACCAAGATTTTATTTCGGAAGCTCCTTCAGTAATTGTAGGATGTGTAGATGAAAATAAAATTAAAAGATATGGCGAAAGAGGAATAAATTTATATGGAATTTGTGATGTATCAGCAAGTATTCAAAATTTAATGTTAGTTCCTACTGAAAAAGGATTAGGTACTTGTTGGGTTGGAGGATTTGATGAAAATAAAGTTAAAGAAATTTTAAACTTACCTACCCATCTCCGTCCTATAGTAATTGTACCAGTCGGATATCCTGCAGAAAATCCTAAACCACCTAAACGAGTGAGTAAGGATTAAGCAGTGGAAATTATTTAATTTTGGCCATAATTTTGCTATTTTGAGTTATCCACAATTTTGACTTGATTATAAAAAAATTGTTATAAAATTTTTCTAATACCCTAAAAGGAGGTGAAAGTATGCTTTCATCAGCAACTGAATTTTTTATAGACCAAGCTGAACTTATTATAGAAAAATTAAGCTTTCTAAAAGGCGTAGATTTAGATCCTTGGTTATTAGCTCATATATTAGCAATAAATAGAGCTAGAAAATATAGTTACGAAATAGCTTGTATTATAGTTTATTATAATATGTTAATTCATTATATGAATTGTAGATTTAAAGATGGATTCATTTATAAGCAAATAGAGTACTATAGAAACAAGATAGAAGGTTGTTTAAAAATGGATACAGAAGTAAAAATAGAGATACTAAAACAATATGTAGAAAAGTATAAAAAGATGAAAAAATAGGCAGGCTTCAAAGCCTGCCTATTAAAAGCACTAATTTTTTATAATAATTTAATGAAAGTATACATAGGTACTTCTGGTTGGCAATATTACCATTGGAAAGGTAAATTCTATCCTGAAGATTTAGCTTCAAAAGATTTTTTAAAATTTTATTCTCAATACTTTAATACTGTGGAAGTAAATACAAGTTTTTATCATTTTACAAAAAAAGAAACTTTTGAAAAATGGTTAATTCAAATTAACGCAGACTATGCAGACTTAACGCCGACTATGCAGAATAAAATTTCTGCAGGGTCTGCGTCCTCTTCCGCCAAGTCTGCGTTATTTCTTTTCTCTATAAAGCTTCATAGGTTATTTACCCATTTTAGGAAGTTGAAATTAAATAAAGAGGATATTAAGATTTTAAAAGATACTTTAAACTCTTACAAAATTTTAGGAAAGCATTTAGGAGTTATTCTTATTCAACTTCCTCCTTCTCTTAAAAAAGATTTAAAATTACTAAACAATTTTGTAAATAAACTTAGAAAATATTCTTCTATTAAAAATTTAAAGTTAGCTATAGAATTTAGACATAAATCGTGGTTAGATAAAGAGGTCTATAAAAAATTAAAAAAATTAAAAGTGGCTTTTTGTATTTCTGATTCACCTCGCTGGCCTACAGATTTTGTTAAAACAACAGATTTTGTTTATGTAAGATTTCATGGAAAACCTAAATTATTTGCTTCTAGATACACTGAAAAAGAATTAGAGGAATTTGCAGAAAAATTAAAAAAATTAAAACCTAAAACTTTATTTATTTACTTTAATAATGATTTTGGAGGTTATGCAGTTGAAAATGCGCTGTATATGCAGAAATTATTTTAACTTTGCGAGTCTGTTATTGGAGGTTGTATCTTTTCTAAAATGATCTAAATAAACTAAAGTTATCCAAGAAGACATAAAGGTTGCTCCTGCTCCTTTTAAGATTACTCCTAAAACTATGGCTAATAAAATAAAGAGGGGTGTAATTAGATAAGTAGCTGGATTTTGTGTTAATGTTAATCCTAAAACAGGAAATATTAACAAACCTAGCATTAACCAAATAAATGTAGCAAGGCCTCCCTCTAACACAATGTAAAGAACGAAAAATTTAAATACTTGTTTAAGATTAGATCTTATAATTTGATCTGTTGCCTTAATTCCTTTTAACAAAGAAACATCATTGATTACAATTTCTCTACTGCCTATAGCTGCAAAAATTCCTAAATATATAAAAAATGCTACATATAAAGGAAAAGATATTAAACCATAAATTGCAAGACCGATAGGATTATCGTTTTTTATAAACAAAAAGAAAGGAATAATTGTAATTAACAAACATAACAGGATAAATAAATTAAAAAATAAAATTCTCCAAAAACATCTTAAGGAATTTTTCGCTGTTTCTTTAAAATTTGTTGATTCTCTTTTTCTTATTTTATTTACTGCCCATATTAATCCTATTCCAGATATCATATATAAAATTACTAAAAGAAAAACAATGAATAATAAGAATAGAAGGAATAAACCCATAAACGAGAAAAGGGGATTAAGAATACTTAGGTTGAACTTAGGTGTAGATAAAGATGGAAAGATAATATCAGCTAAATTTAAAAAATTTAAATTAGAAAAAGATAGCAGATTAAGGTTCTGTGGCATCCATGATGTTTTAAGAGTATTTTTTATTCCGTTAAAACTACTTAAGGGGAAGGAAAGTAAATGAGTGCTAAAAATCCCAAAAATCCATAAAAATTTATATTTTTTTGTTATTTCCCATGCTTCTTCTAATAATTTAAATATATTTTTTAAATTTTTTAATTATCAACCTTTAATTTTAAATTATACAAAAACCATCTTCGATTTTAACTATATTTTTTATTTCTTAAAAATTTCTGAGGAAAAACAACCTTTAGTTAAATTTTTTAAAACTTTTATATTGAGAATATTTTTCTAAAATACTTTCTTCTAAAGAATAATCAAAATTTTATACCTTTATTTGATGTTCATAAATTAACTTATAGAAGATTAACATGGATATTAGTTTATTAAACCCCACGCCGTAGAGCACGCCTCGGAGGCTCGCCAAGCTTGGTCTTTGCCAATCTGCCTTTAGGCAGGGGCAAAGTTGGCGAGCCGAGAGCCGAGGCACCAACTTGCCGCTGGAGCAAGTTGAGTGCCGGTGCTTGTAGACGTGTGGGTTCATTTTTAATCTTCTCTTCCTTTCACTTCTTTATCATATTTTCTCCAAGAATTAGCAACTTCAGGATAAATTTCATCCAATTTATTTAAAATCAAAGTCCTCAATGATTGAGTATCAACAGATTCTAAATCCTTTATATTCTCCAAAACATAAGAGCTTATTTCTTCAACAACTTGAAAAATTTTGTTTTCTGGCAAACCTGCATCTCTAGCAGCATTTTCAATTGATCTTTTTAATTTTTCGACCAGAAACTCTTCTTGATATCCTTTTTTTGCACTTGCTTTGGCATTTTAGAAATAAATTTAAATTCGACCTATTTATTTCATTATAATCAAAAAATTTCTAAAATAAGCAAAGACTCTAAATGGGGTGTATTTGGATAAAAATCGAAGCCATAAATTTTCTTTATACTATAAACTTCCCTTAAGAAAACAAAATCTCGAGCTTGAGTAATAGGATTACAAGAAAGATAAAAAATATTTCGGGGTTTGGTTTCTAAAATAAGTTTAATCAACTTTTTATGAAGCCCAGCACGTGGTGGATCCAAAATAAGTAAATCTGTATTTTCTAAAACATCTCTTGGTATTTTTTCAGAAGCTAAAGTTAAAGCCTTGAAATTTTTAATATCATTTAATTCTGCGTTTACTTTGGCATATTGAGTAGCTGTTTTATCTATTTCAACACTCCAGATTTGTTTAGAATAATCTTTTAAAGAGAGTCCTATTGCTCCTACTCCTGCATAAAGATCGACAACTTTATTAAACCCATCTGAATTTTCTCTCATTATTTCCAGAGCTTTTTCAAAAAGTTCAATATTATTTTGGAAAAACGAAGTATAATGGTATATTATTTCTAAATTCAAAATTTTTTCTCTTAAGTATTCCCTTCCCCACCCATAAATAATCTCATCAAAAGTGCTTGCAGGAGATTCTTTTTTAGAATAGATAAATGAAAAGCCTGTTAATTCTTGATTAGAGAAAGAAAAATTTTGGTTTTTATTTGAGGTCAAAAGAGCTATATAAATATCATCATAACGTCTGCTTTTTCTTATAATTAAAGTTTTTAGATCTTTAATCCTTTTTTCATTAATCTTTTCTAAGATAAAAGAAGCAATTTCGTTAGCTTTATCAGAAATCAACTTGCATCCATTTTCCAATTTTATTTTTTCTCTAAAATTTTCTCTTTTATGAAAAGCAAAAAAATATCTATTATTTTCCTCTAAAAAAGAATATTCTATTTTTGTTCGATAACCAAAAATATTTGGTGAAGCAAAAAAATCATTTATTTCGATATCTATCCCAGCAAAATTTCTAAATATTTCTTTTAAAAGTTCTCTTTTTAATTCTATTTGATAATTATATGCAAAAACTTGCCAAGGAGAACAAGAAAGATAATGATCTTCCAATTCTTGGATTCTATATTTAGATTTTTCTAAAATTTCCACAAGTTCTCCTTTAATTAAATTTTTCTTTTCTTGTGTTACTTTAATTTTCGCTTTTTCTCCTGGCAAAACACCATAAGCAAAAACAACTTTTCCATTATATCTTCCAATACTTACCCCATTATGACCTATTTTTTCAAATTCAACTACTATCTCTTTCATTTGTTTTTAGATAATAAGTAAAGCGAATTGGTAAAAATATTTATCTTTGTTGCTATTCGTTTTCAAATTTGTTGCCATTCGTGTTTTTAATAGTTTAAATTCGTTGCTATTCGTTCGTAAATTCGTTGCTATTCGTGTCTATAATTCAATTAATCTTTTTACTGCTTCTTTAATTGCTTCTTTATCCATCTTATATTTTCTTAATAGATCTTGCATACTTCCTGATTCTCCAAAAGTATCTTGAAGACCAATAAAAATTATGGGCGGCACTTTGAACGCAAACTCGGCGGAATATGACGCAGACTTGGCAGAAAGAAATGCGGAACTATCAGAAATATTATTCTGCATAGTCTGCGTTAAGTCTGCATAGTCTGCGTTAACTAAGACTTCACTAATAGCACTTCCCATTCCTCCAGCAACTTGATGATCTTCAACAGTTACAATCCCTTTAACTTTACCTGCCACCTCAAAAATTGTTTCAACATCTAAAGGTTTAATTGTATGAACGTTTAAAACATAAGTTTCTATTCCTTCCTCTTCTAATTCTTTGGCTGCAAGTAAGGCTTGATAAACCAAGTGTCCTGTGGCAAAAATCGCCACCACGGATGAACGCCGATTCAACGCGGATTGACGCGGATTATTGTTCTTTTCGTTTATAATTCTTTTTATTTCTAGTTTTTCGAAGCCAAAATTAACTAAGAGAAGAAGTTTATATTTTGTTGCTCTTAAATAAGAAAAGGCTTGATATTCATCTTCGTTCGTTATACTTCTTTTAGCTTTTATCTCTAAAATTACTTTATCTTCTATTAAGAAATCCGGCCTATATATACCGACTAGTTTGTTATCATATTTTATTTCTATACTTGGCTCTCTTTTATATTCTATCTTTGCTTTCGATAATTCTTCTGCTAATGCATTTTTATAAATTAATTCTTTATGTCCCTTACCTATCTTATTGTCCACTTCAAAAATACATTTTCTTATTTTATAAGTTAGATCCTTGTATAATAAAGTTTTATTGTTTTCATCCGCGTTCATCTGCGTTGTATCCGCATTGATCCGCGGTATCCAAAAATATTCTATCTTCCCAAATCTAAATGGAGTTTCTTCAGTAGTAATTACTGGTGTTTTATCTCTTACAAATCTTATATAAACAGGGCCATAAATTTCTGCTGCATATAAGGTTGCTTTTTTTGCTTCAATAGCATCACAAGGAGAAATGATTTTTATATTTGGCAAACACCTCATAATAGCAATATCTTCTGTTGCTTGATGCGTGGCTCCATCAGGACCAGTAACAATTCCAGCATGATGTCCTGCAATTTTAACATTAGCTTCATTATAAACAATCGTTGTTCTTATTGTTTCCCAATTTTTCCCTGGAGAAAAAGTAGCAAAAGAAGAAATAAATGGAATTTTACCAGAAACAGCAAGTCCTGCAGCAATTCCAGCCATATTTTGCTCAGCAACACCACATTCAATAAATCTTTCAGGCCATTTTTCAGCAAACTTATGAACTCTTGTGGATTCAGCCAAATCAGCAGTCAAAACAACAATATTAGGATTTTTCTCTCCAAGCTCCATCAAAGCTTCACCATAACCATCTCTTATTGGCTTTTGTTCAACCTCACTCTCAAAAATTTTTGGATTTAATTTTAATTCTGGGTTAAGCATCTTTTAAACGCAAACTTTGCGGACTTTACGCTGACTTTGCCGACTGAACACAGACTAGGCAGAATAATACGCTGACTTTGCCAATTTTTAATGAATCTGCATAAAATAATATTTCTATACAGTCTGCGTAGAGTCAGCATAGTCTGTGTTCTAATGTTCTTCTGCTATTTCTGCGTTCAGTCTGTCTCGTCAGCGTAATTTAAATTTCTTTAATATCTTTTTTAATAAATTTTTTATACCAATTTTCGAAAATTTCTGGGGTAGCTAAGTGAATTTCAAAAGGATGGTAAGCTGAAAAGCCTCTCTTTAAGTATACCAAAATTTCTGATTTTTTTCCTGCTTCAATCGGTGCTTTGGGAGAAACAACTAAAACATCAATATCGCTATTTGGACCGAAATTCCCTTTTAAAAATGATCCAAATAGATAAACTTTTGTGTCATTACCTAAAATTTTCTTTGCTCTCTTTTTAATTAGCTGAAGATATTTATTAATATTTTTAATATATCTTTCTCTAACTTTTTGTCTTTCTATTAAAAGATCGATATATCTCATTTTTGTAAATTAATTAATTTTTTTAATTTATTCAAAAATTCAAAAGTTTTATCTACATCTTCTTTAAAAAAACTGCGCAGGTAAATACCTGCTTTCAATATAAGCAACTTCTAAATCGTTTATCAGTTTCTTGTTTTCTTTTATGAATTTATTTATTGCTTTTGATTTTTTATAAACTCTTCCAAAATCTTTTAATAATTTATTAATACTATATGTTTTTTCAAAATCTCCTAACTTTTGCCAAATCTTATATTTTAAATAAAGCTGAAGAGCTTGTTCTAAATTAAACATAGCTAAATCATATCTTTTTCTCTTATAAGCATATTCAGCCAATTTCACAAATTCATCCGCTCTTTCCTTCAAAATTTCTCCCATAAATTAATTATAGCATAATTAAAAATTTAAAATTTTTATTCTAATTCTTTTAATTTTTCTTCGATTTTCTTTTCAGCTTCTTCTAAAATGTTTTTTGCTTCTTGATAAAGTTCTTTTTCTCTTTGGTTTAATTTTGGATCCTCATCTAACAAACTAATATCATGCCTTAAGTCTTGTAATGTTTCTTTAAGATGTTTTTTTAAATCAGCCTTAATATTTTCTATTTTTTCTTTTCTAATTTCCTTATGAATTATTTCTACTCTATGCTTGGTAAGATAAATAATCAAAATTATAATCATAAGCAGTATCAAAATAAACAAAAGAATGAAGTAAAGGGTATAATCTTTTTGAATTATAACTTCAGTCTTAGTAATTACTTGCGGTATATTAATTTCTTCTTCTTTTTCTAAAACATTACCAGCTTTATCATAAATTTTCACCTTGAAAATATGTTTCCCTGCATCGAGATTTTTTACTATATCTTCAATATTTTCTGAAGAAGTGCTTACTAATAAATTCTCATTTACATAAATATCTATCTTATCAATTCCAGAAAGTTCATCTTTAGATTTGATCTTGAACTTAACAGAGTTTGTATTTATTAAATTCAAGGTAAATTCTTCTAAAACAGGAGGTTTTGTATCTATGTTAAATTTATATCGTGAAATACTGCTTTCTCCAGATTCTCCCGCAAATTGAACGCTAAAATACCATGTGCCATCTGAAATATTTTTAAGTTCTTTTCTTGTAATTGGAGGTGAATATTTTACTGTTGGTATAGCATTAGGATCTTTACCATATAAAAGCCTTACTTCAGTTACCCCTTCTGGTACTTTCCATTCAAAAATTGGATTATTGTTATTGTACCATTTTGTTTGATTAGGATGGGTTGGAGAGAAAATTTTAGGTGCAGGTAAATAAGCAATTATTGGTTGTTCTGTAATTTCTTCTTCAACTATTTTTTCTTTAATTACATAAAAAGCACCTCTCATATTCTTTAAAATATTTGTTCCTAAGCCATCGTTTGCTAAGACAGCTCCTGAAACAAAATTAAGATTAGCATTACCAGATTTTATAGCTTTAAAAGTGATATTTAAAATTTTTCCTCTGCTTCCAGTAAAACCTGGATTTAAAACAATTCCTTCAGCAAAAACTTCTCCATTTCCTCCTTTTGGTTCTTGTACCCATAAATTTATAATCGTACCAGTTTTAGATAAAGAAACAAATTTTAAAAGATCTTCAGGGTAAGAAATTTTAAAAGAAACAGCATTCATTGCTTGATCGATAGAATCAACATAAACAGCAACATTTAAAGTATCACCAACATTCAAATCTTTACTTGAAGGTAAAATATAAAGATCAGCAGCAAAGGTTGTAAATATAGGTAGAAAAGCGAAAAAACACAAAAAAAGAACACTAAAAAACACGAAGGTGGAACACGAAAAAGCACGAAAAGGGAAAGTGAACCGATACGAAAATATACGAAAAACTTTCGTGTTGTTTAGTGTTATTATGTTTTTCGTGTTGTTTTGTGTGATATTATACATTTTTCGCGTTGTTCTGTGTCTAATGTATATTTTCGTGTTGTTTAGTGTTTATAATCATTTTTTGTGTTGTTTCATGTCTCATATAATGTTTGTATTGTTTAGTGTCTACTATATCTATATTTTATTATAAAAATTATGAATCCCATTAAGATCATCAAATAAACAGCAAACATTAAAATTTCTTCATAAAGTAAAAATCTTTGCGGAGGAAGAATCTCTACTCTTTCATTTCCTGCTTTATCAACTGCTTTGACAACAACATAACTTCTTAAACTTTGATCTTCTAAAACATAAGGACTTTCTGCTTTTTTAAAAGATAAATTTTCAATATCTGGTTTTGCTAAAAAAATAAAATTAATTGGTTTTTCACTAATTTCATAATAAGCGATCCCTGATTGTTTATCTTTAGCTTCAAAAGTTATGTAATATTTACCATTAAAAATTTCTTTATTTTTGGCAAGATAAATTTTAAATGGTTCTGGCGGAAAGCTGTCTCTAATTTTTAATTTTTCCCGAAGTAGAGCAAGCTCACTTCGGGACAAGCCTTGGACATCTAAAACTTTAAAACTTTGAGATAAAGCAATTAATTTTGTTTTTGTCCCTAAACCATCATTAAGCAAAACTTTTGATTTTTTATCGATTTCTATTTTTGCTATTCCAGTTTCTTTTGCCTCAAAAACAAGCTCAATCAAATTTAAGTTACTTCCACTAATCCCACCCGCAATTATCCCCGAGAACTCAATCTGCGGACGTCGCACATCCGAAGATTGGAAATGAGGTTTTTCGATCCAATGGGTGATAATACTATTTCCATCCAGATAATCCCTAAAAACTAAATTGTTAGAAAAATTAACATAAACTTCAACAGCATTAATTTCTTCAAATTGAGTATCCAGATAAATAGGAACAACGATAAATTCGTTCTTTTTGATTTCTTTTGCTTCTATTCTTGGCTCTATTATAGCTGCATTAGAAATATCTACACTAAACAACACGAAAAATAATATAACAACGACACTAAACAACACGAAAATCTTTCGTTTATTTTCGTGTCGATTCACTTTCCAATTTCGTGTTTTTTCGTGTTCTACTTTCGTATTTTTTTGTATTATGTTAAACATTTCTGTGTTTCTTCTTCTTTTAAAAATTTCTTTTTATCATTAGTATAAATTATTCTTTTAATAAAAACTCGTTTTGGAAAGCCGAAATTTATTAAATAACCTAACTCATAAACACTGTTTTTTAGATAATAATACAATTGTCTTTCATCACGTTTAGTAGTTAATTTACTTGCTTTGACTTCTATCAGAATAGAATTATTAACCACAAGATCTGGACGATAAATTCCAACAACCCTGCTTGTTTTTGTAGAATAAATTTTAATTGGTTTTTCTTTTTCTACTTTTAATCCTTTTAGTTCTAAATATTCCTTAAGAAGGTTAGCATATATTGTCTCTTTGTGCCCCGGCCCATATTCTTTTCTTATTTCAAAACAACATCCTTGTATTATGTAACTTATCTCTTTATATAATAGCTTTTTATTTTTTGTGTTGTTTCGTGTTATATTATACATTTTTCGTGTTTTTTCGTTTTAATTTTATATTAATTCACACTAAACCACACGAAATTTTCTAATCCACCATCCACACGAAAACACACGAATTTTTTCGTGTTGTTTAATGTCGTATCATTTTTGTGTTGTTTTGTGTCCATAATCGTTTTTTCGTGTTGTTTCGCGTTCATGATTGCTAAAATTACACGAAAATACATGAAAGAAATTCAAATACACTAAAATACACGAAAAAATATTTTGTGTTGTTTCGTGTCCAATCTATTCTCATTTTCGTGTTTTTTCGTTGTCATTTTAATTTTATATTAATACACTAAAATACACAAAAAATCAATCACACGAAAACACACAAAAAACTTTCGTGTTGTTTTGTGTTTATTATCCATTTTCGCGTTGTTTCGTGTCATTATATTTCGTATTTTTTCGTGTCCATAATCATTTTTTCGTGTTGTTTCGTGTCATTATCCGGTCCAGTAATATGCCATTATACTAAAATCAATTAAATCGACTTTACCATCTCCATTTAATCTCTCTTTTTCAATAAGAGCAAAAGCTGGGCTTAATTTTCTTTTATACCAATAAGCAGCAATTGAAAAATCAATTAAATTAACTCTACCATCACAGTTTAAATCAGCTTTACCACAAACTTTTTTAGCTTCCTTGGGAATTGTTCTATCACTAACCTTAAAACTTACAACTCTTGAATAATTACTTACTAATTGATTAGCTAAAATTGATTTTGATTTTGTAAAGTGATCTCCTTTCTCTAAAATGTCTGTTCCTAATTGATATAAATAAAAACCGTCTTTGTTGGCATTGGTTCTTAAAAAAAGTTCATCTTCAGAGCTTACGTTAATGATTACATCTGCAAATGGTGGAGAATAACCAAAAATTGAAATAAAATCTCCTCTTTTAACTTCTAATTTATCAACATCAATTGTTGGTGAAAGCAGGATATTGCCTGCTGTTATTGTCTGTCCTGCTTCTAATTTTACAGGAAAAGTATATAAACTACTTCTTCTTCCATCTTTATCTTCTGAATATAAAGTAAATAAATAATTTCCTGGAGATAAATTGTCTAAAGTAAAAGAAAATTTTGCATCATCGCCAGCTATTGTTGTTGCTCTTATTGTCCCATCTGACATTAAAGTGACATTACTTTTAGGCTGAGCATAACCAGAAATAATTATTTTTCCATATTGAGGAACAAAGCCACCTCCACCACCGCCTCCACCGCTTGGTGGAGCATAAGTACATCCACTAAAATTTAAAGTACAATCTACATTACAACTTAAACTTCCTCCTGAATAGCCAAAATTAAAACAAGTAAGTCCTCCAAAGTCACTACCATCACATTGTTCTCCTATTTCCTTAATCCCATTACCGCAAACTCCAGGGACTATAGCAGTAACTGTAACAGAAGCACTTTTAATTTTTTGAAAAATAAAAAAGGAGAAGGTGAGGATTAAAATGAGTAAAGATATTTTTAAAATTTTCTCCATACATTTATTTTATTATAAGTTTACACTAATGGCAACGAATATCATAAAATACACGAATGACAACTAATTAAATAACTAATGGCGACGAATTATTCATTACTATTCGTATGTCATTCATCGCAATTCGTGTTTTTAATATTTTAGATTCGTTGCCATTCGTAAATAAATTCGTCGCAATTCGTGTTTATTGCTTATTCTGAAGAGCTTTTCTAATAATATATTCATTATACTTCCTTATCAATCTTGGCAAAATAAAGAAGACAAAGATTATCAAAAGTAAAACAATTATAACTGCCTTGATAGGAAACATAAAGAACCAATAATCAAAAACAAGATTTTTACTCTGATTTAAGCCATAATAGATATTAAATTTAGCCTTATAAGGTCCAAAAGCAAAATTATTTATCCACTCATTCTCTAAAACTTTCTCCTTACCAGGCAAAATTTGAAGCTCTCTTTCATTAACTTTTAAATTAGCTACAAGCCTTCCAAAAACATTGCTAATTTCTATATCTCCTGTAGGCCTTACATAAGTATTTCCTTCATTTTTGATTTTATAAGCAAATTTAACAGGGAAACCAAAATAAACTTTTTTGGCATTAAATTCTGAAACAGAAATTTTATCAATCCTATTCCCAGAAACATTAATATAAACCAAACTTAAAACATTAACGCCAATAGATATCCTACTTCCTTTTTGCTTTGCTGGTGCAGTTCCAAAGCCAATGGCTAAAAAATGTCCTCCTGGAGGAGCATCTTGAGGAACATTAATAACTACGGGAACTTCTATCATTTCTCCAGGTGGCGTAGAAACTTTTGCAGGAATTTTAACCCATTCTATTTCTGGAGCATCTTCAACCCAAATTTTTGTTCCGGCCTCATCTTCAGTAAAACCTTTGACTAGAGAATAAAGATAAGTATCTGCTTCTCCATCATTTCTTGTATAAATAGAAAATTTAATTTCCTCGCCAGGATTAACATTAAACTCAATTTTAGCAGGAGCAATCGTTACAGCATAAGAAAAATTAAAAGCTAACAGTACACTAAACAACACTAAAATTTTTAATACACACGAAAACACACTAAAAACTTTCGTGTTGTTTCGTGTGGTATATTTATTTTCGTGTTTTTTCTTATTATTACTTTTCGTATTGTTTCGTTTCATTATAATTTTTCGCGTTTTTTCTTGTGGTATTATGTTCGTGTTGTTTCGTCTACTATCTCTATTTTCGTGTTGTTTAGCGTTATATTATTCATTTTTCGTGTTGTTTCGTGTCTCTCTAATTAGAAACACAATCATAAGTTATTATATCCTGATATGAACCTGCAGGAGTTAAACCAGAAACAGCTGCTTTATGAGTGACAACAATTTCTCTATTGGCAACAGGCTGGGATGATGAAGCCAGAATTACTGATGTTGTTGATAATTTACCAACAGTAGTGCCTGTTTGATTATAAATTGGATTTAAACTTAAAGTTCCTCCAGAACCAGCAGTTGTTGTTGCTGCTTGAATTCCATAACCTTCTGTTCCAGCAACCAAAGTAGCTGTGTCAGGAAAACCAGCAGCAGGAGAAGGTATTAAATAATTTGCAGTTGAATTATATAAACCCCCATATGTTCCATTTCCTTGATCTTTTACTTTAACTTGGCATCCAGCCGCAGGATTACAAGAAACAGTTGTAGTTACATTAGGAGAAGAAGTATAGACAGCGCTGGGATCGATAGTGCCAAAAGCAGTTGTGGTTGTCGAAAAAGCACAAGTAACACTGGTTGGTACTGAAGCTGTAACAGTAACATTTCCAGTAGTTTGAGCAGAAACTAAATAAACAAAAGACTCAAAAATCATATAGCCCATCAAAAGAGCGATTAGTATTAACCCTCCCTTAAATAATTGATCCATTTTTTATTTTGTTAATTAATTTCGACCCTTTTATATAAAAATTATACACGATATAAAAATTATACACGAAAATTTTAATTTACACTAAACAACACAAAAGTTTTTAATCCACACGAAAACACACGAAAATCTTTTCGTGTTGTTTAGTGTTATATCATGTTCGTGCTTTTTCGTGTCCATAATCATTTTTTCGCGTTGTTTCGTTTTCATTTTCGTGTTGTTTAGTGTTATATTATTCATTTTTCGTGTTTTTTCGTGTCATTATATTTCGTGTTCTATATCTATTTTTCGTGTTATTTCGTGTCTTACTGCGCCGAACATATATAAGTAATCGTATCCTGATAATCTCCTGGGGGTGCTAAAAAAGAAACACTTGCTTTATGCTTTATATTTATTGTTGCATTGCTCACTGCCGCAGAAGAAGTAGCTAAAACAATATCAGTTAAAGAAAGCCCACCAACATCATTACCGCTTTTATTATATTTAGGATTTATTGAAATTGAAGAATTGGTTGTTGTTGCTTGAATTCCATAACCATCTGTTCCAGCGCTTAAAGTAGCATCTTGAGATTGAATTAAATAAGTTGGAGAAGTTGATTTATATAAACCAGGATTTGTTCCATTTCCAGCATCTTTAACATTAATTTGAAATCCACCACTTGAAGTAATCGTAATAGTTATATCAGGAGAAGAAGTTGAAACAGCAGAAGGAGATAAAGTAGAAAATGAAGTTGATGTTGCCGATAAAGTACAAGTAACGCCTACAGCAATAGAAACCTCATTCCATTCAATAGCAAATCTAAAAACAACATTGGCATCACCGGCAGCTTGTTCTTGATATAAAGCTAAACCTTCTCCTGGTTTTAAAATAATTTCATCTTGATAAACAATTAATATTTCATAATCACCATAAGATTGGTTAACTGCTCCAGGAACAGTAACTCCTAAAAGTCTTGAATCAGCAACACCTGCAAAATTAACTGTCGGATTTGTAGTTCTCACTTCAGCAGTTGAAGTTGCAGTTCCAGAATGTTTTTTAGGGATATAATCTGGCAAAATTTGAGTTCCTCCAGAAGCAGAAGTTATTCTTCTTATGGTTACTGGAATATAACCAGGAGTAGTTAAAGCACCTGTTCTATTAGCTCTTATTTCAATTCTTTTGACAACATAATTTTTATTTGATGTTGATGGGTTAAATAAAGAGGCATAAACATATCCTGAAGCAGTTGAACCAGCTATTGGTCCAATTGACATTAAATATTCTCCTTGAGAAGATGGAGTGCTTGTTACCTCTTGCCATTCAACCAAAATTTTCACTCTAAAATTAGCATTACCAGCTGCTTCTTGATATAAAGCAATTCCTTCACCTTCTTGCAAAATTAATTTTTCGTCATTTTCAAATAAAAGTTCTTTATAACCAGTTAAAGAAGGCGCAGCCGCTGCACCTACTGCCCCTGGAGTAGTAACACTAACAATTCTTGAATCTGTAGAACCAGCAAAAGTAACTGTTACTCCTGTTCGCCTAACATCCAAAATTGAATTAGCCGATCCTGTATGTTTTTTAGGAATATTAGCAGCTAAAATTTGTGTCCCACCAGAAGCAGAAGTTATTCTTCTTAAAGTCATTGGAATATATACTGCTGCTCCAGCAGTATCAACTCTTATGCTTATTCTTTTTATAACAGCAGTTTTCCCAGAGCCAGAAGGATTAAAAAATGAAGCATAAACATAATTAGCAGCGGTGGAACCATTAATAGGTCCTGGATCAATAATATATTCATTTTGAGCTGTAGGCGTAGTGGTTGTTTCTTGCCATTCAATTAAAACTTTAATGTATTGATCAACATCACCAGCAGCTTCAGTATATAAAGCAATTCCTTCACCTTCTTGCAAAATTAATTTTTCATTATTTCCAAAAACAATTTCTCTATGTCCTATTACTTGACCAACTGCTCCTGGCCCATTAACAGTTAAAAGACGAGAATCTGCTGATCCGGCAAAAGTAACAGTAATAGCTGTTCCACAAGCAGAATTGCACCACAAAAGAGTCATAGCAGAGTTAGAACTTCCAGTATGTTTTTTAGGAATATCTGAAGCAGCAATTTGAATTCCTCCTGAAGCAGCAGTTATTCTTCTCCAGGTAATTGCTTGATAAGTAGCAGCATTATCAGCATCATTTCTTATAACTAATCTTTTAATAACTGCTGTCCTGCCTGATCCTACAGGATTAAAAAAAGCATAAAAAACTTTATTAGCACTTGCTGCTACTTCAATTCTTGAAGATCCCCAAATATATTCATTTTGAGGAGAAGGCGTTGAAGAAGTTGGAACTTCTTGCCATTCAATAATCATTCTTACAAGTTGATCTACGTCACCAGCAGCATCTGACATTAAAGCAATTCCTTCACCTGGTTGCAAAATTAATTTTTCATCACTATCGTGAAAGTTAATCTGCATAAAGCCATGAGGTTGTCCTGCGACTCCACAAGGAGTAACAATAGCTAACCTAGCATCAGTTCCACCTACCGTAGTCACTGTAACTCCAGCATACCTAAACTCCATAACACTATTTGCACTTCCAGTATGTTTTTTAGGAATATCTGTGGCTGAAATAGCTGTACCTCCAGAAGCTGCTGAAATTCTTCTTATAACAATATTGTTAGTATAGACTGCTGCTGCATCACAAGTTTCAGCCCCAAACCAAATTCTTTTAATAATAGCTACTTTCCCAGATCCTGTTGGATTGAAAAAAGAGTTATAAACATAATTGGCAGTAGCAGCTACCTCCACTCTTGGAAAAGCAAATAAAAATTCATTTTGAGGTGTCGGTGCTGTTGTTACTTCTTCCCACTCAAAATAAACTCTAATTCTTTGCGCAGTTGTTCCGGCTGCTTCTTGATAAACTGCTACTCCTTCTCCTGGTTGAATTACTAATTTTTCATCATTTGGACCAAAAGTTATATATCTTACAGAATAAAAGTGACCTGCTGCTCCTGGCATTGGTTGACCTAAAATTCTTGAATTAGTAGTTCCAGCAAAAGTTACAGCTGGCCCAGCATAGCGAATTTGAATTACAGAATTAACTGAATCACTATTTTTCTTGGGGATATCTGCTCCAGAAATTAATGTACCACCTGAAGCAGCAGTTATTCTTCTTAAGGTTAAATTTACATAGTTAGCCGCTGCAACTGCATCTGCTCTTATGGCAATCCTTTTAATTAGAGCTGTTCTTCCAGATCCTGAAGGATTAAAAAAAGCAACATAGACATAATTTGCTGTTGCTGTTCCTGCTACTGGCCCAACATCAATATGATATTCCAATTCATTTGAATCAAGAGCTGCTTTTGATTCCTTTATAAAATTATTAAAATTTGAAAAAATTAAAATGAAGATCAAGATTATCACTAAGCTTTTGTCTAAATAAATAGAAATTAAACTCTTTACTTTATTCAGAGCTCTTTTCATAGTATCCCAAATTATTTAGTTCTTCTTCATTTAATAATTTATTTAAACCAAATACTTTTATAAAATTATCTTTAACAATACTATTTTCATCAGAAAAAACCTCTCCTATTTGTGGAATTTGAAAATAGAAATTATTGCCTTCCAAAACCAAAGTTAAATTAAGATCAGGGAATGGTAAATATATTCTTTGTGAAAAATCGTCTGTTTCTAAGGTTTTTTCTTTTATGGTTAAGCTATTTAAATTCATATAATAGACCTTAGTTCTATCTTTTGAAAGCCAAAAAGCATGATTAACTTTTATGCCTATATCAAAGTTTACATCTATATCATCTGAAATTTTTGTCTGTTTCTCTTTAATAAGATCAAAAAACCAAAGTTCACCTTTGTTTAAAACAGCTAAAATTTTATTATTACTTATACCTTTAATTTTTATAATTTTTAGGTAATCAAAGTTCTGATCAAGAGAAAGATTTTTGTTTAAAATAGAAGTATCTTCTGGTGTTATTTCTTCAACTTTTGAAACATACTCTACCTCGAGCCACATTGATTCTAAATAAAGGTAATAGTCGGTATCTGGAAGAGAATTTATTTTGATTTGAATTTTAGAGATGTCGAGCCAGTTATTTACAGGAATATCAAAACTCAAATTTTGCCAATTATTTTCGTTAACGCTTCCTAAATAATTCCAATTTTGGCCATCTAAAGTATAGTGAATATCAAAAAGAGTTTTGGGGGCGGACTGATTCTGACTTAACACGGACTGTCCGGACTGATTTATATTTTCATATGAACTTGTAGCAGTTTGTGATTTGTTGCTATTTGTATTATTAATTTCATTGCTATTCGTGTTTATTTCATTTTCGTTCGTGTTATTTTGTGTTTCTTTATTGTTAGTGTTGTTTAGTGTATCTTCCTGAGCAAAAACAAAATTAATAAATTTAATATACACGGACTTTTTCGGACTTAACACAGACTGTTCGGACTGATTATTTGTAGACTGGTTCGGACTTAACGCAGACATTTTGGACTTTTTATTATCTTCATATGAGCTTGTAGCAGTCTGCGATTCGTTGCCATTCGTTTGATTTACTTCGTTGCTATTTGTGTTTATATTATTAGATTCGTTGCCATTCGTATTATTAATTTCGTTGCTATTCGTGTCATTTTTCGTATTGTTTAGTGTGTCGTTAGTGTTTGTGTTGTTTTGTGTTTCGTTTATTGGGACGTCGGACGTCCTAACATTAATCTCAATTGTTTTGGAAGGAATAATTTTTTCAATTAAACTTTCTGAGCTTGTTGATTCAATGATTGGTTTTTCTCTTAATTCTTTTGTGATTACCCAATTAAAATGTAAAGTAACTTTTTTGATTTCTCCTTCTTTAATTGGTCCTTGAAAATTTCCACAATAAATTTCTTTAAAACCGCTATAATAAACAGCAGAATTTAATTCATTAATAAGATCAGGACTATTCACTTCCCTTTCTCCTTGCGCTTTTTCAGGATTTACAAAACTTCCCAAACAAGTTTGCGGATAAAAATAAACAAAATCAGCTTTTGTTTGAGGTTTAAAAGTGATGAAAAATAAAAAAACAACTAATATAAAAACAATCCAAAAATTTTTACTTTTTACTAAATCGATCATTTCTAATTAAATTATACTATAAATATACTAAACAACACGAAAAATTATAATATCACACGAAAAAACACGAAAATATTCATGAGACATGAAACAACACAAAAAGTAAATATAACACACTAAACAATACAAAATATTTTTCCTGTGTTTTCGTGTAAATTAATAAAAAATAGATATTTAGATATCCGCGTTAATCAGTGTTGATATCTGCGTTTATCCGCGGTTTATCTTTATCAGCGTTAATCCGCGTTGTATCTGTGTTCATCCGCGGTTATTGATGTTCACTAATTATTTTACCTCCTAATGTTCTTAATTCATCTAATGCTTTTTTTGCTTCTTCCTTGTTTGGTGGTTTGCCATGCCATTCAAATTTCTTTTCCATAAAGCTTTTATTTAAAAATTTTCATTTATAGATATTTCCTCTCCAATCTATTCTTTCAATATAAGCTATATTGTTATTAAATCGGAATTCGACTATGATTCTCAATTTACCAGCTTTAATTCTATAAAATCCTAACCACTCACCTCTTAGTTTTTTAATATTAATATTCACATTTTCGCCCCTCAGTTTTCTTAAAGCCAGCTTTATTTTTGCAACTATATAATCTTCATTAACATTATTTTTCTTTAAAAACTTCAAAGAGTCATCAGAAAATTCAATCGTCCATTTCATATTTCAATTTCTATTTTCTTTATAGCTCGGCGAATGGGTTTTTTGTACCGTCTTTCAATATCTTTTTGTTCAGCCTTAGAAACATAGGGCAACATTAAAGCTCTCAATCTCATTATTTCTTGCTCTAAAACTTCCTTGATGCTTTCTTTTATTAAAATTTTTAAATCTTTTTTAGAAATTATTATGTTGCTCATAAGTAAATTATATCATAAAACCAAGACATTAAACAACGTTAAAATCCGCGTTTATCCGCTTCAACAACATCTATCAACGTTAATCTGCGTTGTGATCCGTGTTTATCCGCGGTTTATCTTTATCAGCGTTAATCCGCGTTGTATCTGTGTTCATCCGCGGTTATTGATGTTCACTTATAATTTTTCCTCCTAATGTTCTTAACTCCTCTAATGCTTTCTTTGCTTCTTCTTTGTTGGGAGGTTTGCCGTGCCATTCAAATTTTTTTTCCATAAAACTTACTCCTTTTCCTGGAATGGTATAGGCAATAATAACTGATGTTCTTCTCCATTCAGATTGTGCTTCTCTAACCGCATCAACAAAAGCTCGAATATTATGACCATCAACTTCTAAAACATGAAGTTTAAATGCTTCTAATTTTTGTCTTAGTGGCTCAAGTGGCATCACATCTTCAGTAAATCCATCAATTTGAATATAGTTTCTATCAATAATAATTGTTAAATTTGGCAAAGGATTATTGCCAAGCCACATATAGGCTTCCCATATATTTCCCTCTTGATGCTCTCCATCAGAAGTAATGCAATAAACATGATAATCTTTTTTATCTAAAATTCCTGCATAAGCAATGCCGATGGCCTGAGAAATTCCTTCACCAAGTGGACCTGAACTTGTTTCTACTCCTGGAAGAGATGTTCTATTTGGATGACCTTGAAGACGAGAATTAATTTTTCTTAAAGTTTTAAGTTCTTCTATTGGGAAATAACCAGCAAGCGCCATAGCAGCATAACGAACAGGACAGATATGACCATTAGATAAAATTAATCTATCTCTATCAGGCCAATCAGGGTTTTTAGGATCATGTCTTAAAATATGAAAATAAAAAGCTGAAAAAATATCTGCCATACCTAGTGGTCCAGCAGAATGACCCGAACCAGCCTCGAGTAGCATTTCAATAATTAATTGTCTTATTTCGTTAGCTTTCTCTTCTAAAAATTTTACTTTTTCCTTATGAATTTCTTCGATCATGTTACGGCGGATGAATGCGGATAATAACTCGGATTATATTAATGATATTTTATTATTATAAATTATCTTCTACTATAAACGAAAACTGCTAAAATGTATATGAATGCAGATTTCACAAGTTTTGTTTTCTTCGATTTAATTGCAACATTTTTATTTAAAAACATGAAGTGTTTTTAATTAACAAAATTTTATCTATAAACATATAAATTCATTTTGATACTCCTATTTAAATATAAGCTTTTAATACTCTTTTAATTTTCTTTATCCCCTCCCCTTCTCTTAAAATTTGAATATTTTTGGTACGTAAGTCAATCAAGGAGGATGGCTTAGAAATTAAATCACCTCTATCTAAATAAAAAACTTTATTGCCAAAATATTTTTTTGCTTCCTTTATATTTTTTGCTGGTTCATATCCTTCCCAATTTGCTGAAGGAGCAATAAGTGGCCCAGAAATTTTCAAAATATTTAAAACTAATTTATTTTTAGGAAGTCTAAATGCTAAAGAATTAGTACCACGGTGAAGATACTCCACGGATGAACGCTGATCCAACACAGATGAACGCTGATACCTATTCGATTTATTATTTTTATTATCCGAGTTAATCAGCGTTGTATCTGCGTTAATCCGCGGTGACAGTACCACACTAATTTTACCTGGCCATAATTTTTCTAAAATCTTTTTTTGCCATAAAGTTAATCTTATATTAAATTTTTTTAAATCTTCTAAGCTTGAAATTAGAATAATACATGGCTTATTTGGATTTCTTTTTCTTAATTTATAAACTTTTTCTACAGATTTTTTATTAAAAGCACTTGCGCAAATTCCATAAATAGTATCAGTTGGAATTACCCCAATAGCTCCTTCTTTTAAAAGCATAGCTGCTTTCATCCAATCTAAATCTTCCCTTCCTTTATATCCACCAACTAAGTTATCATTTCTAATTACTCTATGGCACGGAATATTAGAATCTTGATTTTTTGCTAAAATATTAGCAACCACTCTATAGGCTTTTTCATTGCCTGCTAACTTTGCTACTTTTTTATAGGTCAAGAAACTACCCGGAGGAATTTTTTTTACTATTTTTAAAACTTTTTCTTTAAACATAAATTTAATCTAAATGTAAAACGTCATGAGGATAACTTTCTATTAAACCTGCTTCTGTAATTTTTATAAATTCAGCATTTTGCCAAAGTTCTTGTAAATTTCTTGCTCCACAATAAGAAAATCCTGATCTAATACCTTTTTCTAATTCCTCTAAAATTTTCACAACAGTTCCTTTATAATCTACAAAACCATAATTTACTCCTTCATCTGTAGGTAAATATTCTGGATTTTCTTGTGTTTTTTTAATTTTATCTTTATAAGCACTAGTGGAAGCCATCCCCCTGAAATATTTTACTAATCTATCTTTTAATCTAAATATTTCACCAGGTGCTTCATCTGTACCTGCCAAAAGAAATCCTAACATTACACAATTAGCTCCAGCCGCTAAAGCTTTAACAATATCTCCAGAATTTCTACAACCCCCATCAGCAATAATAGGCGTATCACCAGCTCCTTTTCTAGCAAGCTGTATAGCAGTAATTTGCGGTACGCCTACACCAGCAACAATTCTAGTCTTACAAGTACTGCCTGGTCCTATGCCTACTTTAATAATATCTGCGCCAGCTTCTTTTAAATCTTGTGCTCCTTCTTCTGTAGCTACATTTCCAGCAATTAAAGGAACATTTGGGAATTTTCTTTTAACTTCTTTTATAGCTCGTAATGCTTTTTCTAAATGCCCATGAGCTACATCAATACATAAAACATCTACTCCAGCTTTTACTAATTCCTCAGCTCTTTCTAAATAATCCCCTTTAATTCCAATAGCAGCACCTACTAATAACCTTCCTTTTTTATCTCTTACAGCTTTTTTATTTAAGGAATGCTCAAAATCTTTAAATGTAATTAAACCTCTTAAAGTCCGATCTTCATTAACAATAGGAATTTTTTCTATTTTATATTTTTTAAAAATTTCCTTGGCTTCCTCTAAAGAAATTTCTTTATAGCTTACAATCAATTTTTCAAATGGAGTCATGATATCTTTAGCTAATTTATTATCATCATCTTCTAAAATGTAATCACGTTTAGAAATTAATCCTAAAAGTCTATTTTTCTCATCGACAACTAAAAAAGTATGAAAATGATATTCTTCTGCTTTTTCTTTAATTTCCTTTAAAGTTGTTTCAGGTGAAATAGTAATAGGATTTTCAACAAAATAATTTTCAGCTCGTTTTACCTTTTCTATTTGTTTAACTTGGTATTCAATGGAACAAAATCGATGAATAATACCTAAGCCACCATTTCTAGCCATAGCAATAGCCATTTCAGCTTCAGTTACAGTATCCATAGGTGAAGAAATTATAGGCAATTTAAGAATTATCTCTTCTGTTAATTTCACAGATAAATCAATATCTTTTCTTGATTCTATCTTCGATCTTTTAGGTATAAGCAAAACGTCATTAAAAGAATATCCTTCTTTCATGACAATTTAAATTTTACAATAATTTTATTTAAAAATCAATTATAGATTTATTTGTTTCTTTTTTAAGTTTGACAATTAAAGCTTTATATCTAATGTTATTTTCTAAGTTTGAAATTGCTTCACCATCGCAACCTATATCTAAACCTAATTTTTCAATAATCAAATTTTTATATTCTTTAAAAACTTCCCAATAAGGATTATTTTTAGCTAACAATTCTAAGTCAGTATTATTTAAAACTTCATTTTGCCATTTCTGAATTTCTTCATAATTACTTTCAATAGTTACAAAATCATATTCTAAAGAGATATTTTCTTTTTCTAAGTCATTTCTAAGATCTTCCATAAAATCTGTCCAAGTTTTTATTTCTTTATTTTTATATTTTTCTAGAACATTTTTAAATAAAAGAAGAAAATTATTTAAACCTAATTTAATACTATAAGCCTTTTGTTTTTGTTTTTTCATCCATTACCAAAAATTCCGAATTAATTTGGTTAACTAAAGCAAATAAAATAATAGAAAATTTAAAAGGATCATTGAGATAAAATTTATTTTTGATAGCCTCTTTTAAGTCATTAAAAAGATTAACTGTATCTTCTGAAAAATTTTGTTCAAATTCTTTGTGCGCCTTTTCAAGGTCAATGCTTGTTTTGATCAAGTTTTCAATTTCTTTGAAAAAATCATTAATTTTTTCTTTTTCTAAAATAAAACATTTAATTTTTGCTTCATTAGGATCATAAACAAAATAAACATATTTATTTCCTTTTCTCTTATAATACAAGGCTAAAGCAGGGACATACATATTTAAATCTTCTATAAAAACAGCCTCACCTCCCTCTTTAAGAATTCTTAAAATCTCTTCAATATTACCTAGGCCTAATATATGAAGAAAAACATTAGAACCAATTATAACAGGCAAAGAATTTTCTTTAATCGGGATATTTCTGAAATCAAAATTTAATCGTATTCCTTCTTGATTCTCTTTTAAAGCTTCTAAATTTATATCTGAGAGAATATATCTTTCTTTTAATTCTGGTGGTAAAAGTTCTAAAATTCTGCTTTTGTAACTTCCAATTTCTAATATAACAGGCTTTTTGTGTGTATAGTTTTCAAGATAATTAGGGTAAATATAATTTTTAAAAAGTTTTTCAAAAAAATATTGGTAAAAAAATAAGATATTAGGATAATCAGGATAAATTGGATTATCTTTGAATCTTTTAATTAAACTTTCTACATTTTTCTCAATTAATTTCGTTTCTCGTTTTCTTTTCCAGCTTTCTAAAAATTTGAACATATTTTTAAAAATTTTAAGACATTTTTCTTAAAACAACAGTGATTTCTCCTTTTAATTTTTTATCTTTTAGACTTGAAATTATTTCTTTCAGATCTCCTCTTAAATATTCTTCATAGATTTTTGAAATTTCTCTAGCAATAGCTATTTTACAATTTCCTAAAACTTCATAGATTGTTTTTAAGGTTTTTTCTAATCTTTTTGGTGATTCATAAAAAATAATTGTTACATCTAGTTCTTTTATTCTTTCTAAATAATTTTTAAGCCCCTTTTTAGGCAAAAAACCTAAGAATAAAAATTTATCTGTAGGAAGCCCAGAACCAACTAAAGCGGTTAAAAACGCAGATGGTCCTGGTAATACTTCTATTTCTAAATTATTTTCTAAACATGCTTTAATTAGCTTATAACCAGGATCTGAAATACCTGGCATGCCAGCATCAACAACTAAAGCTGATTTATATTTTTTTATTATTTCCAAAAGAAACGGAATTTTTTGATCTTCTTTAGGAGCAAAATAAGAAATTAACTTCTTGTTTTTAATGTCGTAATGATCCAAAAGAATATTAGTTCTTCGAGTATCTTCACAGATTATATAGTCAACTTCTTTTAAAATTTCTAAAGCTCTTATGGTAATATCTTTTAGGTTCCCAATTGGAGTAGGAACAATATAAAGCTTATTCATTTTATAATTTTAAAATGAGAATAGAAAAAGGTCCAAATAAAAAAGACAGCCACAAGTTATCAAGAAGAAGATTTTTAAAAACCCTCTTGCTTACTGCTTTAATCCTGTCTCTTAAAGGAGATACTAGGAAAGAAGAAAAAGAAACTCGAAAAGAATTTAGCCTAGAAGAAATTTTAAGTAATATTAATAAAGAATTAAGCGAAATAGAAAATACTTCAGAATTAGAACTTTCAAAAGAAGAACAAGAAAGACTAGAGAAAGAATTCAAAGAATTAAAAGAGAATCGTGAATATTTAGCTTATCCTATCAAAGCATATTTTTTAGATAATCCTCTTTTAGCTATTGATACTTTATGGGAAGAAAAAAATGAACGAATAAAAGATGAAGAATTAATTTTCAAATTTAGAGAAATAAAATTAAGTTTTTTAAAAAAGCTCCTTATAGAACCTAAAGGCTATATTAAAGACTTAGAGGAATTTAAAGATTATATAGAAGGATGCATTACAGAAGCTTTACTTACTTTAGATTTAGAAAATTTATTTAATAATGAGAGGTATAAATTTGACGAAGAAATTAAATCTGTAATTTTAGAAATTTTACAAGATCAAACCTTCACGGATTTCCTAGTTAAGAGCTTATTAACTTTAATATTAGTAGAAATATGTCACACAAGCAAAGGGGTTGAATTTGATAAAAAGGTTTTATCTTATATTTTACAAAAATATGGATTAAGGTTCCTTTCTTCTATCCCAGCTGTTTATGACAATCGACTTTCTTTAGGACCATTTCAGTTAACAGATTTAGTTATAGGAGAAAACAAAGAAGCATTCTATCCAATTAATTTTATAAACAATTTTGTAAAAGAATTTGATGAAGAAATTAGAAAAAAATATAATCTTCCGCAATATAAACTGCCAACATCTTTAGAAAAATTTGAAATTAGACATCATTTTAAAGCTGAAGTCTATTTACTACTCTTTTATTTATTAGAGCTATTTAGAAAAGTACCTTTAGAGAAAATCAAGAAAGCTTATCAAAAAGATAGAGATTGGTTTTATAATCAACTGTGCTTTTATTTTGCTGGCTGTCATCATTTGCCAAGTTCTACACAAAATTTGTTTGATGAATTTTTAAATGACGAAGAAAATATAGAAAATAAAAAATCTTTCATTGAATTTGCAAATAACAAAAGTACAAATGAAAATTTGATTGTTTATCTTAGAAGATTTAAAGAAAAATTTTAATTACGATTTAAAAAATGCCGCCTTTGTAGGCGGCATTTTAAAAAGAGCTATTTTTAATAAATATATACATATTGAATCTTGTTCTTTTTTACATATTCAAAAACAAAATCTGAATAACATAAAGGTATTCTTATACAACCATGGCTTGCTGGGAAATTAGGTACACTTTTATATCCATGTATTGCATAAGCTCCATAAAAATATATTGGATTATGCATATATCCTGACCAGGGTTTACCTATAACTTTATGCCATCCTTTTTTAAATCTATATATTTTAAATTGCCCTCTTACAGTACTATTATTTTTACCCGAAGAAATTGGAATAATATATTTCACCAAACCATTTTCTATAATATAAAGCACCTGTAATTTTATATCTACTTCAATATGCTTTTCATTCTTTTTAAATTTTGCTTGCGGGATAACAGGATTTTTTAAAGAATTTAAAGTCTCCTTACCTATAATTCCATCAATTTTCAGTTTGTTGACTTTCTGAAAAGCTATAACAGCAAATTTTGTTTTAATTCCATATTCTCCATTTAAATCTGGTAGATAACCTAACTTAGCTAATTTAATTTGAATTTCTTTTATTTCTTTTCCTTTTTCTTTAAATTTATATATTTCAGCAGAAGTATAGTTTATCATTAGAAAAATCAACATCAGCTTGAATAATTTCTTCATCTTTTCACCTACTTTAAGAGTGCAAGAATTTTAATTATAAACTATCTTTACAGGAAAATAAAATATTGTTATAATAAAATTAGCAGACTAAAAGGAGGTGGGAAAGATGAGAGAAGTATTCGTTCTTACATTATGTGTATCATTTATTAATATATTTATATGGTTAGGAGAAGAAATGATATATTGGTTTAAAGAAACTGAAAATATAATAGAAAAGATAGCCTATATAAATTTCTTTATCTATCTTATAACAGGCATCTTTCTTTGTATACTGAAAATAGGAGAGGTGTTAGGAATATGGAAGTTGTGATAGTAATGTTTATTATTTGGCTTATAATGAGTATTATAGTTATAGGAAGCGCTTCTATATTAACATTACTAAATAAAGGTAAGCAAAGTATAGTTATACTAGGAATATGGATAATTATTACTTTTATCTTATTTATGGTTAATCTAATAATCCCAATTAAATAGGGTAAAATCAATAAAAATAGGGCCAAGTTTTATTCTTGGCCCATTTTGTTTTTAAACTCCTCAATTAAACTAGTTTTAACAGGATCAATATTTTTGAACCTAGCTAAATAATAACTTGTAAATCCTGCTAATAAAATGTTCTTAACTGAAATTATTAATCTTTCTTTTCCTGTAAAATTAGCTATTTCGTTCTTTATTTTTCTTTCTTCTAGTATGTCTCTCAAAATATCTATTCTTTTTTTAATTTTATCTGAAATAAACTCAGGAGCATTTAAAAATAAAACAAAGAAATTTTTATAAAATTTTTCGTTTTCAAAAATTTCTAATTCGTTATGGCAAAGTTCTGGCAAAAAATTATAAAAAGCCGGATATTTTGTGTTTTCATTAAGCATTATTTTCCAATAATAGGCTAAAGGATATAAATATTCTGTAGTATAAATTAACAAAATTTTACTTCCTATTTCTTCTGCTAAAAGTTGCGCTTTATTTTCTATTTCCTTAACATTAATTTCTTTTTCAAAATAATCACTTTGAACTTTTAAGTCTTCATTTATTAATTTAAAGAGAGCTTTAAGCATATATCCTATAGCTAATCGTGGTAAAAGATCATCTTCAGGTAATTGAATGTATGGTAAATTATTTTCTTTTGCTAGATTAAGTAATTTTCCATTTTTAGAAATAACTATCAAACTTAATTTTCTATTAAGGGCCTCATTAAAACTTGTAATTGTTTCCTCAGTTTCCCCAGAATAAGACATAACTATAATCAATCTTTCCTCTAAATCATTTAAATGAGGCAAGTTGTAATCTTTATGAACGTAGATATCTATTTCTGGGAACAAGAATTTTAAATAATCTCCTGCTAAGTGAGAACCACCCATTCCACAAATTAAAAATTTCTTAGAATGTTTAAAATTTTCCTTGTTTTCAATAACAGGTTCGAAATCAAATTGCTTAATAAAATTTCTAAGTTTTTCTAAGACATCCATTGATTAAATTATATCTTATTCACTAATATGACTGTAATTAAGTAAAGCAAAAATATAATTATAGTAACAGAATCAACTATTAAGCAGTAAACGCAATAATCTTTTATTACGTTAAATTGTAAGTATATTAAATAAATAGAGAATATAAAACCTAAAAAAGAAAATATAACTCCTGCGCTTATAAAATCTTTATTTACAAATGCAACCAGTGTTAATAAGAAAAGAAAAATAAAATAAATAAATCCTAATAACGATATAGACATACCATAAATTTGGCTATATTCACTTTTTAAAACTTTAGTGCAACTACTATTAGGCGAACAGATTATGGGTTGATTTTCTAATTCGCTTAAATATAAATAAAAGGAAACTAAAGCATTAATCACAATTAAAAATAAAATAATATTCAGCAATAAATTTTTTTTATCTGGTTTAATTTCTAATTTAATTTTCATCAATAGTAATTTTAAACTATTTCGATTTGGTAATTTTGTAAAATTTTTTCTATTCTTTCTCTATCAAATCCTATAATATATTCAGCATCTTCATCATCAAAAATTATCTCTGTAACAGGAACACCATATTGCCCAGTTTTTTCAATCATTTCTTGAGCAGAAACTGGATTAAGATCAACCAAAGTATATTCATATTTTATACCCTTTGAATCTAAATACTCTTTTTCAGCTTTACAATAAGGACAATTTGTTGTAGCATAAACTTTTATTTTCTTTATTTTCCTTTCTTCTGCTTCACTTATTTCATCAACTAATTTTTTAAGTTTATTTTCTACATCAGAAATTTCTTGAAAATCAGTTATAGATCCTAAAATTTCAGGATTAAGAATCCCAACTTTATTAATTTCGCCTTCATTAACAATAAAGATAATCATAGGCAAAACAGCTAATAATTCTGGATTTATATTTTTATAAGTTTCAAACAAATTTTTATCATAAATAGCAACTAAAGTAATATTATTAATCTCTTTAATCCCCCAAATTTCTATCTTGCTATTTTCTGTATATTTTTTTAAATTTTCAATGATTTTCTCTTTTGTTATTTTTGTTTTTCTAAAATAAGTTATCCTCATTATATTTAGTTAGTTAATACCGACTTTTATTTAATTGGATGTCCTCCAAATCTATTCCTCAATGCTGTTAAAATTTTCCCGATATAGCTTGGATTTTTTTCTGATTGTTTTCTAAATTTTAATGCATATTCAATAACCTTTGCTTTTAGGCCTATCTCTTTTGCTGTTTTTACAGTCCACTCCCCTTCTCCTGTATGTTCTACTTTATAAGAAACACCCCTCAAATCTTCCCCATAAATTTCAAAAGCTTCTAATAACCAGCCAATAAGACGTGACTCTATTACGCTTCCATTATTATAAACTAAAGCCACATCTTTTAAATTTAACTTATATTTAGATTTTTTAAGTATATTGAAACCTTCTGCTATAGCTTGCATCATCCCATACTCTATCCCATTATGAATCATTTTTACAAAATGTCCTGCTCCTATACCATTAAAAAATTTATAACCTCCCTTTTTAGTTAAAGATTTAAACAATGGCTCTAAATATTTAAAATTTTTATATTCACCACCAATCATTAAAGCTGGACCAGTTATTGCTCCTTTGGGGCCCCCTGAAACTCCTACATCAACAAAATTTATTTTAAATTTCTTTAACTTCTTATATCTCTCGATAGAATCTTTATAAAAAGAATTACCAGCATCTATTATAAAATCTCCTTTCTCTAAATAATTAATAAGCCCATTTTTGCCAAAAATAAATTTATCTATAATCTTGCCTGCAGGCAACGAAATCCATACAATTCTTGGTTTATTAAGTTTTCCAACAAGATCTTCGATTGAATATGCACCTATTAATCCTTCTTTTTCTAATTCTTTTGTAACTGATATTGTTCTATTATAACCTACAACTCTCCATCCTTTATATATTAAATTTCTTGCGATATTACTTCCTATTTTGCCTAAACCTATAATTCCTATTTCTTTTTTGAAATCTTCTTTAAATAAATTATCTTCAATAATTTTTGATTTCTCTAAAATTTCTGTAGTATCTGGATTATAAAATTCTAATTTTACTTTGTTAGCTTCCCAGGCTTTGATTATTTTTTCTACCTTCTTCCAGGAATATAAATTTTCTTCTAAGCTTACAAAATATTTTTTATCTTTTTTAAATAGCGCATAAATTAATTTTTCATATTCTTCTAAATATTGTTTTTTATTTTTCTTTCTTCGGTCAAAAATTCTAATACGTTTTGAAAATGTGCTCAAATCAAAACCTGATTTCTTTTGTACAATTTCCAATTCTATTTTTTCTTCAGGTTCTAACTGTATCTTTAGTTTATTATTTTTAAAATAAAGGTTAATTTCTTTAATTTGATCTTTTAGTCTTTTACCGCTTTCAATTATTATAGGTATATCTAAATATTTGTCTTTTTCTAAAAATAAAGCGATTTTAAAATATGTTTCTGTATTGGAGTTTTCCTTAACGCCTTTTATATTTCTATAACCTAAGTATTGTGCTCTAAAGGTATATTTTTTAATTTCATCTAAACTATATTCTTTTATGCTTTTAATAATCTCCAATTTTTTATTTTTAATCTCTTTGTGATCATAACTAAAAGGTAAATCCATAAACAAAATACTTAGAATTTGCATTATATGATTCTGCCCCATATCTCTTAAAGCCCCAACCTTATCATAAAATTCACCTCTATCCTCTACTCCAATCTTTTCCAATAATTTAATTTCTACTTTTTCTAAATTTTCTTTATCTAAAATTTTAAAAATTTCATTCTCCTTTTTCATCAATAAAAGATTAAGAATCATCTCCTTTCCTAAGTAGTGATCAACTATAAATATATTTTCTTCATCAAAAATTTTCAAAGCTAATTTTGTTAACTCTTTGGCTGATTTATAATCCAAACCAAAAGGCTTTTCGACTACTAAATAAGAACTTTCTTTGCATAAGATTTTTAATTTTGATATCAAAATAGCGTTTAAGATTTTTTTATAATGATCAGGATGGGTAGAAAAATAAAATATTTTTTCATTACAAGTGCGAGATTCTTCATCGAATTTTTTTAAAATATTGAATAATTCATTTAACGAGTCTTTTTCTTCAAAATTGCCTTTTATAAATTCAAAGTAATTTAGAAATCTATTATCGGGAACTTCGTTTATTTTTTCTTTAAGCACTTTTTTAACAAAATTTTTAAAAGAATTTCTATCTAAATCTCTTCTTGATATTCCTATAATTTTTAAATTTTCTGGCAACAAATAATTTTTATATAACTTAAATAGCGCTGGAATTAATTTCTTTCTTGAAAGATCACCAGTTATTCCAAAAATATTTAGTAATATAAGATTTTCTGGTTTCATTTTGTCCATCAATTAATTTAATATAATAAGATTATAATGAGTTTTGAAGACTTTGCGAAATTAATATCAGAAAATAAAAAATTTGACAATAATGAGTTAGAAATAATTAAAAAAGCTTTTGATTTTGCCAAAGAAAAATTCAACGGAATATATAGAAAAAATGGAGAGCCCCATTTTAACCATTGCATAAGAACTGCTTTAAACTTAGCTAAATTAAAAATGGATTATGAGACAATTTGTGCTGGTTTATTGCACGATATAATAGAAGATGCAAAAGTAGAAAAAGAGGAATTAGTAAAAGAATTTGGTGAAAATATTGCCTTTTTAGTAGAAGCTGTTACTAAAATTGGAGAAATTAAGTATCGAGAGAAAAATTTAGTCCAAGCTGAGAACTTAAGAAAGTTGATTTTGTATGTAGCTGAAGATCTGCGAGTAGCTATTTTAAAGCTTGCTGATAGATTAGATAATATGCGAACATTAGAATATTTACCAGAAGAAAAAAGAAAAAGGATAGCATTAGAAACTTATGATGTTTATGCTCCATTAGCATTAAGATTAGGAATATTTGAATGGGCAAGCGAATTAGATGATTTATCATTCAAATTTTTAGAACCTGAAAAATATAGAGAAATAGAAAAAGAGATTAAGAAAAGATTAGAAGGAATCGAAGAAATTCTTCCAGAAATTATTGAAAAAATAGAAAAAGAGATAATCAAAAGAAATATTAATTTACATGCAATTCAATATAGAATAAAAAAACCTTCAAGTGTTTATAGAAAATTACAAAAGAAAAATTTTGATTTTGATCAAATTTATGATTTAATTGCTTTTAGAATAATTGTCTCTACCGTTGATGAATGTTATTTAGTTTTAGGAATTTTACACTCATTATTTAAACCTTTATTAGAAGAATTTGACGATTATATTACTTATCCTAAACCTAACGGATATCAAAGCTTGCATACTACCCTTTTAATTGCTGAAAATAAGTATGCTGAGTTTCAAATAAGGACCTTGGAAATGCATATAAAAAATGAAGAAGGAGTAGCTGCTTATTTTGCCTATGCTCAATTTAAAGATACTAAAGGTTACAAAAAAGGATTAGGTGCTGAAGGATTATCTGAAGATGAAATTAGGTTTATACAAGAATTAACTAAATGGAAAAATATAAACAATGCAAACCCAGAAGAATTTTTGAAAGAATTAAAAACTGATGTTCTGCAAGAAAAAATTTATGTATTTACGCCTAAGGGAGATGTAATTGAATTACCAAGAGGAAGTACAGTTTTAGATTTTGCTTATAAAATTCATAGTGAAATAGGACATCACTTTGCTGGCGCTAAAGTAAATAACAAAATAGTTCCTATAGATTATGAACCTAAAACTGGTGATGTAATTGAGATTATAACAAATAAAAATAGACATCCTTCTCCTGACTGGTTAAAAATAGTAAAAACTTATAATGCAAGGAAGCATATTAAATCTTACTTAAAAAAATTCAGGTTCAGTGAGATAAGACAAACATACGAACTTAAAATTATTGCTAAAGATAGAATAGGTTTACTTAAAGATATTTCAAATATAATTTCTGCTTATGGAATAAACATAATTGAAGTTAGAAGTCAAACTAAAGGCAACTTAGCAATTCTAAAATTTAAATTAGTTGTTAATGATAAGGATGAATATGAAAGATTAAAGTCAGCAATAAATAGAAAAATAAGTGATTTAATTAAAATTGAGTAGAAAATAAAAGCAAAATAAAATAAATACAATAAGTTTAATACTGTGATTTTTATTACTTTTAATATTTTAATTTTAATATTAATATTAATGTAATTTTAAGGTTGAGGAATGACTTCTGGTTGAGCTGGTTGAGGTTGAAGTTGAAGATTTTTTAGCATTTCCATAAGTTGCTTTATAAGATCATTTATTTGAGGTTTAATTGCTTGAGGTTGAATAGGTTGAACAGGCTTTACTGGCAATATTATATGTTTTTCACCAATTATTTTTACGTGATCAGCTTCAAAAATATTATTATTAACATCCCATCTTCCAGTAATTCTAACTTCTTGATTTACTTGTAATTTTTCTTTATCTCCTTTAGCATTTTCAATATTCCACTTGGTAGTAAAACCTAAAGTATTTAAAGTAAGAATATTATTTTCGATATTATCGATTTTACCTCCTGCCATTGCTCTACCTGATGGAGCTAAAACAAAGATATTTCTTCCTAATCTTATAACTCGTTGAATTTCTTTATTTATATCTTCAATATTTCCTTCAGCTACTTCTTTAATTTCTTGTTTTAATTCTTGAACCTCTTGTTTAACTTCTTTTACTTGCCTTTTGAGATTAATTAAACATTTTCTATATTCTAAACCTTTTAGCCCTTTACAGGCTTCTTCAGGTACAATTTTAACTGGAGGAGTCGGAAGAGCAGGCAGAGGCAAAATTGTTGGTGCAGGAGCAGGTTGAGGATTAACTGGCGCAGGAACAACAGTAGTTGGTGTAGCAGTTTGTTGTAAAACAGTTTCTTCAGGTAATGGAGGAAGGGCTTCTTGATTTTGAGCTAATCCGACCTTTATTAAAAAGATAGTAAAAGTTATTAACAAAATAGCTAAAAATGATTTTTTTTCCATATTTAAATTTAAAAATTAATTCGACCTTATTTTAATTTTAATCTATTTTTTCATAAATTCTTACTGTTCCTGTCCCCCAACTAAAAGAAAATTCATATGTTCCTTTTAATTCCCATATTTTATCATTTATTTCCTTTGTAACTATTATAAATTTTGCTCTCTTTTTTAAATTTTGTATTTTTTTATGTAAATCTTTCATTAATTCATCACTAAAACATGTAGCATGAGAAAATATAATGTCTGCATCACTAAAATCAAAATCTCTTATGTCTCCTTGTAAAAATTCAATAGAGGTTTTTATTTTTAATAAATTTTCGAGTTTTTCTACAGCTTTTTTAGCAATTTCAACTAAATCAGGAATATATTCAATGCCTATGGCTTTTTTAGGTTTTTTATATAAATAAGCAGTAATTACAGCTTTGCCACTACCGCTTCCTAAATCATAAAAAATAGTTTCTGGGCTAAATTCAGCTAGATCTAAAATATTCATAAATTCTTCTGGTAAGATTTCACCATATACAAAAGATTTATCTGTTATATTATGAGTATTTCTATAGTTTACCGAAACCATAAGAGGATTAATATCAAGATACAAATTTTGCAATATACTAATAATTTCTTTTTTATCCATTATTAATATTATTTTAAAATAATAAATAGAAATGGCTTACCCTCCTATAAATCTAAATAATGGGCTCGTAGCTCAAGGGCAGAGCGTCTCGTTCACAGCGAGAAGGTTGCTGGTTCGAATCCAGCCGAGCCCAATAGATTAATTATCTATGGACCACTGATGAACGCAGATGCAACACTGATGAACGCGGATAATATACCAACTGATGAACGCTGATACACCACTGATGAACGCGGATAATATACCAACTGATGAACGCAGATGCAACACTGATGAACGCGGATAATATACCAACTGATGAACGCTGATACACCACTGATGAACGCTGATAACATAAATTATTTGTTTCAATTATTATTTTATATCTGCTTTTATCCGTTATGAATCCGCGTTTATCCGTGGTAAGGATTTTTCTCTGTGGAGATGTAATGACAGGAAGAGGAATTGATCAAATTCTACCTTATCCTTCTAATCCTGAACTTAAAGAACCCTTTGTTAAAGACGCTCGAGATTATATTAGATTTGCTGAAGAAGTTAACGGTAAAATAAATTATCCTGTTTCATTTGATTATATTTGGGGAGATGCTTTAAAAGAATTAGAAAAAGAGAAAGTTGATATAAGAATTATTAACTTAGAAACTACTATAACCACCAGTAATAATTTTTTGCCTAAGGGAATTAATTATCGTATGAATCCTAAAAATATTGATGTTTTAAAAGTTTTTAAAGTAAATGTTGCTTGTTTAGCTAATAATCATATTTTAGATTTTGGTCAGGATGGACTTTTAGAAACAATTGAAGTTTTGAATAAAAATGGAATTTTAACAGTCGGCGCAGGTAAAAATATTGAAGAAGCTTCAAAGCCAGCGGTAATAAAAATAGATCCATTCCGAAAAGTCCGCATTGAGTCCGAAAAAGTCCGCGTAATGATTTTCAATTACGCTGATGTCTCTAGTGGGGTACCTATTTGGTGGAAAGCTGAGAAAAATAAAGCTGGAGTAAATCTTTGGGACGCAGACTATACAGACTTAACGCAGACTAGGCAGAATAATAACGCAGAAAGAGCTGACTTTACGCAGAATAATACAGACAATGCTGACTTAACACAGAATGAGCAGACTTTTAATAAAGACGCAGACTATACAGACTTAACGCAGACTAGGCAGAATAAAATTTCTAAAGGGCCTGCATCTCATTCAGCCAGTTATACGTCCTCTTCCGCCGAGTCTGCCTTTTATTCCACTAAGTCTGCATTAAATAAAATTTCTGCAGGGTCTGCGTCTTCTTCTGTAAAGTCTGCGTTTAAAATTTTTTCTATTCATTGGGGCCCTAATTGGGGTTATGAAATTTCAGAAGAAGAAAGAAATTTTGCTCATAGATTAATTGACGAAGCTAATATTGACATTGTTTTTGGTCATTCATCTCATCATTTTAAAGGAATAGAAACTTACAAAGGGAAATTAATAATTTATGGAGCAGGAGATTTTATTAATGATTATGAAGGAATAGGTGGATATGAAGAATTTAGAGGAGATTTAGTTTTAGGTTATGTTGTAGAAATCGAAAATTTAAAAATTAACAAATTAATCCTTCTTCCTTTTCGTATTAAAAAATTTAGATTAAACTATTGCACCAATGAAGAAATAGATTGGATTTTTAATGTCTTAAAAAGAGAAAGTAAAATAGATGGTAGGATGATTAAAGAAAATAAAAGAATAGTAATTGAATTAAATTCCTAAATTATTGCTAAATAGGCCTTTCAAATTTAATATTATTCAATACTTTGTGGATGCCTCTAATTTTTAGAAAATAAAAAAACTAAGAAGAACAAATCAAAAAGTTATAGATTTTTTTAATTATAAATTCATTTCAAAAAATAGTAAAATAATATTAGGAGGTGATCTATAATGATTCAAGTAAAAGAGAGGAAGATAGATCATAAAGGCAGAATCTCGTTAGCTAAAGCAGAAGTAAAAGTAGGTGAAATAGTTGAGTTATGGATATTAAAGAAAAACCAAGTGTATAAATTTCTCCAAAAGATAGATAATAAAAAAAGATTAACCCTTCCTCTTAAAACAAAAACTCCGGAAAATAAAGTAGGAATTTTAATAATAGAAAGACCAGGTGCAAGAAAAATTTTTATAGTATTTAAAGAATGGCAAGAAGTAGAAAATATGTTAGAAGAGATTAAAAAAGTTATAAATTAGTATAAGAGGGTAATGGCTCCATTACCCTCTTTTTTATAAACTATTCCAACCATTTATATTTTTTGCACTAATCTTGTCTGACTCCAAATTTTGCCCAAACCTAAATATTTTCCTGATTCTGTAAGACATAAAACTGCCATTACAATTATAAAGAAAAATAAAACCGACCGCTAACCTTAAAATTCCAAGTGCAATTTGAAGCTCTTTTCTAAATTCCATTTGTAAATCACGAATGGCGACGAATCTAAGATATTAGCAACACTAATGGCGACGAATCTGTTAACGAATGGCAATGAATCTAAAATATTAAAAACACGAATGGCAACGGATTATTCGTGGCTATTCGTATGACATTCGTTGCAATTCGTGTATAATTTTATTTATTCGTTGTAATTCGTTTGTCGTTCGTTGCTATTCGTGTTTTTTATTAATTATCGATCCTAATTTTATTATAAACTAAAATTTTTCTAAAATTTCTCTTAATCTATTGTATTTAGCTACTCTCTCGCCTTGGACTGGTGAACCAATTTTGAAAAAATCAGCTTTAAAAGCAATGCCTAAATCTATAAGCCAATGATCATTTGTTTCTCCGCTTCGATGAGAAAAAATTGTAAATAAATTATTTTCTTTGGCTAATTTAACGAATTCAAAAGTTTCTAAAATTGTACCTACTTGATTTGGTTTAACAATAACCCCATCAACTGAATTTTTTTCTAAAGCAATTTTTAATCTTTCTACATTAGTTACTGTCAAATCATCGCCAATAACTTTAAATCCCTGTTTTCTTAAGTTCGCAAAATTTTCAAATTCATCTTCTTTAAATGGGTCTTCTAAATATATCACTTCTAAATCTTTTAATTTTGCATAAACTTCATCCCAATTTAAATTCTTATTTATTTGATTAGCAGCAATATCTGCTCCAAGTTGAAAAGTTATATTACCCGAATCGGGACCGAATGAGCTACCCGAATCATGACCGAATAATTTCTCAGATCCTTCGTTTTTGAAGTAATCAGCTATATTCGGATTAATTATTCGTTTATACTCTAATTTCTTTTTCTTAAAATTGACCAGAATAGCTAGGGGCAAATTTAAGCTTTTAAGATATCTTAAAACTTGTCTTAAATCTTCTCTTGTGAGTAAAGGTTTACTTTTAACCTCTAAAATTATTTTATTTTCTATTATAAAATCGACTCTTAAGCCTTTTATAATTAAACCTTTAAAATCAGCACTAATTTCCTTTTCTCTTTCGAATTTAAGACCTAATTTACTTAAATAATCAGCGATAGCATTTTTATATTGTTCTTCTTTAAAAGAAGTACCAAGTTTATTATGAACATCGAATAAAATATGCATTAATTTGTAACTCAAATCTTTCAAGACTAATTTTTCATTACTATTAATTTGGTCGTATAATTCGGGTAGATTATTCGGTCGTATAATTCGGGTAGAATCTATTCGGTCGCTTGATTCGGGTAATTTATTCGGTCGGTCATTCGGGTAGTTATCGATAAATTCTTTTAAATACACAAATGGCTCATAATTATCTGAAAAATTAGTACAAAAGGCACCTTCATCATTTCTTCCTAATGGCTTTGGTAACTTTTCTTCTAATTTATTAATAATTTCCAAAATTTTTGCTAGAAGTTCATCGAAATATTCGCATAAACCCGTGTTGAAATCAGCGTTAATTTGCGTATCAAAATATCCGCGTTCATCAGCGTTGTATCCGCGTAGATCCGTGGTAAGCCAATACTCCTGAAAATCCAAATTATTTTTTGAATGAACTCCCCCACCAATGATATTAAGAACTAATCCAGGTACATAAAATTTTTCGTGTTGTTTCGTGTATTCTTCGGTTAAATACTCCCACAACTCTAAGCCTTCTTTCTTTGCTAAAGCTCTTGCAAAAGCAATTGAAGCTCCTAAGGTAAAATTTGCTCCTAATTTTTCTTTGTTTTTCCCTGCCCTTTCGATCAAAAATTGATCAAATTCTTTGGAAGTTTGAAAATCTATATTTTTTACCTCATTTAAAATTTGTTTTAAATTATTTTGAATTTCTTCATAACTTAAACTTATTGCTTCATAGCTTCCTTTGCTCTTACCTGATGGAACGCTTGCTTTTTCTTTTATCCCATCACTTATTATTTCAACTTCAATAGTCCATTCACCTCTTGAATCCAAAATTTTATTAACCTTTATATCTTCAATCTTCATTAATTAAATTGTAAAACAAAATTTTAAAAACTTATGACCGAAATATTTTTATTAAAATTTAGCTTTTTAGTTTTTAAATAAATTGGTATTTTTAACTATAAAAGCAATAAAAATTTGTTTGTAAATTCACAAAGTTTGTTTTAAAATATTTCAAATATGTTAAATAAAAAGCAAAAATATTTACAAATTGCCTTAAACAGCACTTTAGAAGAGGCTAAATTAATTATTAATCAACTTCCTGTAGATGAAAGAATTATCATAGAGGTAGGAACACCTTTAATTAAAAAATATGGTATTCAGGCGATAAAAACAATAAAATCTTGGTGGACTTCTAAGGTATCCCTATCTTCTAAAAATTTTTATCCTTATGTAGTTGCTGATCTAAAAACTATGGATAGAGGAGCAACAGAAGTGAAAATTGCTTATTCAGGGGGTGCAGATGCCGCTATTGCTTTAGGAACCGCACCCGTTGAAACATTAAATGTCTTTGTCGAAAAATGTAGAGAGTTAAAGATAGATGCTATGATTGATATGATGAGTATAGATTTCTCTTTAGAAGTTTTAAGAAAATTAAAAAACTTACCAGATGTAGTTATTTTACATCGAGGTGTTGATGAAGAGGAGTTTAATCCTGAATCAGAAATTCCTTACCATGAAATACATCGTATTAAAGAAAATTATGACATCTTGGTATCTGTAGCAGGCGGTGATACTATTCAAGAAATTCAAAGAGCGATTTTTAATGATGCAGATATTGTTATTGTTTGGAAACATTTTTATGAAAGTAGCTCAGAGGTCGCGAAATTAGCTCAAGGATTTTTAAATGAGATTAAATAACCAAAACATGGTGAGGGAAGTTTTACAACAATCAAAAGCGGTGTTTAAAGAATCTTTTAAAGCTTCTTTAATCTATGGAATTTTAATAATAGCTATTCTTTGGGGTCTATATTATAGCCTGTTATCTAATTTAATAAAAACTAACTCGATCTCATTTTTCATTTTTGTAACTCAATTTAATGCATTTATTACCTTTATGATAGTAGTGGTTATTTTATTTTTGGGCTTTGTAACTCTCGTACTTGAATTATTTATAAAAAGCTTTAAAGAGCCAGAAATAAATAATATTAACCCTCAAGATATCGAAAAATACAAAAAATACATTCAATTAATTAAAAATTATTTCGGACTTCAAGGTAAAATATGGAAAATTATTGGAATAATTATAATTGTATATTATGGATATATTTTCGCAAACATTTATCAAACCTTAAAGAGGCCTTCATTAATTAAATAAAAAATGGAAGGAAATTCTTTTCTAGATAAAACTAAGAAGGAATTAGAGGAAGCTATTAAACAATCTATGAAAATAGGTACTTTTATTGCAATTGCTTTAATTATTTTAACTATGATATTAGATGGAATTTTATACTATAATATGCTTGTTTCTTTCTTAATTCCTTTTTATAAAAGCTTTGGAGAGCAGTCTACAGAAATTTTTCTTGAACGTCGCATATTGACTAATAAAATATCTACCGATTTATTTTTGCATATTACAAATTTTAATTTTTTTATCATTGCAATCATATTCAGTATAATAATGTTTCTTTCTTACATTCTTTCTATACTAAAAGAAGCTAATCTAAATAAAAAAATCAACGAACAAAACTTAAAACACTACTCTCAAATAATTAAAACATATTTTGGGCCTGGAGCATTGGCTTGGAAAATTATTGGTGTAATTATTGTTGTGTATTATGTGTATATTTTTGTCCAAATTTATCCTATTATTCAACAGCTCCCAATTTTTAAATAACAATTAAAATTACTCGTTCGACTTATATTTTGTCAAAGATTTTAACCCTTCAAAAATTTCTACTGGTAAAGCAAAAATAACAGTTTTAGATGGATCAGGTTGGATCTTTTCAATTGTTTCCAATGTTCTTAAGCTCAAACCACCTGGTACACTTGATAAAATCTCCGCAGCTCTTTTCAAATTTTCCGCAGCTATAACCTCTCCTTCTGACTTAGCTATAATAGCTCTTTTTTCTCTTTCTGCTTCAGCTTGAGCTGCCATAGCTCTTTTCATTGCTGCTGGAAGTTCAATATCTTGAATTTTAATCGAAACAACATCTACACCCCATGAAGATGTTTCTTCATCGACTATTTTTTTAATATCTGAAGATATTCTTTCTCTTTCTGAAAGTAAAGTATCTAATTCAACTCCACCAATAACATCTCTTAAAGCAGCTAAAGCATACTGAGAAACTGCATAAGAATAATCTTCAATTTTTAGTACTGCATCTTCAGCTTTTTCAACTTTAAAATAAACAACGGCATTTACTCCTATAGTTACATTATCTTTAGTAATAACTTCTTGTCTTGGAATATCTACTGCTCTTAATCTCATATCAACTTTTATCAATTGTTGAATTACAGGAATAACTATTTTTAAACCAGGACTTAAAGTATAACTATATTTACCTAAAGTAAGAACAACCCCTCTTTCATATTCCTGGATTATTTTAATAGAGCTAACTGCTAAAATAACCAAAAATAGAATTAGGTAAAACCAAAACATTTTTTAAAAAAGTACTAATTACGGCCTAACTTTTCTTCAAATTCTTTTACTAAATTAATTGTTTTTATGACTACATCCGGATTAACACTAATAGAAGTTATCTCATGTTTTACTAAAAATTCAACGATTTCTGGAAAGTCTGATGGTGCCTGTCCACAAATACCTACGTATTTATTTTCCTCTCTGCATTTTTTGATAACTTCTTCTAACATCTTTAAAACAGCTGGATTTCTTTCATCACCAATTTGAGTTAACATTTCATTGTCTCTATCAATTCCTAAAACAAGTTGTGTTAAATCATTTGAACCAATTGACATACCATCAAAAATTTCTAAAAATTCATCTG
>Ga0079997_118709_pt1 | contig 68976 bp, 74 predicted proteins | sample PerSpoCPS_CMetaG_FD_69200 | JGI IMG/M metagenome (GOLD analysis project Ga0079997, IMG submission 69200) | Archaeal communities from Yellowstone National Park, Wyoming, USA - Perpetual Spouter C (PS_C) MetaG (SPADES assembly) (version 2) | ecosystem: Environmental > Aquatic > Thermal springs >...
TGGGAGGCAGAGGGCTGGTGTTATACCACCAAACCTCATCCTAAGCCTGAGCTCAGGCGAGCTAAGCTTCTTCCTAGAAGCCCCAAGGCCTGTAGGCTGGGAGGATACAGGGGATCTTAGGAGGGTTTGGAGGCTCTATGTAAGCCTCAGGCCCGACATGATGGTGTACTCGGGCGTAGTACTCAACATAGTAAACCTAGATGACCCCCAGAACCCGATACTAAGGCCCAACGCTGTGATAGAGTGTAAGGAGACAGGAGACTGGTTCAGGAGGGTTAGAATCCTCAAGGGGCCCCTATCCAGGCCTATGACAGCGGAGGAGTGGATGTCAAGGTGGATCGAGGGCCTATGGGAGGGTTTAGGTGAAGCCCTGGGTGTTTCAAGGGAGGAGGTTGGGGAGCTCCTTAGGGGGGAGAGGAGGGGTCTTAGGGTTAGCGAGGTTAAACTACTAAACCTATACAAGGAGACCTTCAAACCAGACATATTCATAGTAGTCTCGGAGCCGAAGCTGGACCATAGCGTTAAGAGAGAGCTGGAGGAGCAGGACATAATGGTATTCGATGAGGTTAAGATAGGGGATAGGGGGAAGCTTAGGGAGGTAGCGTTAACACTAGAAGGTATAGCAGGTAAACAGGGGGCTAGCCCCCTAGCAAGCCTTAGATCAAAGATAGTAGAAGCCCTCGGATCAAACGTAACCATAGACGAGCTAATGGAGGCCCTCGTAGAACTTGGAGAGCATAGGTTAGAGGAGCTCCTGGAAATACTCAGAAGCAAGAGATGGAGGGAGGATAGCATGGTTACAGCAAGCTAGGAAAGATTGTTACAGTTTTAATCGTTGGATTTAAGTGCTAGTTAATACCTACAATTACCTTGAGGCTACCAGGTATTTTTAATACATAAATATTTAACCAGCCTAACACGCTCAGATTTTAAGTCCTGGATCCTATTGATAGTTTTAGTTTCTAGGAGGTTGCCGCTATCTGAGCAGGGCGTCATTAGAAGGGCAGTTTAAGGTATTACATAGAACAACTATCGTCTTAGAATGCTATCAATGCTATCTAACAAATTAGCTAGGAGGGCTTTTGTTGAAGAGCGGGCTCATAAGAGCTTAGGCTCTCTGGAAACTATTATGTTCTTGAATCTATCGAACACAGACTCGTATAGGGCTTCATTAACAATATCATGTAATAGTGTGGATGTGATTTTGCTATGGTTATTGTAGTACACTGTTATACTATAGAAGGTATTCGTGGAAGAAGTTGGGAGGGAAAGCGAGGAGCTTTTGGGTACCTAGGAGCTGGTCTATGAGGGTGAGATCTACTAAGCTGGTAGGTGGCTAACATTATTTGTTCATGTAATGTTTTACTCGTCATAGGCGGTTTTAAGGCTTCACCTTTAAAGCTCTCACCTTCTTAACTATATGTATTCATGGAAGCATTAATAGTTTCTAGGCAAACGGCTTGTATTGAGGTGGTTTATGTGAGTTTGATTGTGAGGCGTGCTAGGATTGTTTCTACAACTAGGGTTATTGAGGACGCATATATTGTCGTTAGGGACGGTGTGATAGTGGAGGTGGGGAGGGAGCCCTACACCGGGCTTTCAGGAGCTGTGGTTAACGCTGAAGGTTTAATAGTTATGCCTGGTTTTATAGATACTCACACTCATGGAATCCACGGGTTAGATTTTACAGTTGATAGAGAGCCTAGTAGTGTTCTCCAAACGGCTAAACACTATGTAAGATACGGGGTTACGGGGTTTCTAGCCACTACTGTAACGGCACAGCTCGAAGTTCTCGCGGAGGCTTGTAGAGCTGTTAAGGAAGCCAGGGATATGTGGGAGAGCGCGTACGGTGCAAGAATACTAGGGGTGCACCTTGAAGGCCCCTATATAAGCTCTGAGGTTGCAGGAGCTCATAACAGAGCTTATATTCGTCCACCAAACGTTGAGGAGTTTAAGGAGTTATTGAGGGCCTGCGATAACACTCTCAAACAGATTACCCTTGCACCCGAACTACCTGGTGCTAGCGAGCTTATAGCTTATGCTAAGAGACTAGGAGTAATCGTTAGTGCTGGCCATACGCAAGCCTCCTACGAGGAGGGTTTAAAAAGTGTCGAGCTAGGCGTCTCTAAAGCCACACACCTTTTCAATGCTATGACAAGATTTCATCATAGAGAGCCGGGTATAGTATTAGCCCTCCTACAGTCACCAAACGTGTACCTAGAGGTAATAGCGGACTTCGTACACCTCCACCCGGCTGTCGTCAGGATGATAGTTGATTACGCCTCTCCTAAGAGGGTGATTTTAGTAACAGACTCTATATCCGCAACCGGCATGCCGGATGGCGTGTACGAGTTAGGTGGCTTGAAAATCCTCGTTAAACATGGAGTAGCTAGACTTGTAGATACAGGAGTGCTAGCTGGGAGCACTCTAACCATGGATAAAGCCGTTAGAAATGTAGTGAGGCTCGGCTATAGTTTGAGAGATGTAGCGCTGATGGCTAGCCATGTACCAGCTAAGAGCCTAGGTTTAAGTGGAGTTGGTGATATAAACGTAGGCTACCACGCAGATCTAGTGATGCTAGATGAGGCTCTCAACGTAGTTAGGACCATTGTGGGGGGAGAGGTAGTGTACGAGAGTTAATACCAGTGTTTAAACGCTAACCCTTAACCGAAGACGATCTTAATAGCCTAGGTTTTACGTGCTCACTAGTAGTTCTAGAGCTATCAGCGAAAGGTTTATATGATCTCACACACTCCAAGTAATTTTGGTGATCTTATGAGTTTTAAATCGTACGATATCTTTTTGAATAATATTGTGAATTTGCTGAATAGAGTTCTCAGAGAAGAACGCGAGAACATTGATAGGGCCTCAGATCTCATGGTCCAAGCACTTCTAGGCGACGGCTACATATACATATTTGGCACAGGCCACTCCATGATGATGGCCCTTGAGATGTTCTATAGAGCTGGAGGCTTAGTCCGTGTTTATCCAATATTAGATCTCTCTCTTTCATTACTAAACGGTGCTCTGAAGAGTTCCATGCTTGAACGTGTCTCCGGGTACGCTGAAGCACTACTTACATCTACTCAGCCTAGGCAAGGCTCGGTACTCATAGTCATATCGAACTCTGGTAAAAACGCTGTACCAGTAGAAATGGCTTTTAACGCTAGGAGGTACGGGTTGAACGTTATTAGTATAACGTCTTTGGAGTTCTCGAAAAACGTTCCACCGGAAAACCCCCTAGGCAGAAAACTCTATGAGGTCTCCGATGTAGTTATTGATAACAAGGTTCCTGAGGGGGACGCGATATACGAGGTTCCGGAACTAGGGGTTAAAATAGCCCCTGTGTCAACAATAGTTAACGCGTTTATACTACAACTCCTCAATATTAGGACCGTGGAGAAGCTCATTGAAAGGGGAGTTAAGCCAGAGGTGTGGGTTAGCGCTAATATTCCAGGTGGGATTGAGAGAAACAGAGCTTACATCGCAAAATACCTAGGTACTATAAAATCGCTTTAATTCTCGACGAGCTACTATTAGGGGGGTTTGAGCGAGCTTGGAGCACTACAACTTGCTTAAGGCTATCGATAACAGAGTTATGATAGTTGAGTCTACGGAGAACTGGGTTGATGCTGTTAAACTTGCCGGCAGGATGCTTGTAGTTGATGGTATCGTAGAAGAAAGGTATATCAATGCCATGATAAGGGTTACAGAGGAGCTCGGCCCATATGCTGTGATAGCGCCTGGAGTTGCAATACCCCATGCTAGGCCCGAAGACGGTGCCAGAGATGTAGGCCTCAGCGTTCTAATTGTTAGAAACGGAGTAAACTTCGGCTCTCCAAACGATCCAGTATACGTAGTAATAGGGTTTGCTGCGAAAGATAAGACTAGCCATCTAGGTATCTTAAAAGAACTTGCAGAATTACTCAGCACACCCGATCTAGTAGAAGAACTACGTAGCCTATCTTCACCAGAGAAGATTATCGAGATTCTCATAAGGTATTTGCAAAAACTAGAATAGGAGATAACTAGAGGTTTAAAGATCTAACTACGATCTTGTTTATAAATCATTATAATACACCGTTAAATTTATAAAATCCTCTGTTTGTCCCTTTAGCGATGAGTGAGGTGTGTTTAATGGTCGTTGATATAATCGTAGGTATACTAACTTGGATTGGTCAGAACATTCTGGGGCAGCCGGTAATCTTACTAGGTTTAATAGCTTTCATAGGCCTGCTTCTACAGAGGAAAGCTATAGACGAGCTCGTGATGGGAACAGCTAAGGTTATGATTGGAGTTGCGATGATGATCGCTGGTGCAACCCTCTTCGTCCAGGAGCTATTGAACTTCCAGAATCTCATAAACTCAGCGATAGGAGTAGCTCCAAAATACCCGCCTAACTACATCCCACTAGATAAGGTTATAGTGGAGTTTGGCAGCTACGCGGTTACAATCATGACCATAGCGTTTATAATACACCTGCTAATAGCGAGATTGACGAGACTTAAGTTCGTATATCTAACAGGGCACTTAATGTGGTGGGTATCACTCACAGTTACAGCTACAATCCTCACAATTAACCCCAACATTTCACCAACTCTTTTAATTGGCATAGGTTCCATCATCATGGCTTTATACTGGAGCATCCAGCCAGCATACATACATGGGGCTATGAGGGCTGTGATGGGTGGTGACGAAATAGCTTATGGGCATACATCATCGCTAGCAGCGTGGATTGCATATCATCTTGGCAAGTACATTGGAAAACCCGAAGAGAGCACAGAAGCTATAAGTTTACCTAAGAGCTTAGCGTTCTTTAAGGACTACGCTGTAAGCACTGTTGTTGTGCTTGGTACGGTAATGATAGTAGCAGTCATAATAGGTTATGGTGTGAACCCGGAGGCCGTTTCAAAGCTAGCCGGTAACTTGAACCCCATAGTTTGGGCTCTACTTACAGGAGTGAGGTTTGCCGTCTCAATAGTAGTCTTACTTACAGGGGTGAGGATATTCATTGCTGAGATTGTACCTGCATTTAAAGGGTTTGCTGAGAAAATCGTGCCTGGAGCTAGGCCCGCCCTAGACTGCCCTGTGGTGTTCCCACAAGCACCAACAGCTGTAATAATTGGTTTCATTAGCGGACTAGCGGTATTCCTAGTATTTATGGGCGCGTTTCTTATCACAGGGCTTGCAGTCATAGTTCCGCCAATGATCATGTTATTCTTCCCCGGAGGTGCTGCAGCAGTATTTGGGAATAGGATGGGTGGATGGAGGGGTGCTATACTGGGAGGTGCTATTAACGGTACAATCTTAGCTATAGGTCAAGCCCTAACATTACCAGCACTAACATACGCACCCGAACTCGCCACCCTTGCAGATCCAGACTGGTATGTTATCATATGGTTGATAAAACTAGTACTATCTCCAATATTAGGGGGTTAGCCTAGGCCACTTTAACCCAGCCTTTATCTAAAAGAGCCTTCAATATTTTTTCCCTCATCTCCTTCTTGTCAACAAGGCTTCTTAAACCTATAACAATAGGCGCGGCCCCACGTAATTCCGGCTCGTGTAGCACAGAACATACTATCATGTCTACACCACCAGTCTTAGCTGTTAAGATCTCAACAGATTCAACGCGTGCTGGCACTCCAAGATCTTTAAACACATCTTCCACAAACATCTTCATTATTAGAGAACTGCCTTGCCCTACGCCACACACTGTTAAAACCTTTAACGGCCTCCCTAATGTAAAGGCGTATTTCTGCATAAAAGCCCCCCACTAGGCAGTTACTAGTCTCTGTTGCTTAAAAGAGTTAATACGCTGTGGTCTAAGGTTTTAGCTAGACGTCCTAGAGAATAGGAGAACGGATCTTAAGTCTATGTTGTGATTGCGAAGAGAGTTTACCACTATATCCTCAACCATCTTAGCATCGTCAGCGTCTAGAATTTTACCCCTTAAGTGCTCGAATCTTTTTAGCTCCAAGTTATTGATTACATATTTAATCAAGCCTATATAGCGAGGATTGATGCTAAGCGTCCTAATACCTAAAGCTAGAAGTATTGGGATGGCTAATGGCTTACTTGCTATCTCCCCGCATACCTCTACATGCAGGCCATATCTTAGAGCGTCTTCAACGCTCTTTGCGATTACTCTGAGAACCGAGGGTTCTAGCTCGTTATATAGACTTGCCAGCTTAGGGTTTGTTCTATCCACTGCTAGGATGTACTGTGTTAGATCATTGGTGCCAAAACTTACAAACTTTATGTAGGGTATTTTAGCGAACTTATCTATTAGGACGGCTGATGAAGGTGTCTCAATCATAATACCTAGCTCTAATTCACTTGGATAACTAAGCCCCAGCCTACTGGCAGTACTCTCTAGAACCTCTATGAATTCGTAGACTTCGCTGGGTCTTGAAACCATTGGGATCATAAGTTTTAAGTTACTGCTCGCTTTATAGGCTTTTAAAAAGCCTCTTAGGAACGGTTCTAGTATACTACTTCTATACTCTAGTAGTAGCCTGATACCACGTAATCCGAGGAGCGGGTTGTCCTCCCGTATACTCAGAAATGGTGGTAGCTTATCAGCTCCAAGATCGGGTGCTCTTATAACAACTGGTTTGTTTTCAAAAAACCCTGCTACCTTCGTGAAAGATCTAATTAAAATTTCTTCATTAGGCGGGCGGGTAGACATGTAGAGGTATTCGACTCTAAATAATCCTACACCATCACAGCCCTGCGTTGAAGCTACCCTTCCGTCCTCCACGTTACCAATATTACAGAGGATGAGAGCCTCTTGGCCATCGAGTGTCACAGCTCTTCTAAATGCATACTCTCTTAAAACACTGCCAAGTTCTCTGAGAAAACCCACTTTAATCGTGTATTCTTCTACAAGCTCTCTAGACGGATCCACTATTACTTTACCTTCAAAGCCGTCCACTACTATTAGCGAGCCATCACTTATATTCATCACTTCTGGAGACGGCACTATAACATACGGTATGCCGTATGTTCTAGCTAGGATTGCAACGTGAGATGTCACCCCTCCTTTAACCGTTACAATCCCCTTAACCCCTACCCTATGTAGCCTAAGGAAGGCTGTTGGCGTTAGCTCCTCTGCTACAACTATCTTATCTCTGGCATTAACAATCTCACCTTGCACTGCTTCCCCACTCATGTATTCTATGAGAGTTAAGGCTACATCCATCAAATCGTTCTTCCTTAGCGCTAAGAACTCTGAACCGCTCTCCTCCATTAAATCTATGTACTTATCGAGTACCCGTTTAAGGGCCAGCTCCCCGCATACACTATTACCCTCCACCAGCTCGCGTGCTTCACCTACAAGAGTCTCGGCTATCAATGAATATGCTTGCACTAAATCCCTCTCACTCTCATCCACAATCTCCAGTAGCTCGCTCAAATATCTCTTATACCTTTCAAGAGCCCCACTAAGTTTTTCTAAATCCTTCTCACCAGCCCTACATTCAGGAAGCACCTCTACGGATGCTCTAGGATAGTATTTTGAAGCAAGTGATACAGCGACGCCCTCCGCTACAGGTATCCCCTTGAAGATATCCACTGGAATCACCTATCCTCCACTGGTAGTATGTTCTGGAGCAAATCTAATATGCTCCTATAAGCCTCCTCCTCATCGGGTCCATCCACTTTAATGACTACCAAATCGCCTTGATCCACACCTAGTGATAATATCCTCAAAATATTCTTAGCATCTACACATTGAGAACCTTTACAAACCTGGATGACAGATTTAAATCTACTAACTACTTGGACAAACCTAGCAGCAGGCCTTGCGTGTAAACCGGATCTATTAAGTATTTTAACTTCCACTACCTTCATACGTAATCACCGTATGTGCTACTCTGCACGCTCTTGCAACCACTATCTTCAGAATTTCATAATAGTAATAATAAGTTAATAAGTTTTAATACAAACTGGCTATTAAAAGAAACGTCCCTAAAGGGGGATAGTTACTAGATCCCACAAAATTAGCTCATGAAGAGTCTCCACAAAGAAAATCCCAGGATCTAAACTTAATAGAGAACCATAAGCTTTTAACGGCTTTAAGCTTAAGAAGGTAGACTTCTAAGGTTCATATAAAGATCACCTTCTATGTAATTATAGTGATATAACCAGGGCGCTCGGAAGCTCAATAGAGTATGCTTTCAAGGTTACCCTAATAGCTACAAGGCTCGAAAGCTTCAAGCATCCTCTAGGCAAGCACGGTATAGGTATCTAAACTAGGTATCTAAACGTTGATAGCTCGACGTAGGAGTTCTAATGGTAGAATCAGCCTAAGACTAGAGTTTAAAGCTACCTGAAGTTAATACTCGTAAGGGTAACTCTGTTAAGTTTTAAAGTCGTTTATCCTTCTACTTAGAGTTCGTTAAAAAGTTAGCGGAATACTAAAAACTAAAATGATCCTGCAATATGACTCGTAGAAGTTCAGGAGAGCTTTCACATAAACTATAAAACTTTGAAGCCACTACCTCCCCATGTAATCTCTTCTTTTAAATCTAAGTTGTAGATTCAATCTGAATTAAAAGTACTTAATCTCTACAGTTTGTCATACGATTTAAGAAATTTCTTGTAGTAGTGAAGGGTTACTTTAAGACGGCCTTAGCCTAAATCTATATCTATAATTATGAACTAGATTAGACATTAAAACTATCTCAACTAAGGATTACTCTACAAGACCCTATGGGCATCTTAACTTTCAAGCTGTAAGCTTAGCTAACAGGCTAAGGTAACTTTCCATGACTAGCCGTAGACAGTTGCCCTAGTATAAGTTCTAAAGATCTCAGAGCAAGATCCACGTGGATGCTTTAAGGGCCTTAAGATATTTATGTAATGAAAGTGAATTAAGGTATTCTAGGTTGATAAGCAAGGTAGGATTTCCTCATATCATTACTTATAAGGGAGATAGTTAGTATTAAGGGTGAAGTTAAGGCTCTCCTCAGGGTTGAGGTGGGGGGATTGTAGTTTAACCTGTCCCAGGAGATCCTGAGAGGAGAGTTGAGGTGGGGATAAAGATCTAGATATGATCTCCTCTGCCATTTCAAAGTACGAAGAGGAGGTTAAGTAATGTGATGGAAGTTGGGTTGTACAGAGTATGTGTATGGAAGTCGGTGGCATAGGGCTTAGCCAGGGCTCATGAGGCGTGGGTGAAGCTGGCGAACCCGCACTAGGATCTAACCCGTTAGCGGGGGAGCTCGGTGGATAGTCGCTCATCACACTTCAGAGTCGCTCCACCCTCCTCATAGCCACTTTATACTATTTAAATTAGCCTTTAAAACCATTTAATATCAACATCTCCGTGCTAGGTGCGTGGAGTGCTTAGGGCTGTGTTGTATCTCCTCTTATGTAACCTACTGTGGGCCACGAATAATGTTGTTGGTAGGGCTATCTCACCGTATATCGATCCATTCTCATTAACTGCCTTTAGGTGGCTTATAGCCGCTCCAGCCTACCCCCTCTTGTTCGGCCCTGGTGTTTTAAGGGATCTCAGAGTCTATGCTGGTGTTCGCAGCCTCATCTTAGGCCTCTTAGGCTTTACTTTTTTCAATTTCACGTTATACTGGTCGCTTTCTAGAGCTCCAGCCTACCTGGTGGGGTTTGCCTACGGTTTCACTCCAATAATTATGATTGCTCTAAGTGCTATGCTTGGAGAGTCCCAGGTGTCTCCACCTAAGATTGCAGGTGCTATCCTCTCAACACTAGGCGTCATGCTACTCTTCACATGGAGGGGTTTGGGGTTGGAGGGTTTAGGTGATCTAGCGGGTATCATGGGGGGTTTAGCGGCCGGCCTTCTATGGTCCTTGTACACGGTTCTACAAGCTAAACTATACCCTAGATCTAATATGGCTAGCCTAACCTACGCGTCTCTACTCCTATCCCTCCCTGCAACCATAGCATTGTCATACCCGTGGCTTTCAAAAATGGATTTAAGCGTGATAACACCAAGCTTAGCCCTAGCACTACTCTGGATTGCCGTCATGCCAGGGGTCTTAGCATACTATTTATGGAATAAAGCGGTATCCATCGTAGGCTCTTCGACAGCAGCACCGTACTCAAACCTACTCCCCGTCTTCGTAGCAATCTTAGGCTACATAACCCTTGGGGAGACGCTAGCAATATGGGATGTGCTTGGAGGGTTACTTATAGTAACCGGGTCGACAATATCCATGGTAACGTCTTCTAAGAGCTCTGGTTCACGGTAAAAACTGAATGACTAGCTTAACATATAGACGCTTATAGTATAGCTTTACCAACACTTAGACAATATTCTACAATTGAAAATAGCATACTGCCTCTTTTATCCTCCAGCATCTCTCGTGGAATAACGGGTTTGGCGGTATGTGGAAACACGGTTTCATAGTGAGGGAAGCGCACCTTGTAGTCACAGATAGCAAGTTAGCTAGAAACTTCTACTCACTTCTCCTAAACACAAGCCCTGTCATCTTAAAGGATAAGTCCTACTTTAACCTTGAGGGATCTAAGCTCCTTCTAAGAGAAGAATCGCATGCTCTAAAACCTCCCCCAGGCTCCTCAGGATTATACCATGTGGCCTTCGTCGTAGACTCGCTAGAAGGGCTTGCAGAGGTTTTTAGGAGAATCCTAGAGTACAGGCTACCTCTCCTAGGAGCCTCCGATCACGGTTGTACTTTAGCTTTGTACACGATGGATCCTGACTATAACGGTGTTGAGATTTACTGGGATAAGCCTGTATCATCGTGCAAGCTCAGGACTAAAGCCTTAGATCTAGATGCACTTTCCGAGGTTGGGGGTTATAGGGGTTATAAGGTTAGCATAGGCCATGTTCATTTAAAGGTTCCCTCTCTTGACTCGGCTGAAGAGTTCTACTCTGGAACCTTGAGGATGAGGGTTACTGAGAGAGGGTATCTTGGAGCTCTTTTCTTCGCTTACGGGGGTTATCATCACCACATTGGAGCTAATGTTTGGGAGACAGCTTGGGGCACCCGTGGTGCTAGGCGGAGGCCTGGGCATGTTGGGTTGGAGGAGCTCGTGTTAAACCCTCCTCCCAATGTTGATGTGGTTGAGGGTTCTTATGAGGATCCTGCCGGGCATGTGGTTGTCGTTTCTAGGGGTGGTGGGCCCGGGGGGATTTGAACCCCCGACCACCCGGTTATGAGCCGGGCGCTCTACCGGGCTGAGCTACGGGCCCTCAGCCTAGGTTGTATTATTGTGTTTGGGGTTTAATACTTTTACCCTCGTCTTATGTTGTATCCTCTTGTTTCTAGGTTGTGGTTCCACCTTTTAGCCTTCTGTATATGGTGAATGTTGTTATTGTTATGAGTGCTAGTAGTATTGTTGCTATTGCTAGTGACCAGATCGAGGTTTCTAGTATGGTTTGTATTACCTTCTGTACCCTGATTTGTTGAGTCTCATTGCCTGTTTTGCCTATGGGTGCTGTTATTATCTGTGGTTGTGGTTCGTGTTTCTGGGGCTCCTCAAGGTTCCTAGATGTTATCGTTGCCCAGCTTATCATTATAGATTCTACTAGGAGTTGGGGGTCTCCCAGGTCTAGGGATGCTTTTAACAGTGTTTGAGCTAGAGTGCTATTTGATTTAAGGGCTAGGTTTAACGCTAGCCCGGCTGTCTCATTGAACGTACTAGCTCCTGCTGTGAAGCTGCTATGTATAGCCGAGGTTATGATGGCCATGGATCTCGATGCTAGGAATAGCGATGCCACGGGATCTTTTGTCACGCTAGCAGATACAGCCATCATTACCGCCTCCTCAGGCGGATTGCCTATATTAGCTTCGCTAAAAACCTGGGTTGAGTACGCTGCAACACTCCTAGCTGTTGCCACCAGGTAACTTGATACAGCCTTCAGAGGCTCCATGTCGACGGTTACATTACTAGGCTTAGCTTCACCTAGTATAAGCCTGGCAGCTCTAACCTCCCAGAGCGATCTAGCTATGCTAAGAGCTTCCTCCAAGGTAGCGAAACCCCTACCTTTAATGTTGGAGTACGTAGTGTTGAGTAGCATCCCGGCACTCCAAGCGTGCAGGAAAGCTAGGCCTTTAACTTCTAAGACCCCGAGATCTAAGCTCTCCAGGCCCTCGTAGATGGTGTTAAACTCCTCAAGCTCCCGGGTCACATTGGCGTACACAGCATCTATATCGAAACCCCTTATACTCCAGATCGCCACCTGGGCTAGGCTGGCCGCCCTAACACCTTTGAGTAAGGCAGCATAACTACTCCCACTCTGTCTTAGCATATTCTTAGCGCTATCCAACTCGCTAACAGCACCCTTAACAATATCACCTCTAGCATTATACCTCTCCAAGACCCCTAGCAGGTTCTCAGCCTGCTCTATAACCTTGACAGCAGCCCCCCTCAAACCATCTATGTCCCTTAAACCACCCCTAGCATACACCACCCCCTCCCCTGATACCATCGAGTATAGGCTTGCCAGGCTTCCAACCTCAACTACCGCCACCCCCAGCTTCTCCCCGTAGCTCTTTAAATCAACAGTCTCAGGCCTTACGGTCACGAAGGTGAAGGGGCCTCTACGCACTAAGACCCTCTCATAGTAGGTGTACTTAGACTGCCCTAAGGGTACTATGAAGGTCTTAGCTCCAGAGGCTGCCGCGGCTTCAAGCTTCTCCTTCAAACCACCCACAGGGCCTATGGTGGTATCAGGGTTTATCATCCCGGTTACAACGTAGTCCCCCCGGCACTCCAAGCCTTTAACCGCTAGGAGCACTGCTAACGCCATAGCCGCTCCAGCACTAGGACCTCCAACTACTATAGCTGGAGAGTTTAGTATGAAGTAGAAATCGTAGACTAGGGGGTTAAAGCCACCTACAATTGAAGCTGTTAGAACAGCTATCCTAGCAGCACCCTGCACGTCAACCTCAACAGCTGGATTCACTGAGACGAATATGAGGCCCGAGCCTGGTTTCACTTTAACAGTTAAACTACTCATAACACCCTCACCTGAAGAGGATACAGCTGCTACCGCTAGACTACACTCCCCACCCTGAGCCTCAACAGTAACAACCGGGAGACCATGTATTACCATGAGGGGTATAAGGATTAAACCTAACATCCTAAGACCGGCCAAGCCCATAAGCTAAACCCTACAACTACAGCTCAACATATAGTTAATAAAGTTTACTCACACAAGGTTAATATGAAGATTTAGGTGGCGAGCTTTGAACACCATAAAGATCAATCTTAAGGAGAAAGGCGAGGTTCCATCAACATTATTAGAAGACCTACTATCAATACACCCAGCTATAGATGTTGACAGCGGCCACATAACATGCCATTACACGCAACTATCACTCCTAGTAGCTGAGACGGGAAGAGGACCTGTGCCTCTAATAGCTGTGAACGAATGCATACTCTTAACAGCTGGAGAGCACAACATAGCTAAACTCACAGAGGCATCAGGGCCTGCATTAGAGGAGGCTACAGTCAAACAACAAGGTATAATAAAAGTGGGATCTACGGAAATACATAATCCAGAAGTGGTAGAACTACTCCTATCAAACACAAATCTCAACATGAAATTCCACGAAGCACACGTGGAAGGGGTTGGAGGAGTAGTGCTGGTGATAGCAAGACAAGAGAAAGGACCCCCCGTAGCTGTGATAGCAATACCGTGTAGGAAGGAGAGGGAGAGGAGAGAGCAAGCACTACACTACTAATCCTAGAAAAGATCTGAGAGCCTCGTCCTCAACATTATCCTCTTCAACACCGTAATATGCCTAGTGGTCTTAGGTGGGAATAACTTACCTTCAACAGCAGCTTTAACAACATCCCTCTTACCAAGCCTGGGGGGTATGAGCACAAGTGCTCTACCAGGCCTTCTTGGCGTTTCATTTGTGAAGCTTAAGGTGATTTTAGTAAGGTAACCCTCTGTATCCCCAAGTAACCAGTATACACTAGCTGGATTTTCCACCTCGTGAACTCTGTACACTATTGTGTCACTCTTCCTGACAACACTACCGGGAATCTCGCTCTTCAACAGCTTAAGTAGTTCTTCTAGAGCTCCACTAGAACCTCTATAGACTCTAATCCACCTCTCAACTCTAATCTCATCCTCCTCTAAATAGTTTACTGCTAAGACTGGAACCTTTGAAACATCTAGTCTTTTCAAAACTTCAAGTCTATGAGCCCCGTCTATGACTGTTAACGTGTTCTCATCGACTATTAAGGGTTTAACGAGGTACCTGGATTTCACTATGGATTCCCTCACCTCAGCAACTCTAGCCTCAATGTACTTCTCATGGGGCTTTAACGTCCAAGGGTTAAGGAAGGCTAGCTTCACCATTATACTATTAGGAGGGTTCTCCTCATCTCTAGCCTTATAGCTTGTTAACACGCCTACCCCTGAGCTCATAGCAGTTACCCTCATTTCACCTAACATTCACTTTGGGCAGGTATGAGAGGTCTATCTCTGCTGGCTCGTAGTCCACCAGCCTGCCTTCCAGGTATTCAAGGTAGCCTTGTAGGTCTAGGAGGCCGTGGCCGCTGAGGTTGAATAGTATGACTGGGCTTTCCCCACTTCTCTTAGCCTCAAGGGCTACGTCTATTGCTGCTTTTACAGCGTGTGCACTCTCGGGAGCGGGTACTATCCCCTCTGTTCTGGCGAAGATAGCTCCCGCTTCGAAAACCTCTTTTTGATGGTAAGCTCTAGCCTCTACAAGGCCTTCTGATACTAGAAGGCATAGTGATGGTGCGTCACCATGGTATCTCAGGCCTCCAGCGTGTATTGGTGGAACCCTATACCTATGACCTACGGTGTACATCTTGAGTAGTGGTGTCAGCCCAGCTGTATCACCATAATCGTATGTGTAGAGACCGCGGGTTAGCGATGGGCATGCTCTAGGCTCTACCGCTATGAACCTCATATCCTTCTTTTTACCGCTAAGCTTAAACCTTAGGAATGGGTATGCGAGGCCAGCGTAGTTGGATCCCCCTCCAACACACCCTATAACGTAGTCTGGGAGCTCCTCTCCAAGCTCCTCCAACTGTTTTAAAGCCTCTAATCCAATAACGGTCTGGTGTAGGAGCACGTGGTTTAGAACACTACCAAGACTATATCTAGCCTTCTCATCTGAGAGCACATCTTCTATGGCCTCTGATATAGCTATACCCAGGCTCCCGGGGTGGTTTGGATCCTTCTCAAGCACGCTAAGCCCAGCCCTGGTGAGCCTCGAAGGGCTCGCTACGACCTCAGCTCCGTAGAGCTCCATTAAAACCCTCCTGTAAGGCTTCTGCTCGTAGCTAGATCTAACCATGAAAACCCTGACCTTGAGCTTGAAGAGGGCTCCTGCAAGTGATAGAGCTGAACCCCACTGGCCAGCACCAGTCTCTGTTGAAAGCCTCTCTACACCCTCAATGCTATTATAGTAGGCTTGGGCTATAGCAGTGTTAACCTTATGGCTTCCAGTTGGTAGGACGCCCTCGTACTTATAGTAGATCCTAGCTTTCGTGCCTAGGAGCTCCTCCAACCTCCTAGCTCTAAGCAATGGCGTAGGCCTACCCAGGCTGATCAAAGTATCCCTTACAGCTTCAGGTATCCTTATGAACCTCTCACTACTAAGCTCCTGCTCCACAAGGCTCTTAGCGAATAACCTCTCAAACATCTCCCTAGGAGGAATCCTACCGTCTGGGAGTAGTGGTGGAGGTAGTGGTTTCGGGAGGTCTGGGATGATGTTATACCAGAACTCGGGTACGAGACCCTCGCTCTGAGAGGCCCTCCCCCTAGGGGGTTTTAGAGGGCTAGCCATTGGCTCAACCGCATCACCAAACATTTTATACACTAGGTACCCCTATTTAAGCTTTACTATGAGAGTTTGATTGACGGTGTTTGGAGTTGAGCTCGCAGGAGCCGTGGGCGCTCCTCCTAGACCTCGATGGAACCCTGTGGGACCACCTTGACATATCATCGCTGAAGCCCCCCTTTAAGAGGGTCTCGGAGGATGCTATAGTGGATTCCAGAGGGGTTACCGTTAGACTCTACAAGGATATCGTTGAAGTGGCTAGATGGGCTAAGAGGAGCGGTGGCTTCGTTATAGCACTAAGCTGGAACATACCGGAGGTTGCAGTAGAGGCTTTGAAGGCCTTCAACCTCCTAGGCCTATTCGACTACCTTGGGATCGAAGACCACCCTGATAAGGGTTTAATTGCCTCCAAGATACTAGGGGATCTTGAGAGTAGAGGCTACAAAATTAAACCATGCAGGATAGTATATGTGGATGATAGAGAGATACACGTTAAAGGGGTGAAGGAGAGAGTGGGAGATGTAACATTCATAAGAGCTTGGGCTGACTTCAGGAACGGAGAGGAGCTTAGGAGCAGGATAGCTGAAGTGCTTCAGAGAAGATGCTAGAATCTCAACTGTACGCAGCGTTAACCCTAGTCAATTATGGACCCCCTCAGCTCTACTCCTAGCTCCTCAGCTAGACTCCTAGCCCTCATTTTTATTGTTGGAGCTACGAGTAGCAGTCGAGGTTTAACCCCGGTTACCTTCTCGTACAGCTTCCCTATGTTGCCGAGCTCCGCAACATCAGATTTATCTGCATACGCCTTATACTCAACTAGTATGCGCTCTCCATCCCTGATAAGCATGTCCACCTCCACCACAGAAGGACGGCCGTAGACTAGGCCTTCGCTATCATAGTAAATCCACCTTTCAACCTTATATAGTTTCAGGAGATCCTCGACGAGATACCTTATTGAAGATCTAAACGCTTCCTCGGTTACAACACCATACCTATTGCCTATGGCATTCACCTTAGTACTAAGATCTCTTACTGCTTCTTGTAGATCCTTTACTGCTTCCCCCAGTTTTCTTACTGCTTCTTGTAGCTCTTTAATTGCTTCTCCCTGCTTTTTTATCGTTTCCTGTAGCTCTTTTATTGCTCCTCCGTGCTCGTCTAGCCTTTTGAGTATCTCATATAAGCCTATGTAGCCTGCAACGGTGTACTTGAACTCCGGGTCCTTTTCTAGGAGCTCTAGAAACCTCTTTTTTAGCCTTAAGCTCAAGTCTATCTCTCCTCTCATATGGGTGTTAGTTTAGGTTTATAATCTTTAATTGTGTAACGATAGTCTATGGCGTTATCCTCTCTGTGTCTCTTGGTAGTAGTCTTGCTTCCCTTATGTTCTGTAATCCTAGTATTTGCATTGTTATCCTCTCTAACCCCATTCCCGCCCCTCCGTGTGGTGGTGCTCCGTGTTTGAAGAATTCTAGGTAGTATTGGAACTCCTCCTCCTTCAACCCCTTATCTTTTAGGTTCTCTCTTAGCCTCTCATACCTATGCTCCCTCTGCCCTCCTGTTACCACTTCCAAGCCTCTGAATAACAGGTCGAAGCTGTACGTCCACTCCGGCTCGTCATCCTTCCTCATGGCGTAGAAGGGTCTTACACGCCACGGGTAGTCTATTACGAATACAAGGTCTGAGTTGTATTTCTCCCTTACATAGGAGCCTAGGAGCTTCTCCCCCTCAGGGTCTAGGTCCTCTCCATAGGGTATTCTCTTACCGTACTCAGATTCAAGTATCTCGTAAGCCTTCCTTATAGGTATCCTAGGGGCCCCCGACTCCGGTATTCTTATTCTCGGTGCCTGGTGGGCTTCGAGCACGTCCTCCACCTCCCTTAGATCCTCTGCTAGCTTTCTGAAGAATCCTTCAACGTAGTCCATCACATCATGATATGACTCTATGAAGCCAACCTCTATGTCTAGGGAGTGGTATTCGTTTAAATGCCTTACAGTATGATGTGGTTCAGCTCTAAACACAGGGCCTATCTCGTAGACTCTCTCAAAACCAGCTATTACTGCGAATTGCTTGTAGAACTGGGGGCTTTGAGCTAGGTATGCTACCCTATCGAAGTATAGTACTGGGAAAACGTTAGCCCCGCTCTCCGTGCCTGAAGCCACTATTTTAGGTGTGAATATCTCCACAAACCCCTGGCTTGAATAGTACTCCCTGAACTTCCTAGCAACCCAAGCTTTTAAAACGAAAATCCCGGAGACTAACGGGTTCCTAGCGTCAAGCCACCTGTACTTAAGCCTGGTTGTAAGCCCAGCTTTAAGAGAGCTGTGCACCTCTAAGGGTAGGGGTTCTAGAGGCCTTGATAGTAGTGTTAGAGAGGAGGCTGCCACCTCGAACCCCTCCTTGGTAGGAGCTCTCCTCAACATTCCATCAATACACACAACACACTCCTCCCTTAAACCCTCTAACTCCTCTAGAACCTCCTCTCCTAACTCGCTCTTCTTAAACACAGTCTGCAACGTACCAGTCCTATCCCTTACTATGACGAATTTAACGCCACCTAAATCCCTTATCCTATGTATCCAACCGCAAACTCTAACCTTCGATCCTTCTAGATCACCTGCTTTAGCTAGCACATCTCCTATGAACATCCTCTTATACACTAGACCCTACACCTTGATATTACATATTCTAGGATTCTACCTTTTAAACTACACTAGGTTGCTAGCGTTACGAACACCAAGGTCTTATACCTAGATACTAGTTTTGAGAACTGGTTTAAGGACAGGTTTTTCAACCCCTCCGAGGACACCTCCCCTGTTAGGAGGAGCTCTGCAAGCCTAGCCTGCCACACCCCACCCTCTACGCTTAGCTTAACCGTTCCATCCTCCTCCTTATAGTATCTTAGCATTAGAGGGATCCTCATGAGCTTCCAGTAGTACTTTGGCGTGATCTCCAGGAGCCTCCCCACCTCACCTTCATCGAACTCGTGTAGGTCTCCTGAGTGTAGTTTGATAAACTTTCTGCCTAAGGATAGATCGTATATGGTTATAGTTTCAGCCGGCCAGTAGAGGGAGAGCTTCCTACTATCCTCAACATATTTCCTCTCGACAGCCTTCTTAATCTTCTCCCCCATAAGGAGGGCCTCCAGGCTGGGAGCTTAGACTACCCTCCCTCGTACCTAGCGTATATCATTGCATGATCTCTGTCGAAGGGGTCTAGGTGTACTACATCAACTATCCTGAACCCGCTTGTCTTCAAAACCTCAACCTCCCTCCTATAGACCTCGCTAGGCTCAAGGGTTACATCTATGCTCCTAGCCTTCACGGCTAGTAGTAGGTAGCCGTTGCTCTTTAGGAATAGAGAGGCGTTCCTAGCTACTATGGCTGCCTGCTCTGGTTGGGCTATGTCAGCGTATATCCCATCTGTCAACTCCACCAAATGTCTATACTTCTCCGGGAACCTCGCATCAGCTAGTATAGGATATATGTTCCTCCTATCCCTCACTACAACTAGAAGATCTCTCATAACCCTAGGTGCAAACTCAACCCCGTATATGATACCCTTCCACCCTATGATATCACTTATATGGCTAGCCGTAGTCCCGCTCCCAATGCCGAGGTATAGTATTTTATCACCCTCCCTCACCGGGAGCTCCAGTAAACCTTTAAGGAGTGCTCCTCCAAGTTTACTCCTATAGGGGTTCCACTCCCTATACTCTACATCCTCGTACTTGAAAAGCCTTTCACCGTAAACCCTCTGACCCGGCACTAGGTTTCTCGTGGCTATCCTAAGGCTTCCATCGCTAAGCTCCACTACGTAGACCCCCCTCCACTCTCCGTGCTCCTCCACCCTTACAACCTCGGACAACACGCTCACCTCCTCCTAGCTCCTCTCCTAGCTTCCCTCCTAGGCGGTCTGGGTTTAGCCTCCTTAACCTCCTTCCTAACCGGTGGTTTAGCGTAAACCTTCTTAATCTCCTCTATCCTAGCCTGTAGCTCTTCTCTAAGCTTATCCCCTACAAACCTACCTGTGAAGGCGTCTACCTTAGCTGCTAACGCTAGCTTCGCAGCTAGAGCCCTGGCTATCTTACCCCTCTGCCACTTAGGACTCCTATGTATCTCTGGGTACTGGAATATAACACCGTGTTTAGGAGGTCTCCCCCCTGTTCTCAAAGCTCTAAACAACGCCTTCTCAGCACCCAGAACCTGGATTGTACTAGCGGGGAGCATGGCCATCCTCTCCAGGCTACCTGCAAGGCTTAGGAGCCTAGCCCCTAGTAGGGGGCCTACGAGGGCTGTAATGTTTGGAGCCACCTCGCTCATAATCTCGTCTAGGTATGATGTTAGGGTTTTCCTAAGCTGGAATAGATCTAATACTATCCTAGCCAGGGTCCTTATGGCCTCCGCGTCGTGCTCCGATAGATCTGCCCCTACGCTGGAGGATGCAACCTCAACTATCTTGGAGGCCTTAGCCTCGCTAAATCCTATCCTCCCAAGGCTCTCAACCGTAATGCCATCCCTATGTCCTATCTCCGCTACAAGCCTAATGTAATCCTCGTGCTCTTTAACAAGCTCGTCGAGCTCCGGGAAGTGGACACCATACCACTCCCTTATCCTGGTGGCGAAGAGGTTAATAGTCTTGTCTATATCATCTATAGCCCTTATAGCCTGCACAGCCAGCATATCCCTCTTAGCGGCAACCCCCCTAAGCTTCCTCCTAGTATACTCAACCTGCATCGAGTACATCCACTTAGCGAGCTCCTCAACACTACCTACAAACCCGTGTTCAACAGCAACCTCTGCTAGCCTAGATCTAAACGACCTGAAAACAACATCAGCAGGGGTCACGGAAACATTAAAACCAAAACCTGAAACACTCCTAGCGAGATCGTTATCCTCAACAACTACAAGGGAAACCTTACCCCTAAGCCTCTCAAGAAGCCTGGACATGCTCGCAGGAGCCTCCCCCCTCTCTATAGCCAACGCCTCCTCAACAGCCTCATCAACACCCTTAGGGTACAACTCGAAATCCACAACACTCCCGTCCTCACCAATAGCGAAAACCCCGAAAGGCACTGCCGCCAGGTATACCTTCAACTCAACCACCAAAACCCCAGAGTTATACCCAAAGCTTAATACTTTAAGCCCTACACCAAGGGGTTCGGAAGCTATCTCAATTCTCATGATTACCCGTACCAGCCTAGAGGGTGGAGCTCCTCTTTAGCCTCTCTCCGCCATTCCAAGTTTTACACAGGATTTGCATAGGTTGATATTATCCTATGTAGGAGTGTAATGTTTAAACCCCAAGGGCATTCATGGGGGGTACAATGTTAAACAACATAGACCCTCATGAAGCCCTAACCCCATATTAGAGTTTATAATATCCTATACGTGGGTAACACGTATAACACTAGGTAGAGCCACAGTACATGAGCTATAATGGATGCTGATAGACCCTGAGTTCTAGCGGTGAATCCGAGCACCAATCCCACAACCCATGCAGCTAGAACTAGTATAGCAAGCCCTGAGGTTACATGTACTAGAGCATAGGGTATTGTGGAGAGCGCCCAGTTAACTCTAAGCTTCCTCACTACAAGGGTTTCCTGCAAGTACCCTCTCCAGTAGGCCTCCTCCATAAACCCTATTACAGGGATTAAGGCTCCTTCTATGCAGCTACAGGTTTCCTAGATTTAAGAGCACTCATAGCATCAGCCCCCCTGGGTATGTTGATAACAGCTGTGTTGTTAGCAAACAATATTAGGGATATAGAGGCTGATAGTAGGTCGAGAATCAAGACACTGGCTACGACCTTAGGTTTAAAGAGGTCAACGATAGTCTACCTTACCCTACTACTAGGTTCGATAGCCTACGCCCTAGCATTAGTAGCGTTGAGAGTACTCCCGGTGACATCGGCAATCACAGTGCTAGTACTACCTCTAGCTATAAAACTCACGAGGATATCCCTATCCGATAGGATCCCTGCAGACTTCGATCCGATAACTGCAAGAGTGGTATCATTATATTCGATACTCTCAATAGCATCTTTATTGGTAGCCGTCCTGTTAAAATAGTTTAAATGGGGTGTTCTATGAGGCGAAGTATGTTTCCTCGTGAGCATCCTCATCTGGGTGTGGGGGTGCGTGGAGCTCGTGGAAGATATGCTCTTCAACGTCATCCCTACTCACTATTACATTGCAGTCCTTGCACCACATATACTCAAACTTGGAGGGCTTGCACATCTTATAACATGTTGAACCCTTATCGCTAACACCTTTAACGAGCTTGTTAAGAATGCATAGGCCGATAGAAGGATTGCTCCTTAGGGGGATCCAGTAGTAACAGGTTCCACACACAGCATCTATTTGCATTAGCGGATCACCATCTATGATTACCGTTACTGGGAGTTAATATAATAGCATGGCGTGATAGTAGCGTTAATTTTAAGCTTTTGAATCCTTTACTTTAAGAGGTGGCATGCCTTGCCTATTGGTAGGCTTTTTAAGCTTGTTGGTGGTTTAGCTATCCTATTACTCGTACTCTACGTGCTCCTACTTGTGGCCCTTCTCTTCCTAGGCTTTATTGGACCTATATTGTTTCTAGTTCTCCTGGTGCTAGGGGTTCCTTTTATAGTCGCTCTTGCAATCCTCTCAATCCCCGTAGCGTTCCTAGCATTAGCTATCCCCCTCGCCATACTAGTGGTGGTTCTAATCATTGTTAGCATTCTATTATCCGTTATCCTATCAGCTGTCCTCACAATCATAGTGCTATGGGTTGCTAATACCGCCTCCACAGAGGTTATAGGGGTGGCCCTCCTCCCCCTCAGGGAGGACGGCTCCATAGTGTGGTGGAGGGTTATCCTAGCCGTACTACTATTCCTCTCCATATACGCTCTCATAAGCAGGATATTCCAGGTTTCTAGGGTTAAGACTAGGAGGGAGGCTGGGCTCAGGTATGCCTAGGAGAGCTCTACTCCTCCCAGCTCTAATAGCTATCCTTGCAATACTCCCCATATACACTCTACTATCCAAACTAGCTGTTGTTGAGATTAGAAGTGGGGATGAAGTTGAGAGGATCACTATTACATGTGGTTCTAAGCTAGTCATATCATTCAACAACTCTGTTACAGGATCCCCTGTCTCATTTCTCTTTGATATTTGCGGTGACGGTTTTCAGGGGGTTGGTGTGGTAGCAGATGAGATTACAGTAGAGTATTACACAGCTGGGCTTATAGATATTAACGGCTCCATTAAAGCTTTCAAGTCCCAGGTACTGGAGTACTGTTCGTCACAGGAGGTAAGAGTGTTGGTTGGGGGGAGGGAGCTATCCTTCAAAGGGGTTTGCGTAGTGCTTAGGGTTAGACCTTACGTAGACCTCCAATCTTAAACCTTGATATCAAGACTAGCATTACCGTGCATCCTATGAAGCCTACTAGGTTTAAAACCTCTAATGGGATGAAGAGTAGGAGGCTTAGGAGGGCTAGCAAAAGCCTAGGGGCTATACCTAGGTGGTAGCCGGAGTAGAAGCCTACATTTGCTATTGATAGGAAGAAGATACCAGCTATTACAGCTGCAAACCTGGAGGCTATTAGTATAACACCTTGGGCTAGAGGCATTGTTAGGAGTACTGGGAGTACTAGTAGAGCTGTACCCCAATAGGACCATATGAAGCTGAGAGCGTATACGTACTTCGGTATTGCTACAAGGGCAGCTCTAACTCCAACTCTCACCGGGTCTAGACCGTATACTGCTGCTGCAGCGAAGTTAGAGAGGCCTACGGGCGGCGTTATATCAGCTAGCATAGCCGTGTAGAATAGGAACATGTGCGTTGCAAGTAGTGCAGCCCCCTCAGGTATGCCTGCCGCTGTAGCCAGCTTAACGAGGGCCGGGGCTGTTAGTAGTGATGAGAGTGTATACGTTGCTATAGGCGGGACACCCATGCCTAGTAGTAGTGAGAAGAAGAAGGCGAATAGGATAGCGTATACAAGGTTGCCTCCCACTAGCTCTAGTAGGGCTAAGGTGAACTTCTGGTGTAGCCCTGAGAGTACAACCATGGACATTATAACGTTGGCTAGAACGATACTAGCACCAACAGGGGCTAGAAGCTTCAACCCCTCAGCGAGCCCCTCAGGAACCCTCCTAATGTTACCCCTCATATCCCTATCTAGTAACGCTATGAAGGGGGCTAGTATTACCGCTACTGTTACAGCCAAGCTAACACTATAACCTAGGAATATTAGCGTTAGGATGAGAGCAGGCGGTATGAATGGTATTAGGAGCTCCGGGCCCCTCTTTACCTCAAAGGGCACGGGCTTTATCCCAGCCCTTCTAACGTAGAACTCATTATATACTAGGATTGAGATGGCGTAGAGGATGGCGGGGCCTATAGACATTACTATAACCCATGTGTATGGTATACCTAGGATTTCAATCATCAGGAATGCTACTGAGCCCAGGATTGGAGGTGTTATGTACGCTAAAGTCCCAGCGTTAGCGGCTATCCCTGCAGCAACAATATCACTATAGCCTGCGGCCTTGAATAGCGGTTTGAATGTTGACGCTACGTAAGCTGTATCAGCCGCTCCAGACCCTGAGACCATACCCATACCCATGCCGAGCCCCACGCTAGCCCTACCCACACTAGCGGGGCTCCTACCTAGGAAGGCTAGGAAAGTTCTACCCATAGCCTTCCCGTACCCCAATGCTCCTAGAACGCCAGCTAGTATAGTGAAGTAGACTACGTATTTAGCTGAAACACCGGTTACAATGCCTAGTAGTGCCGCCTCGGTCTCCGCGTAGAGTTTACCAGCGAGGAACTCAACGTCGAAACCAGGGTGGAACCAGGGTCTTGGGAGTAGGTAGCCGTATATATCATATAGTATGAATGCTGTAACCAGGAGGGGCATCTCAGGCCCTATAAGTCTTAGGACGAGGCCCATTAACATTAACGTCATACCCCAACCCATAGCAACATCCAGTGGGAGTGGGAGTACAGCTCTATCTATTAGAGCCCAGTAGTTAGAGACAAGGTAGAGGTATGGTGGGAGGGCTAGAATAGCTAAGGCTAAATCGGATAACCTAAGGTTGTGAGAAAGCCTAGATAAAGGGTTTAAGATAGGTGGTAGGATTGAGAGAACATAGATCAATGAGAGTAGGAGAGCGGGTAGTAAAGCCCCCTTATCAATGAACATATCTAAAGCTAGGTATACGGGGATAAGTGTTGTTAAAGCTAGGATAACAGAGAGAGCCCACCTAAGCCCTAAATAGGATACACTCCACCCCCTTAGATAGCTTAGGAGGAAGCCCACTGTTAAAACGAAGAATACATGAGTCCCCCTTTGCAACTGCGTCAGGTCAAGTACACCGATTCTATACCAATAGGATAGGGGGGTGTACGGGTGCACTATAAGGTACAGGTGGTATAGGGCCCCTAATAGTGCTATTAGAAAAAGGGTTTTCTCAATTAAGCTTTTAAAGTTCACCGGACCCTCTACCTCTTAAGAACACCAACCTCCACATAGTATTTCAGAGCCCCCTCATGGTACGGTATTACCCCTCCATAGAACTTAAGCGCGTTCTCAAGCTTAGTATCCCTAGCGGCTGGGACAGCTTTATGTAGTATACCTATGTTCTCGAATACAGCCTTCGTTACCCTGTATACAACGTCTACTGGGGCATCCTTATGGCATACGAACATGTTCCAGAAGGTTAGAGTAGGTGTATCCTCAGGCGCACCGTAGACACCTTTAGGTATGACGCCTGGGCTAGCTAAACCCGGGTATAATGCTGAGAAAGCCGTAGCTGTAGCCGGGTCTACTGGTACGAGGTATATCTGCTTACCCCTCGCTGCCAGGGCTTTAGCTAGCTCAACTACAGAACCTGTTGGTAGCCCTCCAGACCAGAAGTATGCATCTATAGCTCCATCTCTTAACGCTGTGGCACTCTCAGCAGCTCCAAGCCTCTCCCACTTAGCGAAATCCCTCGCTGGGTCTATTCCAACAAGCTTCAACACTAGGAGGGCTTCAACCTCCGTCCCGCTACCAGGAGCTCCTGTTGAAACCCTCCTACCCTTAAGGTCTAGGAGGCTTTTAATCCCCGAGTCTGTTGTAGTCACTATGTGTAGGTAGTTTGGATACATAGCCCATAGTATGGCTATTGGTGCAGGGTTATCCTTAAACCTCTCATGCTGACCTGTATAGGCTAGGTATGCTGAGTCTGGGAGGACGGTTGCACAGTATATAACACCTTTGGATAGGTCAGTCTTATCCCTTATAAGCACAAGGTTATCAATGGAAGCTGCAGTTTGTATACTAGTAGCCTCTATGCCCGTAAAGTTTGTTATGATCCCTGCTACTGTCCCTCCATAGTAGAAGTAGACACCTCCAACACCCCCAGTTCCAATTATAATACTCCACTTAGCAGGTCCGGGGGTCGGTGTTGGTGTGGGAGAGGTAGCGGTTGGTGTCTGAGCTCCAGGTGTTGGTGTAATCTGGGTTGGTGTTGGTGTTTGCGTGGCGGGGGCTTCGGTGGGGGCTCTTGTTATGAAGAGTGCTGCAACTATTAAGATTACGATCACAGCTGCTACCACCGCGTAAGCTATGGTTCTCGTGGTTAAGGCCACTCCCTAGCACCTCTCAAATCATCATAGTACACAGTTCAACGGATCTTATAAACCTTACCCTCTCTATATTCTCTAGTTGAAAACAAGCTTGAGAGCATTTAGGAGGGGTTGGTATGATGTTGGAGGGTGTTAGGATCCTTGATTTTACTAGATCTCTTGCAGGCCCTTTTGCCACCATGGTATTAGGTGATCTCGGTGCTGATGTTATTAAGGTTGAGCCTCCCGGTGGTGATGAGACTAGACTCTGGGCTCCTCTTGTTGGTGGTGAGAGCGCCTACTTCATGTCTATTAATCGTGGTAAGAGGAGTATTGTTGTTGATCTTAGGAGGAGTGAGGGTAGGGAGGTTGTGTATAGGCTTGTCAGGGTTAGCGATGTTGTTATCGAGAATTTCAGAGCAGACGTGCCCGGGAAGCTTGGTGTAGACTATGAGACTCTTAGGGGGGTAAAGGAGGATATAATCTACTGTAGTATCCGCGGCTTCGGCTCGGGGAGCCCTTACGAGCTTAAGCCCGCGTACGATCTCATAGTCCAGGCTATGAGCGGGCTGATGATGTCTACTGGTGAGGAGGGAGGCCCTCCCATCAGGGTTGCCTTCGCCCTCTTCGATATGATAGCTGGGCTTATAGCCACTAGCAGTATACTAGCAGCCCTCCTCGATAGAGTGAGGAGCGGTAAGGGTAGGTATATTGAGGTTTCACTCTACGACTCCTCTATATTCGCTATGAGCTATGTAGCAATGATATACCTACTTACCGGATCCAAGCCTAGGAGGTTTGGTAGCGGTCATCCATCAATAGTCCCATACCAGGCTTTTAAGTGCTCTGATGGGAGGTGGGTTGCTGTAGCTGTGACCAACGAGAGGTTCTGGAGTAACCTTTGCAGAGCTCTAGGTTTGGAGGAGCTCTGTAGAGATGAGAGGTTCTCCTCCAACCCTAGGAGGGTTGAGAATAGACACATACTAATACCGTTACTTGAAAAGGTGTTCTCGGAGAAGCCTAGAGATTACTGGGTTAAGTTGCTTGAGGAACACGATGTTCCATGTGGTCCAGTATACGAGTTAGATGAGGTTTTCGAGGATCCACATGTTAAGGGCTCAGGCGTAGTGGGCTCTGTGAAGCACTCGAAGTTAGGTGAGGTTAAACAGCTATTGTACCCAGCGCTCATAGATGGTTTTAGACCTAAACCTTCAAGAGCCCCCCCAGTTTTAGGTGAGCATACGAGGGAGATACTAAGGGAGCTTGGTTATAGTGAGGGTGAAATAGAGGATTTGTATAGGAAGGGTGTTATAGCTTAGAATTGAGCTCTAGCTGTTTGCGTAGCCGGTTTCTCAAGTAGCTTAGCATACTTCTCCCTACTCCTTATCCTAGGAGCAGGCCTCTTCTTAGGCTTAGGTTCTATCCTAGGCGTGGCCTTCCTAACCTTACCAGCTTTAGTCATAGACCCGTGGGTTGGCATCTCCGAACCCCTAGCTACTCCATGTGTTTTGGAACTTAAATCCTTTAGCTTAGATTGTACGAGATTAGGTGTAGTACTTGGAGTACCACGGGTACACGGGGTTTGCTGCGAGAGTCTTGAGAGATCTAGGCTTAGAGCCTGGCGATATCATTAGGGTTATGAGGCCCGATGGCCTGGCCGTTGAGGGCATGCTATTACCGAGGTATGGGGGTGTGGGGGAGCCTGTGGTAGTGTTGAAGTTGAGGAACGGGTATAATGTGGGTATTAGGCTTACTGGTAGCGAGGTTATAGAGAGGGTTGGCGGTGCTGGGAGGGGTGAGCCGGGGGCTCCGGTGCCGTTAGCCGAGGAGGTGGAGGTAGGGGGCTCCAAGGTCTTCATATTAGGGTGTGGTGGTACTGTTGCTAGTAGGATTGACTATGAGACTGGGGCTGTTAAACCATACCTCTCGCCCGAAGAGCTCTCCCTAAGCATCCCGGAGATGTTCAGGTATGCTAGTATAGAGGCTAAACAGCTTTTCGCAATCCTCAGCGAGGATATGAAACCTTGGATGTGGAGTGTTATAGTTGAGGAGCTATCCAGGATACTCGAGTCCGGCTACGATGGCGTGGTGGTAACCCACGGTACGGATACTATGAGCTATACCGCTGCGGCACTCTCATTCGCCTTCCACAAGGGGCTCCCAGCACCAATAGCTATGACCGGTTCTCAGAGGAGTAGTGATAGGCCTAGTAGTGATTCAGCCTTCAACCTTACAGCTGCGGTTCTCGTATCATCAAAGGCCCCCTTCGCTGAGGTGACTGTTGTTATGCACGGGGAGAGTGGTGATAGCTACGCTCTAGCCCATAGGGGTGTTAGGGTTAGGAAGATGCATTCTAGTAGGAGGGATGCGTTCCAATCTATAAACTCTAGGCCTCTAGCGAGGGTTTGGCCTTACGAGGGTAGGATTGAGGTGTTAGATGGTAACTTTAGGGTGAGAGGTTCTCAGGAGCTCGTTGTAGAGAATGGTTTCGACGAGAGGGTGGCTTTCATAAAACACTACCCAGGCCCTATAGCGGAGATAGTGGATCTACTAGTCGATAGAGGCTTCCACGGTATTGTAATTGAGGGCACGGGCTTCGGCCATGTCTCTAGTGATGCAGTAGAGTCTATAAGGAGGGCTGTTGAGAGCGGTGTACCGGTAGTTATAGCTAGCCAGACTTTGTTCGGTAGAGTTAACCTTAACGTCTACAGTACGGGTAGGAGGATGCTCGAAGCAGGGGCTATACCGGTTGAGGATATGCTACCTGAGGTTGCATACGTTAAACTATCATGGGTTCTAGCTAGGACAAGGGATATGGAGGAGGTTAGAAGGCTCATGCAGGCAAACCTAGCTGGTGAGATCAGCTTAAGGCATGACATGAACCTCTACCCGAGGTGGTCTTATGACTAGTTTTGAAGCCCTAGACTACAAGTCGCTAGGCTTAAAGGTGGGTCTTGAGATACACCAGCAACTTGACACGGAGCATAAGCTATTCTGTAACTGTAGGGCTGAGCTTAACGAAGGACCATATGTAACCTTGGTTAGGAGGCTTAGACCTACGAGGAGTGAGGTTGGAGATGTGGATCCGGCAGCTTTATTCGAGTGGAGGAGGGGTAGGTATTATGAGTACCAAGCTCCTCTAGCTACCAGCTGTCTAGTTGAGGCTGACGAGGAGCCCCCTCATAATCTCAATAGGGAGGCTTTAGTCATAGCTCTTGCCATAGCTAGAGCTCTAGGCTCCCACATATTCGATGAAGTGCATGTTATGAGGAAGGTTGTAATAGATGGTAGTAATACTAGCGGGTTCCAGAGGACGGCTTTGATAGCTGTGGGGGGCTCCATAGAGGTTAATGGTAAGATCGTACCCATAGAGACCATATGCCTTGAGGAGGACGCGGCTAGGAAGGTTGGGGAGGAGGGCTCTAAGGTGGTGTATAGGCTTGATAGGCTTGGGATACCCTTGGTTGAGATAGCTACAGCGCCCGTCATAGAATCGCCTGAGGAGGCTAGGGAGGTTGCACTAGCTATAGGTAGGCTTCTAAGGCTTACGGGGAGGGTTAAGAGGGGTATTGGGACTATAAGGCAGGATCTTAATGTGAGCATCAGGGGTGGGGCTAAGACTGAGATTAAGGGTGTTCAGAGGTTGGAGTTAATTCCAAAGGTTGTAGCATTCGAGGTTCTAAGGCAGTTGAACCTGTTGAAGATCAGAGATGAGCTTGCGAGGAGGGGGTTGTCGAGGGATGCTGTTAGGTTAAACCCTGTCGATGTAAGCCATGTGTTTAGCGGGACGACTAGCAGGGTTATAAGGAGGGTTTTGGATCAGGGCGGTGTGGTTCTAGCTGTTAGACTAGAGGGGATGAAGGGGATTCTAGGCATTGAGGTTATGCCTGGTAGGAGGTTTGGTGGTGAGGTGGCGGACTACGCTAGATTCTGGGCTGGCGTCGGGGGCATAATCCATAGTGATGAGCTCCCAGCATACGGGATTACCTTGGAGGAGGTTCGCAGAGTATACGAAGCTCTAGGAGCGGATCCTGAGAGGGACGCGTTCGCCATGGTGGCTGATGAGAGGGGGAGGGCTTTGAAGGCCCTTAAAGCTGTTGTGGAGAGGGTGCAGATGGCGTTCGAGGGCGTACCTGAGGAGAGTAGAGCTGCGATGGACGATGGGACGACGAGGTATATGAGGCCTAGGCCTGGAGCTGCTAGAATGTACCCTGAGACGGACATACCGCCTGTTAAGATAACAAGTGATCTGGTAGAGGAGGCTGAAAGGATTAAACCAGAACCCTTAAACGTTAAGCTGGAAAAGCTTATATCCAAGTACGGGCTTTCAAGAGAGCTAGCAGTAGAGGTTTTAACAGATGTTAGGCTAGACCTCATAGAGAGGCTCATAGATAGATATGAGGGTAAACTACAGCCAACAGTAATAGCATCACTATTCGTAGTAACACTTAGAGGCCTTAGAGGTAAGGGTGTGGATGTAGAGTCTATAGAGGATAGTAAGCTAGAGGAGCTCGTAGACCTAATAGCAAAAAACGTAATAGCCAAAGAGGCTGCCGAAACAGTACTAGAGGAGATAGCTAGAAACCCAGGAGAACCAGTAGCAAAGATAGTCGAGAAACTAGGCCTACAAAGAATAACAGTAGAACAAGCGGAAGCAATAATAGAGGAGATAGTGAGAGCAAACATAGAGGAAGTCAGAAAAAGAGGAGCGAAAGCACACAGCTACATAATGGGAAAAGCCATGGAGAAACTTAGAGGCAGAATAGACGGTAAAATAGTAGCAGAGATTGTGAAGAGGAAAGTAGAGGAGCTCCAAAGACAACAATAAACATTTAAGCTTCAGAAGTTAGAAGTTAGAAGAGGATGATGAATACTCCCGACTATGAAAGATGAATTGAAGGCATTTGACTGACATATTATGATATGGATCCCGTTTGAAGGATCAGGCTCACCTTCATTATATTTTGCTCGATAATCTTAATACGTTTTATAGATTAAAAACATATTACCTTTATCTGTTATAAGCTTATTAGGAGCTAAGGTGCTATAGGTGGTGTTATCATGCGGGTTAAGCTTAAACATAAAAATATCCACATCCCAGCTATTAGTGATGATGTGCTTCCACATCTTCTAGTAAGGCTTAAAGTTTACGATGACATTGTTAGCGGTAAAATGAAATGCCGTATTTGCGGAAGAAAACTCACATTAGATACCATTGGAGCTATAGGTATGCTTAACGGTGAGCTCATCCTGGTATGTGATAAGCTATCTTGCATAAGCAAAGCCTCAATACTTTTTAGTGAATTTCAAACCTCGGGTTAGGGTAGCATAGCCTCCGAAATAGGAGGTTCATTCAATTTATGTTCCTAACAGAGTTCTTGGAGTTCTGGAAGATCCTATGGAGCTTCTTAGGTCCTCTCACTACCGCTATCTTAGCCACTATCTTAATCCTTTATTTCTGGTATCCTGAGAAATTCGAAAAGATAGTTATTCACGTAAATTGGGCTCTATCACACATTAATAAGCGATTTGAGAGAGAAGCTATAAGCCGTGAGGTAGCAAGTATAGTTTCTACGGCTTTTGTAAAAGAATATCGTTTGGAGAGGGTTCCACGGATTGTTATTGAATGGGGAGAAGTAGAGGATGCCCTATTAGATTTGAAAAAGAATATGCTTTTCATTGTACTAAAAGGAGGTAGAGCGAATAGGCATGAAAATATAGCTAGAGCGCTAATGAAAGCCATTCCCGAACTACTTGCTCCTGAAATGAAAGCTGTCTATGAACCAAGATTTGTGAATTGTCTCTCAGCCCACATAGCTAGGAACCTAGTAAAAGAGTATCAACCTGCAGTTATAGCGATAAACGAGTATATAGCCTCAGAGCTAGAAAAAACAGAGAAACTTCGTGAGATTATTTCAATGCTTATTGAAGTAGATGAGCAGTCCCTTCTATCAAGAATCCTAATACCTGAGCTAATTGAATCTGCTAGGCTACGCTATCCATATAGAGATCCACGAATCGACGTTGAAGTTGAGGATTTAATCAAAACATTACATAGCTTAGTGAAAGGCGAGCTCGCTAAACCATTAATATGCGGTAAATATTTCAAACTGTTATTCATTCGAGTAGCGCGCCCAGAGAAGATAGAGGCCGAGCTTGAACCTCATGTTAAATTTATGAAAAGCTCTCTTCAGGAGTGCCCTCTCCTAAACGCAATATATATTCTTGCTGCAGGTAAAAACATCATAGCTGCAAAGGCTTTACTAGTGCGCTTAAGAAACGAGATTAGAGATATGGGGATGGAGTTTAAAGATGAGGAGTTTGAATATGTGGGTAGATATAGGGAAGCATCCTTCATGAAACTATATGTTTGTAGGATAAAAATTAGGAAATCATAAGAGTTTCGGTTTCGTAAACCAGCACTCTGCTTTAGCCATCAAAATCCTCCTAAATAAAGTAAACTTCTACATGAACTTTAATTCTTAGGAAGTTCGCGTAAACCAAATGTATGTTAAAGCTATCTAGGTCATAGAACTTGATTAAGGTAGATCATCATAGATGAAACTATGTGATTGTTAACGATCGTGCACTCTAATGACTACTACGGATAAGTTGGAGGGTAAAGGTTTCTTGATCTAACCATAGTAAACTATAGCTATAACCCATAATTGTAATTAACGTGGAAGAACTAGGTAATGGTAGGGAATGTAGAGCGAATACTATGGTGCGTCTTTAGTAGTCGTAGTTTGGAACTTTGGATCTCCGTCACTGTATTAGCCTAAGACCTTAAGCTAAGAGCTTAAGATGCTCGTTTCTCATAAATCGACACTAGGATAGTCTACTCCAAAATCTATAGAAACAAAGAAAGCTAGCGAAGCTATAAACCTCACCTTTGAGACGCCTAGAGATACCGTTATAGATCTAAGGCCATATTTTGATTCCATGTAGACTGGCATTACAGTGTTAGAGGGAACACTAGAACTCCGAATGTCGAACCCCTAGATGCCAGCCTTCATGGTTATAGTTATGACTTGCTTCAAGTAACCATTAGGAGCCTTTAAGCTTAAAGATGTTAACCATTTACTAGAGAAAGGAGAAGCTAAAGAGGGGGAGATTCGAGGAAGAGTAGCTCTCATACCATAGAAGCACTTAAACTTTTCATCTCGACATCCTTTTAAATGTAGCTGTTAAACACTTTCGCTTACCCTAAGGTATTTAAGAATAGGTGAGGCACGGTATAGATGGGATGAGGAGGCCGCTCCAATATGATCTGTGATTGTATCACGACGGTCCGACCACCTACTTCTAAGCTAGCTTCTGGGCTCTAATCATCCTCCCCACATGGTAGAATGTCCTACCTGCTCCATGTAGTAGTATGTTTGTTTTCGTGAAGTCCCACCCCCATCTTGTGTACAGATCTCTTTTAACGTGCACCGCTAGTATCTCGAATACATATAATCTAACCTCCCCGACGTCTAGCTTAGCGTGTACTCTACCCTCTAGTGATGCTATCGCGTCAGACCACCTCGGTGGTTTCACCTTCTCGCTACTTTCAAGTTTCAGGTTGAACTTCATTATCTTATCAACGTTCCTCCCCGATGTTGAGCCTAGAGCGTAGACTACATCTGCTAAGCCGCTGTGCGGTACGTTTATTGTAGCCTCTGGGTGGTGTTCGAGGCATTCGAATGTGTAGGTCTCCCTGAAGACTGCTACTGCTACAGTGGGTGGCTCCTCTGATACCGGCATGTTCCACGATGCTGGCATGGCGTTAAACCTACCGTTGGGGCATAGGGTTATTAGTACTACTGTTGGCTTTGGGTGTAGTGTGTAGTGGAAGCCCTCCATAGACTCTAGCTTTGTGAGGGAGCTCACCTCCACGGCACCTCCTGGTGTGTGCTAGGTTTGTTTAGGCTTTAAAGGGGGGTTTGGGGGGCTTTCACTTCTTTCTTTCTATGAGGCTCCTCCTCTCCCTCCTATACTCTTCAACTATCCTCTCTATATCTGGTGGTTTTCTTAGGGCTTTCAACCTCTCTTTTTCAACCTCAGCGTCTGCTAGCACCTTGCTCTCCACGAGTACGATCCCGTGTATCTCCTCGACCCTGTATTTCCTTGCATCAAGTGCTGGGATTAGTTTCTCTCTTAGAATGTTGGCTAATGGCGAGTCTAGGTTCTGTAGTAGTACTGCTTTCACCTTCATCCTAGCTAGCTCTGCTACGGCTTCGTTTTCGAACGTGTTCGGGTTATCAACTATCACTATATCCCCTCCTCTAAACTCCTCTTCTCTCCTTAGGTTCCTCACTGTTAGTATTGGGATCCTCCTTGCTAGGACTAGCTCTCCTGTGGAGACAGCTGTTATTGTTTTAGCTATTCTAACCACCTCCTCCTCCAACCTCTCCTTCTCAGCCCTCAGCCTATCAACCTCCCTTTCCAGGGCCTCCACCCTAGATTTTAGCTTTGCTATCTCAGCATCTCTAGCTATCTCAACTCTAATGGTTGACTGTGCATCCCTCAACCTCCTCTCGTAATCCCTTAGGCTCTCCTCCAGCTCCCTAACCCTAGCTTCAAGGGATTCTCTTTGAGCTCTCAGCCTCTCAATCTCCACTAGGTACTCTGTTACGTCAACCTGTTGAACCCTCCTCTCCTCCCTTCTAACCCTACCCTCCCTGAGCCCCACATCCTCTATAGCCTTCTCCAACGCTCTCTCCAGGGCTTCCGCTAGGCTAAGACCCTCTAGAACCCATCTCTTAACCTCCTCTCTTTCAATCTCAGCCCCCATATCCCTTAGCTTCTCCTCCACATCTTCAAGCTTCTCCCTTAGGCTGAGGTACGCTCTGTAAGCTGCAGCTAGAGCATCCCTCTCATGGCTATCCCTTAGCTTCACCTCTCCAGCAAACCTCTCTATCAAATCCCTCTTCTCAATAGATGTTAGATCGTGTGGTGGTGTGTAGATGTTAGCTCCAAGCTGTGTAGCAAGCTTCCTAACAGAATCCGGTACCTCTGAAACGTCAACAGCTACTATGACGGGCTTACCGTACCTGGATATGAGCTCCACCACGGAGCCCCTATCAGCAGCTCTAATACTAGTTACATGTAGGATTCTACCATCGAGATCCACTAAGGCCACCCCAGTTGTAACCCCTGGATCCACCCCTACAATCAACGGCCTACTCTGCAGGCTCCTACCCCCTGTTGCTACCAGTAGCTTACTCCTGTAAACGGGTTTTACTTTGACAACGTAATCAGGCCCTCTAACCTCCTCCACCACACCCTTAACAACATCTCTTGGAGCGTAGACTGTGAACACAGCTGATTCAAGCCCACCTCTACTCTCCTTGTAGTAGTAGTCGTAGTCAAGCCCCGCCCTATCCAGGGCTTCCTTAATAGAGGTTGCTATACTATGTATAGCGGCTCTAACCCTCCTCTGATACCTCTGCTGACTCCAACCCCCGCTGGAGTGGGATCTAAGCTTGGAAACCTGCACCACAGTCTTCTCCTCAACACTCCTAACGCTCGTGCCGTAACCCATACAGGCTAGCATAGCAACAACGTAAGATGTCCTAAGGGGGTTCATCTTAGAGAAATCCTCCACAATCCCAGCCCTCACGGCAACCTCCCTTACATCGAGGAACACACCGTCAACGAGGGTTACCTGGAACACCTCAAGGTCAGGTGGTAGGAGTGAGAGAACCCTGGAGAGCCTCCTCTCATCCCCGCCAAGCTCGTAGACGTTATCAACACCAAGCCTCCTAGGCCTATAATCCCATGCAACCCTAACGAGTCTAGCTAAGCTCGAAGACTCAGCTTTATAGATGAGAGGGCCGCCGCACTTAATCACAACAAGAGAATACCTAGCATTACCACCCTCAGGACTCCCGGATTCAATATCAACACCCATACAGAGATCCTCGGAACCCAGAGGCTTCAACAAAGCCACCTCTACACACTAAACTAACACCAAACCCGCAGACCACGACCATGCCGGGGAGCCCACTCCTCTTAAAACTAGGTAACCTGAACACTTATAAACTTCAACTCCACACATCTCCAACTCCGTTAGGGCTAACAGCTCCTGGTAGACTTGGGGCTTGTAGAGGTTGAGGTTATGATATCCTAGGTTCTAGCTCCTTGTACGAGGTTGTTTGTACTTAATGCTAAGCCCTGTATTAGGTTGGTATGCTTCCCGGGAGATTTGTGGCTTAAGAGTAGTATGTAGTATAGGTGTGAGATTGAGTCTAAAATGTAAAGGGCTTGTGAAAAGAAATTTAAGTTTCAAAGGATAGAGTATAGGTGATTGGAGGAGTTGAAGGGTGGGGGGTAGAGTGGAGGAGTTTGTGCCTGAGAAGGAGGGTATTGTTGAGAGAGGCGGGGTTATGTATGTTGTGGGTTCTAGGTCTATTGCTAGGGTTGCCTCAGCTCTTGCTAATGAGACTAGGGCTAGGATAATAGAGCTCCTTGTAGACGGCCCTAAGGACTTGGATTTCATTGCTAGGGAGATTGGGCAGAGTAAGGCTAATATTAGTAGTCAGATTAGGAGGCTTGAGGAGGTCGGCCTAGTGTCAAGCATATACCAGCCTGGGGAGAGGGGTATTAAGAAGTTTGTCGAGCTTAAAGTTAACACTTTGATGTTCGTGCTAGCTAGGAAGGAGAAGGCTGAAACCTAGATTGTTATCCCAGCTGAGGCTGCCAGGAGGCCTGTGAAGGGAGGGCTAGGTTTTAGAGGTCTACTCTTAAACTCAGGGTGGAACTGTGTTCCCATGTAGAATGGGTGTTCTTTCCTATCATACTCCATAACCTCAACTAAACCTCTAGGGCTCCAACCGCTAACCTTAAGCCCTACGGACTCCAGTATGTCTAGGTACTTGTTGTTAACCTCATATCTATGCCTATGCCTCTCTAAGACAACCTCTGCTTTATAAACCATGTGGGCTAGGGTGTCGGCAACTATACTCACAGGGCTCGCTCCAAGCCTCATGGTGCCACCTAGCTTGTCAACGTTCTTCTGCTCTGGTAGCAAGTCTATCACCGGGTGCGGCGTCCTAGGATCAACCTCTGTTGTGTGAGCCCCCTCAAGCCCTGCTAGGTTTCTCGCTGCCTCTACCACAGTTAGTTGGAGGCCGAAGCATATGCCTAGTGTTGGTATCCTCCTCTCCCTAAGGTATCTTATGGCTTTTATCTTACCCTCAACCCCTCTTTTACCGAAGCCTGGGAGTACCACAGCTCCATTAACCCCCTCTAGGGCTGCTTCAACATCTACTTTACCCTCCTCCACATCTGTGGCTTCAATCCATGATAGCTCGGGTTTTAAGCCTAGATGTGCTCCAGCGTGTTTAAGGGCTTCAACTATGCTCATATAGCTATCCCTAAGCCTGGTGTACTTACCTATCATAGCTATCCTTACAACCCTGCTACTGTTAACAAGCCTCTCCACAAACCACCTCCACTCATCCAACCTAGGCTTCCCGTCTTGGAGCCCCAGCCTTCTAGCTACGAGAGCTCCAAGCCCTTGATCTTCTAGGATCAAAGGCACCCTGTATACCGTGTCTACATCGTAGCTGTTGAAAACATGGCTCTCGGGGAGTGTAGCGTGTAACGCTATCTTACGCCTAGCATCAGCCTCTAAAGGCCTCCTAGTCCTAACAACCACTATGTCAGGTTGCACCCCTATCCTACGGAGCTCCTGTATGCTATGCTGTACAGGCTTAGTCTTCTGCTCCCCAGTAGTAGAAAGCTCTGGTGCGAGAGCTACGTGGATGAAGAGGGTTTTATCGAAGCCCTCCTCAAGCCTCATCTGCCTAACAGCCTCTAGGAAGGGTAAACCCTCGATATCCCCAACGGTGCCGCCAATCTCGACTATGAGGACGTCAACACCGGTCTCCCCGGCAACCTCCCTAATCCTCGATTTAATCTCATCAGTCACATTAGGTATAATCTGGACAGTCTGACCCAAATACTCACCCCTCCTCTCCCTCATTATAACACTAAGGTACACCTGACCCGTAGTTATGTTATGCTTCCTAGTAAGATTAACATCCAGAAACCTCTCATAGTGACCTAGATCTAGATCAGTCTCACCACCATCCTCTGTAACAAAAACCTCACCGTGAGCGTAGGGGTTCATAGTACCAGCATCAACATTTATATAAGGATCTATCTTAACAGCCCCAACACTATAACCACGAGAGGATAGCAGAAGACCCAAGCTAGCAGCAACAATACCCTTACCAACACTAGATAGCACACCACCAGTAACAAAAACAAACCTAGCCTTAACCAACCCAGCCCACAACTACTATCTAGAATCGAAGGCCTAAAAATAGGGGTATAACCCAGTATAACCTCTGCTTATAAAGCATAGCATTAACAGTAAACCCTATAAGTAACCTTAACAGAGCATACTAAAGCGGTGGACCCCCACGTCTAGCGTTGTAAGCTTCAAGGTTCCCAGAGAGATCAAGGAGAAGATGAAAAAGCTTGAAAAGCATATCAAGTGGAGCGAGGAGCTAAGGAACTTCTTGATAGACTCTTAGGCTATGGAGTTAGTCAAGGTCATATTCAAACTTAGCAAACCTCGCCTTTAAAGGCGAGGGTAGGGCTTGCGCACAACTTTAGAGCATTAAGGCTTTTAAACCCCCAGGGTACACTACCTGAGATGGTGATGAGGTTTAACTAGGGTCGAGGGCTTGGGGGTTGCGGGGTCAAACCCCGCCTTAGAGTACCCAGAGAACAACGTACCCCCGGGCCCGGATGAGATGTTGGAAACCATAACCCCCCACCAGAGGGGTAACACCCTAGACCCAGAGGTTCGAAACCCCGCCTTCAGGGCGGGGAGGGGTCATGAGGTCGAAAGAGAGGTTAACATGAGAGAAGTTGTAGAAATGCTGAAGAAGACTCGTGGCGTTCCAAAGGGTTATGCTGTAGCCTTGGTTAGAGAGGATCGTGATCGTAGTTAACGCCTCTGCTATAGTAGCGTTTGTTTTAGAAGAGCCAGGCTGGGAGAATTACATAGATATATTAGAGTATTGTTTTACAGTCGATCACGCTGTTAAGGAAGTTCTAAACGCTATATGGAAGTCTTACAGGAACGGCGTCTTAAGCCTTGAAGAGGCAGCTTTTAAATCTCAGGTACTGAAGAAGACGACGAATGTTGACATTCGTGTCTTTCGTGTCTTCGATGAGGTAGACATGTTAGATGAGGCTTTTAAGATTTCACTAGGGCACAACATAGCGGTGTACGATGCACTTTACATCGCCTTAGCGCTGAAGTTAGGGAAGCCCTTTGCTACATTGGATCTGCGTCAGAGGAGGGTGGCGGAGGCTCTTGGGCTAAGTCTTGTTGTCTTTCGGCTGTGGCTTAGGCTTTTGAAGGGTTTCGGTTTTAGCGATCTTTCTCTATTATGTTTTTAAGGTTTCATCTGCTTCTTAGGGCTCTCTCTATGGCTCTTCTTAGTCTGAACTCCATTCTTTTCATGTAGAGTGCTAGTATTGCTATGCCTAGTGTTTGTAGTCCTACTATTGTCATTATTGCTCCTAGTAGTCCTTTCATGTGGTATTTTACGTCGTTGAGTATGAGGTTGTATAGGTAGTATATGTCTAGTGCTACCCCTGGTATGAGTATTAGTGATGTTACTGTGAAGAGCGTGAATACTGGGTTGTAGGACCAGCTTAGTCTTATCATGTCTGCGAGTATCTTTATGCCGTGTACTGGTTTTAGCTTCTTCTCTCCAACTCTGCTCCTGTAGGTTATGTCTACCTCTGCTATCCTCCCCGTTGTTGAGGCTATGTGTGCTACTATCTCGCTCTCAACGCTGAAGCCCCCGTCTCCCACATCGCCTCTCTTAGGGCTTCAACTCTTAAGGCGTACATTCCGCTTAGCACATCTCTAAGCTTTGTTCCGAAGACTATGTTGAACCATGTTGTTAGCATCCAGTTGCCTACCTTGAATATACGCCCCATAGCTCCTGGTTGCGGTCTCCTAACCCCTATCACCATATCGTAGCCTTCGTCGAGTTTCCTACATAGATCCCATATGTGTGCTGGGGGGTATGTGTGGTCTCCATCTAGGATTACAACATGGTTTGTTCTAGCTAGCTCAAGCCCAGTCCTAACACCTCCAGCTTTACCACCAGGATACCTCTGGGATACAACTATTACACCGTAGCTTTTTGCAACCTCTCTAGTGCCATCCCTACTACCCCCATCAACTACTATGACCTTGCCTAGATCGAACCCGGATTCAACGATCTCCTCTAGGACAAGCTTTAACCCATCCCTCTCATCCCTAACTGGGATAACCACTGTTAGGTCATCACATGAGCTCAAGCTTGGAACGGCCCTCTTTAGTGAGTTACCCTAGCTTATTTAAATACCTTCATGCTAAACCTATGCTAGGTGCTGTTATTGCCTCTTAAAGCTCTAGCCTCCGGGCTCTGGCTATCACTTAAAGTTGTTCTTAGGAGGACCTCTGTATTCCTAGCTATATCATCTATAGTTGCTCTATCAACTGTTGTCACCCTAGCTCTCATAGCCTCAGAGTACCCTATGGTGTCAACTCAGCTACTCCTAGAACGTCTAAGACCCGGGGTTGGGCTTACAGTTGTTGAGAGCCCCCACGCGGAGATAGGGGTTTGCTGGGGCCTCCTAGAGTATGGGGGTAAGGGTTTAGAGGTCTTAGTTGTAGCACCTTCTAGTAACACCAGCTTCTGGAAACACTTTAAGGTTGGGGAGCCGGGCTCGGGCTCCGTTTTAATAGGCTATAGGGTTTCGGAAGCCCTGGAGCTTAGCCGTGGTGGCTTAGCTAGACTAACCATTGATAGCGAGGCTCGCAATGTTATGGTTGGAGGTGTGGTTAGGTTTAATAACATCCTAGATGCTGCTGTCATAGCATCTTCTAAGTCCAACATTACAGGTTGCACGCTAGGATACAGGGTTTCAGACTACAGCCCTCTAGATGTTATAGTAGCCTCGTCAAGCCAGGTAGCACAGTCTCTAACGCAATGGTATTTTGTTAGCATTATAGCGTTAACGGTAGCGGTTACACTAGCATCACTTAAGGCACTCCTAGACCTTGAGGGGGAGCTCCTAGACCTTGAGGCTCAAGGGGCTCCCAGGGGTTTAGTGCTCCTAGCTCTACCCATAGCCTTTACACTTTCAACACTAACAGGTGCATCCTATGGTTTCATACTATCAAGTATAGCGGCCTCCACCCTAAGCTCCTACATGGGACTCTACATACCCCCACCCCCCATAACCCCATGGCTCCTAGCTAAGATTCTAGCCGCCCCCTCCATCATATCAACTATAACACCCTTAGCTGTAGGTGTTACACTGTGGAGGTTCAGAGGCTGGTAGTCTACGTGTACAGGGTTGTTGGTCTAAGGTTAGCCCTGCTAACACTAATATCGATAGCTCTCTACTCAGCTACATCAGCTTATGTTGAGGGGGCTCTCCTAGGCATGCTAAACCCCCTGGTGGAGCCTCCGGGCCCTAGTGGGTTTAACCTTATAAGCATGTATAGTGGTTTAGCTGTATCACCTCTAACAGGTCTCATCAGCATGGATACATCTAAGCTTGAAAAACTCCCTGTAATCGTGTGGTCTGAGGTCACAACACCAGTACTAGCTAATGGAACACCGGTTATCCTTAGGGGTGTTGATGGCGTGTGGTCTGAGGTTTACAAACCAAGGGTTGTAGAGGGGGAGCAGTTCAACCCTAATGCTATGACTAGGGTTTGGGTTGGCTATAGGCTGGCCAGCACCCTAGGTGTTAAGCCTGGTAGTATCCTGGTTGTTAAACCCCTCTTCACCAACGTGGAGGCTCCACTGGTAGTAGCGGGGGTCTTAGATGTTGTTGAACCATACAGCTACGAGATCTTAGCTTCAAGGGCTCTAGGCTCGTTGTTGAGGGGTTCAACGCTACCATCAACTGTTAGGGTGGCTTTCGATCCTAGCATTGTAAGCTACGATGATATAGCAGGGGCTCTAGGCTTTGAGGGGGTGCCGGCTCCAGCTGCTAGGGTTGCATCAGCTCTAGTCTACGGGGGTTATGTTAAGCTGGATAACCCTGAGAGGGTTCAAGAGTATTACATTCAAAGGCTTGGCGTTCCAAGTGAGGTTATAGTGGTTCTAGCAGTTCTATCCAATGTGGTGGTGTCAATGCTAAACCTAACCCCGGCATGGCTTATCTACAGTATGAGAGGTCGGAGTCTCTCGACCTTAGTTGAACTGGGTGTTAGTAGATCCTCCATTAAACTCTCCCTAGCAATCCTAACAATACCGGTGGTTGTAATAGCATCTATACTGGGGGTTCTGGTAGCTAAGCTCATAAACCCGCCCATAATCCTAGGTTATCCTCTGAGGGTGGAGCTCGAAGGCTACATGCTTCTAGCCCACGTAGTAGTCCAGGTTACACTGTACTCCATAGGCCTTCTATCAGGTGGGCTTGGTGAGGATTAGCCTAGCATTAGCCTTAATCCTAGCTTTCCTACTTAGATCCATCTACACCCTCTACTCAGGCCTTCCATACAACGTCGACTCATGGCCTTTGATAGCTGGAGCTTCAACTTTCACAGCTAACCCTAATGCTAGGATTTTCGATGATATGTACTATGATGGTTATAATAATAGGTGGCCTTACACTATAATAGCTACAGGGCTTCTAGCCCTAGTTACAGGTTCTAAAGTCGAGGATGCCGGTAGGCTGCTCGGCCCAGCCCTGGGATCCATAGCTGTTCTAATGCTATACGCTATAGCCAGTAGGCTTACGAGCCCTCGTAACGCAGGCCTAGCAGCCCTCATCGTAGCCTCCGCTGGCACTCTCTTCGCCTTCGAAGGGGGGCTTACCAAGGAGGTTTACGCTAGACCCCTGGTGCTAGTATACGTGTTGGCCGCTATATACGCTTGGAACCCCCCTGTTGTAGCTATCCTAGCCCTATCCACTGTTATGGCACACCATGTTTCAAGCATAGCCTTGATAAGCATAATAGCGGGGGTTCTGGTTGCAACGATACTCTACGATCTAGCTCGGGGTGTGAGGGTTCTCAGCCTTGCTAGGCTAGCTGTAGCTCTTACAACCCCAGCCATACTACTCCTAGCCCACGTCTTAAGCGTAGCTCCAGGGTTCTGGGGTAACGTTTTCAAGCTAGGTAACCTTGCACCAGCATCATTCTACGCTATAACAGCTTTCAGCATAGCAGCCTTCACACTACTACCATCACAGAGGGTTACCTATAGGCATAGAATCCTATTCGCCCTAGCCATAAGCATACCAGCCCTAGCTATGACCCTTATAGCTATGGTAGCCCCTCCAACACCTCAGACAACCCCACTAGGCCCCTACATGGCCCTCTACGCAACCCCACTACTAATATCACCTATAACAGCCTACACAATAAGAGCTTCCAGAGAGCAGTTTGCAATAGTAGGTGGGTGGCTCATAGGAATGGGGATACCTATGGCGTACTCAGCATTCTCAGGCGACCCCATTGCAGGCGCTGCAATACACAGGTTCATAAACTACACTTTCTACGCTGTAACCCTAGGCTACACCCTGGGAGCAGCATGGGCTCTCAAGGCTCAAGCGATACTAGCGATACTAGTAGCGCCCCTAATAGCTAAGGGTATAGTGTTACAGGAGGATCCATACTTCCACTTCGAACTATACAAGGAGGGGGACGTAGAGCTAGCGAGGATAGCAAGACTATCAACAAAGGGGGTTCACGGAGACTCAAAACTAGAATACCTAGCATACATGTACAAATCAGAAGTGATGCCACCACCACTAAGAGTACAGGATATAAGAAAACCACTAGCAGTACACCAGGAAAACCTAGCAAAAGGGTTCTGGGTAGCAGGAATAGTGTATGGTAGCGTACACGACATAATAGAGATGTCTAGGAGGAGTAGCGCAGCCTATAGCTCTGGATCACATTTAATCATACTACCCCCGTGATTGAAGCTTGCATGCGAGGACAGGGGTTCCAAGAGCTCCCCAGAACGTCTAAATCCAATCTCTCAACACTACATTCACGACATCCCCTGGCTCTACATGCAAACTCCTCTTACCAGCCATAGCCCTTACCACGTGGTAGTAGATTGGTAGCTGGAAGGAGCTCCCCTCGGAGACCCACTTCTCCCTAGGGGCATCTGATATTCCCAGGGCCCCCACAAGGTCTATGGCTATGTTCCTTCTCAACATCTCATCGTATAAGGGTGAGGTGCTTAGAGCTCCTGCCCCCTCCTCTCCAATCCTCTTCACCTCACTTACAGCCTCAGATTCACTCAACCTCCTATCCCTTACAGCCTTCGCCAACGCTGCTGTAACGTTAGATACAGCCCTTCTAACCCACCCCTCCAACCCTAGGGCGCCCGCCAGTAAGAACTCCCTAACATTACCTCCGAAGAGCCTCCAGCTTAGATCTACTACGCTAACCCCCAGTCTCCTGGATGCCTCCTCTAGGTCTCCTAGAGCTCCTCTACCTCCTAGCTCCTCTACAACCTCGTTGAAGGCTTTGAAGGGTAGGTTCCACATGTATGCTTTGAGATACTTAGGGCTGTAGGGGCCGATGTGGTATGCGGCTATGCTATCGCTTGTCAACACTATCATTGATATGGAGGAGTTACCCCTATCCATTATGTTAGAGTGCATCCTACCAATGGTGTCAGCGGTCTTCTCGACAAAGGATTTCAAGCTACCCTCACTTACACCTCTAAACTCGTCTAGGAATACAATGTAATCCCTACCCTCCCCGGGGTTGGCTACGAGCTTGTCTATAATACTCCAGAGTAGCGGTAACCTAATGTTCTCAACCTGCCCGGGCTCAATGGTTAAACCTACGCTTAGAGATGCTACCCCTGGGATGCCAACACTACCACCGATGTGAACGCTGTACTCGAAACCCCTACCTCTCAGTGTGGATTCAACATACTCTTTGAAGCCTTGGGTGTACTCAATGCTTAGAACACCACCTTCAGCTTCAGGAGCTGTTAGGAGTAGGATCTCAACAGTAGAACCCTTACCCCTAGAGGCTTCAGCACCGTAAAGAAGGGCTCTAGCAATCTCACTCTTACCACAGCCTACGGGCCCGTAGAGGATCATCATGGGGTTAGCTATGTAAGGGGGGTTGACTAGCTTTGAAGCCTCCCCCACCCTATCCCTGAACCTAAGGGTTAACTTAAGCCACGGGATTTTAACCTTGTAACCGCTGAAAGCCTCTGCTACGAGGTTGGAGCTCCTAGCAAGCCTCTCGCTTAGACCACCTCTAGGATTTATCATGGGTATGCCCCGTTTTAGGTCTCTCCCTGGGGGAGGTTTAAAGTGTTGTGTGGGAGTTTTTAAGTTCTCCCGGCCTCCTACTCGTTAGGGTGTTTGTTTTAGCTTGGATTTGTATCGTGGTTTCGGTTTTGGTCTGGCTGTTTTCTCTCTCACCCTAGCCTTGTTCACCTTCTCCACCTTAGGTTTACACCCTCTTCTAGCCTTGTGGGTTGGGTTTTTTGTTGTAGGTTTGTCTATCTTCTTGACCCCTACTGGTGCTCATAGTGGTTTTAGGGGTTTGGTTGGTGTTGTTGAGGCTTCTGTTGAGAATATTGGTAGGCTTGTTGAATCCCTCGGTGTTAGGAGCTCCTCCCTCTACATCGTTAGGGGTGGTTCTGTCTACGTGTACGTTTACGGTGATGATGTTAACCCTGGGGATGTCATCGGTCTTGGCGTTGATAGGGTTATAGGCTTCGTTAAAGGCTCTCCTGTCGTGGTTTTCAGGAGCCCCCTCGACTTCCCCGATGTGATGGGTGGGCTTTGCTATGCTGTTGAAGAGGTTGTTGTTGATAGGCTTGAGCTCTCAGAGTCTCTTACGTGCACTGAGTCTAGTGGGTCTGCTGTTGTGGAGTTCAAGGGTGTTAGGTCAAAGGCTGGTTTCAGCCTTGCGGGTAGCGTTGGTAGCGTATACGCTATGGCAACAGCAACCATAGCCTCTAGGCTCTGGGGTGCACCTGTAAGGGTTTCATCTGAGGTTTGGAGCGGGGATAGGGTGGTTGTAGGAGTGGAGGTTGTAGGATTTGGAGAGGAGTCTTCTAGCTAACACCCTTCTAGCACTAGCTGTAACGGCTACCACATGGGTGTTGTGGAGCCTCGGGGAGTCTAGGGTTGACGCCTACACATCACTATACGCTCTAGAGTACACCTTGATCAAAGCACTGCTAAGACCTAGGAGGGTAGCACTAGACATACCATGGCTCATACTACTAGCTCTATTCACAGTAGCGGTAGCGTACAGGATCGCAGGTGTGCTAGGATGGCTAGGATAGCACTACTAGCAATAACAATGACCGTGCTGGTCTTAGCCAGCGTAGCGTTACAACTACAACCACCAAGACACGTCGACCCAGCACAGCTACAATGGAGGCCACCGGCAAGCCTCGACGCCCTTAATCTGTACACTTCAGTACTCAGGCTAACCTCCGAGCTCGACCTGGAGAAAGCCCTAGGGAATCTTAGCTTGATCAAGGAGGCCTCAATACCGGAGAACCTTAGATTTGTTGCCTCTAGGGTTAACAGCCTATTGGAGGCCACCATAAAATCCCTTAATGAGACGAAGACGAACCTGGACATGGCGTGGGGTTACTTTAACAAGAGCTCCTTCAAGGAGTCATGGGATTGGCTTGGTAGAGCTGATAGATCCATAAGGGAGGCTAGGATCTCGTACCTAACATTAAAGGATGCTGTAGGGCAGGTAGCAAACCTTGGCATCCCAGTTGACAAGTTTCTCAGAGAGCTAGGCAACATAGAGGATGCCATCGTGAAACTGGAGGAGGAAGTCAAAGCGCTTAGGAGCGTCCTAGAGAAGGTGGATCAAGTTGTAGAGACTAAGGTAACCATATGGGTTAACACCACAAAGGTTAACTTTGGAGGCTGGGTTGAGGTTAGAGGGAGGCTCCTGGATGTTACAGGAGCTCCTCTAGAGGGTAGGGTTGTCATAGTCCACGTGGGCTTCAGGGTTTACAAGGTTGTAGCGGATGGAGAGGGGTTCTTCAATGTAACCTCTAGGGTTTTAGAGTATAGACGTTACATAGATGTATACGCTGAGTTCACACCAGCTGGAGATGATAGGTTTAGATACGCCTACTCCAGGTCTGATACTGTAACAGTAGAGGTCTTCTACATAACACCAAGGCTTGAGGTAACCCTATCCAGGCATGAGGCTCTACCATTGGATAATGTAACTTTAACTGTTAACACCGAGCCAATGGCGTGCCTTAAGGTTGAATCACTCCTAGTCAACAAAACTCTCTGCGTAGGCCCTGAAGGTGTATCAAATCTAGACTTCACGATAAACCCAGAGCTCCCTGAGGGGGTTTACGATGTTAGGGTTAGCGTTATACCCCAAGGCCTTGTTGGCCCTGCTAGTAAGAGTGTTCAGCTTAGGGTTTACAGGCTTAACCTAACACTTGATGTTGGAGCTCCAGAGCTCCTCATAGCTGGGGTGGGGGGTGAGGTTAGAGTTAATGTGGATGCCAACTCCAATGTTAGTCTTTGCGTTGAGGGTTTAACATGCCTGGAGGGTAGGGGTTCTAGTCTGAGTTTCAGGGTAGGGGTTCCTCTAACCTATACACGTGATACTATCAAGGTGGTGGTTGTAGTAGAACCCCTGGATCCGAGGTTTAGGAGCTCTAGTGTAGCGTTAGATGTTAAAGTATATAATCCTTTAGCTGTGGTAACTCTCATAGCTCTGGCTATTGTAGCTATCACTATACCATCGATAGCTGTTCTTAGAATGTTGAAGCCTAGAGGTTACCCTAGAGAGGCTCCCCTCCCAGAGGGTGTTCTAGGAGCTCCTAGGAGAACTGAGGTTCCCCGTGGGGAGCTCCAACTACTATTGGAGGAGCTCTCACAGCTAACAGGTAGGCTTTATGGTGTGAGCTTGAGGGCTAGTGATACGTTTAGAGAGTACCTCTCAAGGCTGTCCGCTGCGCCTAGGGGTCTGGTGGAGGTTCTAAGGGAGGCTCTTATGCTACTGGAGAGAGCTCTCTACGGTAGACCTGAGGGTGCTAGAGCTCTCCTAGGCAGGGTTGTCATGCTACTTAGAAGGGTTATAGAAATGCTTAGAGGTGCCCTCAGTTGAAGCTAGTAGCGTACCCAGCCTTAGGTCTGCTAGCCTCCCTAATGGTGATAGCAGTCATTATAGCTCTAGTTCCTTCACTCGACGACTTCGACCCATCGAACCCCCTGTGGAATGGGTTGAGTGGGTTCACTAGATCGTACAATGTAACCCTAATCCCGGCTATTGCAACATCGGGTTTAAGCTCAGGCACAGTCCTGGTCATCGGGGCTACCTTGGACTTCACGAGCTCGGAGATCGAGGCCATCAGGGGGTTTGTTGAGAGAGGGGGTTACCTCGTAGTACTAGAGGATTTCACTCCAACAGGGTACACTCTCATCAAAGCCCTAGGGTTTAACGTTGAGGTCTACAATGGGACCCTGGTAGACCCCCTCTACTACTACAAGGACTACACTCTACCAAGGGTCACACTTTGGAATACAACAGGATACTTCAACTACGGTGTAGCAGTTAAAGAACATGATGGCAAGTGTGTAGGCTACTCAACAGCATTCAGCTTCGCAGACCTAAACTCCAACAAAGTCTACGATAGCGGGGAGCCTAGAGGCCCACTATGCGTAGCGGTAGAATGGCGTCTGGGGAGAGGCTCTGTACTACTGGTAGCGGATTCAAGTATACTCATAAACTCCATGCTAGAGGTCAACCTGGAGCTCCTCAAAACACTTACACGTGGAGACGTACACCTAGTCTCAGACAAATGGTCTAAAGGCCTATACTCTACCGTTAGATCCCAGGTAATAAACCTCTACAACCTAACAGTGAACACACAGCTAAGATACATTCTAGCAATCACACTAATAGCAACATACCCCCTAATACTAAGGATCCTAAGAGCGTTCAGAGAAGAGGCTGTAGACGAGCTCGAAGAGAGCATAAGGAGAGTGAAAGCACTACACCCAAACTGGGACCTCGAAACACTAAAGACTATAGCTAGAGAGCTCCACAGGAGAAGAGAGGATTCCAAAGCAGAGGAGGAAAAACATGAAAGCTGATATACGAAGCGACCACAACAGCTTTAACCCTCCAAGCTACTCCATACCATCAGGTGAGATGAGTGCCTAGAACTGCTAAGGTTCTACGTGCACGCTACGAAAACGGAGTTCTTAAACCTCTTGAGCCAGTAGATTTAAGGGATGGCGAGGAGGTTATAGTTTTCATTCGTAGGAGAAGTGTGAGAGAGGTTCTCGACAAGTATGTTGGATTATTTGGTAAAGCAAGTGTTGAGGAGTTAAAGCAGTACGAGGAGGAGGCTCAAGCACAGTGAGAAACTCTCTCACGAATAGTCATCAATGCTGTATGCCGGGCTTCCTTCTAGCATAATCCTCACTCATCCACTTCCACGACCCCCCGGCTACCTCCGGGGAGGGCTCGATTTTAATGCTGAGCACAGCCCTTACCTACTCCTCGACCCTCCTCTCAAGATCTCCTGGAATAGGCTCGATTACAATCCTTCCATCCTCAACCCTAACTAGAACCTCTGTTTCACCTTCAATACCAACCATCTCTCTTATACGTTCTGGTATGAAAATTCTACCTTGCTTATCAATCTTAGAGTATTCCAAGTGCTTCACCCAAGTACTTTAACTCACTTAGATTTTAAGTCTCTCCCAAGTGCTCATCGCCACCGTGTGCTCCAAGTACTTAGAGATGCTTGGAATGCACTGCAGGCGGTTCTCAGGCAACACTGCAGTGACCCCACCCTGCTAGCCGGGGGGTTCTTCGCCTTTACGAATCCCGGAGACCTAGAACCCTTGGGTTTAGATCAGGCTTCGTTACCTCTCGCTAGCCCTTAATATCGGCTCTTCATCGTGCCCGTTCTCTGTAGCTAGGGCTTGTAATCATACAGGTGGTATACATTCTATGTTCTCTCAGATGCTAGAGGGGGCTGTGAAAGGCATATTAGGGGGTTACTTTAACTTGTGTGTTGGGCTTATCTGTTTGGGGTGTTGTTTTTGGATGTTGATGGTTTGAGAGGTAGGCTTGTTAGCTTGAAGGAGGCTGTCTCCAAGTACATTGTTGGCCATGGGGAGCTCCTGGACTTGATGGTTGTTGCTCTTGTTAGTGGTGGCCATATACTCATTGAGGGGCCTATGGGTGTTGGTAAGACTACCCTCGCTAGAGTCTTTGCTCAGAGTATTGGTGGTAGGTTTAAGAGGGTTCAGATGACCGTTGACCTCCTTCCAAGCGATATAATTGGGACTTACTACTACGACCCTGTTAGGGGTCAGTGGGTTTTCAGGGAGGGCCCTGTTTTCGCGAACATAGTGCTCGTAGACGAGCTTAACAGGGCTACCCCTAGAACTCAGGCTGCCCTACTAGAGGTTATGCAGGAGAGGCAGGCTACAGTTGAGGGTGTTACCTATAAGCTCCCCGAGCCGTTCCTCTTAATAGCGACCCAGATCCCTGGTGTTGGGGCTCACGAGGGTACATTCCCCCTACCACTGCTTACAAGGGATAGGTTTGCCTACAGCCACCAGGCTGGGATGCCTTCTCGTGAGGAGGAGGTTGAGATTATAGGTAGGGTTGACTTCATAGAGGAGTCCACTGTAACCCCGGTTATGACGTTGGAAGAGGTTCTAGCTGTTAGGGATGTTGTGAGGAAGACTGTCTATGTATCTGATAGGGTTAAAGGCTACATAGTAGATCTTGTTAACGCTGTTAGGGGGGCTGAGGAGCTCCAGCTAGGGCCATCGCCTAGAGCCTCAATATGGCTTATGAGGGGTTCGAGGGTTCTAGCATTCATGGAGGGTTTGGATTACGTTGCACCAGATCACGTTAAAAAGCTTGCCTTCAACGTTCTAGCACACAGGGTGCAGGTTAAACCGGAGTTTGAAGCTGAGGGTGTTAGACCAGCTGATATTGTTAGAAGGGCCTTAGAGGAAGTAGAGGTTCCAAAGGTTTGAACGTGGAGTCCTTAAGGGTTACAGGGAGGGGTTTAGCTCTAGTATATGCAGTCGCAACCCTAACCCTACTATCCATAATATCCAGAGACCCCGTCCTAGCCATTGTAGCTGCTCCCCTAGCTCTAACACTAGCCTTAGACCTTGTAGCTCTAATGCTAAGGGCTAGGGGTGAGTGTAGGGTTGAGCTTGATAGGGTTGAGCTTAGGCTACACCTAGGTGATAGAGTTGAGGTTAACGGTAGGATCAAGTGTGACGGTGCAATCGATGTCATGGCGGGCGGGTTACTTAGAGTTAAGGGTTTGAAGCGTGGATCGCAGGCTACGGTTAGCTTTGAGGTTGAGGGGCTCCACGTAGGCTCCTATGAGGTTACAGGTGTTGATGTCCTTAGGGTAACCCCTCTCGGCACGCTCACCTTCACTTCTAGAGCTCCCATAAGGCTAAATGTAAGGGTTACCCCTAGGGCTGCATACCTGCTAGCCTTAGCCTACGAGGTTCTAGCTGGTGGAGGCCCCAACCCAGGCTTATCAGAGCTTGAATCCATTGTTAGGAGCGACTCAGGGGTTTACGTTTACACGAGGGAGTACGTGCCAGGTGATAGCCTTAGGAGGGTTGATTGGAAGGCCACGGCTAGGAGGCTTAGGTTCATGGTTAAAGAGTATAGGCTTGAGCTTGGGAGCCTAGGGCTACTAGCATTAGATCTAAGGTGCCTGGGGGAGCGTACATGCGATGACATCGCATCAGCAGCACTACTTATAGCTATAGGGCTCCCCTTTGAAGGCCGCATTAACGTATTAGAGCTAGATACAGGCAGACTACTGGAGATGGGACAGAGGGAGCTCCTAGCATACACTATATCCAGAATCCTAGAACCAGAGATAGCGGGGAGGCTAGACCTACAAGAATACGTACCACCACCAACCCTAGGGGAGCTCCAGAGGATAGCATTGAAACTAGGATATAAAACCAAAGCTAAAAACATACAAGCAAGCACACAAGGGGCAACAGCAATACTAACAACACTCCTAGTAGAAAACCGGAAAACCCTAGAAGTAGTGGAGAAAGCTAGAAGTAGAGGAGATACAACAATAATAGTAACCCCCAGAAAACCATGGCTAGACATGGGAAGCCTAGAACAAGCGTACATAGCATACACAACGTACACAAAAACAGCAGCCAAGATTAAGAACATGGGAGCAGAACTATACACATGCTGCCCACCTACAAAGCTATAGGATAACGGAAAGCTCCAAGAGCGTAGCGCTGAGATTTAAAGATAGGTTAAAAACTCCAGGTAATGGTGATGTATAAGAAGCGGTGGATTAAAAGCATCTCCCTAGAATTCAACGTGATTAGCTATGCTCGCAGCTAAACATTATACGTTCAACTCCCACAACCATACCAAGCCTGTAAGGCGGAGCTAGAAGGTATTCAAGGGATTAGGTGTGCTAGGAGGCTCTCCGGAGCTCTTGGAAGAGCTCTTAGGTATGTAGATAAAGCTCTTAGATCCAGAAGGCTTAACGAGGAGTACGAAGCTCTAGTTTATGGCTTCTAGCTTGCAATAACCCCTGTACTCTCGGATCTAAGCTCTGTTGTTCACAGAGTCCTACTAAGAGGAGGAGTTTCATAGAGCTGGAGGGGAAACCCATGGAGAGCTCCTTAGCATCCTTAAACAACATTCTCATGTACAGCCGCTGCAAAAGCCGCCACGAGCTCGTCTCAGGTTCCACGCTGAAGAGGTAGAGGGGTGCGTAGACGTGCTAGACCTACTAGTAGATGATGAGACCTACGAGGTATTCATAAAATTAAATGTGGTAGGTGAGAGGTGAGAGCATGTTAACTCCGGGGGTTCTATGAGGGTGGCCTCCTTGGTCAACAATCATGTTGTGTATGCTTCCATCATTGTGGATAGCCGTGTATCCATTGGGGTGTGTGGGTGTGAGATCTCGCCTGGATGTGGTCGAGCGACCGCTAATATAATAGCCTTCCCGGCAATCCCCCCGTAGCTAGGAGGTTGAGGATGCAGGGTTTAAGGGTTGGTTGTGTTATTAGATTACCTTTACTGGTATTCATGCTACTAGTGGTCTTAGCTTATCTTAACAGCTACTCTGTGATGGCTGAGGGTTTGGACGATGTGGTGGGCTCTCTGGTGAGGGATTTAGAGGAGCTTAGGAGGAGCCGTGTTGATGTTAGCGGTCTCGTAGCCTCCTTGGATGAGGCTGTTAGGTTGTGGGAGTCTGGTGATGTTGAGGGTGCTTCTAGGATGGTGGAGTCCGTTAGGTTTGAGGTTGAAAGGCTTATGGGTGAGGCTCCTAGGGTCTACGCTCTCCACATCGCTAGGGTTACCTTGACTGTCTTAGCCCTCCTAGCCATACCCCCACTCTTCTACACGTTATTCCCAAGGCTTTACCTGAGGCTATGGTTCACCTCTAGGAGGGGCTGGGTGGTGGTTAGGGGTGCTCCTAGACGATGAGGTTTTCGCTGTTCTAACAGCTGTTGTTATCATAGCCTCCGTTCTAGGCATAGCGATGGTTGTTAGGGATGAGCTTGGTGGTGAGAGGTTTACAGCTATAGGTCTCCTGGATGAGAACTGTAGGATAGGGGATTACCCTAAGTACGCCTACCCAAACCAGACGCTAAGGCTATGCCTCTACGTCTACAACCACATGGGTAAGCCTGTATACTGGAGGGTTGTATACAAGGTGGGTGATAACACAACACTACCTACGACTAACACCACCTCCCCTAGGCCTGCTATAGCGGAGTGGAGGGGGGTTTTGGATCACGGTTTCAATGCTACGAGGAGGATCGATGTTGTAGTTAAGGAGCCCCCTGTTAACGCTACGAGGGTTGCATTGATATTCGAGCTCTACACATACAACACAGTTGAGGGTAGGTGGGAGTACGCTGGGAGGTGGGTGCACCTCTACATTAACATTAGGAGGTGAACGCCCCTGAAGAAGAACGTGACATTAGAGGAGTACGTTAGAGGAGGGGGTTACGGTAGGCTTAGGGAGGTTTACATGAAGGTTCTTGAGGGGGAGCTTGAGCTAAGAGATCCAAACCCACCTAGGACGTTGAAGGGTATGATCTTAAACCCAGCATACACAACATGGTATTGGGCTGTGGTAGCACTAGTAGCTCTAACACTAGCAGTGATACCATTAACAGATGTGATAAGCATACTCAAATACGCTAGGTACGTCCTGGGGACAGTGTACGTACTACTACTACCAGGCTATGCAACGGTGGAAGCACTATACCCGGAGGAGAGGAGCCTAAAACCCCTAGAGAGGCTAGCACTATCAATAGGACTATCACTAGCAATAGTACCACTCATAGGCCTAGCCCTCAACTACACACCACTAGGCATAAGACTATGGCCCGTAACAATAGCAATAGCACTATACACGCTAACAACAGCAACAACAGCACTATACAGGAAGTACAGGATACACATGATAACACTAGAAGCAAGAGAACATACAACAAGCTAGCCAGAGGAGCTCCAGAGGAGTCAACCCGCGAGGAACAAGAGCTCTAAACACCAAGATACCTCCAAACCAGCAGACTCAACGGGGGAAAACCTGGATACCAAACCTCCCACTACCAGCACGGAATCCCAAGACGATTAATAGAGGGTAGTCTACTGATGGGAACAAGAGGGCTTACCACAATATGTTGTAAACGCTAAGTAGAACCGCTTACTAGACTTGAAAGCTGACAACAGGAAGCCTTGCACAGAACTCTAAAAGTTTTATGTTAGAGTGCCTCATATACATGCTCCCTACCTCCAATCCTCACCACAATCACGTGGCATGGCATCCCCAGGAGGCTCTCTAGGCCTCCACTGCTACTATTGGCAGGCGAAACAAATATAAGGCTAGAGCGACTACAAGTAGAGAGTGAAGAGGAGCCGGTGTGGGAAGGAAGATCCCGATGGTCCCACCGGAGCCGAGGCCCCCCGGCCCTGAACTGTGATGCCTCAAGCGTGGGGACGCTGAAAAAGGATGATGTGCGCGCGTCCGAGCGGAAAACCGACAAACCGCTCGGGAGAGGCGTAAAGCCTCTCAGGGATGCGAGGAGGGGGTCACGACCTACAAACCTAGATAGTTTCTCAAACATACCGTTCACGCCCTTCACGGTAAGAGATGAGGAAGCTATGGAGCGCATCTCAGCACTCTCTCTTAACAGAATTAAAGCAGGATGTACGGCCACCCAGCCCACCTATAGATACCAGGGTATGAGGGGATTTTATAAAACCTTTAGCTTATCACACCTAGACATTAGTGAAAATTACTGGTATAAAGCTCCAACACTACTACACTACGCTCTCCGGAGATGGAGGATCCTACTTTAAACGGAGCTCCACTCAAGTCACCTCCAGATCCTACGGTAACCTAACCGTCCTCCTATCACGGTTAGAGCTTAAGGTAACTCCACGAGGTTGTCTTAAGTCCAGCTAAAGGCGACCTCTCTCAACAAGTTGTTAAGAGTTGAAGTCCTTAAACTCTGGGATTAACCTACTTTAGCATATGTATGATGGGGTTCGAGCAGTGGTATAATGCTTCAAATCGATTGTAGTGTGTGGGCATCAAGGGGTCTAATTGTAAGGCGACTATTTAGGTTTCAGATGTAATTTGAAGTTTTTACTCCTTCGGTTTCCCGTATCTCTCCTCCATGTACTCCTTCATCATCTTGATTATATCAGTTTTTATTGATAGAACCTCGTTGTAGACTGTGTTCACTCTGGATTCGAGGGAGTCTATCTTCTTTGAGACCTCGTCTATCCTCTTGTTTGTATCCTCTATCCTCTTATCTATGTAATGTTTTAAGTCTTCTATTCTCTTATTCATGTCCTCTATTCTCTTATTCATATCTTCTTTCATGTCTTCCATCCTCTTGTTAATGTCTCCTTTCATGTCCTCTATTCTCTTACTTATATCGTCTATTCTTCTGTTTGTATCGTCTATCCTCTTGTCTATGTAGTGCTTCAGGTCGTCTATTCTTCTGTTTGTATCCTCTATTCTCCTATTTACCTCTTCAAACCTCTTATCTACTTCGTTAAACCTTGACTCCATGGTTTTCAGTATATGATCTATGTAGAGTATTATGATCTCCTGGTCTGACAACTTCTTACCCTCGGCCACCTTCTTGGCAATTCTCTGTACAATCTCGTCGAGAACCTTAGCTAGTAAGAGTTGTGAGGTGGACGCTACTGTTTGCAACTCCAGCTCCCCTATCTAGGCTACTTGATCCAAGGTTTTTATATGTCTTCTGGGAGTTGTACCCCCAAGTTTTAGGCCCATTACGTGCTTAGGGTAACCTCCCCTCGAACGTGCCCCAAGGGTTAAGGGTTCCCTATTATGGTGGGGTTGCTTTTAGCCTACGACTTATGGGTGTTGTAGGCTTCGTCTAAGCGTTCTATCATATGTCGTTGTCCTGTTCTAGCAGTTTTCTTAGACCCTCCTCCAGCTCTATCCTCGGCTTGAATTTAAGCTCTCTCTCAGCCTTCGCTATGTCTGCTTGCGACATCCTTATATCCCCTGGTCTTGGCTCAACGTGTTTCACCTCCACAGTCCTCCCAGCTATCCTTGCCATGAGCTCTGCTAGCTCCCTCACCGTTACAGCCCTCCCACTCCCGATATTGTACACCCCCCGGGCTTCCTCAACCTCCACAGCCTTCACGATGGCTTCAACCACATCTGATACGTGTATGAAGTCCCTCGTTTGAAGCCCATCCCCGTATATAACCAGCGGTTTCCCAGCCTTAATCCTCCTCTTAAACTCCTCCACGACCCCAGCGTACGACCTGGTCTGACCGGGGCCGTACGCGTTGAAGATCCTCAGTATGACTGGCCTGTAGCCATTCACCCTAGAGTAGGCTTTAACATAGGCTTCACCTGCAACCTTACTAGCACCATAGGGGTTCACAGGGTTCAAGGGGTGATCCTCCCCCACTGGGAGCCTCTCAGGCTCACCGTATACTGCAGCGGATGAGGCGAAGACAAGCACGCTAACGTTCTTAGATGCAGCGCAGATGTTAACAGTACCCCTAACGTTAACAGACTCGTAGAGGAGAGGGTCAACGATGGATTCAAAGGCGTCAGTCAAAGCAGCAAGGTGGACAACAACATCAACACCCCTAACAGAGCTGGAGACAGCAAACGAATCCCTAACATCACCCCTAACAAACTCTACAACGTCGAGGACAGGCCTGAGAGAGTCGAGAGAGCCACGGGAGAGGTCATCGAGAACCCTAACCCTAAAACCCCTGGAGACGAGAGCCCTAACAAGGTGGGATCCAATAAACCCAACACCACCTGTAACAAGAACCCTCAAGAACACACACCCAGTAGAACAGCTAACCACAACCCTAAATAAGGCGGTGGAACCCACAGCATCTACCACCCACCTGGACTTTAATAGGTTTAATCTCATAGGGGTAGGGGTTTAGGGGCCTGCTTGCCATAGTAGCCCTAGTGCTGCTTCGCTCCAGAACACCTTGAAGGTCTCCAGGTCTAGTGAAATGCTACCTAGACCTCCTTGTAACCCTACCTATCTCATCCCTAAAACACCACAAGCCCTCCCCGAAGTCTAGGGCTACTTAGCCTGCCTGCTAGCTTATCACTGATAAGGGGTTCACCGGCCTTCTCGGCTATCACTAGTGAGGATTCGACAGAACCTACAACCCTATCATCCTCTAGTATTCTTATGAGCTCCGTTACACTACCATCAGCCAACCTGTACTCCCCGACAACAGCACCATAGGGTAACTCCGGGTACAAGTGGAGCTCCCTAGCGGTAACCGGTGGTACGAGGATCTCGGGCTCCACAGTCTCATAACCACTCTTAACCAAAGCTACAACGTCAACACTATGACCGCCCCTTGAAAGCCTTAACCTCAACCTTATAGCCACTCCCCTCAACCCCCTCTACAGGCTTAAGCTTACCAATCCTCTCCATCGAACCACCACGATATCGGATTCAAGGGAAAGCTGTAAGAGATCTACAAGCTTAATACCGAAGAGCTCCCACCATAGGTAGGTTATTAGGGGGAGGAGTGCAGTCGCATGAGGGGGCTTCACGGAAGCCGTTAGACTACAAGGCGTAACGTTAAGGTAATTAGGTTCAAACTGCTACGTGGTAAGCTGGGGGTAGCGTGAGTAAGGATATAGTGGTTACAGTGGAGAACTTCGGGCCCTTCGAGCACGCTGAAATTAAACTTAGACCACTAACGATATTTATAGGCAGGAATAGTGTTGGTAAATCGATGTTAATGCGCTTACTATGGGCTCTAGCCTCAACACCGGTAACTCTACCGCCCCACTTCCTGTTCCTACCTGAAGGGCTTTATGAGAGGTTGGGAGAGGTTAGGAGTAGGATAATCGATAATGTTGTGAAGGGATTAGAGCCTTCCAGGGACGACGTGCACACCCTCATAAAGCTCTACATTGAAGTTTTCCAAGAGACTCTGGTACAGAATCTTAAAGGTAGGATTCAAGGAGTTTTCGGTTCAAGTCTAGAGGAGCTTATCAGGGTTGGTGCTGAGACGTCGAGGATAAGTATATCGGAGCCTTGCGGGCCCACCACCATTGTCATTAAGGGTAACGATGTGAAGTTCGAGAACCTCAACTTATGCCTGGACGACCTACTAGATAGGATGGTTGTGGAGGTCCCAACGCCTGGAATCCTAGGTTTAAAATATGAGGGGATCAGTGTTGCAAGATCTGTTAGGACGTCCTACGACCTAGTATCTCTTATCAGCGAGTTTATGGTCAGATATTTTGGGACACTTTACACGAAGGGGTTCTACATAGGGTCTGGGTGGCCTGATGGAGTGTTCCTACCCGATAGCAGGGCTGGGGTGGTCCGCTTAACAATACCACCCTCCCCCATGCCTTATCCACGTCTCACATCACTATTTGGGCCTCACCTCACCTTGGACGAGGAGTTTGTGAACGCCATGCTTAGGATAGCACAGGTGTTTGGTGAAAGTAGACTGGTAGAAGCGCTTGAATTGGCAGAGGATTTCCTTGAGGAGCTTGGTTGCGGGCTTGAATTCAAACCAATTGGCGGTGTGTACGCGGTCTACGTGAGGACGTGGAGTGGTAAGGAGCTCCCACTTCCACTAGCACCGTCAGGTGTAAGGGAGTCTATAGCAACAGTGCTAGCTCTCACGCTTATAGATCCATCCATGGTGTTTATCGAGGAGCCTGAAGCCCACCTACACCCAAGAGCTGTTACCAGGCTTGCAAGGCTTATCGGGGTAGCTGTGAGATACAAGGGTATGATAATTGTCTCAACTCACAGCGACCACCTGCTTGTTGCGTTGAACAACCTCATAGCTCTATCGAAGGTTAAGGGTGGAGCTGAGAAGCTGAGCTTTAGAGGAGTTGAGGCTATAGACCCTGCTATGATGGCAGCATACCTTGTAGTTGCCGAGGGTGGGAGGGCTGTTGTTAGAGAGCTTAGGGTTGAGGATACCGGGATCCCGGAGGATGAGTTCGCAAAGGTCACAGAGGAGCTCCTAGAGGAGAGGTCTAGAATCTATGACGAGCTCCAAGGAGCACAGTTGTAGAGAGGTAGACCTCGACAGACTACAATTGCGGTTCAAACACGCTGATAAACTACTAGTATGTGGTAGTACAGTATTCGTTATAGAGGAGACATCGAACCCCAGGATTGATGATGCGAGGAAGATTGTTGAGACCATTGAATGGCTTATAGCCGGTGGTATTAACAACGTGATGGCTGGTGGGAAGCCACAGAGGTACCATGGCATAGTGCATGCCAAGAGGAGGGTCGACGACCTGGTTTACAGAGCTTTAGTCTTCGAAGCACCTAAAACAGTGAGGCCCATCCACGTGGTAAAATGCAACGAAACACTACAGAGGAAGGTTAACGAGATACTCCAAACACTAACCCAAGCCTAACAGTCCTCCAGGGAAGCCCCCTAGCCTAATCTCCAGGTCTAAAGTTACATTCAAAAATAGCGTGATGGAGGTGGAGCTCTAGGGTGGTAGTCTGGGGCATCGATATTGTGGGGTTTAAGAGTATTACAGGCTATTACAGTTTTACAACTTGGTGTATGGATGTTTAAGCTTCATAGCTCAATGTATGCTCCGGTTTTAGATTGTGCTAGCCACGGGTTTGAGGTGTCCCTTTTTAGAACTCTTTCAATAGGTATGACTCTTGTGAATGCTATGCTAGCAATATTGGAGCTCACACAAAGGCCAAACCCTGATAACGGTTTAATGGTATTTCCGGATACCCGTACCTCCGTTAGCGGGAGGACACTGGTAACTGCTTACGTTTAGGTTGTGGGGGGCTTTTAGGGTTCTTAAAGCACATGTACTAATATTAACTGTGGCTTAGACCAGGTATCCTGGAGGCATTTCCATGATAGAGTCCCTACATATAAGGAACTTGAGGGGTGTCAGGGAGTGTTCGATAAACGGTTTAACGGACGTGAACGTGCTGGTTGGCAGGAATGGTGCTGGTAAATCCACAGTTCTCGAAGCAATCTACCTAGCATCATCGTGGGCTGAATCACATGACCATTTAGGGAGGGATAAAGTTTATTACGTGGTTGCCAGAAGGGCTTCGAGGCGCAACTGGGATGCGTTATGGTTTGCTAAGAATGTAGAGGAGGACATAGAAATCACGTTAGGCTTCAAACCTCTTGGTATGTTAAGGTTCAAGATAATCTATAGTAACCCCGCATCACCCGTGCTACTTGAGCTAACACGAGAGGTAGCGTCGGAGCTCGTCGAGAAATATCGTTTAACTGAACCCTTATACTATGATCTCCATCAAAACAAATTATGGAACCCTAAGACTGGAGAATACTCTCCTGCGATCCCCGAAGTTAGAGATTATCTTCTCTCTAAGCTTGGAGCTGTAGTAGAGTTCTTGAAGGGGGTCATGTTTATTGATAGTAGGCTTTCTGTTAGCGATATCGAGTTAAAGATATGGTCTAAATTGCTGGATAGAAGGCTTGATAAGAAGATCGTTGAGCTGATAAGGGAGGAGTACGAACCTAATGTGGAGGGTATAACGTTTAAGCCTACAAGGGAGGGTGGTCTTATGCTAGCTCTCACGCTAACTAACACTACTGTTGAGGTTGACGCTCTCGGTGATGGTGCTAGGATGGCTATCATGCTAGCTTCAACGCTAGCACTCACTAGTAATACAGCTGTCTTAATAGAGGATCCAGAGGTTCACCAACACCCTGGGGGTTTGGCGGCACTTATGAGGTTTGCCTTGAAGCTAGCTAAAGATAGAAGCCTCCAGTTATTCATATCAACTCATAGCGTTGAGCTGGTCAACTTTGTTAGGAGGCTTTGCGAGGAGCTAGGGCTGGGGTTCAGGGTGTTCTTCATGGAGAGGGATTACTCTAGCGGTGTTGTCGACGTTAGGGTCCTTGAGGGTTTTGATGTCGAGACTCTCCAGAAGATCGGGTTAGATCCTAGGATGCTGTACGTGATATAGCCATGGGCGTTGACGCTATACAACTTAAACTTCTTCGAGAGTCCTTCTACTTAGTCTTCGAGAAGCTAGCTCCACTAAGTGCTGTGGTACTATGTGAGGATCATAGCGATGCTGAGGTTGCAAAGAGGATCTTGAAGAAGATGGAGAGTGAAGGTGTTATAGGGAGGATATCGTTGAAGGTTGGGTTCGCGGATGTCGGTGGTAGGGATAATGTTCCCAGGATGTTAGACGCCATACTAAGCCTTACCAGGAGTTCTCGCAGGTTAAAGGATATAGTTGTGGTCATTGATGGCGATGAATACAGCGTTGATGATAGGGTTAAAAGTATAGTTGATAGCCTGACATCACGCGGAGCTCTCATCGAGGGGTTGCAAAGGGATGATGTGTCCAACCAAGTCTACATCTCTAGGGTAACCGTTGATAAGAGGAGCCTAAGGTTACTCATAGCTGTTAACGGCGATTACTCCATGCCCTTTAAAAGACGTTGCCTGGAGGATCACTGTGTCAAGCTGATGGGGGAGAGGTTGTGGAGGGTGTTGAGAGCTCTAAACGACTGGTTAGTGTAGATGAGTGTTTAGAGTATATAGGGGGAGTGGATGCTAGGAGGGTTTGCGAGGTCTTCGATCACATATGCAGGGTGTTTCAGATAACGCTTTCAGAGATTACAGGGTGAGGTTAAGTTCACGCATAGGAGCTCTGGAGGCTGTGGTGTTGGGGGTTCTTGGTTGGTTTAGAGCAAGGTTTTTATACCAGTTCCCACAGTCTAGTTTTGAGGAGCTGGGGGAGCCCGGTTTTGGTTTCAAGGGGTTCCAGGGTGTTGTTTGATATCTCGGGTGTTAACGCTAGGGTTGTGGAGCTCGCTGTTAGGATACTGGAGTCCAGGCTCCCCCAGTGTTTTGATAGGCCCTCCCTTGAGAGGGTTTATGTTAGGGCTCTTAGGAGTGGTTCTTGGTGGAGGGCTCCGGGGGAGGCTCGCGGGATTCTATGGGCTGCTCTCAGGTCTAGCGTTAACGTGTTCAAGTCACCTAGGGTTATCTCAGCTCTAAGACGTGCCATCGCCTGGTTTGAGCTGTACACGATGAGGGGTTTCATCGTACTCTCAGGCCTCTCCTACGCAATCCCCCGAGGCCTCCTAAGGCTATCCCTGGACTACGTGCTGTCCAGGGTGGACTACATACTATACCTTGGGAGGCATGTCTTCGCAACATATGCATACTACTGGCACATATACAGGGGCTAGCCTAGCTATAGTGGGCGCACATGAGCTCGATGGACCCTGTGGAGCTACTACGCAGGCGTTCAATGAGGTTCTACGACTACGCTCGAATAGCATTCGATAACGGTGACTATGACATGACAGTTTTCATGTGCGAGCAGGCAACACAACTCTACATGAAATCACTCCTCCTCAGGTTGCTGGGGTTCACGCCTAGAGGTCATAGGATTAGGGAGTTGCTGGGGGTGCTCTTAAAAGCTTTGGATCGCCTTGGTAGGGTTGAGCTCTCACAGGAGGTCGCTAAGTTCAGTGATGTTAATAGGGATGCTCTTAGACTCCTAGAGGAGGCTTACACTGGTTCAAGGTATCTTAGCGGTGTTTACGGAAGGGAGGATGCTCTTAGAGCTTTAAAAGTTGTCGAGGAGCTCTTCAAGCTCTTGGAGGTTGTTGAGAGGAGTGTCTTCTCCACGTGATGAGGATCTAGCTTTAGAGATTCAGGTTGAGAGGCTTAGGGAGCTCCTAAGGTGGCGTGAGTACCTCAGGATACTGGTTGAAGCTGTTAGGGAGGTTTTAGGCGATGTCGATGTCTATGTCTTCGGCTCCGCTGTTGAGGGCAGGCTTACCGTCGATAGCGATATCGACGTGGCTATAGTGCTACCAGAGGTTCCGAGGAGTGGGCTTGAGAGGGCTAGGCTTGTGAATAGGATCCTTGAGGTTGCAGAATCCCGTGGTGTACCATGGTGGTATCCCTTCGAGGTACACCTTGTGACCAGAGATCAGCTTTCAACTCTTGAAGCTAAGCTTGTTAAGGTCCTATGATTAACCTAGCTATGGGTCTCGGTATGGAGAGGAGGATCAAGCTACCCTTTGCTCCAGGTGTTGAGGTTGAGTTTGCTGATAGGAGGAGGGCTCTGGAGCAGGTTGTTGAGTGGAGTGAGAGGGGTACAGCGTACCCTATCGTCATCTACGGTCCTGAGGGTTGTGGTAAGACGTCTCTCCTAAAACAGGCTGCTGAGATCCTCAGGGAGGGGGGTTATGATGTGATATACGTGGACCCCGTAAACATGAGCTTCACAGCGCACACTGATGTGAGGGAGGTTGTTTGGAGGCTTGGTGAGGCTGTCGGGGATGTTGTCAACGGTAGGGTTAAGCTAGCTATGCTAGCATCCCACCTAGCGAGGGAGCTCCTAGCAAGGTGGAGGAAGAGGAGGATCGCAGTACTAGCTGATGATGTATTCCAGGCTATAGGGCTTGACAAGGCTGGGGTATACGTTAAGGGCCTTCTAAACCTTATAGAGCACCCTCCTGAAAGCTATGATGGGATAGTGGCTATTGTAGCTACAAGTGAGTGTGTATCAAGGTATGAGGTTGGTAGGCATAGATGGGCTAACCTAATGGTTATGTGGAATATGGGCAGGAGTGGTTTCAAGGAGCTCTACGACAGGCTAGCCAGGCTAGTACAATTAAATGTTGATTTCGAGGATGTCTGGAGGCTTACAGGTGGTAACCCCAACGCTCTAAGAATGCTGTATCAAGCAAACTGGAACGTGGATGCTGTCATCGAGAGCATCATAACATCTAAGAAGCTTGGAGCCTTCGTTTCAAGCCTAACCCCCGATGAGAGGATGTGGCTTTTGGAGGCTGTGGAGAATCCGGATAGCCTTATGGCTAGGGAGAGGGTACACCTAGCCAACAAGCTTATAGAGCTTAACATGATCGTAGATGAGATAACCTACAGGAGCCCATGGCTTTGGGTCGACGAGCCACCATCTGAGAGGGATCCGGAGCTCGGCATAGGCAAGCATGTAGCATGGCAGACTCCACTGCATAGGGAGGCTGTTAGGAGAACACTACTAGGCCGGCACGGAGGCTAAGCGGGGGCCCCGGTGATCTACCTCCCATAGATGTTGGAGTGTGGATGATATAAGCGTTTACAATGATGCAAGAAAAAGCGGGTTGAGGCGGTGGAGAGGTTTATAGAGGAGGTTCTAGGTTATGTCGGGACTAAGGGTCCTTGAGGAGGCTAGGAGAAGACCTAAGACCATCCCCAGTGATGTGAGGGAGAGGATACTCAGGGTTATAGCGGAGAGGCTTGGAGCTAGAGGGGAGGTGGAGCTTGTTGTTGTTTTCGGCGGTTTCATCGAATCCGGGGTTTTCAGGGATATAGATGTAGCTCTTTACACAAGCCACATGGTTGATATCGACGAGGCCCCAGCCTATGTTGACACGGTTAGGGACGAGCTTGAGAGAGTAACCGGGATGGGGGTAGACATTTTATTGCTAGAGTATACACCACCACATTTAATAAACCACCTGCTCTCCAGAGGCAGAGTTATCGTTGAGAAGACTGGTATAAGCTCGATCTTGAAGATACACGCTGTAGAGGAGATGAGGAGGTTGAGAAAGCTTAACGTATATAGCCAGGGACCTGGTTTAAACAGATTTCAGTCACTTTGATCTTACTTCTCCATTTAAACGGGTATTTAAAGGCTATTGGGAACTAGACGAGGTGGGCGAGCATGGACGTAGAAACTCTTGAGAAGCCGTTGCCTAAGCCTACAAGCGAGGACTACATTAGCGCGGGGTTGCTTGAGGCTCTAACAGAGGCTAGCCTAGCTCTAGAGCTCCTGGGTAAGGGTCTTGTTAGAAACGCTGCTGGTAAGGCCTTTCAGGCGTGGGGAGCGCTACTAGCCTCCCTCCTCAGACTTGAGCTGGATAGGCTATTGCAAACAGTGAAATCCGATGAGGAGAGGAGGCGGCTTATGGATAAGGCTGTGCTCAGGGTTCCAACGAGTAGAATAAAGACGTTATCCCAAATGCTAGAGTCTCTCGGGCACAACAGTTTATCAGCATGGAGTGATAAGGCGCTCAACCTACACGACTACCAGTACAACGGGCCAGACCCGGATATGGCGGTGAGCAAGTATAGGAGTAGGGAGGAGGCAGCTGTTGATGTGAAACTGCTTGTCAGGGAGTTAGTGAGAAGAGTTGAGGAGCTAAAGCCTAGAGTGAAGTGGTACGACGAACTGGAGAACATGCACGGAAAAGTGAGGGAGGCGCTAAGCGGAAAACAATAAACATGTGCCGATGAAGATGAAATTAATACACTGGTTCCTACGTGGAGTGAGGTTGCTCAAGGATATATCAGGAAAACCCTATGGTGATCAAATATGAGGGTACTAGTCACAGGTGGAGCGGGCTTCATAGGTAGTCATCTTGTTGATAGACTTGTTAGTGAAGGCTACAGGGTTAGGGTGGTTGATAACTTGAGTAGTGGTAGGGTTGAGAACCTCAGGAGGCATGTTGGCTCGAACGCTGTAGAGCTCGTGGTTGGTGATTTAAAGGATCCTTATACAGCGTTAAGGTCTGTGGAGGGCGCTGATGTAGTCTTCCATTTTGCTGCTAACCCTGAGGTGAGGGTAAGCAGTATAGATCCTGGGGTGCATTTTAACGAGAATGTTGTTGCAACGTTCAACCTACTGGAGGCTATGAGGAGGAGGGGTGTTAGGGAGATAGTCTTCGCCTCGTCGAGCTCTGTGTACGGGGAGCCTGACTCGATACCTGTTGGCGAGGATGCACCCTTGAGGCCTGTCTCGGTGTACGGTGCTAGTAAGGCCTCCTGCGAGAGCCTGATACACGCTTACACTAGACTCTACGGTTTGAGAGCGGTGGTGCTAAGATACGCTAACATCGTCGGGCCTAGGATGAGGCATGGGGTTATATGGGATTTCATTGTGAAGCTTAGAGGGAACCCAGTGGAGCTAGAGGTGCTAGGGGATGGAAGCCAGGTTAGAAGCTACATACACGTAGGCGATGCCGTGGAGGCGACTATAACAGCTTGGACCAGGGGAGGAGAAGGGTACCAGGTCTACAACGTAGCATCGGAGGACTGGATAGCTGTCGACGAGGTAGCGGATATAGTGGTTGAGGCGATGGGGTTGAAAGGTGTGAGGAAGAAGTACAATCCGGTACTACACGGAGTAGGATGGCCTGGGGACGTGAAGAGGATAGCATTGAGGATAGACAAGCTGAAGAGCATAGGATTCAAGCCCAGGATGAGCTCGAGAGAAGCGGTCAGAACAGCTGTAGGGGAGATCCTAGAAGAGCTTAAGGCAAACCCGTAGATGGCATCACGGGGTTCAAAAGCTACCTCTCAGAACCCTCCAACAAAGGGGGCTAGCTTCGTGAATGTTAAGGAGTTGATAGAGGCTGAGCTAGCTAAGCAGGGGGTTTCAGGCTACAAGCTAGAATGGTATTATGATCCAGACTGGGGCTACGTTTACATAGTCAAGGTTGGTTTAAACGCTAGGAGGGCTCTAGAGCTCAACCTAAGGCTACAGGAGATGCTCCCAGGGACCCCCGTGGTAGTAAAGTGGACTGGTGAGACCGACGTGTCTGAGAGCGAGCTCGAAGACTACCTCCTAGAGATAATGGCTAGAGGAGGTTTCAAGCCAAGAGCACCTCCAGGCTTCGATGCTGTAAAAGCTGTAAGGGAGGCTAGGGGAGACCGCTGAGGTAACCGTGCTCTCCAGGCCATTTCAAACTATATGAGCTCTAGGAGGCTCATATCTTGAGGAGTATTCTTATAGATAGATTGTTGAGATCCTCTCGTGATATCCTTGTTGGTTCGCTAAGCTCGATACCATACCTACTGTTGGAGTTTGAAGAACCCATGTTTCTAAAGCTTTATTTCCCTCCAGATGGTTTCGGAGCATTGGAGGAGAATCTGCTTATACCAAAGAGTAATGTATACTTTGACGTACATACTATAAGGAATGCAGACACTATAATTGATCTAGGTGCTCATAGTGGTAGCTTTACCATCTACTCCCTGCTACACTCTAAACCAAGAGCAAAAATTATAGCCGTTGAACCTGATAGAAATAATTTTAGGCTACTATTAAATAATCTTAAGATCTTCGAAAACGTTATAAATGAAAAGAAGCTTAGAGTTTTAGCTCTTAGAAAAGCTGTATGGGCTAAGACTGGTACTCTAAAGTTTATTAAGACTAGGTGGAGTGAGGGCGGATACGTAGCAGATATAGCAGATATAGAGTGTGATGAAGTAACCTGCGTTGACGCCATCACACTAGATGACATCATCAACATCAGCTCTGGGAAGACAATAGTTAAAGCTGACATAGAAGGAGCCGAGATCCCGGTTCTAGCAGCTTCATCAAAGCTAAGCATGGTATCAGAGTTAGCAATAGAAGCTCACGGAAACACGAGTTATCTTATCAGATTACTTAAGCTTAAAGGCTATAATCCCAAGATTATAGTGTATAGATTAAATCCTCATCTAGCTAGGCAGTGGTTAAAAGTAAAGCCTAAAGCTTACGGGTTAATCATAGCCATCTACAGATTCTTAGCATCAAGCACCTACAAACCTACAATTACAATAGTTAAAGCGTCACGTTCCCATGTTAAATCTTAGACACACGCTAAAACCTCTAAAAATGAACACAATTATATCTTCATGTTCGTTAACAACTGGAAAGTAAGCTATAGATAGGCGCTTTCCATGCCAGACCTGCTAACACACTATATGGCAAGCTACCTCGTAGCGAGGGCCCTTGTGGGGCCTAGGCGTGCGCTACTACTAGCTTTTGTGGGGCTCCTACCGGATGTCGACACACTACTCCTAGTACACAGGTGGGTTACTCATAGCGTTCCCGTAGAGCTCCTAGCCTCAGCCCCCCTACTAGCGTTGACCTACGCCTATAGGAGGGGGTATTTTGGTGTTGTTGTGCTAGCTGTGCTACTCTACACCCTGCACATAGTCATGGATGTGTTCACGGGGCTAACACCAGCACTATGGCCCCTAGCGCCAGCCCTAGCATTGAACATAGGGGTTAACGGTGTGTACGGTGTAGACGGTGTCAAGGTAACCCCC
>Ga0079997_106163_pt1 | contig 68682 bp, 71 predicted proteins | sample PerSpoCPS_CMetaG_FD_69200 | JGI IMG/M metagenome (GOLD analysis project Ga0079997, IMG submission 69200) | Archaeal communities from Yellowstone National Park, Wyoming, USA - Perpetual Spouter C (PS_C) MetaG (SPADES assembly) (version 2) | ecosystem: Environmental > Aquatic > Thermal springs >...
GACGCTTTATAGGACGGCGTTCTTTCTTCTCGCTCACGACTTTGAACCTTTGTGGCTCGTGAACCCAAGCCAAAAGCAGGGCGACAAGGTGCTTGCATAATCGCCGTCCACGAAAATCGGAACAGGTGCACTTTTGACCTGAAATGCCTTCGGGCGTTAAGGTGACGGTCAGGTGGTAGTAGCGTCGGTCACGAGTGATTGGGTTAAGGTCTCCCCAGCAATTGCCCATCAAAGTCCAACCGTCGCGTTGAAGGTTTTCCAGCCGCCACCCATCCCGCCAATAGTTCATGCCTTGCTCAAAGCGCCTGTCATCGGTCAACTTGGCGATGTGGTCTTCGTTCAATTTCGGCGGCGGTGCAACGGCTTCCTCCCAATCGTCCACCTCGTCATAAACCGTCTCGTATCGCTTCGTCACGATGATGTTGCTGGGTTTGATGTCCCGGTGGACGACTTTGTTGCGGTGAAGGTGATTTAGGGCATTGATGACTTGGGCGAGAATCGGTTGGGCTTCCTGCCAAGTCAATGGGCGCTTCAGGCGCTCAAGCATTTCCTCAAGAGTTTCGCCGTCAATGAAGTCCATGACCAGAAATGCTCGTCCCGTCGTTTGGTCAACGAAAACTTCGTGAACCGTCGGCAAGTTGGGGTGGCTCAACTGCATCAGCAGTTTGCCTTCCCGTTCAAACCGCTGAAAAGTTTGGTGGCGTTGATTCTCCTTGATGGCAACGGTTTGTCCTGTTTGCAAATCTGTTGCACGATAGACGGCGCCGAAGCCACCACAGCCTCGCACTGCCTCAATTCGGTAGCGCTCTCGCAAAATCGTTCCTCGCGCCAGCAACTGCCTTTGCGGTGTCCCGCACTTGGGACACACATTGGCGCTCAAACCGTTCTCGGCACCGCATTTTGGGTTTGGGCAAAGTTGCTTTTCTCCCGCCACTGTCATCGCTTCGCCACCCGTCTTTGGCGTGCGTTACCCAAATGTGGTCAGGCGACTTTTGACAACCTTAGGGAAAATTCTGTCACTGTCCGTCACCCCAACATGCTGTTGAAAAAGCCCTTGTTCCGCCTGACGATGTTCAATTAATTCACCATGCTCGTTCCTCCTGCGCAAGATGACCAAGTGTTCCGTCGCCATGCGATGGTCTTTTAGCCCCGTTGCAGGGTTTACTTCTGCTTTGAACAAGGTGCGGGCGACAATTTTGTCAATCAATGTGGCTTCATGCTCCCACCCTAAGGCAGTCAAGTGTTCGGTGAAGATGCGGTCAATGGGAATGGGTTGAGAACGGATGCTGGCTCTGCCGACGAAGAGAAACATCCGCTGACGAACCCGCTCAGAAAGTGCTGTCAATGCCCCCAAGACGCCGTAAAAGTAGTTGTCGTAAAGACGCCGCAAAGATGGCTCATCAATTTGTGACTGCCATCGCTCAAAGGTCTCCGAGTAAATGGGCACAGCAGGGACACTGCGATAGGGCAACTCCAATTTAGCGAGGGCACGAATTTCTTCCCCCGAGTAACCAAGCCAGAACAAATCCAACTTCGCACAGCGGATGTATTCGTGGGCTTGGAGGTAAGGCGGGGAAGTAATCAAGAAATCCCATCGGCGCTCTTGGGCTTGGTGACTCAAGGTTACAGTGTCCACTCCTGCTTTGACGATGGCTTCCACTCGCTTCCCGTCCATGTTGCGCTGAGCCATCATCCCCTGATACTCTTGAAGTTTGCCCAAGACTTTGTAGATTTCATCAGCCAGCAAGGATAAAAGTCGTTCCTGCCAATCTCCAGCCATTAACGCTTCCACCCTTTGCGTGGCGCGGGGTGAGCGGGAAAGTTTCTGACGCTGCAAATCGTTGTAGGAAAGAAGCCTGCTCAATTTGAGCAAGGGCACGACGATGAGGCTCTTGACAGGCGAATCATCTAAGGCGTGATAATAGCCCCAGAGCCTGCCGAGCAAGGGCAGAACTTTTTCGGGATACCAATAGGCAAGGTTGCGCCACTCAGGAAGCCACTGGTTAGGATAGGACGCCATTTGCCTGACTAAGTCTTCCACACGGACTTTGGGCGGTTTCATCGTGGCGACTTGATGGAGCACTTCCAAGAGTGGGTTCAAATCCCACATCTCATAGTGACATCCGTAAAGACGGGCGACCAGACCTGTCGTGCCACTGCCCGCGAACGGGTCTAACACCCACATTTGTGGGCGGCTGTAGCGCTCCATGATAAAGGAGACAACTTGCGGGATGAATTTGGCAGGGTAGCGATAGAGTCCGAACACGCCCGCTGTCGTGGAAGGAATGAAGTCACTTAGGTGGCGGAAGATAACTTGCATCTCTTGCTCCATATCTTCCCCCTCGTTCGGTCGCCGGTCATCAGAAATAAGGGGCATCTGCTGACCTCGCAAAGTGCATTTTGAACTCTTCCCCTTGATCCCCATGACACGCTATCCCCCTCCATGCTTGAGTGGCGTCCCGCATTTGGGACACTCATTGGCGCTCAAATCGTTCTCAGCACCGAATTTTGGGTTTGGGCAAAGTTGTTTTTCTCCCGCCACCGTCATCGCCTTCGCCACCCGTCTTTGGCGTGCGTTACCCAAATGTGGTCAGGTGACTTTTTGACAACTTCGGGGAAAATTCTGTCACTGCCCTACCCAAACCTGAGGATGACCCAAAAACAAAAATTGGTGGGCGGTGGAGGAATTGAACCTCCGACCTCGTCGTCGTCAACGACGCGCTCTCCCACTGAGCTAACCGCCCACCTTATCGGCACGCAAAATTATAGCACACAAAGCGTGATGCGTAATGCATAAAGCGTGATGCGTGAAGCGTGGTGCGTAATGAGTAACTCTCCGAGTCTCCGTCTCTCCGCTTCACCGTTTCTCCCGTCACTTGTCCCCTGTCCCATGCCCCTTGCTTCTTACGAAAGGACGATGGGTTCAATGTCCAGATACTCGCAGGCAGCCACTAATTCGCCAACCCAGTCGCCCAAAACGGCGTGGATGTGGTTGCAAGAGAAGTTTTTGGCGATGACCTCCATCGGGCAGTCAAATCGAGCGAAAGCATGAGGCCACTCCCAAGTTGTCATGCGGGCAAGTTCCTCGTCCTTCTCTTTGCCGAACCGAACAAAACTGCCAGTGAAGATGTGCATTCGGTAGCGACCCTTGTAGCGGGTGATGCGACCGAAAGTGACTTTTTCAACTGGGTCAGAGAAGAAAGCGACCGATGCGCCGCCACAGGGGAAGTAAAGTTTCGGTGCCGGGCGCAAGTGGACTTCCTTCCAATTGACCCGAAAGTCGTCGCTGTATTTCGCCAGCCAGGGTGAATGCTGCCCTGAGTTCACAAGGTCATAGACATCAAGGTCAGCGTGATAATGTCGCAAGTCAGCAAACAAAACTGGCGTTCCTGTCAAGTGGTGCATCAATTGCATCGTCAATGCCCCGTTGCTGTCACACTCGGTGGCGGTGATGATGATTCGTTTCGGGTTCTCCTCCCAGTCGGCGATGTCGTTGAGCAACGCTTCCGCTAAGTCCATAGTGACGCCCCGCTCCCATTCGGTGAAGTCCAATTGTCCAGTAAGCCCGCAGAAGTCAAGCCCTTCCTCTTTGCACAAATCCTTCACTGCGAGATACAGGCGAATCTGCCTTGCCAATGTCCCATCAAGTCCGGGCGACAAATAGGGCGGATCCCATTCAATCGCTGCTGCGTGCTCTTCAAGCCACTTCAATCCAGCCTCAACCCTATCGTCGCTGATTTTCTCCATTCGGGCAGCGATTGTCAGTTGGCTGACATGGTGGACATGGATGCCGAACTGCCACATCCACTGGCTTTGGTCAATGTGACCCGTATACATGCCCATTGACGGACCGTCAATCTCTCCGTATCGCAACCCGCAAAGTTTCTTGGCAGCCTCGTAGCCTTTCTGTCGCTTGTCGGGTGAATGGCGGCGCAGAAATTCGCGGATGGTCTCTTGGACTTTGGGATCATCAATGTCTCCCAACGCCCTGCCGAAGGGGCGACCAATTTCGTCAAGGGCACCCGCCGAAGCGAAGAAGGCGACCCAACCTGGATAGCCGGGGTTGATGTTGCCCAAGAACAAGATTGGGGCATCAAACTGTTGAGCGCATTGGACGGTGAAGTCGGGAAATGACCAGACGCAGAAGTTGAAGATGACGGCATCACAATTCGTCTCCTTCATCCTTCCGCCTTGCTTCTTTGCAGTTTCCCAGTTCCACACCACAACATCGTCAGCGACAACTTCATGCCCTTCGCTTTTCAGCCACTCAACCAGTCGCCGCTGGAACCTCAAGCAATCATCCCAAAGCGCCTCGGCAACCCTTTTCCGCCCATCCGTAAAAGTCACGACGCCGACACGCATTTTGCCCACCTCCAAATTTCAGAAGGTTTTGCGAGCCGCATAAATTTTGGCATCACTGTGTTGACGGTGGATGGAGGTTTGCTCACCGCTCCGTCTTAGGTTGCTCCTTGTCCCGCTGTCGCTTTTCAGGCAAGACAGGCTCTCTCGGAAATTCGCCCCTCAAAGGAACGCGTCTCAGCAACTTCAAGTTTTTGGCGTCAAACTGAAGCAGCATATTGCCCCAAACGACATAAACGAAGTCGGCATTAGCAGCAATGGCGACAGGCGGTGCTGGTGGCGAAACGAACGGAGGCATCGGACCACCGGGCATGGGAGGTTGTCCTGGCATCGGTGGCTGACCGGGCGCTGGTCCGACAGGAGGACCGAAAGGCGGTTGCGGACCCGGCATGGGCTGGCTTGCGACAATCGGTCCAGTTTGTGCGTTTTGCTGAGCCGAAACATCGCGAACCCACCACAGTGAAGCAACCGAAGCGACAACGGCAGCAGTCAATGCAACGCCTTGCCACAAACGCATCTTGACCGACCTCCTTTTGCTATTGTTGTTTGCAGCAAGTTTGAGCGAGTTCCACTACGCCAATGCCTTCAAACGGTATGCATGCAAGCCTGCAAAAAGGTGCAGAGTGCGAAGTGCTGAGCACAGTTGTCAAGCACAGAAATTTTCGGCAGTGCGGAAGCGCTGCTTCCCAGGAAAGTCATTAGCCAGTTGCAATTCGCTGCTTGCCATTTGCCACTTGCTACTTGCTAATCGCTGTTCACCAATCACCCTCACTTTCATTTGGTCAATGTCGGTTTGGGCAATGGTGCTCCGCACTTAGGACACTTTTCGGGCGAAGGTGGCAACTTCGTCCCATCATAAGGGCAGAAACGCCAAGTTTGCGACATTAAGCGTTTGCACTGCGGGCATTCAAAGCGAATGAGGTGACGGCACTTAGGGCAACGAACAGCGACGCTAACGAGTTCAATAGCAATGGGAGGTTGCAGCAGCAAACCTTCTGGGAAGCGAAACTCCAGCAGTTTCCTCGCTGCCTCTGCTGCCTCTGGCACAGGAATGCGCAATACCATACCTCCCATCGCGCCGATCCCTGTTGGCGCGCCAAAGGGTGGCATAGGGATGCTTGGTGGCGCTGGTGGGCGCGGGATGGGTGAAATCAGGTAAGTGCCGTCCCTTCGTTCCCACTTCAGCCCCGCCACATCGCACAGGAAAGAAAGTGCCTTCTCAAAGGGCACATCCACCAACCGCAAAGTCAACCGTTGCTCAGGAGGGACATCAGGCATCAACACAAAATTCTCGCCAGCCGCTTTGAAGAGTTGGTCAAAGGCTTCGGTGATTGGCGCATCCTTCAGTTCAATGGTCACCCGCTTCTCACTTTGCGCCCAAATGCCGTGAAACGACAACGCAATTGCTAAGACCGACACAAACGCCAAAGTCCGTCGAAACATCGTGCATCACCTCCGATTTTCACTCGGACTCATTGTCTTTCGCCCTGAACTCTTGTTCGCTCCATTCGGCGACGATACTTTGATGCTCAGTCGTGTCAACTTTGATTGCCCGAACCGTTTGGCTTTGCGGGTCAGTTACTTGAACGAAGATGCGGTAAGTTTGCGGCTCTTGAGAAACTCCTTGCTCCCAAACTAAAGCGAGCGACCAAGGAACGAGAACAATTGGCTCATCGGTCGCTTCATCAGCGCTTTCGTCAGAAGGCACTTCCTCGCGCATTGAAGTCCGGTTGAACAAGCGGCGTTTGGAAAGGTCATCAGCGCCAAAAGCGAAAGCAGTCGCTCCTTTGAGGGTGAGCGGATGGAAGCGACTTGTCCGGTTTGCAGGTTCAAACAGCGATTTTGGCAATCGCTTCAAAAAACTTGGGCGTCCGCCGAAAGTTTCGTCATCGCTGACACCATTTCGGTTCGTAACGGGAAAAGGCTTAGCGTTTATGGGAAACAGGGCGTTTATCAGTCGACATCCTTTTTTCGGTTTCGTTGCGCTTAGCGTCGTCGCTTTCAGGGACGAGTCGGTTTGGTTTGGTGAGCGAGACAATGCGATGCTTCGGGCGTGCCATCCCAGCAGAAACGCCAAGCAGGCAGTTATGAAAACCGAAACGAATGAGGGCAGACGAACTTTTTGGGTTTGCAATTGAGCAATCAAGCGCTTAGGGACTGGCGGGATACCGTCACTTTTGGCGACAGCGCGAACGGCTGCCACGATTTGTCGCCACTTCTCTGCCTCCTCTCGGCAATACTCGCAACTTTCCACATGTTGGGTCACTGCCAGCCATGTCGCCTCGTCCAATTCACCTTCAACCCAAGCGAGCAAATTCCTGCGAACATCTCGGCAATTCATCTTTCTCGCCTCCTGTCAAGGGAGAGACCGAGCATTGCCGCCAACATTTTCAGAGCGGCGAAAACTCGCATCCGCGCGGTGCTTTCTTTGATGCCCAAGATTTGGGCGATTTCTGGGTAGGAAAGTTCGTCCCAAAACCGCAAGACCAAAGGCAACCTCAAGTGCTCCGGCAATTTTTGAACTGCAACCTTCACTCGGTGCTGCCAATCCCGTTCGCACGCAATTGCTTCAATGTCTCGGAAGGAAAAAGTTTCATCGCTGGTGCAAAAATCTTCCTCAAGCGGTTCGGTCATCCAATTCGCTGCCTTGCGTTGCCACTGTTTGGCTTGGTTGATGACGATGCGAAAGAGCCAAGTCCCGAAAGAAGACTGCTGGCGGAAATTTTGAAGTGACCTCCACGCTTGCACGAAGGCTTCAACGACCACATCTCCAGCGTCAGTGCTCCCAACGATGCTCTCCGCCAGCCTGTAGGCTTTTGCCCAATAGCGATGCACCAAAGTTTCAAAAGCCGCTGTGTCTCCCGATTTTGCCCTGCGAACCAGTTCCATCTCGTCCATGCCCATTTGCGCCTCCATCTTTTAGATGCACGGGCAACAAGAAAACGCAAAAGGGCGGGAACATGAAGGGCGGGGAATTTGCGAACCAAATTCGGACGGGAAGTTAGCTATCTCGCAATCAGAGAAAGTTGACTTGACAGCACCCGCAGGGATTCCTCTGCAGGTTCTGGAGTGCGGACAATGCTTATGAAACCGTTGTATTCAACTTCTCGCAAAAGTTCAAGGACGGGCAACCAAGTCAGCGACTTGGCGAGGTCAGTGACATGCAGGTGCACATGCAAAGTGAAAGGCGCAACCCTAACCAAGTCTTGCCAAAACTCATTTTGCGGGGTGATTTCACTAAAAACTTCCATGCAAACTCCAAGGTAAGGTGAGGCGATGTCGTCAAGCAAATCGCAGAGGGGTTTTGCTGCGCCGACCTTTGTCGGCAAAGACAAGCCGATAGGAAGCGAAAGCCGCTCGGAGAGTTCCGACAACGATTTTAGGGCATTGGCGAAAACAGCCCAATCTTCCGGACCAACAAAGCAAACGGCGCGGGCTCTAAGTTCCCTCGCAAACGACATGACTTGTTCCGCCTTTGGAATTAGTTCCTCGGCAGTTGCGGCGTGAAGGTTGATGATGGCGGGCACAACTTCATGTTCCGCTAACCGCTCGCGGAGAATTTGGGCGTAACTGGGGCGAGTGGAGGGCAAATGTCTCTCGTCAATTTCCACTCCCTCAAACCCGAGCAGGGAAGCCACCGATATGAAAGTGTTGATGGACATTTTCCCGCTTTGGAACTCTGCCTCAAAACATTGAGTCCCGCATGCCCATCGCATCGGCAAACACCCCGCCGACACAAAAGTCATCTTATGGCTTTTGTTCGTCGGCAACGCCAAATTGCCTCGGTTAATTATAGCGAAAGTCATCGGGCGGAAAGAAGCAACATGGAATGAGATGTCCGATACAGGGTGCAAAATTTGAGGTCTGGCAGTTAAGTGCCGAGATTTCTCGGCAGTGCAGGAGCACCGCCCTCCAAGAAACCATTCGCTATTCGCTACTCGCCATTCGCTGTCATTTCTGGCTTGGCTTTTGGAGCAGCATCCTCTGTGCCTTTTCGGGCGTGATGATGTCAACGCCTGTATCCACCATTCGCGGAATCTTTTTGCCTTCAAGGGCTTCTTTCAAGTAACGGACGGCAAGGTAACCCATGCGGTATGGTCGCTGCTCAACAATCGCTTGAATGACGCCTTCTGCGCAATAACGAACTGTATCGGGCAAAGCGTCAAAGCCGACAATCTTGACTTTGCCAGTTTTCCCAGCAGCCTTAACTGCCTGAGCAGCGCCTGGTGCTCCGGGAGCGTTGACGCCGAAGATGCCACCAAGGTCAGGGTGCGCCGTTAAGGCGTTTTCGGTGATGTCAAGGGCTTTTGTCTGGTCGCTCTGACAAGCCTGTTCGGAGACGATTTTGATTTGAGGGTATTTGGCGATCACTCGTTTGAAGCCTTTAACCCTTTGCATCAGGTTTTCCGCTCCCGGGACACCTTGGATGATGAGAACTTTGCCTTTCCCACCCATCAACTTCGCCAGTTCCTTTGCGGCGATTTCTCCAGCCTTTTCGTTGTCGGTGCCGATGTAAGCGAGGCGCTTGTTGGTTTTGGCGTCCGAATCAACGGTCACGACAGGGATTCCTTTCGCGATTGCTTTCTCAATGACGGGGACAAGAGCTTTCCCGTCGCAAGGTGAGATGCCGATGGCGTCAACTCCGCGAGTGATCAAGTTCTCAACGATGTCAATTTGCTTGTCCACCTCGGTTTCGGCAGAAGGACCAATGAATGTCAACTTGACACCAAACTGCTTCGCTGCCGCTTCAGCACCTTTCTTGCAGCGAACCCAATACTCGCCCGTCAACGCCTTCGGGACGATAGCGATGTGCCATTGCTTCTTCTGGGCATGGCTTGTGGGTAGCGCGACTAGCAAAAGAAGCAAACTGCCGACAACAGCGAAAATCGTCGCCAACTTCCAACGCATCTCCCATCACACCCCTTTGCTCCGTTGTCCTTTTAGGCGCACATGTTTTGCGCTGTCACAAGAAATTTTGCAGCACCGAACGCTCACTTTCACAAGGCTGCGAAAGTGCCATAATGCAAAGGGAAAGTTGCGCTAACGAAAAAGGAGGCAAGACCTTATGGCGAAATGGACGCCTCTGTTTTGTAGCGATGGGAAGTTTTACACCAGAGAGCAAACTCGCCCTGTGAAAGTCGGGCGAGTTCAAATAGGCGGGGGGGCACCGGTTTCCATCCAATCCATGACGACAACGAAAACAGAGGACATTGACGCAACCGTCGCACAAATTCACCGCCTTGAAGAAGCAGGTTGCGAAATCGTTCGCGTCGCCGTGCCCAACGAGAAAGCGGCGAGGGCTTTACGGCACATCAAAGAGCAAATCAACATTCCACTGGTCGCCGACATCCACTTTGACTACCGCATGGCGCTTTTAGCCATTGAGGCGGGCGTGGACAAAATCCGCTGGAACCCCGGCAACATCCGCGACAAGCGCAAGGTGGAGATGATTGTCAAAGCGTGCAAGGAGCGGGGCATTCCCATCCGCATCGGCGTCAACGCCGGTTCTCTTGACCCTGACTTGCTGATGAAGTATGGAGGACCGACACCTGAGGCGATGGTTGAGAGTGCTGCCAAGGAAATTGCGCTGCTTGAGGAGTGGGGCTTTGAAGACATCGTGGTGTCACTGAAGTCGTCCGATGTGATGGACACAATCAAAGCCTACTTGTTGTTCGCCCAGAAGTTTCCCTATCCGACGCATGTCGGTGTAACAGAGGCTGGTGCGCCGCCTGAGGGCATAGTTTGGTCGGCAATCGGGATCGGTGCGGTTTTGGCTCATGGCATTGGTGACACCATTCGTGTCTCACTCTCCACCGACCCTGTTGAGGAAGTCAAAGTGGCGAAGATGATTTTGCGGGCTTTGGGATTGCGCCGTGAGGGCGTCCGCATCATCGCCTGTCCATCTTGTGGGCGTTGCGAAGTTGATTTGTTTGAGTTGGTGGAGCAAGTGAAAGCCCGCGTCGGTCACATCGTTGAGCCGTTAGACATCGCCGTCATGGGTTGCTTGCCAACAGGCGAACGGGTGATGACGGAAAGCGGACCGAAAGCCATTAATGCCTTGCGGGAAGGTGAACAGGTTCTGACGCATGAAGGCACTTTCGCCACCATCACGCAAGTGCTCGTCCATCACTTTCACGGTGAATTGCTGGAAATCAAACCGCGTGGCGTTCCACCATTGCGCTTAACGCCCAATCATCCCGTCTATGCCATCGTGCGCAACGGGAAAGTCAAAGGTGGGTTCAAGCGATGGGAGAACATCGCTTCTGTCATTGCGAACGGACACAAACCACAGTGGTATCTTGCAGAAACCGTTAATCGTGACTTCGTGCTGCTTTATCCTGTCGTGCAAGGCGAGCGCCCTGTTGAGCGTGTGCCTGAAGCGCCCGAGTTTGCCGTTGACGAAGATTTCTTGACCTTAACGGCGTGCTATGTGGCGGAAGGTTCCCTGGGCGGGAATGACGAGAAGCCTCACCAAATCTTCCTGTCCTTCGGCAAAGACGAAACGGAGTTGACAGAACGCGTCCTTGCTATCCTGCGTCGCTATGGCATTTCAACGAGTGAACGGGTGCGGGACAATCGCAACACTCGCGAGGTCATCATCCACTCAACGGCGTTGGCATCGCTTTTTGCCCGCTTGTTCGGTCGGCGAGCAGAAAACAAGCGGTTGCCGACTTGGATGCTGACTTTGCCCAAACCACAACAAGTTATCCTGCTGCGAACCCTTTGGCAATGTGATGGCTACATCGGTAAGGTGCGAGGTTACTGGTGGGCGACTTATGTCACGGTGTCGCCGACACTGGCGGCACAAGTGCACCAGTTGCTTTTGCGACAAGGGATCGCCGCAAGCCTTTGCGAGCGACGACAAGCCCATCGCCAAGTCGCTTACGCCATCACGATCAGCCAAATTGATGCGTTGCAGCGGTTCACTGAATTGCTTTCCATCGCCGGTTGCCGATTGACGACTACCGAAAGGAAACAGCGGACAGGTCGCATCGCCGTAGATGACCGCTACCTTTACCTGCCTGTAGAGCGCGTCCGCTTTGTTCCCTATCACGGCTTCGTTTACAACTTGGAGGTAGCAGGGGCGCAGACTTATGTCGGTTCTTTTGCGGTCGTCCACAACTGTGTCGTCAACGGTCCAGGCGAGGCGCGAATCGCTGACTTGGGCATTGCGGCGGGGCGGGGCAAAGCCGCGCTTTTCGTTGAAGGCGAGGTCGTCAAGACAATTCAGGAAGGCGATATCGTGGAAGCGTTGGTAACTTTAGCGGAAGAGATCGCCGAGAAGAAACGGCGGGAGAAAGAGCAAGCGGGGAATGACCAATGAGGCAATGACCGCTTTTAAGGTGACTGCCAAATTTTGCGTGACACGAATGGTCTGACCGATGGGGAATCGCCACCACTTTAAGCGGGTCTTGGTCGCCCTAAAAGTTCGCTTAGGAGTTCGTCAATTTTTTGCTTGCCGACATCGCCCATCTTCTTCTGGAACTGCTCGCCGCTGATGATTTTCCCGCCAAATCGCTTTTGCAATTTCTTTCGGTCAGCCAGTATCTTCGGGTTATTGGTGACGAACATAGCGTTGTGGCGGATGGAGTTCATGTAGTGCACGAAACTGTCGCCATACTCGTCTCGGTAAATTCGCCGGAACTCTTCCCACTCTTCGTCCGTCAGCAACTTCGCTTCTTCAACCGCCCATCTCCTGACTTCTTCCAGTTCACGCTTCGCTTCAGGTTCAAGGCGCTGTTTCGCCTTCCAGTAAGCGTCAAAGGGAATTTGCCCTGACAAGAACAGGTGGGTGACTAACTCTAACTTGACCAACGCTGCCGTTTTGATTTCCGGCGGTTCTTTCTTCTTTCGCCCCATCTCAGTTCACCCGTCCCTATTGTGGCACAGCCTTCCAACCGACAAAACCTGCATCAGGCAAGTCTCCGTCCAAGACAGGTTCAGTGTGCAAGGAAAAGTCCGACGGCGGTTGCCTAAGCGTGCTGCGAGCCGCAACTACTCGGAACCCGACGAAATCAAGCATTTGCTTTAAATCCGTGCGGGAAAGGAAATGGGCTGACCTATAGAAAGGATGCCCTTCGCTGGCTTTTCGCTTGTAAAATTCGCCCCAAGGCGAATCAGCAAAAATCATGCCCAAAACCAGAGATCCATCGTCGCGGAGCACCCGTCGCGCTTCGCGCAGGACGCAAACTGGGTCATTGACGAAGCATAAGGTGACGACGATTAAAACGGCACCGAAGGAGGCGTCTCGGAAAGGCAAATTCTCACCTACAGCCTGCACTACAGCGATATTGCGTTGCCTTGCCAGCAAAAGAGGTTTTATCGCCGGGTCAACTCCTATATCAACTTGCAACTCCTTAGCGAACCGTCCGCTGCCCACACCGATTTCAATCCAAGGTTTCGGTGAACCCATCAACAGCGGTTGCAACACAGCAACTTCAAGCGGGAAAGCGATTCGCCCTACTGAACCGTCATACCAAGCGTCGTATCTCTCGGCGAGTTCTTCAAACAACTGCACAATTTCGCCCATGATGTTTCGCCCCTTAAAGCTTTGCGACCGTGCTGCGATATTGCGATGGCGTAGTCCCAAACTTGGCTTTGAAGTATCGGATGAAATGCGATAGACTTTCAAAGCCGCAGATGTCAGCAATTTGCTGAACGGTTTTGTCTGTTGTTTGGAGCAACTGTGCTGCCTTCTGCAACCTTCTTTCCAAGAGCCACTCTTTCGGTGACATTCCAATCGCTTTTTGAAAGAGCCGTCTCAAGTGAGTTGGCGAGCACATCGCTGCTTTTGCCAAATCCGAGACAGTGACCTTTCCTTCGGTAGAAGCAAAGAGTTGGAATGCCGGGCAAAGCAACTTTATGGCTTTGGCGTCTTTCGGTGAGGCAGTCGGGCGAAACCGTTGCGGTTGTTCCTGAACGCATCTCAAGATCAAATCTGTCACCAGTGCTGTCCCGCGCAAATTCCAACCCTGAGGCTTCAAGCGGGAAAGTCTCGCTAACTCGAAAACTGCATTTGCGAATTTCTCGTCCCCATCAACTTTGTGGGGGAAACCGAGCAGGTCAAGGACACATTGAACGCCCAGAACCCTTGCAGTGAAGTGGACAAAGATAGCACGGAAAGACTGAGCACCCACCGAAACCGCTGAATGGCGAATTCCTTCGGGGACGAAGATGAGATTTCCTGAGTCGGCAAAAAAGTTTTCTCCACCGATTGTCCACTTTGCCCTGCCATCCAGCACAAAGACCACGAGACTGTTTGGCAAGTTTTGAGGCGGGATTTGCCAACCCAACGGAAACTCGTAATCCCACGCTCCTATGAACTTGATTTCTGTGTTGTCCCAAACCCATGCCCATTCGGAAAGTGGACCAGCGTCGGGGAAGGGGGCGAATTGAAGTTTTGACCTGAAACTCATGAGACCATCACCACCTTCGGTCGCATCAATTATAGGGCATTCATCTTTGCACCCGCTCAACACAAAGTGACTGGTTCGGCTTTGGCAAAAGGATGGTCGGTTTTGACCTTTATGCGAAAGCCTTTTCAACCCAAATTTTGTCGTGCCCAAAGGGCGAAAACAAAAGACCAAAGAAGGAGGCGATGAGGATGTATCTGCGGATAGACCGATTGCAAATTGAGTTGCCCATGCCTAAAGAGCCTGACCCTAATGCCGCTGCAGCCGTTCAGGAACTTCTGGGCGGTCGCTTCGGTGAGATGTCAACTCTGATGAATTACACTTATCAGTCCTTCAACTTCCGCGCCCACGACAAACTTAAGCCTTTCCGAGACCTAATCGCAAACATAGCAACAGAAGAGTTGGGGCACATCGAATTGGTTGCAGCGACTGTCAATGCCCTGCTGACAGGGGTCACGAAACCCGCTGACCCAGATCAAGCCCCACTCGCTGTGGGTAAAGACGCTCGCAACACTTGGCACTTCATCGCTACCGCTCAAACTGCCCTTGTCGGCGACTCAATGGGTGGGTTCTGGCACGGAGGCTATGTGTTCAATAGTGGCAACTTGGTCTTGGACTTACTGCACAACTTCTTCCTTGAGTGCGGTGCACGACTTCACAAAATCCGAGTTTACGAGATGACGACAAACCCTGTCGCCCGCGAAATGATTGGCTACCTGCTCGTCCGAGGCAGTGTCCACGCTATGGCTTACGGTAAAGCCATTGAGGTCATCACAGGCGTTGACATGACGAAACTTTTGCCTATCCCTAACATACCTAACAGCAAGTTCCCTGAGGCTCGGAAATACGAAGAGGCTGGAATCCACCGAACCCTTTACCGGTTCAGCCCTGAAGACTACAAAGACATCGCTAAAATTTGGCGTGGTCCGTCACCGACGGGCGATGGCGACTTAGTTGTCGTTGACGGTCCACCGGCTGGAGGTCCTGTTCCGGTCCTGCCAGAAGTTCCAGAAGAATTCGCACCCGGCTTGACCGCAGAGGAAATTGCTGAACTCGCAAAGAAACTGGCAGGTTCTTGAAAGGTCGCAAGAAAGTCAAAGGCGAAGACGGGGACGCCGAAAAGGCGTCCCCATTTTTCTTTGTGACTGCAAGTGTTGCCGAGTTGTTGGAAAGTTCCTCCCATTACCCTTCAAACTTCCGCTCGCCAAAATTTGTGTTGACGCGACTTGCTTTGAATCGAGTTTCAATTTGCGGGAGTGAAAAATGATGGCTGAGCAAAGAACGCTCCAACAAATTGTCATCCCCAACATCAACCCGAAGGAGTTCGCCCGCAAAGGCGAAGCGGTCTATGAACGGCTGAAGGAGCATATTGAACGGGAGCATTACGGCAAGTTCATCGCCATTGAACCCGAAAGCGGTGATTACGAAATCGCTGACCGAGCCATTGATGCTTTCCTTCGCCTGAAAGCCCGTCATCCCGAGAAGTTGCTTTACGGACGCCGTATAGGCTTCTTGGACAAGCGCCGTTGGTGAAGGGAGTGAGGAATGTGGCAACTGTTGAAGGCGTTATTGACGAACAGAAGCGAGGAAGGCTTAGGCTGAGGGTGAGAGGTCTTTTCGGCACTCTGGAAATAGACGCATTTGTTGACACCGGCTTTAACGGAGGAATCTCGCTGCCAATTTCCGCAGCAGTTCCGTTAGGTCTGGTATTGGTTGGTGCTGTAAGGACTCAACTCGCGGATGGCTCGGAAGTGGAAGACTTCGTTTTTCACGGCTGGGCTCAAATTGCGGACATGCCTGAAGTGCCAACGGAGGTTATCGTGACCCTAAGCGGCGATCCCTTGATTGGCATGGAATTGCTGGAAAGTTGGGACGCTATGGTTTCGTTCAACTTGCCACAACGGAAAGTTATCGTCTCAACACCTTAGCAATCGCTGGAGGTGCTTTTGATGGAGCGATGGGTTGTCAAGGCAGTTGTTCAAGGCAAAACTTTGGTGCTTGACGAAGCGCTGCCACTCCCTGATGGCACAACGGTCACCGTCACCGTAATCCCGCAGGATGTAGAAGAACAGCGAAGGCGGGAACTTTACGCTCAGTTAGAGGCGGAGGGGCTTATCAGAGTTCCCAAAACTTCGCCCGATAAAATCCCGCATAATCCTCCTATTGCTATTCCTGGCAAGCCACTTTCACAAATCATCATTGAGGAGCGACGAAAGCGATGACGGACTATTTTTGCGACAGCAGCGGTGTCGTCAAGCGATACGCATTAGAGGTGGGAACTGACTGGGTTCGGCAAATTTGTGACCCTTCTCAACAGAATGAAATCTGGATTTCCATCATCACTGGTGTTGAAGTCGTGGCAGCCATTTGGAGAAAAGTCCGCGAAGGCGCATTAAGCCCTTTGACTGCGGTTAAGTTAGTGCACGAGTTCAAAGAACACTTCCATCACCAATATCGCATCGTTGAGGTTCGCGAGGAGATTGTGGAAGAGGCGATGGCGTTGGTGGAAAAGTATGGCTTGCGAGGCTACGATGCTGTCCAGTTAGCGTCAGCAAAATGGCTTAACCAACGATTTTTGGAAGCAGGTTTGCCACCGCTCATCTTCGTCAGCGCCGATGAAGATTTGCTGGCTGCTGCTCAGGCGGAAGGGTTAGTGACCGAAAACCCGAACTTGAAGGCGTAATTGTTGACAGGTAGGGAGGCGAAAGGCGATGCGAATTGGCGATTTCGTTGAAGTCGCAAATGTCAACCCTGTCGTTCAACTTTCCCAAGTCCGAGATGCGGCGCGAACTGAAGGCTTTCCCAGTGAACTTGCACAACTCATTGACGGTTACATCGTCGTTGAAGGCTCAAACGCTGCAGCGCTGCACGGATTGCTTTCGGCTTTAACATCAGGTGGGGCATTTTTGCTGAGCGGGGTTTACGGGACGGGCAAGTCGCATTTGATGGCGGTCATCGGTTTGCTCGCTGAGTTCCCTGAAGCCAGAACCCGCTTCGCCGCTCGCAACCCGACTTGGACGCCTTTGCTCCAATCCCTTTTTGACCGACGCTTCTTCACCGTCTACATCATCCTTGACGAATTTGATCCCACAGCCTTTGCTTTGGAGACAATTGTCGCCAAAGAGTTTGCTGCAGAGGCTGAGCGCAAAGGTTTCTCCGTCCCGACTGACACATCTGCACGAGGCGAGTGGCTGCACAGTGTTTGGCAAACTGTCCGACAGAAAGGTTTTTCAGGCATCGTCATTTTGCTGGACGAACTCGCAATGTTTCTAAACGCAAAAAGCGGTGAGAATTTAAGCCGAGACGCTTCGTTCCTGCAGTTTTTGGCTCAAGCAACTGCTCGGCTTCCGCTCCTTCTCATCGGCGCATTGCAGCGAGGGGTTGAAGATTTGCAACGGGTTGAGCCTTACGCGTTAACGCAGGTGCGTGACCGATTTCAACAAACTTGGCTGCTCGGGCTCGCCCACGCTTTGCCACTCATCAATCAGGTTCTTGTGCGAAAGCGCAACGAAGCCCAACTGCTCCGTCTCATCGCAGAACTACGGCAGCAAAGTGAATGGGCACAGAAGTTCAGTGTTGAGCAACTTCTCGCTTGCTATCCTTTTCATCCGCTAACTGTTCGCTGTCTTGAAAAGAGCATCGGCGCTTTCTTTTCACGAACCCGAAGCATTGTCACTTTCGTGCAGTGGAGCGTGACTGAGAAACTGAATTCCGACTGGTGGCAACTCATTACGCCCGATATGCTCGTTGAACACTTTGAACCTGACATGCACATTCACCCGCAACTGCGTCCATTCGCACAGCAAGTTTTGCCCTACTTCCGAAGGTGGGACGAAGGGCGAGGGACGGGGGACGAGGCGGAACGGCTGGTTAAAACCCTGTTGGCGTTTCAGGTCGGTGGTGAAGAACCATCGGCTCAAACTTTAGCAGATGCTTTGATGAAAGATGCCAACGAAATTTGGGCTTTGCTTGAAAGGTTGCGGACGGAAGCCAACTTCCTTGAATCGGTGAAGCGAACGGGCTCGCCAAACGACACTTATCGGCTTGACCCACAAATCACCGTCACCGACGCACTTCGCCGTAGGCTCAACGAGGCAGTTCAATCCCTTGCCGATGATGACTCACGGCTGTTGAGGTTTGCTTGGGAATGTCGCAGTGAAGATTGGACACCGCCACCGCTGTTTGAAATGCGAACATTGACTGTGAGTTGGATGCGAACGCAAAGTCGCATTGCTGTGACCGTTACCGACTTGCGACGATTGACGGAAACTCAACTGCGCCAGATTGTCGCTTCCCTTTCGTCGCCACACACCGACGAATGTATGCATTTGCTCGTTGCTGTTCCTGTCGCCATTGATGAACAGCGAAAACACTTTGAAGTGCTGATGAAAACGCTTCAAGCATCGTTGCCCGCAAATGAGGAAGCAACGGGGCAAAAACGGTTTGCTTCCGCCGTCGCTGCATTGTTGCCGAGAAAACCAAACAATGCGGAAATGCGAAGGTGGAAGGAAAACGCTGCCGTTTGGTTGCTCGTGCAAGATTTGTCGCTTGCGGAAAGTGAACTGGGGATGAAAATGTTGGAACGACTGAGGGAGATGCTACCTGCCCGACAGTGGGAAACGCAAAGGTTGATGCAGAGGCTTTACGGCGATGGAGTTCTGATGGGGCTTGGAGTTAAGGACTGGGGATTGGAAGTGGGCAAATTGGTTGGAAGCGAGTTTGTCGGGTTTGATGAGTTGGTGAGGGTTGCTGCCGAACAAATCTTGCCACAGGTCTTCCCTAAGTTTCCCGACATAGCGCCACGAAGGGAAGCGAGCGCCCAAACTTACCACGCTTTGGCTCGGCTGATCCTGAAAGGCTTGCCAACAACTTCGCTGGACATCAACGCTCAAAGGTGGCTGGAACTTGTGGCGATGCCTTTGGGGGTTGTCGCTCCCAGAAGCACAAAAATTCCAGCTGAACAAACTCAGCCGATGCAAGTTACAACGCCACCAACCGATTTGACCGATGCTGTGTTGAAAGTCATCGGCAACGGCTCGGATTATCGCCGAGTTGAGGCGGAATTGGCGAAAAGCGAATTCGGGTTGACACCTGAATTGACGCAACTTTTGACCGCTGCCATGTTGCGGCTCGGTTGGCTTATCGCCTTTGATCGCAACGGCGAAATCTTGATGCCAGAGAACATTTCAACGCCCTTCGCCCGTTCTATCGCTTTGCTTCGTCCCGCTCAAGTTTTAAGCGGTGATGAGTGGCGAACTGTGCGAACTTTGTTGGAAGCGTTGTTGGGAGATGTGCCCGCAACGATAACGCCTGAAAGGCAGCAGCAAATTTGGATGCAACTGAGGGAAGCGGCGAACAGTTGGAAATTGGTGGCACAAGATGTCAGCGCAAGGTTAGCCCAATGGCAGCGGGAAATGTCACAGAGCGAACGGCAATGGCAGCGGACAATTGAAAACATCCACTTTTGCGCTGAGTTGACAGATTTGCTGACTCAACCTTTGAACGCTGCTGACGGTTTTCGTCAGTTAGTGGGGTGGGCAAGAGAACGAGGCACGAGCGCCGAAGGGCTGAGGCGGTGGCGGAACGAATTTGAGACAGCAGCGGAATTTTTCGCCCAGTTATCGGCGCTGCTGAACGCAATGCACTATTTGCAGGCTTTGGGATGGTTGCCCGAAGATTTGGCGAAACAGCGAAATCAGTTGCTGAGCAGTTCGCAAAGTGGCGAACGGTTGCTGAGTGAGTGGCGGAAATGGCTTGAAAACTTCCGCCATTTCCAAGAGGATTACGCCAAAGCATACATCGCTCACCACGATTCGGTTTACAGCAGCAAAGAATTTGATTGGCTTCGTAGTTTGAGGCAAAGCGAAAAAGTCCGCTTGCTCGATGCACTAAGTTCCTTGCCTGAAGCGCCCGCTGATGGGCAAGAAGCGATTGGTCAGTTGGAAGAAGCCTTAGCCCGACAATGCAGCGAAACTTCCTTGACTTTGCACACTCACCTGCGTCGCTCTCCCTTCTGCCCACGATGCGGGTTGACAATTGACAAAGCGCCGTCAGTTGAGGTTGAGAATCTGACCCGCTTGGTTGATGATGCGTTGGCGAAATTGAAGGTTTGGTTTTGCACCGATGAAAGGAAAGCGAGGTTGCAGCGCTTCATCGCTGCTGTAGCGCCACCAGACCGAGCGTTGCTTGAGCAAGTCCTTTCCTTGACGCCAGAAAGCGACGATGAGCAATGGCGGTCAGTGTTGGTGGCTTTGCCGATTTTGCAAAAAGCCCTTTCGCCACACGCAGTCGTTGATGCCGACTTGAACGAATTGTGTGGGCTGCTTGAGGGGCGTTACTTAACCTGTGACGAAGCAACAGAGATTTTCCGAGACTGGCTGAAAGGGAAAGTGCCATCCAGCGAAACGAAAATTCGTTTCGTGCGACAAGATAGCAAGCAGGCGCAGCGAGCACGCAAAGGGGGCGAAAGTGATGCGAAAAGTCGCAGACTTGACCGTTGAAGAATTGCGGGATTTGATTGCCACAACTGTCTGGGAAACCCTTCAGGACTTTTTGGGTGACCCTGATGAAGGGCTGGAGTTGCAAGATTGGGTGAAGGAGAGGTTGCGCAAAAGCCTTGAAGCAAGGGCTGCAGGTGAGAAAGGAATCCCACTGGAGCAAGTGGCTCAAGAGTTGGGGCTTAAGCAAAAGCGCAGGCGGAGGGTAAGGGTATGAGGGAGACATGGTCTGTGGATTTCATGCCAGATGCGCGGGATGCGTTGCGGAAGATGGATAGGCAGACAGCGAGGCGCATTGTGGAACGGTTAATGTGGCTTGCAGAACATGTTCACGAAGTTTTTCACCAACCCTTGCACGGGGAGTGGGCAGGTTGTTTTAAACTTCGGGTAGGTGATTGGCGGGTTATATATTCGCTGGAGCACGAAACTTGCACCGTCGTTGTTCACCTTGTCGGTCACCGCAGTTCAATTTACAAGCGTGGGCAGTGAAGACATTGAGCAGTTAACGCTCGTTGAGAGGTGATGGAGATGGCTGAAGTTGCGCAGAAGGTTTTGACTTGGGACGAGTATGTTCGTGGCGAACCCGCTGATTTGGAACGCTACGAAATCGTTGATGGGGTGGTGATTGAATTGCCTGCACCAAGTGTCAGACACCAACGCATCGTGCTCAACATGTTGTGGCGACTGAAGGTCTTGGAGGAAAAAGAGGTCGCCATCCTTTTGATCGCTCCATGTGATGTCGTTGTGCGTCGGGAGAAGTTGAGAACACGCCAGCCCGACTTGATGATAATTCGCAGGGAACGCGTCTCGGAGACCCAAGACCTATTCCAGCAGGAGCGGATAGATTTTGCGCCCGATGTAGTCGTTGAGGTTTTGTCGCCATCGGATTCTATCACGACGCTGATGGAGAAGTTGGACGACTACCATCAAATCGGCGTCAAGGAAGTTTGGCTTGTCAACCCAGCAACGGAAACGGTTGAAGTTTTGGTCTGGCAGCAGGAAGGCTGGAACTCGTTGGGCGTTTTCCGAAGGGACGAAGCCATAAGATCAAAAGTGCTGCCTGAACTTGAGTTGGGTGTTAGTCAGGTTTTCGAGAGCGTTTGAGCGAGGTAATGGAAATGGCTGAAGTTGCACAGAAGGTTTTGACTTGGGACGAGTATGTTCGTGGTGAACCCGCTGATTTGGAACGCTACGAAATCGTTGACGGGGTGGTGATTGAGTTGCCTGCATCAAGTATTGGGCATCAAAGGGTTGTCCGTCGGTTACTGCGTTTGTTAGAGGATTTCGTTTCAAGCCGAAATTTGGGCGAAATTTTTCCAGAACCGCTGGATGTCGTCGTTCAACGAAATCCAATCAGAACGAGGCAACCTGATTTGCTTTTCGTGCGTGCGGAGAATGTGCCGAATCTGGACAAGCAACAAGAGAGGCTTGAGTTCGCACCAGATTTGGTCATAGAAGTCTTTTCGCCGTCAGATTCTCTCTCCGAGTTGCTCAAGAAACTGAACGACTATCACCGCATCGGAGTGAAAGAGGTTTGGCTTGTCAATCCGCTTACGAGGACTGTTGAGGTTTTGGCTCGGCAAAAGGACGATTGGGAACTGGTGGGCGTTTTCAAAGAGACGGAGACGGTGCAGTCAAGGGTTCTGTTGGAACTCAATCTGCCAGTTGCTCAGATTTTTGAGGGGGCATGAAAGATGGAAAAGATTCCTGAACGACGATGCGATGTTCTCGTCGTCGGTGGCGGGATTGCGGGGCTTTGGTGCGCTTATCATGCAGCGCCGAAAGGCGAAGTCGTCGTTCTCAATAAAGGCAGTTTTGAGGAGGCGAACACTTTCTGGGCTCAAGGTGGAATGGCAGCAGCGTTAGCGCCGTCCGATGCACCCGAAAAGCACTTCGCCGATACTGTAACTGCAGGGGCTGGTTTGTGCGACGAAGACGCCGTTTGGGTTTTGGTGACAGAAGCACCGAAGCAAGTTTTGGCGCTTTGGCAAATTGGAGTTCCATTTGACACCGACGATGGTCATCTGGTGCTGACCATTGAAGGCGCTCACTCCGTTGAACGCATTGCCCACGCTTACGGGGATGCAACGGGAAGGGCTGTCATGGAAACTTTGCCAAAAGCCGTTGAAGAGAGAGGGGTCAGGCTCTACGAGCACACAGCAGCCTTGAAGTTGCTTGAACGCAATGGCGAATGTGTCGGTGCAATAGCGGTTAGGGACGGGAAGATGGAAATTTGGCGGGCGAAAGTCGTCGTGCTGGCAACAGGAGGGTCTGGGCAATTGTTCGCTGTAACCACGAACCCGCAAGGGGCTACAGGTGAAGGGATTGCGTTGGCTTTTGAGATTGGGGCGGAAGTTGCGGATATGGAATTCGTCCAGTTTCACCCGACGGCTTTGGCAGTCGGTGAAGTCCCAAGACCACTGATTTCTGAAGCAGTGCGTGGAGAAGGTGCAATTCTGCTGAACGCGAAAGGTGAGCGGTTCATGCTGAAGTATCACCCGAAAGCGGAACTTGCACCGAGAGATATTGTCGCCAGAGCAATTTTCACCGAGATGCAAGAGACAGGCATGCCCTATGTTTGGCTGGACATTTCGCACAAGGGCGAGGATTTCGTCCGAGAGCGATTCCCGAACATTTACCGTTCATGCCTTGAGAGGGGATTCAATCTCGGGCGAGAACCTGTTCCTGTCGCTCCTGCTGCTCACTACCACATGGGAGGCATTCGAACCGATTTGTGGGGGAGAACAAGTGTGAAAAGGCTCTTTGCTATCGGCGAATGTGCTTGCACTGGGCTTCACGGCGCTAACAGGTTGGCGAGCAACTCACTGACAGAAGGGTTGGTTTTCGGGTTTAGGGTCGCTCAAGTTTTAGACGAATGGTTGCAAAACGAATTGCCACCACTGCCACCAGAAATTCCGCAAGTGACGATCAGACAACCTGACCTTCAAATGCTCAAGCAAGTGCAACAAACGATGAGTGAGTTGGTGGGTGTAGTGCGTTGGAGGGAGGGGCTTGAAAAGGCAGTGGCTCGGTTGAGCGAATTGGGCAAAGGGGCAAGAGGTATTTGCGCCTATTGGGTTACAACGGCATGGCTTATAGCCCGCGCTGCTCTGGAAAGAACCGAAAGTCGCGGCGCTCACTTCAGAAAGGATTTCCCGCAACGCGACGACGAAAATTGGTTAGTGCACATCGTCTGGCAAGGACAACGAAACCCTGTGTGGCAACAAGAGCCAAAATTTCGCAAAGAACCCGTCCGACGAATGGAACGGGGGACAAGGGACAAAGGGCAAGAAAGGATTTGAGCCAAAACGGAGGTGCTTCCCAATGCCCAAGTTGGAACTGAGCGAGGAACAAGTTTTGGAGTTGCTGCTTCAACTTTCGCCTGAAGGCAAGCGAAAGGCTTTGGAGATTTTGCGAACAGATGTAGAGCGAGAGTTTCGGGCATGTGTTGAGGCTCTTTCAGAACACTTAAAGCGGTGGGCAAGGGAGCGCGGGATTGACTTGAGAGCCTTAAGCGACGAGGAATGGGAGGAATTGGTGAATGCAGTTATTCACGAAAAGGGTCAGGGCTGTGTATGACACAAACATTTGGGTATCAGCATTGCGGCAGCAAGGCAATCCATTCCGCTGCGCTCTTTTGGCAGCAATGGGATTTGTGGTCACAGTGACATGTGACGAATTGTTGGACGAATTGAGCCGAGTTCTAACGCAAAAGTTCGGAATGCCTTTTTGCCGATGTGAACCGATACATCACCGTTATCCGAAGTTTCTCCGAAGTCGTTGCGATTACGGGGCAGTTGAAGGTTGTGGTGGACGATCCAGACGATGACAAAGTGATTGAATGCGCTGTCGTTGGAAAAGCCGATTACATCGTCACTGGTGACCATCACCTTTTGGCTTTGGGGCAATACGGCAACATTTCAATTGTCAAGGCTGCCCAGTTCATCAGCATCCTTAGCGCACCGTAAAGGGGGCTTTGGAGATGCCCAAGTTGGAATTGAGCGAGGAACAAGTTTTGGAATTGCTGCTTCAACTTTCGCCTGAAGGCAAGCGAAAGGCTTTGGAGATTTTGAAGCAGGATGCGGAATGGGAACAAGTGGCTCAAGAGGTTCGTAAACGGTGGAAGGAAATCTGTGCTGAGCGAGGGATTGACTGGGAACGCTTGAGCGATGAGGAGAAGGAGGCACTGGTAGATGAATGGCTTCACCAGCGTTGAGGCTACCAAGACTTTTGCGCGTAGTCTTTGACACTAACATCTTGATTTCGGCACTCTTGTGGCACGGTCCACCTTTTCAATGCGTGGAATTAGCGCGGTTCGGATTAGTGCGTTCAGTAACCTGCAATGAGTTGTTGGATGAGTTTGTGGAAGTGCTATTGCGACGATTCCGGCTGACCATCTATCAGGCTGAACAAGCAAGGCGTTCCGTCGTCAGTTTCTCCGAAGTCGTTGCGATTACGGGGCAGTTGAAGGTTGTAGTGGACGATCCAGACGATGACAAAGTGATTGAATGCGCTGTCGTTGGAAAAGCCGATTACATCGTCACTGGTGACCATCACCTTTTGGCTTTGGGGCAATACGGCAACATTTCAATTGTCAAGGCTGCCCAGTTCATCAGCATCCTTAGCGCACCGTAAAGTTTGCTCAAAAACCCTGAAGACTTTGCTCAAGCCAGTGCCATAATTTTCGCTTGAAAGCAACTTAGCCCACAAGAGTCGCAAGGGTGCGAGGGGAGAGCGAAAGATGAGAAGGAGCGAAAGGGTCACAACTATCGTCGAGCCGAGGCAAGAGGAATTTGAGCGCAAGCGAGGGGTAACAGGCATCGCCGTTGAGGAAGGTTTAGTCCATGTTGAAGTCCAAGTCTCGCCAGACCTGAGGGAGCGACTGAAAGTTTTCAAAGCGTTGGCAGAGGCTGGGATTAGCCTTTTTCTCATCAAGTTCCATCCCGACAGCATCCACTTCCTCATCAGGAAGGAGGTCCTGAACAAAGCACAGAAAGTGCTACAGGGGCTTAATCGCCCGACAAAAGTGACAAGGGATTGTGCTTTAATCTCTGTGCTCTCTTCCGCCATGCGAGATTTGCCCGGTGTCATGGCTCGCATCGCTGAAGCCCTGTATGAGCAAGGGGTTGAACTTTTGGAGACCGGCGATTCGCATGACTCGGTGATGATTTTGGTCAAGCGAAGCGACGCTGAAAAAGTTGTCAACGCTTTGAGGCAAAAGTTCGGGCTTTGAATTGAAGGTCCAAGACAGGGGGGATAACGGGATGCGAATCATCGTCCAAAAGTTTGGCGGAACATCCGTTGCGACGAAGGAAAAACTTTTCATCGCTGCTCAAAGGGTCGTCAGGGCGAAACGAGAAGGATATGCGCCCGTTGTCGTTGTTTCCGCTCCGGGAAGGAAAGGAGACCCATATGCAACTGACACCCTCATTAGCCTTGCGAAAGACATTGACCCTCAAGTTCCGGTTGAGCCGAGGGAATTGGACTTGTTGATGACTTGCGGCGAAATCATCAGCATCGTTTTGATGGCTCAAGCGATAAAGGTGCTGAGCGGCTACAAGACCATCGCCCTAACAGGGGGACAAGCGGGAATTTACACCGATGGCAACTTTGGTAATGCCCGCATTGTTCGGATTGACCCGACACCTATTTTGGAAGCGTTGCAAAGAGACTACATCCCCGTTGTCGCCGGTTTTCAAGGGGTGACAGAGCATTTCAAGTTGGGTGGTCACGGTCAAATCACAACTCTGGGGCGAGGTGGCTCCGACACGACAGCAGGTGCCGTCGCTGCGGCATTGAAAGCGGAAGCGTGCGAAATCTACACCGATGTCGAAGGCGTCATGACGGCTGACCCGAGAATAGTCGGCAACAAGGCGAGGGTCTTGCCTTCAGTGACTTACGAGGAAGTCTCAGAGATGGCTCACTTGGGGGCAAAAGTCGTTCACCCGAGATGCGTTGAAATCGCTATGGACCATCGCATTCCAGTTTGGGTCAAGAAGCCCGATAGCGAAAACCCCGGGACAGTAATTAAGGAGCGGGCAAGCGATTTGCCGGAGAAAATGTTCCGCTTCACTGGGGTGACCAATTTGCCTTATGTCGCCCACTTGAAAGTCCATGTTGCCCATCAAGATGACTTGCCCGAGATTGAGACGGAGATTTACCGCTTGCTCGGAGAAGCAGGAGTGGTCACATACTTCGTGGGCAAGAGCAAAAACCTGTTTGAGTTCGCTATCGTCAGGGATAACCTTGAGAAAGTTCGGTCTCTTTTGGACGGCTTGACAATTCCCGTCTCCATCAACAGACACAGCCGCCTTTACCTGCTCACAATGGCTCCGAACAGCGTTGCCCATAGGGAACGGAAGCGGATGCTTTTGCAAATTCAGCCGAAGTTGGAAATTGTGGACGCTCCTGTTGAGGTCACAACCAACTGCGCTATCGTCAGCCTTATCGTCCTGAACACGAGAGAAGTTCCGGGCATAATGGCTCGCATTTTGGAAGCGCTGATAGATGCCAATATCTCTGTGTTGCAAGTCGCCGACGCTCAACATTCCGTCTCTTGTCTCGTCTTGGAGGAAGACATGGTTAGGGCTGTCCATGCCCTTCACGACAAGTTTGAACTCCACTTGGGCGCAGGTGAAAAACTCCAGACCTTGTAACGCTAAGGGAGCAGTTCGTTTTCGCCCTCCGTAACCTCTCCGAGGGCGGGGAGAAGATTTGAAAGTTTGCGGTATTGGTAAGCCAAAGTTATGTCGCTGCGGGTTCGTTCCAAAATTGCCCTCAACGCATCTGTCCTTCGCCGCGCCCCTTGGGTAATGGCATCTGCTTGGTCAAAGGTCATAGCCTCAAAGTAAACTTCGTCCATGATGGCAAGAAACTTCTCAGCAGTTGACAAATCTTCAGAACGAATTGCGTCCAAAGTTGCCCGTCTCAATTCACCCATCGCTTCCAATAACCCGTTGAGGTAAGGGGCATCATATATGCCTAAATCTTCCGGAGACGGCACTGGCTCGTCTTTAAGAAGCGCGTAAACGATGCATGCTTCGGCAACTTCCTTCAATGCGTCCTGAACGAAACCGGCAAACCAAAGGTCAGGTGCTTCTGCCAACTTCGCCTTTAGGTCACTGACTGCTTCAAGCAAAACTTTTCGGCGGTTCTGAGCCTCGTCCCACTCCTTCCTGTGAGCGTTCTTGATGAGGGCAGCACTTTCGCGAATTAATTGCCGTGCCAACGGCAAGACTTGTTCTCGCAGTTCTTCCTTTCTGTCAAGCCTTTGGCGGATTGAGATCAATATTTCGCTTAGACTCGCCACTCGGGTTCACCCCACTTTAACTTGTTCCAAACAGCAAGCCCCAAACATGATGGCTTTTGGGACGGGTCAGACGAGAGGCTGTCACAGCCTTTGAGGCAGTTCTGAAGCGTTCTGGAGCAGGTGAACAGCCTCATCCCAGCCCATTGGGTTGTTAGTTTGTTCCCAAACTTCCTTGATAGCCCTAACTGCTGCCTCACTTACGCCTTTCGTCAGCAACAATTGCTGCACCTTTTCGGGTGGATCGTTGGGAGACAAGAGGACGCCAGTGCGTTGGTAGACTTGTTCTCTCAACCAATCTCTGACAGCGCGACCAAATTCCGTTGCTCCTTTTTCGTGGAAAGTCAAGACCGCTTGGCGCAACTGAGGGTCGGAGACTTGAACGGAAGTTAACCGTTTCCTGCGTTGGATATAACGAAAGCCGACAATACTGGCAATAAGCGCAATCAAGAAAACCGCTCCCACAACAGGCAAAAGAGGGGAAGTAGGTTTGGGTTCTGGTGTGGGAGAAACCGAAGTCGGAAGAACTGCGCCCGGCAGAACTCGCACACTGATGGGTTTGGTGGAGGCAAATTTGTATCGTTGTTCCTTCGGGTCAAAGTAGGGGATGCGGAAGGGAGGGATGGTCAATTGCCCTTCCTTCTGAGGCACTATCCTCCAAGTGAATTCCCGAACAAACCACAATTTTCCATCTCGCTCCGTTGGCTTCAAATCGGTTCTCGGCAAACCTACCACAGCGTTGGGTAACGAGAGGGTTGGCGGTTGCTCCAAGTTTCTCAAGTTCGCCGTCCCTTCTACCCTCAACTTTACTGTCAGGGTCTCCCCTACTCCTACGGTTTCGGGCAAGACCTCAACTGAAGCGAAAAGAGTGCCAACTAAGTTTTGGAAACCTTCAGGTGCTGGTTGGGGCAACGCTCTCACTTTGACCTCTATGGTGCTCGTTTGAAGTTCCTCTGGAAATGGAGAACCTTGAAGCCTGACGGTGACCTTCGCTCTCCCAATTCTCAATACACCCTCGCGGAGAGGAAAGAGTGCTAACCGAACTTGCTGCACCTCATAGCCGCTCCGATATGACCTTGAAATTTGCGGGAACTCTTCCAGCCAGAAACCCTCGGTTGAAGGCGCTTCATAAGTCGGCTGACTGGCAAACTCGGCGTTGGCTAAAGAAGAGAATTGGAGCGTGTAAACGACTTGCTCGCCGACAAAAACATTGGTCGCAGATACCCTCGCATTTACCTTCACTGGCGGACCAACGGGTTGCTCAGGCTCTTGCGTTGCAGCGCTGACCACAATGCCCTCAATTGTGGGCACGGAGAAGCGTTCTTTCAGGACAGTGACCTGTAGCCCATCAAAACGAACTCGTCCCAGAACCAAAGGAGCAAGGCGATAAGTGTATGTGATGCGAGTCCAAATCCGTCCCGCTTGCTCAAAGGTTTCTCGTTCACTGATAGCGCTCAGTTGGACAACCCTGTCAGCCCAAAGCGTTGGTAACTCAAACTTGACAGCATCGCCGTAAAGGTCGCCCGGCGCAACTGCTTGGATTTTCAGCAGGAAAATCCCTCCCATCAGGATTTTGGGCTCTTCAAGGTAAACCTTCAAAGTGATGCTTCCCCGCTTCAAAGTGACGCTGCTTCTCAACGGTTGAGCCTCAACGAGGCTCACCATCATAGCGAGTATCATTGCCAAGACAAGCGACTTGATTTTCAAGCAAACTACCAATCCCTTTCCCCATGCCATGGTGCTGTCAACCTCCCCTGCAACTGCTTTACTAAAGGTTTTTGTTCGTTGACGGGAGGAGGCGGTGGAGGTGGCGGCTGCTTTCGTTGTTGTTGATTTGACTGAGGAGGCTTCTTATGTTGCTGGCGCAGAACCAACTCAAGGTTGAACTTGGCATCCCAGTCGTTAGGTGTCCTTTTGAGGGCAGCGATGTATGCCTTCGCTGCTTCATCCCAACGCTTTTGAGCGAAGTAAAGGTTGCCCAAATTGTAGTGGGCGGCAGCCTGTTCGCGTTTTTGATTTTGCGGGATACCTTTCAAAGCCGAGCGGAGAGCCCGTTCTGCATCTTTGAAACGCCCAACAGCCATCAAGGCAGTTCCTTCGTTGAACTCCAGTATCGGGTGATTGCCCGCGATTTTCTTCGCTTCTTGAAAGGACTTCAGAGCCTTTTCGGGTTCATTTGCCCGGTAAGCGTGTTGCCCTTTTTGGTTCAAGTGCCAAGCCTTCAATTGCCTCAAAGGCTGCCACCATGCTGCCGGTCCATCGGAGCCGACAAGCAAAATTCCCAAAATCCCGAGCGTGATGATTGCCACTATGCGAACTGCCATCGCTTTCACTCCTCAAGAAAAGGCTACTCATTCCTAAGTATGCCAACCTTCCCGCTGCTTTGAAAGAGTGATTGTGGCTGCAGTGAGGTAAATCAGTGAATTTCAACAATTGCAATCTCTGGTGCGTTAAACCATCGTGGCATTCGGTTGCCAGTGGTTACCCCTTTAGTGACATAAACCCAAGTTGTCCCAATGTCCAACAAGCCATAAGGGCGGCGCCACCCGAACTCAGTCTTGGGAATGAACCTCACGCCTGTCAAGTAACTGAACAAGCGGTTAAAGGGCAGCCAAACATGACCTCCGTGAGTGTGTCCTGACAAGATAAGTTTGACGGAATGGTGCCGCAGGAAACCTCCATAGCGCTTCAAGTCAGCCTTTGAAACTGCTGCATGTTTCGTCAGAAACTTTTCCTGCTCAGATGCTGGCATCCAAAAGAGCGTTGCATCAGGATTGTGAGAGAGCAAAACGATGGACACACCTTCAGGGACATTGGAAAACGCTTTATGCCAGTCAGGTTTACCAGCCCACAAATCGTCAATACCGACTAAAGCAACAGTGATTTCGCCTTTCCGCAAAATTGTGCTTTTATTGACTAAAACTCCAATGCCGAGGCTTCGCAAAACCTCAGAAACCTCACCAGCACCAGCCCAATGGTCGTGATTGCCTAAGACGGCAAAAACCCCTAATGGTGCTTGAATCCCGTGAAGCGCTGATTTTAAAAACGGAACTGCTTTGCGGTTAATGACAAAATCACCGAGCAGCAGGATAGCATCAGGGTGTTGAGCCATTGCATGTTGAACGAACTTTTGAGCCTTATTAACACCGCGTCCTTCAGGACCAATATGGATGTCGCTCAAGACTGCAAACCGAATTGGCGAGGCAAGGTTGAAGGGAATTTGCAGATGCGTGATTTCCACGCGCTGTGCAGAAATTAACCCCAGCACTAAGACCAGTAGCAGAAGCCCACAGCAGGAAAGGAAAACCCTCATCCTGAAACTCTCCCGCTTTTGCCGCTTAGTATGCGTTATGAATAATGATACGCTTCCGAGGTCCTGTTCAGGGAAAAAGCAAACTTGGCTCCGGGGGCAGGACTCGAACCTGCAACCCGCGGGTTAACAGCCCGCCGCTCTGCCTGTTGAGCTACCCCGGAGCGGTCGTGAGGCATTTTTATAATGCCACAAAGTTTCCTACCTGTCAACACTCAAGGAGGGCGTCCTAAAAGGTCTCGGCTCGCCACTCTGTGCTTTGTTTATTTTTGTCAACGCAACGAAACCACCAGTGCTATGGGCTTTAGCCCATGAACTCGTCTCAGAACCCTCTGAACAATGAGAAGTCAGGCTACGAAAGCCAAAGTGGTAATCTGCCGTCAGTGGAGTTTTGAGACCTGTCCACTGGCTAACCCAATGGCATGGATAGTTTTCTACTGGCTGCGGTCAGAGCGTTTGAAACCTTTCGGTCCAATCCGCTCTATCGGGATGGGTTTGAAGCCGAGCCGGAAGGCGGGTGAGTTGGGGCGAAGCCGAAAGTCATTTTTCGCAGGGTCAACAAAAAGCGGGTCAGCGAAAATTGAGTGCCGGTCAAAACCTGCCAACTGCCACTGGGCGAATGTGCCTTCGGGAGTTATGGGGCGCTCAACTTTCCTCAGGTCAATCCCGCCCGTGTGCCAGTAAAGGTTGAAGTCGCATTCAGCCAATCGGTCACGACGCCATGTGTGAGCCCAACTATACCAAACCACTGCGTTCGGGTCGCTGAAAACGATTATGTTGCGGCGAAAGACATTGCCGGTCATGAAATCGTCCCTCGGCTGCAACCGTATTTGGTGCTCCTTGCCGTCAACGAAAATGTTGTTCTCCACGATGTTGTCCTTTCCGCCGTGAATGCAAACTGCGCCCAACACTGTCCCGATAACGATGTTGCCGTAAACCGTTGTCCCGCTGCTGTAATCGTCAAGGTAGATGCCCCAAGTGAAGTAGGGCGTCAGGAACTCGCCGTCGGGTGTCGTGCCCATCCCCACAACATTGCGGATGAAATTGAACCTGATGACATTGCCCGAGTGTTTCATGTCCCGACCGAGCGTTTCAATTGCGCCGGTGTCGTTGGTCTCCAAATTGCTGTCAACGATTTCGTTGAACTCCACGATGTTCCGGTGCGACAATGCGTTTGGACCGTAGGACTTCAGCGAAATCCCGTAGCGGGGCACTCGGTGGATTCGGTTGTGGACAATTTTGTTGTCGCTCCCTGTGGTCACATAGACGCCAGCGACATGCTTGTAAATCAGCCCCAGATCGCTCATGTCGTTGGCTGCGACCAAGTTGGCGTAAGGTTGTGTCGCCGTCTCGCCCAGCATAATGACCCCGCCACCACCGAGTTTCGTCATGGTGTTGCCCACGATTTCGTTCTCGTGGCTTTTCTGCTCCAAACGGACGGCGTAGCCTCCCAAGCGGGTGAATGTGCAGTTTTCAATGACGCATTTTCTCGCAGCCACAAGCCAAATTGCTGCATCGGCAGGGACATAGTAGCCGCCGGGCGCATTGTAGTCGGTATCGGTGAAAGTCAAGCCGACGAAGCGAATGTGCTCAACGAACCGATTCTTTGAAGCGTCGCCTTGGAGCACGAAAAGCCTGTCCAACCTCGGAGCGACAATTTCAACTTTCGTCGGGTCAAACCCTTCTGGCGGCAAGTAAATCAATTCGCCGGTTTTCGTGTCGAGAAACCATTCGTTGGGAGAATCAAGGGCTTCTCGGACGCCGCTTATGAAGAATCGGTTGCCGGGGCGAATGTCTTGTTCGCAGTTGACGAACAGAGTGCACTTATCTTTGTCAACACCTTCAACCCTCAGGATAGCGTTGACCCAGCCCCAAGCGGGGAAGATGTGAACTTCGGCGCCGCTCCAATCCCGCCAGTCAGGGAACTTGTCACGGGCGATGACAATTCGGTTTCGGCTTCCGGGCAAACTCGGCTTCGGCACAGAAATCTCTTTCCCAATTGCTTTCGTGCACGCTTCCGCTTGAACGAGCAAAAGGTGCTTTCCCTTTTGTGGCGGGTCTACTTGGAATTCGCCCCACCAACCCAAAATGCGGATGGCTTTATCGGGATGCCAGTCTGAGTCATCGGTAAGTGCGAATGCGTCCAAGTTCAAGCCGCCACCCTTGACATTTTCCCAAACCAACCTTTGCTCGCCTTCGGGCAGAAAAATTTTTGCCGCAAGTGACCAACGGAAGTTGCCCCAACCACCTGTGTCAGGCAAATTTCTCAAAGGGACAGGTTCGCCATTGCCCACCCTCAAAACAGTTCGCTCGTCCATCGTTTCAGCGCCGAAGTCTTTCATGTTGTGGGCATAGCGAACCCAAACGAAGTATTCGCCCGAAGCAGGAACTTTGACAACCCATTCCAACCTGTAGCCGACATTGTGAATGTTGCCTACGCCGACATTGAAAGCGCCTCGTTCCCAACTTTCGCCCCACCATTGTGCGAACAGCCAACCGCCAGTTAGCGGGTTGTTCGGGTCAAAGTTCGGGTAACGGGCACGAATTGCCCAATCACTGCCTACCCTGAGAAGTCGGAAAAAACCACTTACCTTCACGAACTTCTGGCAACTCAGCCACCAACGCAGCCTTGCCATTGACAGTTTTCCGCTTCCAGCCAGCAATCCGTTGCCCACCGCTGATGACAACTTTTTCGTTTCGGTAAGCCCTAAAGGTGATGGGCGCTTGCATGTCGCCGCTATCTTCGGGAGTCAAAACGATTGGCTGGCTCAAAAAGTATGTTCCGCCGCGCAAGTAAATGGTGACAGGTTGCTTCAACTTGCCACCTTGTTTTCGCTTCATTTCACGAATCGCTTCAACGGCTCGCTGCAAAGTTGCGAACGGTCCATCCGTTCTCGCTTTGTTCGGTGCTGGCAACATTCCCGACCAAGAGTCATTGCCGTTCGGTGCGACATAGAAGGCAATTTCCTTTTGCCCAGCCGCTGACGCCTTCGCCATCAAAATCGCCCCCTCAATCGCAAATATCAGCCAAACCACTTTCGCCTTCATCGCACTACACCTCGTTGTTGGGCTTGCATTATTCCCTCAACTTCCGCTTTTGTCCCGATAAACCAGTCGCCGGGGATGGTGTGCTTAATGGCTGCCATCGCCAAACCGTAACGCAAGCCGAGTTCCCAGTCACCTTGCAACAAACCGTAAATCAAGCCTGCCGCAAAGGCATCGCCTGCACCGAGCCTGTCAACTTCTTCAATTTGGTAGCCTGACTGCGAGAAAGTTCCTTGCGGCGTCGCAACCACCGCTTTGTCGCCGTGAGTTACCGCAACATTCGGGATTCGCAAACTCGCTTGCAACTGTCGGGCAATTGTTTCGATGTCCGCTGTCAAGTTGAACAAGATTGCCGCATCGTCTTTCGTGCATATCAGCAAGTCAACGCCTTTGAGAAGAGTGAGCATGGTCGCTCTTGCTTGTTCGGGTGTCCAGAGCCTTGAGCGATAGTTGACATCAAAACTGACGAACATGCGCCGCTCTTTTGCCCTGAAGATGCACCCTGCGACCAAGTGGCGGCAAAAATCGCTCAACGCAGGCGTTATCCCTGTCAAGTGCAGGACTTTTGCTTGACCGATGAAATCCCAGTCAAGTTCGTCGACCTTAAGGGTGTTGATTGCTGAATGGCGTCGGTCGTAAACAACGACGCTCGGTCTCGGTGGCGCTCCTTTCTCGTAGAAGTAGAGCCCGACCCGCCCTTCCTGTGTCCAGACGACTCGGGATGTGTCAACGCCAAACCTTTGAGCCTCACGCACAATTCGCCTTCCCAAAGGGTTATCCGGCAATTTTGAAACCCATGCAACCGGGACACCCAACTGAGCCAAAGCGACAGCGACATTCAACTCAGCACCGCCGATGTGGACTTCAAGGAGCGGAGTCATCTCCAATCGTTGATGGTCAACCGGCGTCAAGCGAATCATCGCTTCGCCGAGAGTCACCACCTGAACGCTCGCCATTGCACCTCACCTCTTGTCGTTGCTTCACTTTCTGACGACCGAAACAACGGGTTGGGTTGAATTTAGCCGTTGCGCAATTTGCCGAATTTTCTCCGAACTCAAGTTGGCAATTTCTTCGCCGTATCGCTCAACAATTCTCGGGTCACCGTAGATAGCCCATGCCCATCCCAACTCACGGACGAGCCTCATCGGGTTGTTCAAGTTCCGATAGTGCTCCCAAGCTAAACTCCTTTTCAAGCGGGCAAGTTCCGCATCGGGCACACCTTTTTCGCCGATTTCCCGCAAAACTCGCCCCAACCACTTTTCAATCAAGTCCGTGTAAGGTCGCAGCCTCGCATTTATCGTCAAAGCCATCTCGCCTCTGACAGGGTTGGCGACCATGTTCCATTCCTGCACCACGCCAAGTTGACCGAACAGAAAAGGGAGTGCGGTCTGCCTCAAGTGCGAAACCAAAGCGTCCATGGCGACTTTCTCTTGAGCCGAAATCGGAATGCGCCACCCGATGCCCCAGAAAACTTCGTTGTGCCGGCTCAACGCTCTTTTCAGTGCAGGCTCAAGGTTCGGTGCGAAATTTTCTTCCCAAGTCAGTTCCAATGAAGCCGAAGCGGTGATGGTTTGGTCGTTGCCAGCAAGTATCGCTTTCAATGCGTTCAAAGTGGCTTCGTCTCGGACGACGGCGATAAGGGCGAAATTGTGGGCTGAAAAGTGCTTGCGGTGAAATCGCAATGCGTCTTCAAAATTCAACCGCTCAATGGTCTCGAGCCAGCCTGTCGGCGGATGGGCATAAGCAGTGCCGTCAAACAATTTCGCCTCCAGCATCGCCTTCATCAGCCAGAGTGGGTCTTCGTAAAGCGCCAAAGTCTCCAGCCACATCAACCGCTTCTCCCGCTCCAAAACCTTCGGGTCAGAACCCAAATCCCTAACGGCTTCAATGAGCAGCGGAAAAACTTGTGCGAGCACACTTTCAGGCGCTTGAATGTGAAAAGCCATGAAGTCACGACCTGTCTCAGGCAAAAGCAATGCACCTTGCCGTTCCAACGCAATCTGGATTGTCGTGCCGTTGAAAGGTTTCAAAGGCAGAAGGTGCTCAAGCAGGTGAGCAGTTCCTTCCTTTCCCTTCGGGTCAGCGCCACTCCCGCAATTAACCCAAAGGCTGGCGACGGAATACTGTGCGTCGGGGCGAATGAAAGCAATCACTTGAGCGCCATTCGGCAATCGTTCGTAAACGCTGACGGGTTGACCGTCAGCGTGAACTGGCAAAAACATGTCCACCAAAAACATCCAAAACCAACCCATCCTCATCTCTCCCGTTCAGGTCTAAGGCGCTCGCTCAAACTCAGTGGGTTAGTGCGTAGTGAACCAAATTCACGCCGAAGCGGAAGGCATATTCAAAGTCTGGCGGCAAACACGCACACATCGGTCCCGTCCACTTCCAACTTTGCCACGAGCACTCCTCGGCGTTTTGCGAATAGACGAGCACCAATCTCCCGTTCAATTCCATCCCTTCATGGAAAGTTTTCCCGCCCCTTCGGGCTTGGGGAATTTTGTCAATGCGATAGGGGACTCGGTAAATCGGGTGGTTCGGCGGAATAGGTTGAAGTTTCGCCTCAGGTAGGATGGCTTGAATTTCCGGTCGCAGTTCGGGGCGAAGCCTCAACTTAGCGTTGCACTCGCTGATGAACAAAAAGCCGCCGCCTTTTAGGTAACGCCTCAACCTTTCCCGTTCCGCCGGCGACAAATTCATCGGTTGGTGTTCGCTGACGAAGATGACGATGGGGAATTGGAAGATGTCATCGTTGTCAAGGGAGACGACGACTCGTTGTTGGTAAAGGTGAGACCAACCCGTTCGCTCGGCGACATTGCGGATAAGGTTGAAATCGCTCATCGGGTCAACCCTAAGCGTGCTTTCGCGAAGTCTCAGACGAGCGATAGCTAAAACATGCGGCGGCAGTTTCGGCACAGGTGGCAACGGTTCCAATTTCTCTTCGGGAGCAACCGCCTCGCCTGACGGCGGTGGCGGTTGACTTCCAACCAAAACTGCCAGACAGAAAAGCAAAACCGCTATCATCCAACGCATCGCTTTATCACCGCCCGATGATTTCGCCGATCCATCTCGCTGGAAATCTTCGCCGTCTCAAATTCCGAACCAGTCGCATATCAGCAGTCCACAAAGTCGCTTGGTGTTGACGAGCCAACTGAATGTAAATTGCGTCGGCATATGGGCAATCAAACTCTTGAGCCGCTGCCCAAACATCCTCAGGTCGCCAGATTTCGCCTTCTCGCACCAAATAAACGGAATTCGGCTCAAGAAGTGAAAGATTTCGTCTGCTGTGATAAGTAAAGGTCTTTGGACAGCAAGTGCCTTAAGCACTCCGCCTAAGACCTCATCCAAAAATCGGTCAGGCACAAAGGCAGTTAAGCGCTCGTCTTCCATCTCCTGAAGAAGCCGCATCGAACCTTCACGGTCAATCCAAGGCTCATCAAGGATGAGCACTGCCAACATAACCGAAACGTTTACTACCACTCTCTCCGCTTCTTGGCTTCGTCCCATGATCGCCACTTCTCCTCAATCATTTTCTGCACGATGGGACCGGTGCCTTTGATGGCGATATTTCGGTTAAACCAGTCCCAAAATTCCCTCCACGAAATCCTGCCTTCTTTAGCGGCTTGGAGCAGTTCATCAAACTTCTTCATCTTCCGTTTAGCCTGTTGGCGGCGCCGCTCTAACGCCTTTTTGCTCACTTTGGGCATGGTCTCTCACCTCATCGTGGGCTGCTGAAAATATAGCGCAACAAATGTGGGCAAAGCGGTTGCTACTATTGACATCGTAGCAAGTGCCTTCAACCTATTTCTGCCCAAAGCCCTCGAAGCGAGGTGGTGTTCAATGGCTCGTTGGTCGGTTTGGGCAGTTTGTTTCTTGCTGGCAGCATCGGTTTGGGGACAAGGAAATTCGGAACCGACAAACTCGCAAGAAAACGAGTTGCAGCGGCTCAGGGAGCGAGTGGCGGCGTTGGAGAAATTGGTTCAGGTTTTGCAGGCTGAATTGGCAGCCCTCAAAAACAACGGGACTGCACCACCTTTGGGAACTCTTCCGGTAGCCATAAGGCAACAAGCCGACGAAGAGAAGCAAAAACTGGAGGAAGAGTTGAAGCGGGAACTGGAGCAGCAACCAATCCCGTCAACTGTTTCTCGTCCCTCGTCCCCTCCTTCCTACGGCGCAGTCGTTTTCGGTGGTGGTCTTTGGCAGGCGTTGAACCCTGACACTTCTGTCATCGCCAACTTCCGAACTGCCTTTCGGGGCAAGCGCCCGTTCGCTTCCTTTGCAGGCTCTGAGTTCAGTGAAGCGGAGTTGGCATTTCAGGCAGCAACTGACCCATTCTCCCGACTTGACACTTTCATCGCTGTCGGTCCTCATGGCGCTGAGGTTGAAGAAGCAACGCTGAGCGTTTTGGACCCGACTTTTTTGCGTTTGCCACGAAACCTTCAAATCCGACTTGGGCTGCTGCGGGCGCCGTTCGGGCAGTTGAACAACATCCACCCGCCTGAACAACCCTTCGTGGACACGCCACTTGTCCACAGGCTTTGGTTTGGGCACGAACACGAAATTAGCCCCGAACAAATCCCAACCGAAGGAAGTTTTGTGGGGACTGGACTGTCTCTTAACTGGATGGTGCCGACGGGCAAACATTTGACTTGGCTGACAGTCGCTTCACTTAACACTCACAATTCAGTTTTTGATGCCGATACGGGTCGCCCTGCTTGGCTTTTCAGGCTGAGGCACATGCACGAACTTTCCCTGACTCAATCGCTGAACTTGGGGCTCAACTACGCTTTCGGTCGCAACGATTTGGGAAAAGACACGAAGTTGTTCGGGGTTGATGTGACTTACCGATGGCGACCTTTGAAAGAAGGCTTGTATCGCTCACTGGTTTGGCAAACGGAAGCGTATTGGGGTTGGCGTGGCACGGACAATGGCGATGTTAAGCCCAAAGGTTGGTTCACGATGGTTGAGTATCAACTTTCGCGGACGCTCTTTCTGGGGGCTCGTTACGATTTCGCCCAAGCGCCTGACAAAAGTTTCAGCGGGCGCGGCTTCTCGCTGGCAATAACTCTGTTTCCCAGCGAATTCGGTCGTTATCGGCTCCAATGGAGCCGCTTGAAAATCGGCGGGCGAACCGTCCACGAAGTTTGGCTGCAAACGACATTCAGCATCGGCGTCCATAGACCGCATCCACTTTGAAGCAGAGAGGTTTGAAGCAGAGAGGTGAGCAAAAATGAGACGGATGTTGGTTTGGTTTACTGCAGCGTTCACGGCTTTGATGTTAGCAATTGCGCCGGGCGCTGCAAGGAAACTTAGGGTGGTTGCGGCGACTAATGACCTAAAATGGGCTGTTGAGCAAATTGGTGGCAAGAATGTTGAGGTTGTCGCTTTGATGCACCCGCTCCAAAATCCCCACACAGTTCAGCCTCGCCCTTCCTTCATAGTTCAACTCAACCGAGCTGATTTGCTGGTTCGCATCGGGCTTGACTATGAGGAGACATGGTTGCCGCCTTTGGTGGAAGAGTCGCGGAACCCTAAAATTCGGCGGGGCGGTGTGGGCGATGTTGATGCCTCAATCGGAATCCCGCTGCTTGAAATCCCTCAAGGTCGCGTCACTCGCGAGCAAGGCGAAGTCCACATCTTCGGCAACCCGCACTATTGGCTTGACCCAGAGAGCATGAAAATTATTGCCCGAAACATTGCCAACGGATTAAGACGGATTGACCCTGCAAACGCCGATGAGTATGAGCGTAACCTGAAAAGGCTTGAGCGTCTGATGGACGATTTGCTGGACGAGACACTGAAACTGGCAGCACCTCTCAGGGGCGAGAAATTCGTAGCCTACCACACAACTTGGAGTTACCTCGCAAACCGATACGGTTTCCGCATCATAGGCTACCTTGAACCCAAGCCCGGCATTCCGCCGTCAGCGTCTCATCTCGCTGACTTGATTGTCCGAATGAGGCAGGAGAAGGTGAAGGTCATCCTCAAAGAGCCGTTTTACGAGAACCGCATCCCAAACATGGTCGCTCAAAGGACAGGAGCGAAGGTCGTGGAAATTTGCCCAACCGTTGGCGGTGAGCCAGACACCGAAACTTACCCGAAACTGCTTCGGCACATTTTGACCAAGTTGGTCAACGCCGTGCAAAGCGTAAAGTGACCTGCTTTGCCGAAACGAGCGGAACATCGCAAAATTTTTGCTGCATCTTTTGGAAAGGAGCGATGTCTGATGCGCTATCAATACACGATTGTGTTGGAGCGCAACGAGGAAGGCGGCTACACAGTCACTGTGCCAGCATTGAAAGGATGCATAACAGAAGGTGACACGCTGACGGAAGCCATCGCCAATGCTCAAGAAGCAATTGCTTGCTATCTTGAGTCCCTCATTCAACACGGCGAGCCCGTCCCGCCTGATGTCTCTTCCATTAAGGTTGCGACGGCAAGATTGAGTGAAGTCTTCATCGCAAAGGTCGCTGCGGCGCTATAACCTTTGCAAACTTGCTGCGTGACCCGTAAGGCGATTGGGGGTAGTCACTGATGAGCGAAATTTTGGTCAGCGTTGAAAATGTGACGCTCGGATACGGGCACAAGATAGTGCTGAGAGATGTGACGATGCAGATTGGGGCAGGCGAATTTTGGGGGTTCGTCGGTCCGAACGGGTCGGGGAAAACGACCTTGATTCGAGCGCTTTTGGGTTTGCTCAATCCAAAGCAGGGGAAAATCGTTTGGCACAAAAAAGTCCGCATCGGATATGTCCCGCAACGAGAGGCACTGGATGAGTTGCTGCCCATGACTGCTTTGGACATCGTTTTGATGGGACGAATCCGCAAGGGCGGGTTTTTGCACCGATTCTCTCCCGACGATTTTGAAGCGGCAAATCAAGTCATGGAACAGGTCGGAATTGCTGACTTAGTTTCGTTGCCCTTCCGCGAACTTTCTGGCGGGCAAAAGCAAAGGGTTTTAATCGCTCGGGCTTTGGCAACTGAACCAGATTTGCTTCTCTTGGACGAGCCGACCAACGGCTTGGACTTGCCGACAGAACATGCCATCATGGAATTGCTGCGGAAAATCCACACCGAACAAGGTGTCACCATCGTCTTCGTCACGCACCTTCTCAGTCTGGCTGCCAACTCGGCGACACACTTGGCTCTCTTCCACGATGGTCGCGTGACGGCGGGTGAAATCAGCGAATTGCTGACTGACCAACAGTTAAGCGCGACCTACCAAACTCCCATCACCGTCCACGAACTCAACGGCTACAAAGTCGTGATGGTTCAAGGTTCAAAGGAGCGGGTCAGAAATGCTTGAGATGCTGAAACACGATTTTTTACGCCACGCTTTAGCGGCAGCGATGATTGCGGGGGCATCCTTGTCTTTTGTCGGCGTGTATGTGATTTTGAGGCGCATTGTTTTCGTGGGAGCAGCGCTGGCTCAGTTGGGAGCGGCTGGTGTCGGCTTGGCACTTTTAATGGGGCAGTCACCTTTGTTGGGCGGAATAGCGGCAGTTTTCGCTGGGGTTTTCGGTTTCATCTTGATGCCTCAGCAAGAGCGGGTAGTTTCGCGGGAAAGTTTGCTCGGTGCAACCTACGCTCTCGCTTCCGCTTTGGCTTTGCTTTTCGTAGCGCTAAGCCCTGTGGGTGAAGCCCACATTACTGCCCTTTTGTTTGGCGACCTTTTGGCTGTCGGGCACGGCGATATGGAACTTCTCGCAGCGGCATGTTTGTTCGTCGTCTTCATCCACTTCATCGCTTATCACGCTTTTGTCGCCGTAACAGTTGACCCGACATTCGCTCACTCGGTTGGCGTGAAGGAAAGGTGGGTCAACCTCTTTTTCTACCTGAGTTTGGGCGCTTTAATCGGTGCTTGCATAAGGGCAATTGGGGCTTTAGTCGTTTTTGCCTTCCTCGTTTTGTCACCGATAGCGGGACTGATTTGGGCAAAAAGGCTTCAAACGGCTTTCGGCATAGCCATCGCAATTGCCTTAATCTCAGCAATTTTGGGCTTGTGGCTTTCCTTCGCTCACGATTTGCCTGCCGGTCCTTCGGTTGTAGCAGTTTGTGGCGGTCTAACCCTTCTGGCTGCTGTAGCAAGGTGGGCGACAAATTTGCGTCTGAGGTAACCTGCGGAAGAGTTAACATCCACCTAAGGCGGGTGACCACAAACTCAAAAAGCCAAAACGACGACGAATGGCGAGTGGCGAGAGTTTTTCTGGAAGACGGTGCTCCTGCACTGCCGAGAATCTTAAGTTCCCAACGGTCCTAAATCGTGCCAGTTGGGGTCAAAGAAACTCTTGCACATCAAGCCCTCTTCAACGATGCCGTAAACGGCTCTGAGAACAAAAAGCGACAACCATCCCTTTCGCCACTTCAGAACTAAGAATTTGAAGGCGCTCGCAGTGAATTGGGAGCAATTCAGCCCATTAGGAGCCGAACTGCGGTCAGGGCGACGAAAAGCAAAATCAATTTGGAAAAGGCTTGAGGCGACAAAACTTTGTTGAGCCAAACACCCAAAAGAGCACCCGCTGCAACCGATGGAAGCAACGAAACACCGAACCGCAAGCCTTGTTCCGTGATGAGCCCCATCTTCCAGTAAGGCAAAACCTTGCTGGCATTGCTGACAAAGTAAAGCAGGGTTGATGTCCCAACGAAAACTGCGTTCGGCAACTTCTGCGGGAGCAAATACATCGTGGTCAAAGTCCCGCCTATGTGGGCGATTGCAGAGGCAAACCCTGCACCAATTCCAAGCAAAACTCCAAGCCACTTGCTTGGCTTGACAGGTTTGTCAACTTTGAGGTAGAAGTCCCTGTAAGCCTGACCGACTGCGAAAACCAAAGCCAGCACCCCGATAGCCTTCTTGAAGGCTTCATCGGGCATGACGCCCAAGACGGGCAGTCCCAATGCAATTCCAACCAACATGCTGGGCAGCAGAACGGCGACATTGTTTTTGTCAATGCTGCGGCGGTAATAACCGAGCGACAGCACGAACACATCGCAGACGAGCAGAAGCGGCAGCATGACGCCGACAGATGTCCGACCGCCTAACGCCAGTGCGAACAACGGCGTTGCTAAAATCCCTATCCCGCCACCAAAGCCAGTTTTCCCAAGCCCTATAATCGCTGCGCCCAGATGCAAAAGAACCCACTGAGTCACGGAAGGAAATCACCCCGTTCGCCAGTTTCTCAAACTTGCTGAGGGCAATTATTCTGCCACAACGACGGTGAAGGAATGTGGCGGAAGTGCCAAGGTTATCTCGTTGCCCTTGACAATGACATCGCTTAAGCGCACGGGACGAATTGCGTTCGGGTCAACTTCGTTTGTTGCGTCCACGCTTTGACCTGTCAGCGTCCATGCCGAGACCTTCCGAGCATTGATGCCCAAGATGCGGACATCGGTTAGTGTGTCAAGGTTTTTGTTGACGATGGCGACACAAACTCGCTTCCCATCTTTGCTTTTGCTTGCGACTGCGCTGATTATCGGGACAGCGCCCAAATTGAAAGGCGTGAATTTTTGGACCCTCAAGTTGCGGACGAAAATTTTGCCCTTGCTCCCTGCCCCTTCAAGTCTGCGAACCCGGATTTCAATTTCCCGGGTGTCAGGCAAGGTGATGTAATCTGCGGTGACGGTTTGCCACGAACCGCTTTTGACTTCTGGCGAAAGCACAGCCGATTTCGTTGCGAGCCAACCCCGTCCGTCACCGACTTGGATTTGAGCGCCCCTTGACTTCTCTAAGCCTTCGGTGCGGATTTCTGCCGTCACGCGGTAGCCTGTCAGTGGTTCCGCAGGCATCCGTTTGACAGCATGGTAGTAGTTCAACTCTTCGTCGGATAAGATTTCCACGACCAAAGTCCCGTCATGCTCTTCCCAATGGCGAGCACCTTGGACATCCTGCAGAACCCATTTTTGCGGCGGCAGCAGGTTTTCGGGGAAAAGGCGAAATTCGGTTGGCTTGCCCCTCGCTGGCAAAACACCGTAGCCACCTTCGGTCTCGTAACTTTCGCACTCAACTCGGCAGTCAACCAACAGATCGCCGAAGTGGCGATGGTAAAGCCAAAACACCCAGTAGGCAGGTCGCAAAGTGTAAGGCGGTTTGTAGCCCTTGACCATGCCCCAGTATTCGTTGGCGAACTGCCAATATTGTGCGTGGGCGATGTTGAATTCGGGTTGCATGAAAACCTGCAAAAGTTCAGCGACGACAAGGGCGCAACCGAGGCTGAACCGATAAGGCACAGGCTTCTCTTGGACAAAATGACCGTTGAACTCGGTGATTGCCAAAGGGATGTCTCGCTTTGCTGTTTGGCGGATGAACTGTCTCAGTTCGCGGTAGTAGGCAGCCAACTGGCGCGGTCCAGCGAAAGCGATGCGGAAGAGCGTTTTCGCGTCGGGCACCCCATCGTTTCGGTAGTAATGCGGGATGTAAGCGTGATGGATGTAAAAGTCGGCGATGTCGCCAGTGAGTTTGATGACCGTTTTCGTCCACTCGGACAATTGCGGCGTCACATCGTTCGTCAACACTGCCCCCAACTTGATGCTTGGGTCAACGGCTTTCATCGCTTGCCAATATTGGCGATACCTGCGGGCATACTCTTCGGCGGTGAACTTTTGCCTTTTGCCGAAATCATCCATGCCTTTGTGTGCGCCGTGATCGGTTTCGTTGCCGAACTCAAACCAAACGACCTTCCAAGGTTCTTTGCGACCATCCCGAGTTCGCAACTTCGCCCAAGGATGCTTGCCGTCATCGGGCGCGTTCAAGTATTCAACGAGGTCAGCGGCGTCTTGAGGCGTTCCGAAGTAGTCGGCAACGGTGATAACGGGGACTGCTCCCACCGCTTCGCAGAATCTCAGGAACTCGGGAAGCCCAAACTTTTGTTTCGGTCGCTCGTTGATGGGACCGACCGCTTTCTTCCAGTTGAACAAGTGCGAGCCGCAACCGCCAGGGTATCTGGCAGTTGTCATCCCAATCTCGCGGGCGAACCGAACCATCTCAGGGACAGGTTGATTCCGCTCAGGGTCCCAAATTCCCGCTCCCCTGTCAGCATATTCGGGCGTAGTGTAAGCCCACGCGTCATATTGGTAGCCGAGTTGGTTGTTGCCGAAAATCATGCGGTTGACTCCACCAAGCACTTTGCGCGGGTTGACAACGATAGTCGCAGTTGAGCGATTCGTTGTTGTGACGGAAGTTGTCAGGAAAGCGAGGCAACCCGAAAGCAACACAAGCGTCAGCCAAATTTTTGCCCCGTTCATTTTGGCTGTTCCCCTTTCGCTGCTTCCATCCGCTTTTGCGCTTCCGCCAACATGTCGCGAATTGAGAAGCCGAGCGGCTTACCCTGCTCAACTTTTGCCCTCGCCGATTGCAACGCTTCGGCAGCACCTTGAGGGACGAAGCGAAACCACTGAGCCTTCTCCTGAGTTCCCCACCAATCCAACCTTTCGCTGTAGCACCAAACATATTCGTCGGTCACGAGCAAAGCGTGATAAGCATTGTGCTCAAACCAGCGAGCCCTTTCGTCAGGCTTCAAGAAATGCCCGATGCGTCCCCAAGTGTGCTCAAAAGGCACCAGACCGAAGTAGAGGTCCATGTAGAGGGCAAAGCCTGCCTGAACTTGTTGCGCATACTTTCGCCGGTTTTCGGGGGCAATCAGCGAAAGGGCGCGATGCTTCATCAAGTGGTAGGCTCGGAAGTATTGTTCGGGTTCGCGGTAGTAGTAAGCGGGTTCGTTCCCGTCAACGATGATGACTTGTTCGTTGGCGGCATCAAGCATCCCATTCAAGAATGCTGGCAGCAAACCGTAACTGTGTTTGGACAGCCGCTCCATCCTTTCATTTGGGTCGGGGATGTCAACGATGTCGCCGAAAAGGCTGCACCAAAAGAAAGTCAAGAGCCTGATGTTCGGGAACTCACTCTGGATTGCCCTCATGAACCTTGAGCCACACTCCCTGACCCGCGCCCAATAAGCGGCAAAGGATTTGGTTGAAGCGTTGGGAAGGCTTGGATAGTGCCAAAGGTTGCCGTTGTAGGGTTCTGGGTCAAAACAAATGCCGACGCATCCGCCCGCCTTAGCCACATAAGCCAACAGCCGTGCGTTGTATTCGGCGGCTTGCCAATCGCTATCGTTGAACCAATCCCATCCCTTCTCGCAAGTGCCCCACATCAAGACGAAGTTTTCGGTAAAGCGGCGGAACTCGGTCGCTCTCAGGTTGGCGATGTCTTCAGTGAACTCGTTTGGGTCAAAAGGTGTTTTGCGGAAGACATGGGCGGGATAGGATTTCCAGCCGCCTTGCGTTCGGATGACCAGACCGTCAAAGAAGGGGCATTTGGTTTCCATCTCGGCGATGTTGGCTCGAACGAAAGCGGGAGAAGGGACACCCCAGCCATACTGGATGAGTTTCTTGCGGGGTCGCTCAAATTGAGCGAAAGTCGTTGCCGCCATCACGCTCAACACCACCCATGCTGTCAACGGTTTGAAAGTCATGTCTTTCCACCTCCAGCCGCGCCGTCGGTAGCCCGCCACGAGCGACGCAGACTTTTGACATCGCACCCGCCCCCAATTTTGCTGCAAAACTTATTGGGTTGCGTCTGCACGAGGGGAAAAGGAGGTCACCGAGATGACGGATTGGCAATTGGAATTGCTCGCTTGCCCCTTTGAACGCGCTGCCTTGCGGCTTGAAAAGGAGCAACTGGTTTGTCAAGGGTGCGGGCGAAAGTTTCCGATTGTGGACGGCATCCCCAGTTTCATAGTCCCGGATTTGGCTCAAGTCCACGACGAGAAGGAATGGCTTTGGAAACAGTCGGAAATGAAGGCTCGCAACGAGCAAGCAGTTTTCTACGACCGTTTGCTCGGTCTGATTTTCCTGACGCCTTTTGAGGTCAGGATGACCGTCGGTGCCTTGCTCGGCGACCGAAAGCGGTTTGGGACTTTGGTTGAGGTGGGATGCGGGACTGGGCGAATGTTGCAGCACTTTGCCAAACACGCAGATTTCGTCGTTGGCGCTGACCTTTCCCTTGAATCCTTGAAACGGTGCTGGGAAAGGTTCATTCGTTTGGGTTTGTTGGAGCGAACTTTGCTCGTTCACGCCGACGCTTCCTTTTTGCCCTTCCGAAGCCAATGCTTTGATGCCGTTGCCAGTTGCCAGATGATTGAACATGTCCCAAGTCACCGAATGCGGCAACGAGTCATCGCCGAAATCGCCAGAATCCTCAAGCCCAACGGGCGATTTGCCATCTCCGGCTACCACTATTCGCTCCTGACCCGATGGTTCGGGAAGGAAGGCGTTCACAAGGGCGGCATCTACTTTTTCAGGTTCACGCGCGAGGAGTTTCTGGAACTCATCGGTTCAGATTTGCGGGTTGAAAACTTGCGAACGATTTTTGGCTATGCATGGCTCGCAAGTGGAGTCAAGGGCTCTTGACAAATGCGAAAAGAATTGCTATGCTGAAAAGCGGATTTGGCAATTGGCAAACTTCGGAGCGCGTGAACGATGGGAGGTGAAAGGAGATGCCTTTGAAGGTGGAGAAGGTAGCACTGTGGAGCGGCGAGATTGAGGACAAACCGGGAGCGTTGGCAAAAGTCCTTGAACCCCTCGCCCAAGCCGGTGTTGACCTGCAGGTTGTCCTCGCTGAGCGAAACCCTGCTAAGGTCGGCGTCGGCGTCGTCTATCTTGGTCCTGTCAAGGGCAGGAAGGCAACGGATGCTGCCAAGGCTGCGGGGCTTTCCGAAGCGACCTCTCCCGTTGTCCTTCGCGTTGAAGGGACGAATAAACCGGGATTGGGGCACTTGATGACCAGCGCTTTGGCGGAAGCAGGTATTAACTTGGCTTTTGTCGGGGCTGTGGTTTTGGGCAACAAGTTCGTTGCCTTCTTCGGATTTGACAGCGACGCCGACGCCCGCAAAGCCAGCAGAATTCTCAGCACCCTCAAAATCCCTCGCCGATGAACGCTAAATTTCTGCAGCCTGAGAGATTGAGCCGGGGCTAATTAAGCCCCGGTTTTTGTCTTTGCCAAGTGCTCTCAACGCTTTGAAGGGCATTGTGTTACCATTTTGTGTGTCGGCTGGTTGCAAGTGCGGTTTTTGCCGCTAAGCGACCACGAAAGGGGGTGGTCGCAGTGTTGCTGAGTTTGGAGCAGGGAAAGTTTTTGGTCAAGTTGGCGCGCCAAGCCATAGAGACGGCGCTCAAATCAAACGAGGTCATTTCGCCACCAGCGGAAGTTGACGAAATTTTGAGAGAGCCTCGCGGTGTCTTCGTGACGCTTCACGAGCAAGTTGAGAAAGAGAAAATGCTTCGGGGTTGCATCGGCATCCCCTACCCTGTCAAGCCGCTCGTTGAGGCGACGATTGAATCTGCTTTGAACGCCGCTTTTCGCGACCCTCGCTTCCCGCCTTTGGAGATTGACGAGTTGGACAAAGTCATGGTTGAAGTCAGCGTTCTCACCCCGCCGCAACTGATTGAGGTTTCCGACCCGAAAGAGTATCCGGCACATATCGTCATCGGGCGCGATGGTCTGCTCGTTGAGGCTGATTGGCAGCGTGGGTTGCTGCTCCCTCAAGTCGCTGTTGAGCATGGCTTTGATGCGGTGACTTTTTTGGAGCAGACATGCCTGAAAGCAGGCTTGCCAAAAGATGCGTGGCGGAAGGGCAAGGTGAAGGTTTACGCTTTTCAGGCTCAAATTTTCGCTGAGGCTGAACCCAACGGCGAAGTCATTGAACTCACTTTTGCCTCTCCAACTTGCGAGGCAGGTGGCACGGGAAGCAAAAACTGAGGGTGTGGTGAGGCATTCGGGGAGCCGTCCCACCAAATTGGTGGCACAAAAGGCATCTCTGAGGCGGGACGCTCAAATTGTGATGGTCGCTTTCAAGCGGTCGCGGCGCCGATGCGAAATGCCAGACCGCAAAGCCAAAACCCAACAAAAGCGCTATACCCGTCACCAAAAACAGCCGTCGCCACCTTCTTTTGTGACCAATTTCGCGCTTGCCGAACGATGTCGCTTGCTGCTCAGGATGAGCAGCACTCATTCCTATCCCCCTCACTGCGATTTTTGCGTTTCAACGAAAGCCTTCACCAGTTCCTTGTCCCACTGAGTTCCAGCGTTCTCAAGCAAAATCTCCAACGCTTTCTCTTTCGGCATACCTGCCCGATACGGTCTGTCGCTGGTCATTGCGTCAAAGCCGTCGGCGACAGCCAACAATCTGCCTGCAAACGGAATATCATCGCCCTTGAGCCCAAACGGGTATCCCTTGCCGTCAATGCGCTCGTGGTGATACAACACGCCGTCCAAGACAGTCCCTCGCAGTTGCCAAATGTCCTTGAGCATCTCGTAGCCGATGATGGGATGTCGCTTCATTATCTCCCACTCTTCGTCCGTCAGTTTGCCCGGTTTGTCCAAGATTGCGTCCGGGACGCCGATCTTGCCGAGGTCGTGGAGTAGCCCTGAAAGTTGGATTTTCTCGATTTCGCTTTCGGACAACCCTATGGCTTGGGCTAACTCCATTGCGTAGCGGGTGACCCTGATGGAGTGACCTGCCGTCCAACGGGATTTGGCGTCAACGGCGACTGCCATCGCTCTGACCACGCCCCTGAAAGTCTCTTGAAGTCGCTGGTAGAGGAAGGCACTTTCCAACACGCCACCCGTTTGAGCAGCGATGGTTGAGAATAGTTTCAGGTCGCCAGAAGTGAACTCACCGCGTTTTTTGTTCCACGCTATCAAAGCACCTTGAGCGTGCCCTCCGGGGTTGAGCGGGACAATCGCGACATTGAAAATTCGGAACATTCGTGCTGCCTCGCCCCATTGAGGGTGCTGAAAGAGGTCGTTGAAGAGGAAACCTTTTCGGCGCTTCAAAGCCTCCTCTGCCAACTTTTCGCCCAGTTCAAACCTCAACCACTCTTCTCGTCCGGGCGGGCAAATCGCTCCTCTCAGTTCCCACCCCTCGTCGCTTTTAAGCAAAACACCGCAGCCCTCAACGCTCACTATGTCCGCAGCGTGAGTTATAGCCAACTCTACTGCTTGGTCTATGTCAAGCACGCCCCTCATTTGCTCCGCCAGTTCGTAAAGCAATGTCAACTCTTCCCACGCGTCCGAAAGCGCGGCAGAAAGTTGCTGCGCTTCAAGTTGCGCCTTTTGCAATTCCTCTTGCAACCGTTTCCAGTCAACTTCGGTGAAAGTTTCGGTCACAAAGGTCACCTCCGTCGGTCTTCAATGCTAACACGCATCTTGAGCCTTTGCGTCGGGTGAAAGCACAGCGCTACAATTGAAGCGAGCATGGCGAGATTTCAAGTTCAGGCTTGTGGGGTGAGAAAGGCATGAAGCGGCGCGGCTTGGGGCGTGGGCTGGAAGCGCTTATCCCGACAAGTTGGAGTGAGCCAACAACTGCAGGTGAGACGGTGACCAACTTGCCAGTCAACGCAATCCGTCCCAATCCTTTCCAGCCCCGCCAACAGTTCAAACCTGAGGAACTTGAAGCCCTCGCTGAATCAATCAAACTGCATGGCTTGCTGCAGCCCATCCTCGTTCGCCCAAAGGATGGCGAATATGAGTTGGTGGCGGGTGAAAGGAGATGGCGAGCTGCTCAACTGGCAGGTTTAACCGAAATTCCTGCCATCATCCGTCACTGCTCCGATGACGAACTTTTGGCTTTGGCGCTTATTGAGAACTTGCAGCGGGAGGACCTAAACCCCCTCGACGAGGCTCAGGCTTACAAGGTGCTGATGGAGAAGTTTGGGCTAACTCAAGAAGCCATCGCCGAAAGGGTGGGGAAAAGCCGCGCCGCCGTCGCCAACACTTTGCGGCTCTTAAACTTGCCAGAACCAATCAAGCAAGCCCTTAGGGACGGGACAATTACTGAGGGACATGCCCGCGCGTTGCTCGGAGCACCCGATGAGGGCGTGATGATGGAAGTCTTCCAACAAGTCATCAAGCACAGCCTGTCGGTAAGGCAAACAGAATTGCTCATTCAAAGGCTGACAAGCAAACGAAAGAAGCGCGAACGAACCCTTGACCCAAACTTGCTCGCATTGCAGCAAATTTTGGAAGAGAGGTTGCAAGTCCCGGTCAAACTGAGGCGGGGACGCAAAGGCGGGGTGCTGGAAATCCGCTTCTTCAGCGACGAGGAGTTGGAAGGGTTGGTCAAAAAATTGGTCGGCGAGGTTCAGTTGTGACCAACATCTTGCCCTCGGCATTTGAGGCAGTCAAAATTTGAGATGACCGACAAAGGCAGGTGAAGAGAGATGGCACGAAGACTCGCCGTTCCCGAAAAAACTGAAACCGAAGACGAGCGCGAGGAGAAAACTGTTGCGCTCAGCAAGGATGACGAGCGTCGGAAGTTGTTGGAGGCGACCATCGCCCAGATTGAGAAGAAGCACGGAAAGGGTGCAGTCATGAAGTTGACGGAGATGCCTTCCCGACTTTTGGTTGACGCCATCCCGACAGGTGCAGTTGAGTTGGACATCGCTTTGGGCATCGGCGGGATACCGAGGGGACGGGTCACGGAAATTTTCGGGCAGGAAGGCTCGGGCAAAACCACACTCGCTTACCACATCATCGCTGAGGCTCAGAAGTTGGGTGGCGTTGCCGTTTACATCGACACCGAGCACGCCCTTGACCCAGAATACGCCAAAAATGTCGGCGTTGACCTTGACAGGTTGTTCCTTTCGCAGCCGGACACCGCTGAACAGGCTTTGGAAATCGCTGACGCCTTCGTCCGAAGCGGAGCCGTTGATGTCATCGTCATTGACAGCGTTGCTGCCCTTGTGCCCAAAGCGGAACTTGAAGGTGAGATGGGTGAAGCCCATGTCGGGCTACAGGCGAGGTTGATGTCGCAGGCATTGAGGAAGTTGGCAGGTTCTATCCAGAAATCTCGGACGGCAGCCATCTTCATCAACCAGATTAGGCAAAAAATTGGCGTGACTTATGGCAACCCTGAAACCACGCCCGGCGGGCTGGCGCTCAAGTTTTACGCTTCCGTTCGGTTGAGGCTAAGCAGAGGTGAGCCAATTAAGGTCGGGAACGAAACCGTTGGGCATCGAGTCGAAATCAAAGTCGTCAAGAACAAACTTGCCCCGCCTTTCAAGGATGCGACTGTGGACATTTACTTCGGCAAAGGGATTTCGTGGGCGACCAGCCTGCTTGAGGCAGGGGTTAAGTATGGCGTCATCCAGAAGTCTGGCAACTGGTTCATTTACGGCGACGAGAGGTTAGGTCAGGGAAGGGAGAATGCCAAAGCCTTCCTTGAAGCCCATCCCGAAATTGCAGCGGAAATTGACCGAGCCGTTCGGGAGAAGGCTGGCATTCCCTTGCCCATAAAAGAGCCAAAGTGAATTGGCGGAAACTGTCTCAACTTGGAAGCGACAATTTGGACGACAGAACGCAACAAAACCCAGCAGCCCCAATCGGGAGACGAGGTCGTTGAATTGTGAGAGGTCACCGAAGGAGAAAAGATTTGAGCCGAGAACCCGACGCAATAGAACAAGCGAAAACAGCAGCGTTTAGGTTGCTCCGCTACCGCCTTCGCAGCGAGCGCGAGTTGATAACGCGCTTGCAGGCGAAGGGATGGGATGCCTCTGTCGCTCAGGAAGTTGTTGAGCGGTTAAAGCGTGTGGGTTTGGTGGACGACCGCCAGATGGCGGAAGCCTTCGTCCAAAGTGCGCTGTCTGACACTCAGCCTCACTCCCGCTTCGAAGTCCGATACAAACTCAAGTCTTTGGGCATCTCGGATGAAATCATTGGCGAAGTGATGTCAGTTTGGACGGATGAGATTGAGTGTCAGATGGCGGAGCGATACATAAACCGCCGTCTGGCTGGCATCGCTAAACCCAGCAAGCAAGACATCTCGCGCGCTTTCAGAGCGGCGATGCAAAAAGGCTTTGACCTAAACGCTATCCGCTCCGCTATTCGCTCCTTCGGTGACCTCCCCGAAGAGGAATGACCTCGCCTCCGCGATTGGTGGCTGTCCTTCAGCGAGGTGAGAACGGATGGAACTTTGGGTCTCGATTTTGATTGGACTGGTTATCGGCATCGTCATCGCTGCAGGCATTGTCTTCTGGGCGTGGCGAACCCTCCTCATCCCCCAGCAGCAGCGCTTGGACGCTTTGAGGCAAAAAGTGGACGAGGAGAAAAGTAAAGCCGACAAGATGCAACGCGAGGCTGAAGCGAAACTGAGGGAAGCGGAGGCTAAATTGAGGGATGCCAATTTGCTCGTCCGAGAGGAACTCCAACGCGAAAGGGAAAGGCTTGAGCAAGAGTATCGGGAGAGGCGGGAGGAACTTTTGAGGTGGGAAAGACGCTTATCTCAGCGTGAGGAGCAAATTGACCGCAGGATGAGCCAAATTGAACAGCGGGAACAAGCGCTCAAGCGGGAGGAGCAGCGAATTCAAGCGATGCGAGCGGAAGTTGAGGAACTACACCGAAAGGCACAACAGGAACTTGAGCGGATTGCCGAATTGACGCCCGAACAAGCAAGGCAAATCATCTTGGCGAGGGTTGAAGAGGAACTCCAGAGCGAAATCGCACGCCGAATCTACGAAGCCGAAGAGCAAATCAAACGGGAAGCGGAGGAGAGGGCAAAGAAAATCATCGCCACGGCGATGCAAAGGTGTGCCGTTGAAGTGGCTTCGGAGATGACCGTGACCACCGTTTCGCTCCCGTCCGAAGAGATGAAGGGGCGAATCATCGGTCGCGAAGGTCGCAATATCCGAACTTTTGAGTTGCTGACAGGTGTCGACTTAATCGTTGACGATACGCCCGAAGCCGTCGTGATTTCCTGCTTTGACCCAATTAGGCGGGAGACAGCCCGGCTGGCTTTGGAAATGCTCATCGCTGACGGGAGAATCCACCCCGCCCGAATTGAGGAAGTCGTGGAGAAGGCGAGGCAAGAGATGGAACAGAGAATTCTGCAGGCTGGTCAAGAGGCGGCAAGGGCTGCAGGTATTGATAACTTGCCAGAAGGTTTACTGAAGTTGCTTGGTCGGCTCAAATTCCGAACCAGTTACGGTCAAAATGTCCTTGACCACTCTGTTGAAGTCGCACACCTTGCAGGCATGATGGCTGACGAACTGAAAGTCAACAGCAAAATTGCGAGGCGAGCGGGGTTGCTTCACGATATCGGCAAAGCGCTGGACCATCACATGGAAGGTAGCCATGTTGAAATCGGCATAGATGTCCTTCGCCGATACGGCGAGCCCGAGGAAGTCATCCACGCCGTCGCTGCCCATCACGGCGATATTCAGCCTCAAACCGTTGAGGCTGTGCTTGTCCTGATTGCCGATGCACTATCCGCATCAAGACCCGGCGCTCGCCGTGAAAGTTTTGAAGCCTACATCCGAAGGCTTGAACAACTTGAGAGCATCGCCAAGTCCTTCCCGGGCGTTGACAAAGCCTATGTCATTCAAGCGGGACGGGAAGTCCGTGTTATTGTTAAGCCCGATCAAGTTGACGATGTTATGGCGGCGAAACTGGCAAAGGACATAGCCACCCGCATCCAAACTGAAACCCAATTCCCGGGACAAATCAAAGTGACCGTCATAAGGGAAGTCCGGGCAGTGGAATATGCTCGGTGAAGCAGGTGAGCGAGCGTGGAGGAACGGGAAAGTTCGTTCACGAAAGTCAAGTTGCGCCGAGAGGTCACGGTCTGGGGCTCGTTTTGTTGGGGCTATGCTGATGTCGGGGCTGATGTCTATGTGGCGTTGGGGTTGGTGATGGCTGCGGCTCAAGGCGCAACGCCTTTAGCCTTCGCCATCGTCGGCATCGTTTACATCTTCGTCGGATTGGCTTACACCGAAATGGCATCTGCCTACCCAATCGCAGGCGGCGGTCAATACTTCACTTTGCGAGGCTTGGGCGATTTTGGGGGATTAGTGGCGGGAGCGGCATTGATGCTGGACTACACCGTTGATGTCGCCTTGTTTGCGATAGCATCGGCTGGCTACATCAACTTCTTCTTTCCTGCTGCCAGAGAATTTGCCATCAACATCGGTCCGTTCCACAATGTCAACTTGGTCTGGCTTGCGGAGAGTTTGGTGCTAATCGCTTTCCTTGCTGTCTTGAACATCAAGGGCATCCGAGAATCGTCGCTCTTCAACGAAGTGTTGGGTGCGCTGGACATGGTGATGGAAGCGTCCATCATCGTCATCGGCTTCGCCTTCGCTTGGCGCCCAGAACTGTTTTTGCACCAGTGGCACAATGAGTTCCCGACAACAAGGCAATTGCTTTACGCTGTCAGCATCGCTGTCATCTCTTATGTCGGCTTGGAATCGGTCTCCCAAGCGGCTCAGGAAACCATTCGTCCCGCCACCGTCATCCCACGCACTTCTTTGGCGCTCATCATCATCGTGTTGATGTTCGCTTTGGCGTTCCCGACAGTCTCTCTGGGCATTGTCAACTGGCAGGATATTGCCCGGCGCGAAGGTGACCCAGTTGCCTATTTAGCGACTCACCTGCCTTATATCGGCTTTCTGGCTGGACCGATGGCAGCGGTTTTGGCGGCAACGATTGTGTTAATCTCTGCCAACACAGGCGTGATGGGTTCATCGCGGCTGGCTTACAGCATGGCAGAGTTGGGGCTAATCAGCGATTGGCTCAGCCATGTTCACCCCAAGTTCCGAACGCCTGTCCGAAGCATCATCTTCTTCTCAGTGGTTGCTGCGGCTCAAGCGATTTTCGCCTTCTTCAGCGGTAGAAAGGCGATGGAAACGATGGCGAACATGTATGCCTTCGGGGCGATGCTGGCTTACTTCTTGAGCACGGTTGCTTTGATTGCTTTGAGAATCAAAGAGCCACACACGCCTCGCCCATACAAAGTCCCGTTGAACATTCGCATCGGCGAGGCGGAGATTCCTGTTTTGGGGGTCTTGGGCGTTATCGGCACATTCGCGATGGTCGTCATCGTCTTGTGGACGCACGAAATTGCTCGCATCACAGGACCGCTTTGGGTGGCAGCGTGGATCGCTTACTATGTTTGGTATCGCCACAGGACTGGCAAGCCCATCTTCGGCAACTTGCCCAGAAATTGGGACGAAGAACAATTGGCAATCTTAGCCGACACGGGTGAATGGGAACTTTACGAGCGCTTCCGCATTGAGTTGGAGCGAAGAAAGCGGCGGAGAGTTGAGGCAAAATGAGAGGCAGAACAGTTCATGCGAAATCCTCGCAATGGGGTGACAAAAATGGTCAACACTTCGGTCGGGAAGCCATCCTCGCCTGTATCGCTTTCGCTTACGATGTCATTGAGTTAGAGGCTTGTCAGGCAGATTGGTCATTGCGCAACGAACAATTGTGAGAGTTCGGGTGTTGGACTAAGGTGGTGATGGGCAACGACATGAAACCATTGCGAACTTTTCGGCAGTTCACGGCAATGTCGCTGGTGGTCATTGGGGCGCTCGTAGTTGTGCGCGGAGTTTACTACGCTGTTGCGAATAACATGGGTTGGCACGCCATCATTATGTCGTTGGTCATTGGTTCACTGGTCATCGCCTTGGGCATCGCCCGCTGGCGCTATTGGCAAGCAGTGAGGTGATGAAGCGCGGCTTACAGAACCTTAGGAGGTGATTGACCTTGCAACCGCACCCGTTGGGCGTTTTGATTGCCATTTATCGTCCGAGCGCGAGAAGCAGACGAAGGCATCCGCCGCGCCATCAGAAACTACCAAGCAGATTTGGTCGTGTTGGGCGTGCAATTTGCTGAAAACCGTGTGCCAGGTATTTTCACCCGCACCGCTGATGCCTTGTTGCGTCGCCCCCCTTGTGAGGTCATCATTGACACCATGCCCGCCTAAGACATTGGGGCATCGTTCATCGGTGAGATGGTGGAGAACGAGACAAAGTTTCTCGACGCAGAGGTGATGGAAAAATGCGGGTCGTCATCTTGGGTTGTGGGCGAGTTGGTTCAACTTTGGCGCTAATGCTTGACGCCGAAGGTCACGAAGTCAGTGTTATTGACAAAGACCCTGACTCCTTCCGAAGGCTTGGCGAAAACTTCAAAGGACGCACTATCACTGGCTTGGGCATTGATGTTGAGGTTCTGAAGGAAGCCGGTATTGAAACAGCCGATGCTTTTCTGGCAGTGACCAACGGCGACAACAGCAACATCATGGCTTCGCAAATCGCAAAGATAATCTTCGGCGTTCCGAAAGTTCTGGCTCGAGTTTACGACCCGCTGAGGGCTCGTGTTTTCAGGGAAATGGGTATTGAAACGGTTAGCGCCACCATGTTGATGGCGGGAATGTTGTTTGACCGATTGTTTGACCGACCCCATCGCAGCATCGCCGATTACTTGGAGTTGACGCAACATGCCTGTCGGCTCTATGCTGCTGACTTGCCAACCCCAGAACAAGTTGCCGCTCACCGAGCCAGTCTGGAAGGCAAGCGCCCAAGTTACATCATCGTCGCAGGTGGCGGGAAAGTCGGCTACCAGTTGACGAAAGCCCTTTTGCAAGAGGGCTACGAAGTTTTGTTGGTGGAGAAGCGACCGCAGCGGTTCCATTTGCTCAGGGAAGAATTGGGCGATGCCGTCTTTTACGGTGACGCCTGTGAAATTCGGACAATGGTTCGGATGGGGATGGAAAGAGCCGATTTGGTTGTCGCTGTGACAGGTGACGACGAGGACAACCTGATTATTTGCCAAGTCGCCAAAAATTGGTTTGGCGTGCCGAGGGTAATCGCCCGCGTAAACAATCCACGCAATGAGGAAGTTTTCCGCAGACTCGGTGTCGACGAGACCATAAGCGCCACGACATTGCTGTTCCAACTCATTGAACAGGAAGTGACTGTGGGCGAATTTCTGCCGCTGGCTTTGCTACAACGGGGTGGGCTGGAAATCGTGGAGATAGAGTTAACTGCTTCGTCCCCCATCGTCGGCAAACCTGTCCGAGAACTTTCGCTCCCCGAAGGTTGCCTGTTGGCGGCGGTTGTAAGGGACAACAACGCTCAAGTCGTCACAGGCGAAACAGTCCTGCAGCCGGGCGATGTTGTGATTGTCATTGCAACTCCGAAAGCGATAGAGCAATTTGGCTCTTAAATCAATCGTTCTCTCGCCCGCACATCGCACAAAATTCATGGCTTGGTTTGAATAGCGGAGCCGATTTGCTCTTTCAGTTTTCGCCACCACTTTTGAAGCGCTTCCGATTGAAGGGCTTCTCGGAGCAAGTCGGGAGCAGCCTTCAGCGCTTCCGTGTATGCTCTCGCTGCCGCCTTGTAATCGCCTTGCCTGTAGTGCCACACCGCAAGCCTTGCGTTCGCTTTAGCTGCTTCCGCCGATTGAGGGTAGCGTTCAACCAGTTTGCGATAAATTTGTCTCGCCAATGCTTCATTGCCTTCCTCTTCCGCTAACTCAGCCAACGCCCAAAGGGCTTTGGGAGCAAAGGGTGAATGAGGATATTTGCTGCTCAACTTCTCCCAACATCGTTGCGCATCCTTGTTTCGGCGCGATTTCCTGTAACCTTCGCCAGCCAAAAACAAGGCACGAGACGCCCTCTCGTCCTCGCCGAAAAGTTGAGCGAATTGCTCAAACCGTTTGGCTGCTTCCAACGGTTTGCCGCTTTTCAAGTAGGCTTCGGCGATTTTCAACAATGCCTCCCGTTTTTGCTCTGGCGTCAAGTTTCCCTCCAACGCTTTGCCGAAGTGACCTATCGCCTCGCTAAACCTCTCTTGTTCGTAAAGCAGTTCAGCTAACTCGTAGTGCCCTTGCGTTGCGAAGCGACTTTTCGGGTGCTGTTGCAAACCGATGCGATACCAATGTTCTGCTTCAGCGGTTTTGCCGATGCGAGCGTAAAACCTTGCCCTCCAAAATTCGTCAAGGGGAGTCAGCCTCATGACGAAGTAGACGAGACCGAGAAGCAGAATTATCGCCACAACGGCTCTGATGATGCCGCCGAAAAGCCACCAGAAAATCCGCAACGGCAATCGCCAAAGCATCCTCCGTCACATCCCTCAACCCTGAGTGTCCTAAAAACTACTCATGCCACCGGCTTTAGCCAGTGGTTGATGACGAATTTTTCTGAGCGCCGAATTCATTCGGCGAAAAATCGGTTGGCACATCTACTGCCGTGCCGAAACTTTTCGGTCGGGCAGGAGCCCGACCCTCCAAAGGTTGGCAAAACTGGAGGGCGCATCTCCTGATGCGCCGAGAATTTTCGGCAGTGCGGGAGCACTGCCCTCCAGAAAAACTATTCGCCACTCGCTACTCACCATTCGCTACTCGCTGCCGTTTTGGCTCGGCAGGAGCCTCGCCCTCCCATTTTGTCCACCGATTGAAGTCGGTGGCTATGGTAACGAAGCCTGCTAAAGCAGGCTAACTAAAAGAGTTGCGAGTTGCGTGTTGTGCGTTCAGAGAAAAGCCTTAACTCGCAACTCTCAACCCGCAACGCGCAACCCAATTAGCAGGCTTTAGCCTGCTTTGAATTTGTAGCCACCCACCTCGGATGGGTAGTCAAAGCATTTGCCCTTCGCCATTTGCTATTCGCTGCCGTTTTACCATTCGCCACTCGCTATTCGCTACTCGCTGCCGTTTTTGGCTTTGCTGACCTCACGATTTGCCGAAAACTCCGTCACATCCCTCGCAATGCCAGCAATATGGCAGCCCTGACAGCGATGTTCTTCTCTTGTGCCAAGTGCGATTTGAGGATTTCTTTTGCCCCAAGTTTGCCCAGAGCCATGACTGCTTCCCTTCGGACTTCCAAGTTTTTGTCAGCGAGCAATCCTTGAAGTGCGGGGATTGCGCTTCGGTTGCCGATTTCGCCGAGAGCCCAAGCAGCGATAGCGCGAATTTCTGGCTTTTGGTCTTTGAGACCTTCAATGAGCAACGGGACAGCCTGTTGAGCCTTCAGCCGACCGAGCAACCTGAAAGCACGGAAGCGAGTGGCAGTTTGCTTTGCGCCTTCCATCACCGCAGGGATTGCTTCATCACCGATGTTTTCCAAAGCCCATTCTGCGTGAGCCTGAACCCTTTCACTTTTGTCAGCCAAAGCCCGAACAAGTTGGGGCGCAGCCCTTGAGTATCGGAGTTTGCCCAAAGAAGCAGCAGCAACGGCTCGGACATTCTCGTCCTCGTCCCTCAAAGCCCTAAGCAAAATTGGCACCGCTTTAGGGTCACCAGTCTCGCCCAAAGCAGCAACTGCTCCCCAACGCTGCAACGGGTCTTTGCTCTTCGCCGCTTCAATTAGCAAGCGAGTTGCTGGTTTGCCGATAGTTCGCAAGGCTTCAACGGCGGAAGCGCGAATTTTTTCATCGCTTGACTTGAGTTGGTCAATGAGGAACTTGATTCCTTGCTCATTGCCCATCAACCCCAGTCCAACAGCAGCAGCCAACCGAACGGGCATCTCTTCCTTCTCGTTGTTCATGACATCTTGAAGCGGAACGACAGCGAACTTAGCGCTGATGTTCCCGAGGGCATACGCACAAGCGCTTCTAACTTCTGGGTCAGCATCGTTTTGAAGGCGGTCAATCAAGTCAGGAGTTGCTTTCGCGTAGCGGAGTTCTCCGATGTAGCGAGCCATATCGCGTCGGATCAACCTGTCAGAGTTCTCCCGCAAATCTTTTCTGAAGCCCTCGCAAATTTCGCGAAACGCCCTCTCCGCTTCCTTCTTCGCAATCGGCGAACCCTCTTCCATCACTTTGGCAACCGCCTGCAACGACCATTGCCCCAACTTGACCAGACCGTTAACGGCTGCTTGACGGACTTGAGGGTGCAGGTCATTCAAGCCTTCAACGAGGTAAGGCAAGACTTCTTGCAAAAATGGCGGGGCATCCCGACCGCCGGGACCAGCCAAGGCTTCAAGGGCTGCAGCGCGGACTTCAACATTCGGGTCGTTGAGCATTTCCATCAGCGGCTTGACTGCCAATGGACTGCCAAAAACGCCCAAAGTTTGAGCCGCTGCCTTCCTGATTTCTGGGTCAGGGGACTTAGTGATGGCAGCGATGCTTTCAATGACAGTCAAACGCTTTAAGTGAGCCAAAACTTTCAGCGCTCCGAGCACGACCTTTTTGTCCTTCTCCTTCAACAACTTCGCAAATTCAGGCGCAGCGATGTCAGCGTAGTCTTCCAGTTGCTTTTTGAAATCGTCCTTGTCAGCCAAGTCCGGATTTGCGCGGAGTTGTGCAACCCAGTTGGCGACTTTTGCACGCTTCGCCTGTTCACTCTCACCGCAGCCAAGCAGCCAGAAAATTGCGACGAGCAAACCCATTGCTACCCAACATCGCATCGTTCTTCCGCCTCCTTGCTCAGTTAAGCGAAGGGAAAAAGCCACAAAAAATGATAAAGCAGCCCACAAGTTTTGGGCAAGAGCGAGATGGGCTGAAAGCAGCAATATGTCCCTTTCAATCCCGTTTCAGTGAAAGTCTTTGGCATTTTCTCTGACCCGACGCTTAGGCTCGTTACCCAGAGCAAAAGGGGTTTGGAGAGGTTAAACTAAGTGATGTGTTGCGGCAGCGTTAAACGAAAGGTTTGGCAGCAGGTGAAGGAAATGATGACGGGACGAGATTCGTGGAAGTTAGTTGGGCTCTTGTGGGTTTGTTACCTTGCGGTTCAAACTTTTCTGCTGCTGACGATGCGGTCATTTCGTGTCAAATTGACGGTTGACCAACTTGTCTTGCTGAATTCGGTCGTGCTCATTTTCGTTTTGTTGCTCCCCACACTTTTGTTTGTCTTGGCTAAGGGGTGGCATTGGAGGGAAGCCTTCCGATGGAAGGGAACTTCATGGCAAGTAGTCGCTGCAACTGTTTTTGGGACATTGGCTTTAGGATTAGCAGTTTCTCAGGTGACCCTTTGGCTAATCCAAGCCTTGGGAAATTCCGCACTCCTTGAAGGCAGCAAGTTTACTAACTTGCTATCATCAACGACACGAACGAAGTCGCCAATCTTGCTTTTGTTCGCAGTCATGTTTCCAGCCATACCTGAAGAGTTGACCTTTCGCGGCGTCATTCAGCAAGGATTTGAGAGGCGATATTCGCCAGCGATTGCGATAACCTTGACAAGCCTTATTTTTGCCCTTTTCCACCTTGACCCAATTCAGGCTTTCAGTGTCTTGGCGATTGCAGCCTTTTGGGGCTGGATTGCTTGGAGGTCGCAAAGTGTGTTGCCTTCTTTGATTGCCCACGCTCTCCAAAATGGCTTGACAATTGTTTCAGTCCTTAACATGACTGCGAGGGGAGACGATCTGAGGGAACCATTAAGCGTGCTTGCTGTTTCGCCCAATTGGTCGGCTGCTGGCATGGGAATGGTTGTTTGGCTTGCGATGGTGCTAATCTTAATGCGGTGCTTGCCAAAAACGAGGTGAAGGTAATGGCTCAGCCACTGACAGAGTTCTCACCCATTAAATTGGGACTGCCGATGGGAGCGATGGAGTCAGAAGTTCTGGCGCTGATGAACGCAGCAGACTTGAAGGTTGACAGGCTGACACCTCACTACGCAATCATTGACGACCCTCGGGTCTCTGATGGAGTTTTCAGTGAACCGAGAGACTTGTGGACGATGGTGGCGCAAGGTGAACTTGACGCTGCCATTGTCCCCTTTGACGATGTAGCGGAAGAGATGCGTAAGAGACCTATTGCCAAGCAAGTGCACATTGAACCTTTCTCTGGCGAACTTTTGTTCATCGCCCATTTGAAAAGTTGGCAGGAAAAGTCACAAGAGATGCAGGACATTTTGATGTTGCTTCGCGGGGCAATTGAGGCGAGGGGGCGAGTCTTGTTAGTGCTGAATGTTGACGAGGCTCATTTGAAAGATGTCTTGAATTTGCTCCCTGCCTTGCGCTCACCTACCGTTTCGCCACTGGCGGAACCTCACATGTTCTCCGTCATGTCTGTCGTGCCTCGCAACGAAGTCAATCGCCTCATCCCTGAACTGCTTCGGGCAGGTGCAACGGACATCGTTGAATTGCCCATAAGCAAACTCATAAGAGGCAGTCAACAAACTTGACCTCCAACTCAATCACCATACCAAAACCGCAAAAGTTTTGCGACGGTTGGTCGGACTTGCTTCCTTTGGACGATCATGTCAATGTGACCGTGCTCAAACTGAAACTCCGCTTGCCTGTGTTCTATCGGCACTTTAATTTTCAGCGAGAGTTCAATGACCCTTGGTCCAGTGAAACCAACCAGCGCACCGGGTTCTGCGAGGATGATGTCTGCAAGTGAACCGAAGGATGCGTGAACCCCTGCCATGCTGTCCGTCAAGAGGGCGATGTAAGGTAGCCGCCTTTCGTGTAGGCGACCGCAGACAGCGCTCGTTTTCCCCATCTGCATTAGCGACAAAATTCCCTCCTGCATCCTCGCACCGCCACCGCTTCCAATCACAATGAAGACAGGGATTCGCTCTTCCATCGCCCGTTCCATCAGCCTTGCAATCTTCTCGCCCACAACGCTTCCCATGCTACCGCCCATGAAATTGAAGTCGGTGATTCCAATAGCCACTGGCATTCCTTCAATAGTTGCCACTCCTGTCAAGGCAGCGTCTTTCAAGCCCGTCCTTTTCTGGTCTCGGTGAACCTTATCGGCGTATTCAGGGAAATTCAAAGGGTCTGCAGGCATAAGGTCAGCATCCCATTCAACAAACGAGTCTTTGTCAACGGTGATTTCCAACCGTTCTCTCGCTCCAATTCGTTCGTGGTAACCGCAGCGGGGACAAACCTTCAAGTTTTGCTCAAAGTCCTTCCGATAAACCATCGCTTCGCAGTTCCTACACTTATGCCAGACATCCTTCGGAAGTTCATCAAGGGTCACTTCCACTTGCGTCACATCACGCAGTTCCTCAGCCACAGCCAGCACCTCCTACCACTGTTTGGGCGATTTACAGGAAAGTGCAGCCCCAGTGGCATCCTGATTTTAGCAGAAACAGCGTTAAGGGGCAAGGGACAGGGAGTTTGATGACGGAATTTTTAAAGCACCGAAATTTGTCGTGGCTTTTAGCACACGCTCAATTGCACATGACACGGACGAGAAAGATGACACAAACTTAATTGACGCTGCGATAGCGACTTCAACCATTTCGTTGGACTTGTGACAGGAGTGATAAGTGTGAGGATTTACCGAGGCTTGACAGAAATGCTTGATTTTGCACTCCGCACCCCGCACCCCGCACCTAAATTGCAAAGGGCTGTGACAATCGGCGTGTTTGACGGGGTGCACATGGGGCATAGGGAGTTGATTGGTCGGTTGATTTCGGAGGCACACAATCGCAGCCTAACTGCAACGGTCATAACTTTCGCCAATCACCCTCAATCTGTCTTGAGCCCACCTTCGCCGCCGCTTCTTACGACCGTTGAGGAACGGTTGGAGTTGCTGGCAGAGTTAGGCGTGGACGAAACAGTCGTTTTACCGTTCACCATTGAACTTTCGCGACTTACAGCGGAACAGTTTTGCCGTGAGATTTTGGTCGGCAAACTTGCTTGCAAGTTGCTGGTCGTTGGCGACGATTTTGCCCTCGGGTATCGGCGGGAGGGGACAGTGGCAAAATTGAAGGAACTTGGAGCGCAACTTGGGTTTGAAGTCATCGTCGTTTCGCCAGTCACAAGCGAGGGGATAAGGGTTTCAAGCAGCGAAATCAGGCAACTCCTCTTGCAGGGAGATGTTGAACGGGCAAACGAACTTTTGGGGAAACCTTACCGAATAGTCGGCGATGTTGTCAAGGGGGCAGGTCGGGGGCGGAAACTCGGCTTCCCGACAATCAACTTGAAAGTCGAACCCGAAAAATTGTTGCCGCGATTTGGCGTTTACGCTGGCAAAGTCTCTGTGGCTCAAAGTGACAAAACCAATTTCGCACTCCCCACCCCGCACCCCGCACAACATTCATTTGACGCTGCCGCCTACATCGGTCAGCGCCCAACTTTCGGCGAAACTGAGCCCGCTGTGGAAGCCTATTTGCTTGACTTCAATAGCGTCGTTCCCGAAGGCACAAAAGTCGTTTTGGAACTTGTTGCCTTCATCCGACCTGACCAGAAGTTTGATTCCGCTGATGCGTTGATTGAGCAGATGAACCGAGATGTTCAGGCTGTTCGGGAGAAGTTGAAGGCAGGGACTTAGCCACTCGCTACTCGCTATTCGCTGCCGTTTCGTCCAGTGCCCCTTGCCTCCTGTCCCACTTTAACCACTTAGCGAGCCCGATGGCGATGAGGTAACCCAAAGCAGCGCCGCCTGTGACATCGTGCCACCAGTGGGCGTTGGTCAAAATTCGGCTCAGCCCGACGATGCAGGCAAAGAGAAACCAGAGCCAGCCCCAGCGGAAGTGAAGGCTCATGATGGTCGCATAAGCGAATGAGGCAGTTGTGTGACCGCTTGGGAAACTGTTGAAGAAGCGCCCGTCAGGGCGAACTTCACCGACGGCAAGTTTGAGCGCTTCAATGGCGACTTGGGTGACCAGAAGGGTCAAAACTAATCGCCCTAAAATACGACGGTCAAGCCAAACTGCGACCAACCCACCTGCCAACAAAACCCACCAATATTTGCCACCAATTTGCCCAGCAACTTGACGAACAATTTGTGGTGCGAAGTGCGAAGTGCTGGGTGCGGGTTTGGGCAGAAAGGCTAAGCCCAATGACGCCAAAAAGATGATGCAAGCGACCAAAAGCGACATTTGCTGTAAATTGCACATTGGTGCAGAATGCTTGCTTTGGTTCACAAATTGCGCCTCCTTCGCAAATTCGCTACTTTTCAAAAACTTGCAACGCGCAACCTGCAACGCTCAGTCACACATCAAACACGATTTGAGCCCGCAACCATCCATCAACTTCCTCAATGCGAACCATGTGGTGCGTGACCGCTTTAATGTGGTGAAGCAAAACGATTTTGTCGTTGAGATGTTCGCCCTCAACGATGCCGATAACCTTTGAGTCTTCCGCCTCGGTGACGGATGCTTTGCGGGGGATGAACATCTCCGCTTCCTTCAGGTAGAGCAACTCTTTGAGCCAGCGCAGAAGCAAAAGTTCTTTGTCGGGGATGGGAACTTCGGCGGTGACCTGTCGCTGCTCTTTTGGCTCAACCGTTTCAAGTTCTGCCATCAGGCTGAACATGCCTAAAGCGGCGTTCTCAAGCAACTCACGAAAGTTGCGCCCGTAAGCGATGATGCCGACATCAGCGGTGTGGTCAATGACCTCAAAGGGCGGATGACCTTGCTCCATTTCCCTCACCCCATCGCAAGTTCTGACCGTAGCAATTTTGCCACAAAAGTTAGCGGTAGATGATTGCGGAACTGCACATCCGCAAATGTTTCATGTGAAACATTTCGCCCCTGTCTCTGGCTGAACTATAATTTGGGCGGGTTTCGCAGTTCGTCAAGGAGCTGAAAAGCATGGCGATAGCGATTTTAACGGCGCTCATTGGGCTTGCAAGTGGCTTCGTCGGTGCGATGACGGGCGTTGGTGGGGCGCTCCTTGCTGTCCCGTTGCTTCTGACTTTGCCTCAACTGGCGGGTCTTCACCCAATCACCGTCCACGCCACGACGGGTCTGGCGATGGTTCAAGGGCTGACGACCAACTTGGTCGGGGCACTTGTCCATCGCCGTGCTGGGTTCGTATCTGGGTTCTTGCTTCGCTGGACCGGTTCTGGCATCGTCGTCGGCAGTTTGCTCGGTTCGGTTTCATCGCGTTGGTTGCCAGGACGGTGGCTTTTGCTGATGCTGGGATTTGTTTTGCTTTTCTGCTCCTTTCAGATGCTGCGATCCGTCCCCGAAATTGACCTTGAAGATGATTTTGCCCACATCTCACCGACTCGCTTCATCGCTGCAGGGCTTTTAACGGGCATTCTTTCGGGGGCAACGGGGCTCGGCACTGGCAGTTTGACCATCGTCCTGCTCGTTTATTGGCTGAAAGTCCCTGTCCGCACAGCCATCGGAAGCACCTTGGGCATTTCACTTCTGGCAGCGTTGACTGGAACTTTCGGGAAAGCCCTGACCTTGCAAGTCCCTTTGGTTGAAGCCGTTGGGCTCAGTTTGGGTGCAGCGGTAGGCGCGATATTGGGGGCGAAAGCAAGTCACCGTTTGCCAGCGAAAACTTTGAGACATATCCTCGCCGCTTTCATCGCCTTTGCCGCTTTCTATGCCCTTTGGCGCTGCATTTTTGGTGTTGCAGGTTAAGTTTAACCGTTGTCGGAGGCGAACCTTGATGCTACCGCAATCTCGAAAGGGGGAGTGACCGTGCGGGTGCTGATTTGAACGCCGAGTTATTTGCCCGCCGTCGGTGGGAATGTGACCACTGTCAGGCGCATCGCTGCTCACTTGTCCCAATTGGGCGTTACCGTTCAAGTCGCCGTAGTTGGCACATCCAGCCCTTTGCCTTCTGCTTCTCGTCCCCCGTCCTGCGTCCCTCGTCCCGACCACTTCCAACCCGACATCATCCACGCCTTTCACGCTTACAAAGCGGGAGTTGCTGCGTCGGAGTTAGCGAGTCAGTTGGGTTTGCCTTTGGTCGTTACCATAACGGGAACCGATGTTCATTCCGATTTGCTCTCGTCTGACCGTCGAGAAACTGTTTTGAAGGTTTTGGAAGCAGCTGACGCAATCGTTGCCTTCTCTCCAGCCATCGCTGAAGAACTTTTGACAGCGATGCCGTCTTTGTCCGAGAAGGTCCACATCGTCCCTCAGGGCGTTTGGTTTCCTCCGCAGGAAAGTTGGGATGTCAGGAAGGAGTTGGGCATACCCGACAATGTGCCTCTCCTTTTGCTGCCTGCCAACATCCGAAAGGTCAAACGCCCGCTGTTGGCTTTTGAAGGGACGCTTTTGCTTCGGGAGAAAGGCTTTGACGCCCATTTGCTGTTTGTCGGCAGCGTCCTTGAGGACGACGAATGGGAAAGGTTGGAGCGGGTGATAAGGCAGCACGAATGGGCTCATTTTGCTGGCGCCGTCCCGATGGAAAAGATGGCGAGCGTTTACGAAGCAGCGGACATCGTTCTGAACACGAGCGAACACGAAGGCGGGATGGCAAATTCGCTTCTGGAAGCGATGGCACTCGGGCGTCCCGTCCTTGCTGCCGATGTCACTGGAAACCGTTCGCTGGTTCAAAACGGCGTGAACGGGTTGCTGTTCAAGGATGCCAGCGAAATGGCGGAGAAGGCAGCGATGCTTTTGACGGACGAAAACTTGCGCCAAAAACTTGTGACGGCAGCGAGGGAATGGGTGCGACAAAATTGTGACCCAGCGGAAGAAGCCAAGCGTTACCTGAGCATTTACGAGCGAGTTTCAAGATGGGTGCGAAGTGCGGGGTGCAATGTGCAGTGACGGAAAATGTAAAAGCGCAAGCCCTAATGGAGTGAACGAAAGCGAAGGGAGGCGTGGCTGAGATGAGATGGGCATCTTTGCGGTTAGTCGCAAGTTTCTTCATCGTTTCTTGCTTCGTCGGTCATTCAGCCTCGCAATTGCCCTCCAACTTACGCCCTTCGTCCCGCTTTGAAGCCTTCACCTACGAGGCAGAGAGGGCGCAAATTCGGCAAGGCAAAATCGCCGTCAAGAGGCATCCCAATGCAAGCGGAGAGGCGTTCGTAGAAGCGGAAAGCGAAGCGATTTTGCACTTTTTGGTCAACGCACCGCAGCCCATGTCCGTTCGTGTCATCCCAGTTTTCTGGCGAAACAGCCTTCGGGAACAACCGCGCTTCTTCCCTTACCCGCTGCCGACGCTGTTCGGTCCAGATGCTGTCGTGGCGTTGGGCAATCGCTTCTACTTCACCGCGCCCGCCAGCGGTCAAATCGGCGTTGTGGACGCAACAAGCGGGCAAATTGTCGGCAGCGTCAAACTCGGTGGCTACCTGACCGATTTGGTTGCCGACGAGAAACGGCAGCGCTTGGTAGTCGCTG